>ERZ761607.44-NODE-44-length-309648-cov-12.385286_pt1 | contig 309648 bp, 256 predicted proteins | sample MGYA00511164_ERZ761607 | MGnify/ENA primary metagenome ERZ761607 (study PRJEB28899, sample SAMN02445080) | bioreactor sludge metagenome | biome: EBPR sludge | place: Australia: Brisbane, Thorneside Wastewater Treatment Plant | collected 2011-06-22 ... | reverse complement strand
TGGAGGGACGTTCGTGCGGCTGTCCGGCGAGCGAATCCAAAGCGGTGCCGAGCACTGCACTCCAAATTTGGAGTGCGGCGGTTCCCGCCGCTTTGGATCAGGGGGCTGCGGATGCTGGAGGGACGTTCGTGCGGCTGTCCGGCGAGCGAATCCAAAGCGGTGCCGAGCACCGCACTCCAAATATTACTGAGCGAGGCGGACTTGGATTTGGTAGAAGCGGCGGTCGTTGGGCGGGGTGGTGTCAGTGAAGATGAGGAAACCGCCGGTGCCAGCGATTTCCTGACCGACTCCAGTGAAGGCAGTCAGGTTGTCGCTGATGAAGAGGCGGTAGAGGCGGCCAACTTCGGATTTGAAGCTGACGGTGAAGCCGCTGGCGTTTTTGCTGGGTTCGGCGCTGAAGCGGGAGTTGGGGTCTTTTGAACTGGTGAGTGCGGTGAACTCAAAGAGGTTGCTCATGCCATCGAAGTCGTCGTCGAGAAGCGGGTCGCCGCCGGTGATGGTGCCGAAGTTGTCGAGTTCGTAGTCATCGCTCATGCCATCGCCGTCCGTGTCCACAAAGGTGAAGCCGGGAGCGATGGTGAGCGCGGGGCCGAACTCGGAAGTGTTGCCATCGGGATCGGTGGCGGTGACGGAAACGAAGTGCCCGGCGGTCATGGCGATGGGTGACATGAGGGCAAAGTCGGCGTCGCCATTGGCATCGGTGGTGAGGTCGATGTGGCCGAGGAAAGTTTCACCTTCGCCGTTGCCGGAGGGATCGGCGGCGGCATTGGAGAAAAACTCGACGTGGAAGGTGGTGTTTGGCGTGGAGTTGAACGCGCCGATGAGCGATCCGCCGGTGGCCTCCGCGAGGGTGACGACGGGGAAGTTTTGCAGGTTGTTGGGACCAGGGTCGGCGTCCATCGCGTCGTTGGCGGTGATGCCGTCGTCGTTCAGGTCGATGCCGAGACCGCCGTTGTTGTGAATCGAGTTGCCGGAGATACGGTTGTTGAACGCGGGCGCGGAGACGTTGGTGGTTAGAATGCTGACGCCGTCGGCGGTGTTGTGGGCAATGAGGTTGGCCGCGCCGGGGGTGGTGCCGCCGATGACGTTGTCTTGCGCGCTGTCGAGCTGGATGCCGTGGTTGCCGTTGCCGAGGGGCGCGCCGTCCACGTTCACGCCGATGCGGTTGCCCTGGACGGTGTGGTGGCGGGCGGCGCTGCTGCCTGAACGGAACAGGCGGATGCCGTTGCCGGTGTTGCCGGCGATGAGATTGCCCGCGCCGGGGAGGCTGCCGCCGATGGTGTTGCCGGCGGTTTCCCGCGAGTTGCTGAGGATGCCGTTGCTGCCGTTGGGGATGGCGGTTTTGCCATCGGGACTGGTGCCGATGAAATTGCCGACGATGTGCGATCCGCTCACGCCGGTGGCTTTGAGGAACACGCCATGGCTGGGATTTCCGGAGATGACGTTGCCGTGACCGGGAAGCGGGCTGCCGAGCACGCAGGGGGAGGTGGCGCTGGAGAAGTTGAAGCGCACACCGACTGCGTTGGGGTCAAGCCCGCCGACGGCCTGCGTGCCGGTGATGTCGAGGCCGATGTAGTTGCCGATGACGAGGCAGCGGTTCTGCATGCGGACGTTCTCGACTCTATTGCCGGAGATGATGTTGCGCTGGCCGGGATCGGGGCCGCCGATCTGACAGTTCGAGCCGCCCGCGACGATGCCGGCCTGGCGGTCGGCGAGCGCGCTGGTGCCGTTGGGCAGGGATGCGGTGCCGGTCGCGTCGGTGCCGATGAGGTTGCCGAAGACCTTGTTGTTGCTGCCGCCCAACTGCACGCCCTCTTCGCGGTTGCCGGAGATCTGATTGCCCTCTCCGAAGCCGGTGCCGCCGATGAGACTGTTGAAAGCGTTGAAGGTGATGCCCTCGCTTCCGTTCTCGATGGCTGCAGTGCCGCCGAAGTTGCAGCCAATGCGGTTGCCCTGGATCACATGGCCGGAACCACTTTGGGCAAAGATTCCGTCAGCGCCGTTGCCGGAAATGACACAGCCCTGCCAGAACTCGGGTCCACCGATGGTGACGCGATCGGCAAAGACGAGCTCAATGCCGTCGCCCGTGTTGCCGAGGTCGAGCGTGCCGGACGGGTCCACACCGACACTGCAGGAGAAGATTTGCACGTTTTCGATGATGCTCGCGGAATCGATGGCGGAGATGAAAATGCCGTCGCGCGGACTGCGGTTGATCGTCAGGGAGCGGACCGTCACGTCATCGCTGCGGATGACGAGCACGTTGGAGTTGGCTCCCTGGCCGGCGCCATTGATTTCCACGCCAAACTCCGGCTGCGACCAGCCATCGATCATCACGGGCGCGGTGATGTCCGGCAGCGGGGTGGCGGGCGCGATGGTGGGCACCACGCCGCCGGGGATGGCGAATCCGATGGTGTCGGCATCGGGCGCGGCGTTGGAGTCGAGGATGGCCTGGCGCAGCGAGCCCGCGCCGGAGTCGTTGGCATTGGTGACGGTGAGCGTGGGTGCGATCACGCTGGTGACGAGATCCGCGCTGTGGTTCGTCGCGTCGGGATCAGCCTCGGTGGCATCGAGGGAGAAAGTGGTGGTGAAATCGCCGGTGGTGGTGGGTGTGGCGAAGACGAAGACGCTGGTCTCGGTGCCCGGCGCGAGATTGCCGAGGGTGATGGTGACGACCTGACCCGCCGCGCTGCTGCCGGTGCCGCCGGAGACGCCTGCGAAGGCGAGTTGCGGCGGCAGGGTGACGGTGGCCTCGGCGTTGGTGGCGGTGGCGGGGCCTTCGTTGCGCGCCGTGAAGGAGAGGAGAACGGTGCCGATCGTGAGCACGGGCTGCGGGCCGGACTGGAGGCGCAGCAGGACGAGATCGGCGCTGGCGTTGGGCGTGGTGTCGTCGCTGCCGGTGTTGTTGCCGGGCGTGGAGTCAGCGGGCGAGGTGGCGGTGGCTTCGGTGATGAAATTGGCCGTGCCGTCGGCGATGCCCTGCACGGTGATCGTCGCTGTTTCACCGGAGGGGATCGTGCCGAGAGAGGCGGTGAGATTTTGTCCGCTCAAAGCCGCGCTGCCCTGCGTGGCCGTGGCGCTTTCGGGCAGGAAGGCAGCGGGAAGCGCGGAGGTGACTTGCACGTTCGGCGCGGGATCGGGGCCGAGGTTCTGGACCGTGATGGTGGCGGTGACGGGCAGGCCTTGGGCAGCCGGATCGGGCGTCAAGGTCAGCGTCGTGAGGAGATCGGCGTTCGGCGTGGCATTCGCAGGGATCACGCGGCGCTCGGTGCGGTTGCCGGCGGCGTCGTAGCTGTGGAGGATGTGCGCGTTGTTGGAAAACGACTCTGCGCGCAGACGGCCGAGGGCGTCGTAGGTGTAGTCCACGGCTTGGGCCGTGGTGGCGGCGAGGATCAGGAGAAGGGCGTGGAGTTTCATGGCGTCAAATTTGGAGTGCGGCGGTTCCCGCCGCTTTGGATCGGGTGGTAAGGGGGCTGCGGGAGCTGGAGGGACTTTCGCGCGTCTGTCCGGCGGGCGAATCCAAAGCGCCGCGGAGCGGCGCACTCCAAATTTGGAGTGCTGCGCTCTGCGCAGCTTTGGATTGGTCTTGCGGGAAGTTTTGAGGAAAGATGACCGCGTGAAATCCGACGAACCCTCTCCTGAAATCCAAAGCGGTGCGGAGCACCGCACTCCAAAATATTGGCCGCACGCTCCGGCGCATCGGCTGAGTGAAGGGGGGACCTTCATTGTGACGGCGGGGACTTATCGGAAGGAGCACTTCTTCGCGGGGGATGCGCGGCTGAAGGGACTGCATGACGGGCTTTTGAAGTATGCGGCGAAGTATGGCTGGCGGCTGGAGGCTTGGGCGGTGTTTCCGAATCATTACCACTTCGTGGCGCACTCGCCGGCGGGTGCGGAGGACGGGGCGGGGTCGCTGAGTGTGTTTCTGGCCGACCTGCATCAAAACAGCGCGTCGTGGGTGAACGGGCTGGATGGCGCGGAGGGGCGGAAGGTGTGGCACAACTTCTGGGAGACGCGGCTGAGCTTTGAGAAGAGCTACTTCGCGCGGCTGAACTACGTGCATCAGAACGCGGTGAAGCACGGACTGGTGCCGGTGGCGAACCAGTATCGCTGGTGCAGCGCCGCGTGGTTCGAGCGCGAGGCGTCGCCCGCCATGGTGAAGACCATCTATGGATTCAAGACCGATCACGTGAAGGTGCTGGATGAGTTTTGAGAATTTTGAGTGCGGCGGTTTCCGCCGCTTTGGATCGGGGGGTGAGGGTGCTGCGGGAGTTGGCGGGACGTTCGTGCGTCCGTCCGGCGGGCGAATCCAAAGCGGTGCCGAGCACCGCAGTCCAAAAGGTGCTGCTGCTTATTCATCACCATGGGAAGAAGAAGTTGAACCAGGAGCGGTTTTCCTTCTTCCGACGCTGCTCCTCTTCGTATCGTCGCTCTCTTTCCCTGGCCTCGTTCCACCGTTGCTCGGACTCAGCCTTTTCGGCATCCACATCGAATCCCAACACCCTGCGGATGTCATCAATCTCCGCCTGGATTCGTCCCACTGGATCATCGCCTGGCATCGTGAGTTGGTTACCCACATGATACAATTGCATCTGAAGCTCAGACAAACGTCGGTTTAACTCGCCGATCCGATCCTGCTCAGCATCGACAACATCCTCTTCAGCCTGCTTTACCGCAGCTTTTGCGATGGCTTTTCCAAGGCGATTCGCGGATTCGAAGATGGCCTCGCTAAAATTGACGCCGGGGAAAAATTTGTTGCTGTCCGCCTCCCGACGTATTGCAATTGCAAACTGGTCAGAGGCTCCAAGGGCGGACAGGTCAAACTGAATGCCAACCTGTTGTGCAAGTGAATTAACGACGACTCTAACGACGAATGAGTCTTTGATCTGTTGTTCTGTAAAGCCAATATCCTCGAGGAGCTCTCGACTTTGGGTGCCAAATCCAAACGCAATCGCTCCCCTCAACCCACTCGGATCCACCACCGAGGTCACCATCCCTTCGACGAAGTGATACGGATTGGCGTGCTGGCCGTTTCTTCCCATCAGCGAGAGGTGGATGGGATCGCGGCTGAGGAAGCGGCCGGTGACGGGGTCGTAGTGGCGGGCGCGCATGTGGACGAGGTTGGCATCGGGATCGTGGCGGACGCCGAGCTGGCCGGTGAAGGCGTAGATCTGGTCGCTGGCGCCGGTTTTTCCGAGCAGGCGGCCATGGCCGTCGTAGGCGTAGGCATCGGTGACGGCTCCGGCGGCGTCGGTGAGGAAGCGGGTTTCGCCGACTTTGCCGAAATGATAAAAGCGGACGGCGGGCGCGGGTGTGAGATCGATTTGATACAGCAGGCGGCCATCCGGCAGGGCGACGTAGAAGCGGGTGAAGGCGGCGCTTTTTCGTTCGGCCAAAATCGGCTGGCTGGCGACGGAGTAGGCGTAGCAGTAGTCGGTGGTCTGGCCGTTGAGGGTGCGGGAGGTGATCTGGCCTGTGGCGGTGTAGTCGTAGGCGAGGGTGCTGCCGCCATTGACGACGCCGATGAGGCGGTCGGCGCTGTCCCAGGTGAAGGTGCGGGTGCCGTCGGAGGTGGGGCGGCCACGGTCGTCATAGGTGTGCGTGGTGATCTGGTTGGCATCGTCAAAGGTCTGCGTCTCGACGCTGGCGCTGGTGAGGAAGGCACCGCCATCGACGGGGAAGCCGGTGTCGGTGATGGCGGTGGGTTCGTTGGCGGCGTTGTAGGTGAAGACGATGGTGCCGAGCGCGACATGGGCGATCTGGCTGATCTTGCCATCCGCGTCGTAGGTGTGGGTGGTGCCGACGCCGTTCGAGCGGGTGATGCCGGTGAGCAGGCGGTCGGCGTCGTAGCTGAGATCAATCTGCGCGCCGGTGAGCGAATCGGTGACGCGGGTGACGAGGCCGCGCGCGTCGTAGGTGTAGGTGACGGTCATCTGCCCGGCGTAATCGAGCGTGGTGAGGCGGTTGCGCGAGTCGTGCGCGGCGGTGAAGGTCTGGCCGTGGAGCGTGGTGGTGGTCAAATTCCCGCGTGAGTCGTAGCCAATTTGGAGTGCGGCGCTCTGCGCCGCTTTGGATTCGGCGGATAGACGATCCAACGCATCAAACGCCATCGTCAGCGACAGCCCGTCCGAAAAATTCCGCGCCGTCAGATGCGACTCCGCGTCATAAGCGCGCGTCTCGACGACGGTGTCGGGATGCGTGATCTGCGAAAGCCGCCCGCGCGAGTCGTAATCATAGTCCCACGTTTTCGCGTTCGGATCGGTGACGGTGTCGAGGCGGCCCATGCCGGTGTAGGTGAGATTCCACTGTTTGCCGCGCACGTCGGTGAGCTTGGTGAGGCGGCCATTGTCGTCGTATTCATACTGCGTGCCGCCGGAGACGGGTTCGTCGCGGCCCGTGATGCGGCCCTCGCCATCGCGCTGAAGCGAGTGCTCGCGGGCGAGCGGATCGGTGGACTGCGTGGTGCGGGAAAAGGCGTCGAGAGCGCGCGTCGAGGTGTCGCCGCTGGGATCGGTGACGGAGGTGACGGCGCCGATTTCATCCCGCCCGAGCGAGAGCGTGCGGCCTGCGGGCGTGGTGGTGGCGATGATATCCTCGACCTCGTCGCGCTGGAAGGTGGTGCGGTGGCCGAGCTGATCGATGACCGCCGACAGGGCGCGGCGGGCGTCGTATTCGAAGCGGATGGTGGAGCCATCGGGCAGCGTGATTTTCGAAACGGAATCGAAGTAGGGATGCTCGAAGGCGGTGGCGTTTCCCGCAGGATCGGTTGAGGTGGCGAGGCGGTCGAGCGCGTCGTAGGCGAAGGCGAACGGTTGCTCCAATGCGCCGCCGAAGTCGCGGGTGAGCGCGGTGAGGTTGCTGTTCGCGTCGTAGTCGAACTTCGTCACGGTGCCGCGCTCGTCGGTGCGCGTGGTGGTGCGGTCGAGCGCATCGTAGGTGTAGCCCATGACGCTGGTGTCGGGATGGGTGACCGAGGTGAGGCGGTTTAGCGTGTCGTAGCCGAAGGTGGTCACGCCGGTGTCGGCATCGGTGAGCGTCTGGAGATTCGCCGCCGCATCGTAGGTGAGGGTGGTGACGCCAGTCTCGGGGTTGGTGGAAGTGAGTGGCTGACCGCGCGTGTTGAAGGTGCGCGTGGTGGTGTCGCCATCGCGGTCAGTGCTGGAGGTGGGGTTTCCTTTCGTGTCGAAGACGAAGGCGGAGAACGTGCCATCGACGTGATCAATTCGGGTGAGGTCGAAGAAGGTCACGTTCACCGTCTCGGCGTTGGCGGGATTCGTGATCGTCTGGACGACAGGCGTGAAAGTGGCGGTCGAAGTGTCACCACGCGCATTGGTGATGCTTTTCACGAAGCCGCTGGCCTCGTCGTAGATGATTGAAGACCGTGCGCCATCGCGATCCACGGTCTTCGCAATGGCGCGGCGGTCGGGATCGGCCTCGAAGGTCATGTATTTGCCGGCTTCATCGAGCACGCCGGCCATGAGCGTGCCCTGCCCGCTGTGGAAAAAGCCGCGCCGCGAGCCGTCGGGATGCGTGATGGCGCGGTGCCGGTCGCCGAGGCCGATGACGGGTGCCTCGCTGGCAAAGGTGAAGAGACGCCCGAGCGCGTCGGTCTGCGTGAGCACGGCGCGGTCGGTGAGCGTGGCAGGATAGGTCTGCGAGTAAGGCGTGTTGCCGCGCGGCATTTGCTTGGCGGAGATGCGGTTCGCGCCCTGGTAGGTGAAGGTGCAGACGCCGCTGATCGGATCGGTGATCGAGCGCAGCGTGACGAGCGGCGTGGCGTCGGCGGGCGGATTGTCGGCGGTGTTGTTCTCGTATTGGAACGTCCACGCACGGCCCGTGTGGTCGGTGACGCTGGTGAGCATCTTCACGCCGCCGATGGTCGTGTAACCAAACGTGAGCGAGCGCCCCAGCCCGTCGCTGACCGAGAGCGGCCCGGTGGTGGTGGCCTCGTCGTGATTCGCGGGCAGCGTGTAGGTGTGGGTGTTGCCATTGCGATCCATGACGTGCGTGCGCGGCGCGGCGTCTTCACCGGCGGCTTTCACGAACATATGCACGACGCCGCGCCCCGGCTCGCCGAGGTAGTAATGCGTGGCCGTCTCGATCAGCTCGTGACGCTCCGGTGTATCGGAGAGTTGCTCCCACAGCGAGGTCGTCGTGTTGAGCTGAAACGCGAGATCCTCGCCGAGTCCCATGCGCACAAAAGCCTGCGTGAACTGAAAGCCGGGGCCGAAATCAATGTTCACCCGCTGCACGAAAGCATGATGCGAGCGGCGGAACTTCCCTGCCATGCCGCCGAGCCCTTGCGGTGTGGTGTTGGCACCCGGCGCAGCCCCACCGCCAGAGGAATACGCGATGCCAAACGAGAGCGGCAGCGGACCGCCGAGCGAGAGCAGCCGCTTGGTGAAATAGAACTCGCCTGTGGCCATGTTGACCGGATCGGCGGCGTCGAGCGTGGCGTTGATCAGGTTGACGGCATCGGAGCCGGTGACCCCGCCGCTTAAGCCGCTGGTGCTCCCGCTCGAAAAGTCGGGGATGGGGTCGTTCGCCAGCAGCGGCGCGGCGAGGAGGAGGAGAATGGCGTGGATTTTCATGGCGTTAAATGTGGAGTGCGGCGGTTCCCGCCGCTTTGGATCGGGCGGTGAAGGGGCCGCGAGGGCTGGAGGGATGCTCGTGCGTCTGTCCGGCGAACGAATCCAAAGCGGTGCGGAGCACCGCAGTCCAAGTTCGGAGTGCGGCGGTTCCCGCCGCTTTGGATCGGGCGGTGAGTAAGCTGCGGGAGCTGGAGGGATGCTCGTGCGTCTGTCAGGCGAACGAATCCAAAGCGGTGCGGAGCACCGCAGTCCAATTGCCGCTTTGGATCGGGTGGTGAGGAGGACATCGGGGACGGAAGTGTGTGGGACGTTTGTGCGATTGTCCGGCTGACGAATCCAAGGCGCCGGGACTTGCTGATGCCTGGCGGCGGCGGAACTTGTGCAGATTTTGATTTTTTTTCCTGCTCCATGACGCCCGCGATCAAAAGGCACGCCCGGAGTTTCGTCATGTCGGGGGAAACACCTACAGATGGATGAAGCTCGGTGTTTGACGAAGCGGCCAGCGCTCCGTTGGTTTGGGAGTACGTTTTGTTCCCACCCATGACACCGCACCGGGCAATCCTGCTGACGGGCACGACGATGCTGCTCGGCATCGCCGTGCTGGCGCTGCCGTGTCAGGCGCAGGAGATGCCGGACATGCCTGAGGACGCCTTTGCCGAGATGCCGGCCACCGCGCTCTTCCGCGAGGGCGACGATCCGGCCTGGGCCGCAAACGAACTGGACACGACGGGCTGGCATGAGGTGCGGCTGACCCTGCCGCCTGCCCGTCAGGGCGTGGCCTTCGACGCACACGTCGGCTGGTATCGCATCACGCTGCCGCCCATGCGGTATCCGAACGGAGGGGCGCTACAGGTGCAGTTCGACGGCATCGGCGGAGCGGTGGAGGCCTTCATGAAGGGCATGCCGCTGCGGGCGCGATATGGCGGCGTCGCACGCGTCACCCACGGCGTGCCGGGGGAGCGCACCGTTTTCCCGCCGCCGGGTGCGCCCGCCGGTTTCACCATCAAGGGACCCCACTGGAACGAAAAGGGCAACAACACGCTCTGCCTGCGGGTGACACGCGCCCCGCGTGCGGGCGGCATCGAGGAAGGCGCCGCCCGGCTGGGGTTTGCGCTGTGGATGTCCGGCATCGTGCATCCGGAAAATCGCCGCCTCGTGGCATGGGAGTATGCAGCCCTCGCCGCGTGCTGCCTGGGCATGCTGACGGCCCTTTTGATGGCCTGGGGAGACCGGCGCGACGCCTGGCACCGGTGGAATGCAGTCCTCTTTTTCGCCATCGGGCTGGCGGTGCTGCTCGGCGGCTACTCGATCTTCTTCGATGCGAGGCTGACGCATGGCCTGATGCGGCTGGGGTGGTTCAGCACGGCGTTGATTCCGGTTTGTCTGCTCTTCCTCGGCAAAAGCGCAGCCAGTGGGCCGTCGCCGGTCATTTCACGCGTGACGGTCGGCGTCATCGGTGTGGCGGGCGTGATGGCCGCGCTGCTGCTCCTGCTGGCGCGGGAGGTGACGACGCTCGTATGGGCGCACTGGATCACGGCCGCGGCCTTTCTATGGTCGGCGGTCTGCCTCGTCATTACCTGCCGCTTTCCCACACACCGGGTAGAGAAGGGGATCGGCCTTTTCCTCGCCACGACGGCGGTTCTTTCACTCGCCTGGGCGCTGCATCTCATCGCGGCACAGACTGGCCTCACACTCTTTTCGCGCACAGCGCTGCATGTGACGGTCACCTGCCACGCGATCGCCTTCTACGTGCTGCTCGTCGTGCGCCTGCACATTCTGCGGGAGTCCAGCCGACTGCTGCTGCGTCGCAATTTGGAAGCTCAGGAAGACGAGCGCAGGCGCATCGCCATGGACCTGCATGACGGTGTGGGGCAGTCCATGCAGTCGCTGAAGCTCCGCCTGCAAATGGATGCGCAAAAAGCCGGGCGGGCGGAAGAATGCCAACCGCAGATCGCGGCAGTCGATGCATGCATCCAGGAACTGCGCAACGTCGCCGCGCACCTCCGCCCCGTCTTCCTCGGCCGCCATGCACTGGCAGAGGCGCTGCGTGCGCTGTGCGAGCAGTATGCCGACGAGTCGGGAGCAAAGGTCCGCTTTGAAAGCAATGTCACGCGACCGGTGGAGGCACGGGCGGAGGAGCACATCTTCCGCATCCTGCAGGAGGCGCTCACCAATGCCAGCCGTCACGGGAAGGCACAGCAGATCGAAGTGAGCCTGCACGAGAAGGACGGGCGGCTGGGCATGATCGTGCGCGACGACGGTTGCGGCGCGAAAGCAACCGCTTCGTCCCGCGGCGGGCGCGGAGTTTTCAACATGCACGAGCGGGCGCATCTCCTCGGCGGAGATCTGGCTCTTGCCATTCGTTCTGACGGCGCCGAACTGAGCGTCACCGTCCCGTTTCCAGCCGCGCCTGTCACATGACTTCACAAAACAACAGCCCCATCAGCGTCGTCATCGTGGATGATCATGGCATGTTCTGCGAGGGCCTGGCCTCCATGCTCCGGCAGCACGAGGACTTTACCGTCCTCGCTGCCATGCAGGACGGGCCGTCAGCGCTCCAATCATGCCGCGTCACTCCGCCTGACATTCTCATTGCCGATCTCGCCATGCCCGGCATGGACGGCCTGGAAACCATCCGCACCGCGCTTGCGGAGCGACTATGCAAATCCGCCGTGCTGCTGACCATGCACAAGCACGCCGTCATCGCCGAAGACGCCCGCCGCGCCGGAGCCGCCGGCTACATCATCAAGGACGAGGCCTTTCACGAACTGGCGGACGCGCTGCGGGCCGTGGCCGCCGGGGAGGAGTTCGTCGAGCCCGCCAGCCTGCCGGACAACTCCGGTGCGACACCTGTGCTCAGTCCGCGGGAGAGGAGCATCCTCCTCCTCATCGCCCAGGGTCAGATCACCAAGGAGATCGCCGACAGCCTGAACCTCAGCGACAAAACGGTGGAGACTTTTCGAGGTCGCCTGATGAAAAAAACCGGTTCCCGCAATATGGCCGACCTTGTCCGATTCGCGCACGAGACCGGGCTCATGGCGTGAAACATGGAGTGCGGCGGTTCCCGCCGCTTTGGATGGGGACGTCGGGAGGGCTGCGGGAGCAGTGGGAGAATCCAAAGCGGTGCAAAGCCCCGCACTCCAAAGGTGCTCACGCAATTCCAAACTGAAAGGGATCAGCAGAGTCGAGGATCAATGTGGTCTCCGCCGTGATGAAGGCTTCTCCGGTGATCGTGGGGATGATGCCGCTTTTGCTGTTTTGGTAGCTGCCTTCAAAAACACTGCCGAGGATGCTTTCCTGCCGCCACACCTGACCAGGGGCGAGTTTTCCATCGGCGGCGAGGCAGGCGAGCTTTGCGCTGGTTCCCGTGCCGCAGGGCGAGCGGTCGTATTCACCCCCAGGGCACAAAACAAAGTTCCGGCTGTGATTCGCGGCATTCTGCGGCGGACCAAAAAGCTCGACGTGATCGACTTCCGGGTATCCAGCGGCGCGCACGGCCTCGCGCATCGCCAGACTGGCCTGCGTGAGCTGATGCACGTTTTTCAGTGTGAGATCAAGGCTGTGATCGGCGACGAGAAAGAACCAGTTTCCTCCCCACGCGACATCTCCGGTGATTCCGCCGGCTTTCACGCCCTTCGCTTTGCGATAGGAGGGCACATTGCGAATGCTCACGCGGCCATCTTCATGCAGCATTGCCGTCACCACGCCCACGGGCGTCTCCACGCGATGCTCGCCTGCCGAAATCCGTCCGAGATGCTTCAGCGTGGCGATGAGGCCGATCATGCCGTGCCCGCACATGCCGAGCAGGCCGGCGTTGTTGAAGAAAATGACTCCCGCCGCGCAGCTTGCGTCTTTCGGCTCCACCAGCAGCGCACCGACGATCACCTCATGCCCGCGCGGCTCGCAGATGATGGCGCGGCGATACGTTTCCAAGTTCTCCGCTGTCACGCCGCCAAGCACCGCACGCGTGGGCTCGCCACCGGTGTGGGAGTCAATGATGGGAATGCGGGTCATGGAGCGGGGATGATGGCTTTCGACGTGCGATCACCGATTTTGAAATGGCCGAGCGGTTGCTGTTTGCCATCGCGGATTTGCCAGACGGCACCCGGCCGTGTGGACTGGCGTTTCTGCCCCTTGGGCTTGATCATTCCATAGGACTTGGGTTCGCCAGTGGGAGACATCCAGCACAGCTCGACGGGTTGTGTGTGCTGATTGATGAAGACGACATCGAAGGTGCCGCCGTCCGGTTTCGAGGGAGGGGCGGAATCACGGGATGGATGCCATTTCAATTCTGGCAATGATGCCACGGGCACTTGCGGCACGGGGACGGGATTCTCAGGCGCAAGGGCGCGAAGCTCGGCAAGTTTGGCGGCGTGCGCGGGCATTGCGGCGAGGTTGGTCCATTCGTGAGGATCGTTCACGATGTCATAGAGTTCCTCATCGCCGTTGCGGTAGTGGATGTAGCGCCACGCCTTGGTGCTGATGGCGTATTCATCAGGCACGCCGAGCTGGGTGACAGCGGCATGCGGCCACGCGGCATCTGGATTCCGCAGCAGCGGCACCAGGCTGTTCCTGCTGATGCCTTGCGGTGCGGGCAGGCCGCAAAGATCGGTGACGGTGTGGAAAAGATCCGTGAGGCTCACCGGTTGATCACAGATTGCGCCGGATTTTCCGCCGGGCACGCGAATCATCAGCGGCACGCGCGTGCAGATGCGCCAGCCGGTGTACTTCTGCCAGTGCTGCTTCTCGCCGAGATGCCAGCCGTGATCGCTCCACAGCACGACGATGGTGTTGTCGCGATACGGGCCGCTTTCGAGCGCATCGAGCACACGACCGAGCATCGCATCCGCGTAGTGAATGGAGGCGAGATAGGCCTGGATGGCGTGCTTCCACTGTCCCTGCTTCTGAATGTGCTCGAAGTAGCGGTTCGGGCCCATTTTTTGTCCCGAGGGCGGAAGATCGTCCAGATCATCCTCCTTGTAGCCGGGTCCGGGCTGAATGGATTCGAGCGGGAACGGTTTGAAATACTCCTTCGGCACAAACCACGGCTCATGCGGCCGGTAGATGCCGCAGGCGAGGAAGAAGGGCTTGTCGTGCGGGCGTTGAAGCTGCCCGCCAATCCACTTTGTCACGCTCCAATCGCCGCCGCAGACTTCATCGCTCGCCTCCAACGCGGCCCAGTCGGTTTCCACATATTGCCAAGGACCACCCACAGGCAGGCTGATGGGACGATTTGGCGGATCGAAGGTCGGCGGGAACGGGTTCTCTTTTTCTTTGGCGGGGAAGTAGTCGTCCCACGAAGCGGCATCAATGAAGTAGTGCAGCAGCTTGCCGGAACCGGCGCTCCAGTAGCCGTGCCGGGAGAAGAACTTCGGCATGATCTCCGCATCCGGCAGCACATCGCGCATCTTCTGGCCGTTGTGATACACGCCCGAGCGATAGGGCGGAATGCCGGTGAGAATGGCCGTGCGCGACGGGTTGCACTGCGGCGCGGCGCAATGCGCGTTGGTGAAAAGCGTGCCGCTCTTCGCAAGGCGGTCGAAGTTCGGCGTCTTCGTCTGCGGATGACCGCCGAGGCAGCCGATCCAGTCGTTGAGATCGTCCACCGAGATGAAGAGGACGTTGGGTTTCTCAGATGCAGCGGCGCAGACCGACGAGGCAGCGACAAAGATTCCGAGGATGAAGCACAAGGTTTTCATGGTGCAGGAATGATGGCTTTCACAGGTTTGTCTGCGGTTCCATGGATCTGAAAATGACCGAGAGGTTTGTTGTTGGCATCTTTGATCACCCACACGGCGCCGCCGCTGCTGCGGATGCTGAAGGCATCTTTTGGTTCAAGCGTCTTGTAGTGCTTCTCGGCCCCTTGGGGGCTGATCCAGATGAGTTCCACAGCAGCCGTGCTCTGATTTTGAAAAGTGACGGCGAGCTTCGGTCCTTTGGGTTCCGATTTCGGCAAGGCAGCGCCGGTGGCCGGATGCCATGGCAGCGATGTGGGCGCTGCGGCGGCGGAGGCCATTGTCGCGGGTTCCTGCCATTGAAAGGTCGGACGCGGCAGCGTCTTCCACATCTGCGCGCTGAGGCTGGCGAGAAGGTCGGCGTGTTCCGCCTTGGTGGCGATGTTCTCGTTTTCGTCGGGATCATTTTCGTGATCGTAGAGTTCTTGCGCGGTGATCTTCCGTGAGGAAAGCTCCAGCCACTCGATGTAGCGATAGCGTTCGGAGCGCATCGCATAGCCCATGTGGTGGCCATCCTTTTCACGACGGGGGAACTGGCTGAAGGCGGCGTCTTTGACCTTTGTGGCGGTTCCGTTAAGCAGCGGCTTGAGGCTGGTGCCTTCGAGCTTTTCAGGAACGGGCAGGCCGGCCAGATCGGCGAGCGTGGGATAAACGTCCACGAACTCGACGAGCGCATTCGACTTGGTGCCGTTCGCCTTGGCACCGGGCATGCGGATCATCAGCGGCGCGCGTGTGTCGATCTCGTAGTTGGTCTGTTTGCACCAGCCGCCGTGCTCGCCGAGCTTCCAACCGTGGTCGCTCCACAGCACGACGATCGTGTTGCCGGCGAGACCAAGGCGATCAAGCTCATCGAGCAATCGGCCGACTTGCGCGTCGATGTAGGACACCGCCGCGTAGTAGCCGTGCTTCAGTTCGCGCTGTTGCGCTTCCGAAAGCGGTCCCTCTCTCGGCCAGCGGGCGTCCGAGTAGTCCATGTAGTCGCGCAGCTCATAGAATCCGCCCTGGAATTCGCCAAAGGCCATGCTTGGAGCGCCGTGGGGCAGGTGGTCGTTCGTCGCGAGCGGAATCTTCGAGCGGTCATAGAGATCCCAATACTTCCTCGGCACGACGAACGGCAGATGCGGGCGGATGAAGCCTGCCGCGAGGAAAAAGGGCTGCTTTTCAGATGCGAGCCTGCGCATGGCGGTGACGGCCTGTTCTCCGATTGCGCCATCGAAGTGTTCCTCGTCAGGAATGTCGAGCACCTCAGTGGCCGCGGCGCGCATGCGTTCGATCCGAGCCTTTGGTTTGCCTTCGGCCCGCATTTGCTCGCGAAACTCCGCAAGCTTCCCGGTTGCCGCTTTAGACCATGATGGTTTTTCCGGCCACACATGCGGCTCGTCCCACGACACATTGTCCGGCCACGGATTGTGGAAGATTTTGCCGAAGCCAAGCGTGTAGTAGCCGTGCTTGCGGAAATGCTGAGGAATCGTGACCGCGTCCGGCATGACGGAGCGCATTTCGGTCGAGAGATACCAGACCTTGGTCGAATCCGGCCGCATGCCAGTCATGAGCGAGACGCGCGAAGGATTGCAAACCGCCTGCTGGCAGTACGCGCGGCTGAAAAGCACGCCGGAAGCCGCGAGGCGGTCGAGATTCGGCGAGATGACGTGCTCCACACCGTAGCAGCCGAGATCACAACGCATATCGTCCACGGCGATAAACAGCACGTTCGGGCGTTCCGCCAAGGCGGAGAGCAACGGCAATCCAATGATGAGCGCTAAGAGCAGGTGTTTCACATTCGGGTGTCGGCGAGGTGATGCGACGGATCAAGCCGGCCTCTTCGCCAACGCATCACGGATGATGTTGAGCACCTGCTCGCGTTCAGCTCCGGCGAGGGGCAGGCGCGGCTCGCGCACCCATTCGTTGCCGAGGCCGGTCTCCTGGCAGAGCAGCTTGATGTACTGGACGAAGTGCAGGTGGGTGTCGAGCTTCATGAGCGGCTGGCTCCAGCGATAGAGCGCGCGGCATTCGTCCCAGCGGCCGGCCTGGGCGAGGTCCCAGAGCTGCTGGTTTTCTTTCGGAAAGGCGATGCCGCTGCCACAGACCCAGCCGTCAATGCCGAGGATGGCGGACTCCAGGAAGAGATCATCCACACCGGTGAAGATGCGGTAGCGGTCGCCTGCGAGATTGCGAAGTTCGGTGATGCGGCGGGTGTTGGCGCTGCTTTCCTTGATGGCGAGCAGGTTCGGGATGTCAGCAAGCTCGACGAACGTCTCCGGCGTCACATCGGTGTGATAGCCGACGGGGTTGTTGTAAAGCATCCAGGACAGCGGTGTGGCGGCGGCGAGGGTGCGGAACCAGTGCTGCGTCTCGCGCGGGTCGGGCTTATAGACCATGGGCGGCATGACCATGAAACCGGCGGCGCCGAGCTTTTCGCAGTCGTGCAGGTAGCGGATGGCGGCCTGCGTGCTCATCTCCGCCACGCCGCAGACCACGGGCACGCGGCCAGCGGCCACAGCGAGGGCGTGTTTCACCACGGTGCGTTTTTCCTCGGGCAGAAGCGTCTGGTTTTCGCCGAGCGAGCCGCAGACGATAAGGGCGGAGACGCCGGACTCAATGAGCGCCTCCCAGTGACGGGCGCAGGCGGGAAGGTCCAGGCTTTGGTCCGGATGCATGTGGGTGACGACGGCGGGGAAGACGCCTGACCATTCGATGGAGGACTGGGACATGCGCGCAGGGTGGCCGCCCGTCAGCGAGGGGTCTTGATTGCTTTTTGGCAGGACGGCTGCCAATTCAGGCAAAATGACCGCGATGAATGATCCTTTTGCCGCGCATGAAGTCGCCGAGGCGCTCTTCGACGAGCTGCCGGACGTGGTCTTTTTCATCAAGGACACCTCCGGGCGCTACGCGCGCGTGAATCAGACGCTGGCGGACCGCTGCGCAGGCGGCGACAAGAAGCGCCTGCTCGGCAAACGCCCCGCCGAGGTCTTTCCCGCCGCGCTGGCGGCCGGTTACAGCCGCCAGGATGAGCAGGTGCTAAGGACAGGCCGCACGGTGCGCGACCAGCTGGAGATGCACATCTACCCGCGCAGTGTGGCGGGATGGTGCCTGACCACGAAGCATGCCCTGCGCGACGCTCGGGGCCATGTCATCGGTGTGGCTGGCATTTCGCGGGACTTGAACGCGCCTGGGGACAAGGCGCCAGGATTCGCCGAGCTGTCCGCAGCGCTGCGCCGCATGCGCAGGGATTTTGCCACGAGCCTGCGCATTGAGGAAATCGCCAGGGAGGCGGGCATGAGCATGCATCAGTTTGAGCAGAAAATCCGGCGGCTTTTCCAGATGAGTCCGCTGCAGTTGCTGCACAAAATGCGACTCGACGAGGCGATGCGGCTGCTGCGTGAGACGGACAAAAGCCTGGGCGAGATCGCGCTTGAGACGGGCTGGTGCGACCAGAGCGCCTTCACCCGCCATTTCAGCCGCCACACGGGCATGTCGCCGGGAAGGTTTCGCGCTTTCGAGGCTGCGCGCGCCACCGGGAAGGCCGCGGCGGAATGAGGCGGCGGCCTCCCTTTCCATCCGGCGCGCGTAGTGGCTCTCATGCCGCGCGTCTCACGCCTCATTCTTGTTCTCGGTGACCAGCTCGATTTGGAGTCGGAGGCATTTGACGGCTTCAACGCGGGGGAGGATGCGGTGTGGATGGCGGAGGCGGCGGCGGAGTCTGTGAAGGTGTGGAGCACGAAGGCGCGCATCGCCATGTTTCTGAGCGCGATGCGGCATTTCCGCGAGGCTTTGCGCGGGCGCGGATGGCGGGTGTTTTATCACGAGATGGGCGCGCATGAGTCCCTCGGCAGCGCGCTGCGCGCGGAGATCGCGCGGAGCAGGCCGGAAAAGCTCGCCATGGTGCGCGCGGGGGAGTGGGGTGTGCAGCGGGAGATCGAGGCTGCGGCGGCGGATGCGGGGACACCGCTTGAAGTGCGCGAGGACGGGCACTTTCTTTGCACGACGGAGGAGTTTGCCCGCCATGCGCGGGGCCGCAAACAACTGCGCATGGAGTTCTTTTACCGCGAGATGCGGCAGAAGACAGGAGTGCTGATGCAGGAAGGCAAGCCGGTGGGAGGGCGGTGGAACTACGACCATGACAACCGCGCATCCTTCGGCAGGGAAGGCCCCGGACTGCGCGTGCCGCCGCGCAAGTTCGAGCCGGACTCGATCACGCGCGGGGTCATCGCTCTGGTCAATGACACCTTCCACGCGCATCCCGGCACGCTGGATGACTTCGACTGGCCGGTGACAGCGGCGGAGGCGAGCCTGGCGCTGGAGGACTTCATCGCGCGCAGGCTGGCGGATTTTGGCCGTTATCAGGACGCGATGTGGGAGGGCGAGCCGTGGCTGTTCCACTCCCGGCTGAGCGCGGCACTGAACCTGAAGCTGCTCGATCCGCGAGAGGTGATCGAGGCGGCGGAGCGCGCCTGGAGGGACGGCGCCGCGCCTCTTGAATCCACGGAGGGGTTCATCCGGCAAATTCTCGGCTGGCGCGAGTATGTGCGCGGCATTTACTGGCTGCACATGCCCGGCTATCTGGAGCGCAACGTGATGAACGCGGAGCTGTCTCTGCCGGACTTTTACTGGACTGGCGAGACTGAAATGGCCTGCCTGCGCGCGGTCATCAAACAGACGCTGCGTCACGGCTACGCGCACCACATCCAGAGGCTGATGGTGACCGGCCTCTTCGCACTGCTATACGGCGCGCATCCTCGCCGCGTCCACGAGTGGTATCTGGCGGTCTATGTGGACGCGGTGGAGTGGGTTGAGCTGCCAAACACGCTTGGCATGTCCCAATACGCGGACGGCGGCGTGATGGCGAGCAAGCCGTACATCGCCTCAGGCAAATACATCCAGCGCATGAGCAACCACTGCGCGGGCTGCCGGTTTGATCCGGCGAAAAGCACGGGACCCTCGGCCTGCCCGTTCACGACTCTGTACTGGGATTACCTGCTCCGGCACGAGCCTGTGCTGGGGAAAAATCCCCGCATGTCCATGCAGGTGCGCAATCTCGCGCGTCTGGATGGGAAACAAAAAGCCGCCATTCAAAAGCAGGCCGGCGAAATACGCGCGGCGTATTCATCCCCGTCATGAAGCCTCCCCATTCACGGTTGCGCGGCGGACTCGTCCTGGCCGCGTTCCTATTCGCCACCTTTGCCGCGCCGGCGCTCAGCGCTTTTTTTCCGGGTCCGGGGGACTGGTATGCGGAGCTTGTCAAACCCGCATGGAACCCACCCGGGTGGGTCTTCGGTCCGGTGTGGACGCTGCTTTACACCTTGATGGCCGTGGCGGCGTGGCTGGTGTGGCGGCGGGCGGGCTGGACGAAACCTCATGGATTTTATCTGGCGCAGCTTGTCCTGAACGCGGCCTGGACTCCGGTCTTCTTTGGAGCACGCGAAATTGGCTGGGCGCTGGTGGTCATCGTGGCGCTTTGGGCGGCGATTTTGTCCACGCTGCTGTCATTCCACAAGGTCAGCCGCGTGTCCGGCTGGCTGCTCGCGCCTTATCTGGCGTGGGTTTCTTTCGCCTCCGTGCTGAACTTCACCCTTTGGAGATTGAACCCGGCATGAAACAAAAAACATGGCTCATCACCGGCTGCTCCAGAGGTCTCGGCCGCGCCATCGCCGAGGCCGCGCTGGAGGCGGGCCAGCGGGTCATCGCCACCGCGCGGGATGCGAGCGTGATCGCCGACCTGGAAAAGCCCGGCATGTGCGAGGTGATGACACTGGATGTCACCGACCAGGCGCAGGCGCGCGATGTGGTGGCCGCGTCCAAGCCTGACGTGATCGTGAACAATGCGGGCCAAGGCTTGCTCGGTGCTGTCGAGGAGTGCGGCGAGGAGCAAATCCGGCGATGCATGGAGACCAACTTCCACGGCCCGTTGAATGTGATCCGAGCCGCACTGCCAGGGCTGCGTTCCAGGCGCTCCGGACACATCATCAACATCAGCGCGGCCGCGGCCATCTCGAACTATGCGGGCTTTGGCATCTACGGCGCCGCCAAGGGGGCGCTGGAGATGCTCAGCGAGAGTCTGCGCTTGGAACTGGCGCCGCTGGGCATCCACGTCACGCTGGTGCAGCCGGGGCCGTTCCGTACGGCATTCATCTCCCGCAGCCTCGAAAAAGCGGAGCATGAAATTGGCGACTATGCGGCCAGTTCGGGCAAGTTTGCGCGCTTGATCGAAGGCATGGATGGGCGCCAGCCGGGTGATCCAGCGCGTGCGGCGCGGGCCATCATGGCCGCTGCATCGTCCGACAAGCCGCCAATGCGGCTTGTGCTCGGCAGATATGCGAATGAAAAAGCGCGTCGCCGTGGCGCCGAAGTAGAGAAGGAGCGCGCCGAGTGGGAGGCGGTGGGGAGCCCGTGTGAATTCACATCCCCCGCTTGAGCATGCACGGAGTCAGCAAACAACATCTACCGACAAGGATCCGCGCTCGCTGCTCGCGTCCATTCACTTGGAGGAAAAAGTGGGAGCGGGATTGGGGACGCGTGCTGTATTGCAGTGGGAGATGCCGGCGAGGCAAAAAAGCATGAGAGACGAGCCTGCAAAAATTCGCCTCGCGCTGCTGGCGCTGGCGGCAGAGAGGAAGCGCAGCTTCTGCCCTTCGGAGGTTGCCCGCCGTCTTGCGGAGGACTGGCGGCACTTGATGCCCATGGTGCGCGCGGCTGCGGCAGACTTGGTGGATGAGGCAGGCTGGCCTGCACACAGCGCGGGCAGCCCGCTCATCCGTTGACAACGCGCGGCGCCATCAGGCTGGCGAGGTTGAAAATGACCGGGGATGTTTGTTCCATGCGTCATCAACCTCCCAGCCTGCGCCAGTAAATGAACATCAGCGGCAGCACGGCCACGCATTCGATTGCGGCAGCGGCGAGTCCGGCGCGGCCGGTGTTTTCCAGCGCGGTGCTGATGAAAATGATGGCGATCAGCAGCGCCGCTCCGATCACAACCACCGAGCCCGGGGAGACCCACCGGCGCGCGGGTGCGGCCTCCTGCTCCATGACATCCAGAAAATGCCAGGCGACAAACGCCAGGATTACCATGGCGGCGAAGTCCATGCCGCCGATGCTGGAGGAGGCGGTGTAGTCATAGAGGCCATGCACGGCCACCACGGCCGGCAGCGCGGCGAGAAAGCCGTCCACACGCGTGAAGCGCGAGCGCAGCGCGGTGTAGAGCGCGTGCGTGAGGATGCCTGTGAGCGCGGCGTGCAGGAAGTTTGCGGTCAAAAGACGGACCAGCGCCACTCCGCCGCCGAATTCGGTGTAGTAGTTGATGTTTTCCTCAAGGGCGAAGCCAAGGCCGGCGAAGGCGCCGGTGAGCAGCGCGCGGCCCGGCACGCGGCTCCACAGCAGCCAGGGCATGAACAGGGCGGCGGCGGCCAGCTTTGCCAGCTCCTCGCGCAGTCCGACACCGGCGACGTAATACCAAAGATCATGCGGGAAAGGGGCGTCGGCTGACATTCCGTTCGCCGTCTCCTGCCAGGATGCCACGGTGAGCACGGGCCAGACACTGAGCACGCCAGCCACGACGGGGGGCACCGGCCACAGCCAGCGTCTGGAGCCGGATCCGCCGTGCAGGACAAAGACCGCATACCAGATCAGGCAGGCGAAAAAGGCCATTCCGAGCGCGCCATAGGGCACATGCTCCAGACGGTGGAGCAGCAGTCCGCGCCATTGCAGCCAGGGGTCGCGCAGCAGCGTCCCGGCCTGGTGCTGGAGCGCGGGCGGAGAGGTCTCCAGCCAGTCCGGCACGGCTTTCATGGCGCGCAGCGCGTCAGCGTCCTTGAGCCGCAACGCCAGGCGGAGCGCGTCCTCGCGCGCCTCGAAGGCATCGGCAAAAAGACGGCCTTCCCGCATCAAGGCGCGCATGGCGCCGGCCTCGTCCTGGTCGCGCATGAGCAGGGCGGCGTGGAGTTCGCCCGCCAGCGGCTGCCCGAGTTCCGCCGCTTCCGCCAGGCGTGCGCCGGCTGTGGCGCGCCCGGAGTCATCGGAGGCGAGCCTGGCGCTGAGAAAGTCCTCCAAAAGCCGCCGCTGACCGGGCTCCGGAGTGTGTTTTTCCAGCAGCGGACGCGTGTCGTAGTCAAGCAGCCAGCCTTTTTTCTGATACGACTCCCAGGTGGCGGGAGCGGTCTCCAGCACCTCGCTCAGATGCCGCATCTGCCCGGTGACTCTGCGCAGCCACCCTGCCAGGGCGCGCGGGCGCGGCTCCGGCGCGCGGCGCAACTCTTGCCACTCGGCGCGCAGCGCCTGCTCCAGCGGGTCGGGTGTCTCCGCATCATGCCTCGCGGGGGTGACACCGAGGATGACCAGCGCGAGGGCGAAGCCGCCGGCGACGATGATCAATGCAGCGCGTTTGAGCCACTCGCGGTCGCGGCTGAGATGGAAAATGGATGAGCGCCAGCCCGGAATCATGAGCCCATGCTGGAGCGTCCGGGCGGTTTCGTCATGTGTTTTGAAACCGGCTGAGTGATCAGGGACGCTGCCAGGGCACGGCTCCGCCGCGCTGGATGTGCGTTCGCAAAGCGGTGGAAAGCTCGTTGAACACTTTCGGCGCTTTGCCGGCCAGGTTGTTCTTCTCCAGAGGATCGTCTTTGAGATTGTAGAGTTCGAGGGGCGACCAGGGATCGTTTTGCAGCAGCTTCCAGTCGCCGCGGATCAGGGCTTCGTAGCTTTTACCGCCGTAGGCCGAGCCACCCTCCCGGCGGACAAAATACAGATCGCGCGGTTTCCCGATGACGCCGCCTTTGAGGACGGGCAGGAGGCTGACGGCGTCGAGCTCCGCGGAGGCTTGGAGGCCGGCGAGTTCCAGGAAGGTGGGGAAGATGTCGAAATTGAGCCCGGCGTAATCGCTGCGGGAGCCTGGGGCGACATGGCCCGGCCAGCGGACCATGAAAGGCACGCGCAGGCCGCCGTCGTAATGGCTCTGCTTGCCGTCGCGCCAGGGGTCGTTGTTTTGAGCGTGGGGCAGGGAGCCGCCATTGTCGGCGGTGAAGACGACGAGGGTGTCGTCTTCCAACCCGGCTTCCTTGAGCGCGGCGAGCACGCGGCCAATGCGGTCGTCAAGATGCTCGACAAAGGCGGCATTGGCGGCGCGTTTCGGGTCCATGCCCGGCGCGCGCGCCCTGACTTTGGCGAGCCAGGCAGCGGGAGGCTCGATGGGGAAGTGCGGCGCGTTGTAGGCCAGGTAAAGGAAGAAGGGCCTGCCCTGCGGGCGGTGCCCGCCTTTCAAGTAAGCGGCGGCCCATTCGGTGAAAAGATCGGTGGCATGACCCTCCGGCTGGATGGCCTGCTGGTTGAGCCGCATGTAGTTCCGGCCATGCCGCAGATGCGTGGTGTAGCTGTCCATCATGTCTCCGAGAAAGCCGTGGAAGTGGTCGAAGCCGCGCTCGTTGGGTGTGTTCGGGGATTCGAGGCCGAGGTGCCATTTGCCGATGATGGCGGTGTGGTAGCCGGCCTTCCTCAGCTCGCCGGGCAGCGTGGGCACGGCGGGGTCAAGAAAGCCCCAGGAATTCTCCGGCTGCGTGCGGATGACGCCGGGCACGCCGGCGCGGTCCGCGTAGCGTCCGGTGAGCAGGGCGGCGCGGGAAGGGGAGCAGACGGTGCAGTTCGCCCGCATGGTGGTGAAAAGCATTCCCTCCGCCGCAAGCTGGTCAATGTGCGGCGTGCGGACATCGGACTCGTGATAGGTGGAGACATCGCCGTAGCCGTGGTCGTCAGTGAAAATGACGAGGAAGTTCGGCCTGGCTGGCTGGGCGTCCAGCGCTTGCAAAAAGAGAAGCGGGAAGATGAAAGCGGCGGCTGGATATGCGGTCATGCGGAGGTTGGCGAGGGCGGTGGAGGATCACTCGATGCCGAGCTTTTCCTGGATTTTTTCGAGCGAGACTCCCTTGGTCTCGGGCATGATGAAAACCACCCAGACGAGCTGGCCCGCCATGCACAGCGCGTAAAAGGCGAAGGCCATCCAGCCCGCCTGCGCGGCGATGAGCGGGAAAGTCCAGGAGATGGCGGCGTTCATGGCCCAGTGTGTGAAGCTGCCGAGCGCCTGGCCGCGGGCGCGGACGCGGTTGGGGAAGATCTCGCTGATGAAGACCCAGATCACCGCGCCCTGGCCGAACCCGTGCGCGGCGATGAACACAAGCAGGCTGCAAAGCAGCAGCGGCCCCTCCACATGGGCGTAAAAAGCATAAGCGGCGCCGGCCAGTCCCAGAATGTAGCCGATTGACCCCAGCAGCATCAGCCTCCGCCTTCCGACGCGGTCAATGACGAGCATGGCGGCGATGGTGAAGACAAACATGGTGGCGCCGACAATGACGGACTGGAGCATGGCGGAGTCCATGCCGGCGCCGGCCATTTTGAAAATGCTTGGAGTGTAATAGAGCACGGCATTGATGCCGGAAAGCTGGTTGAAGGCGGCCAGCGCCACCGCCAGCAGGATGGGCTTCAGATAGCGGCGGCTGTAAAACCGCTCGCGCAAGCTGTGGTGCTCCAGATCCAGCGAGCGCTGGATTTCCCTGATCTCCTCATCCACGCCGCCGCCGTCGGTTCCGCAGCGCGCGATGACGGCGCGGGCCTCGTCCAGGCGGCCTTTGGCGACGAGCCAGCGCGGACTCTGCGGCGTGCGAAAGACGAGCAGGAAAAACACAAGCGCGGGGAATGCCTCGACGCCGAACATCCAGCGCCACTCCGTGCCACCGAGCTGCAGGCGGCCAATCATCCAGTTCGAGAGGTAGGCCAGCAGGATGCCCAGCACGACATTGAACTGGGTGACTGCCACCATGCGCCCGCGCCAGGATGCCGGGGAAATTTCCGCAGTGTAAAGCGGCGAGACGACCGAGGCGCCGCCCACCGCCAGGCCGCCGAGGAAACGGAAGAAAATGAAGGACCACCAATCCCATGCGAACGCGCAGCCGGCGGCGGAGACGAAGTAAAACACGCCGAGCCAGGCCAGGGTGCCGCGCCGGCCGATGGCGTCCGCCGGACGGCTGGCAAAGAGCGCGCCGAGGATGGTGCCAATCAGGGCGCTGGCGACGGTGAACCCCAGCAGGTTGTCATCCAGATCATAGACCGCCTTGAGCGCGTCGGTGGTGCCGGAGATGACGGCGGTGTCGAAGCCGAAAAGCAGGCCGCCGAGCGCGGCGATGAGGGAGTTGCCCAGAAGATAACCGTTGAGCTTGGCGGGATCGGATGGCGTGTTCGCGGGCATGGTTGGTGGATGTTGAAGGCGGATCGAGATGAACGTGCCCGGTCACGCGGTCTGTCCGGGACGCCGCGAGATCAGGGTTTGGAGACGTGACGCCACTTCGCGGCGTACAGGTCGCCTGCTCCGGCATGTGAAACTTCATGCTGCCCGAACAAGGCGGATGTCGCGCAGGAACCGGCGATGATGAGTTCGGCCGGAGTGCGGAAGGTGAGAGGGTAGGCGCTGTCGTTGAGCTTGCCGCCTGCCTGCACGACCCAGGTGAGGCCGCCTTGGGCATCAAAGGCCGCGATAAAGATGTCGCCGCTGCCGCGCGTGGCCAGGGCGTGACCGGCCAGGGAGGTGTCTTTGTTGAAATCACCGCACACAAAAGCCGTGCCCTGATTGTCCGCGGCCACACCCAGGCAGTAGTCGGTGCCAGGGCCGCGCAGATGTCGCGCCCATTGCACGCGGCCCGCGGCATCGAGATGCACGATGAGGCCGTCGTTGTCATTTTCTCCAGTGCTTTGAAACGTCCCGCCCGCCACTCTCACGCTGCCTTTGAACATGCCAACACCCCAGACGCGGCCCTGCGAATCGCAGGTGATCTCATGATACAGCGCGCTCGGCGCGCCCGGGATCAGGCTGGCCCAGACGGACTCGCCATCGGGGGTGAGTTTCAGCGCCAGCGCGGCGGTCGTTTTGGATTCGATGGCTGTTTTGCCGAAGGCTCCCGAGCCCGCCGCATTGCCGCCGATGATGATGTGATCCTGCCCGTCCACTGCGATGCCGTGGCCGCTGCCGGAAACTGAGCCTGAAGTCACGCGGTGCCAGAGTTCATTGCCATCCGCGTCGTATTTGGTGCAGAAAATCTGGCGGTTGATCGCGCCGGTGACGACGAGGTGTCCCTCTGAGTCAATGGCGATGCCGTGGCCGTAATCGTAGCCTTCTCCGCCTTTCACGCGCAACCAGAGCACTTTTCCTTCAGGGGAGAACTTGGCGGTGAAAACATCGTAACCGCCCGCGTTGGGCAGGGTCATGCCATTCACCACGGCGTCGGTGCTTTCAAAGTGGCCGGTGACATAGGCATTTCCCGCCGAATCTGCGATGACGCCGTAAGCGCGGTCGGTCTTGCTGCCGCCAATGCTGCTGACCCACAGCGGCATGCCCTGCGGGTCAAGCTTCACAAGGCACATGTCCATGCCGCCCGCGCTCTTGTGCTGGAGACTGCCAAAGGACGCGTCGCCGGTGCATTCGGAGGCCACGAAGACATTGCCGGCGGCATCCGTGGCGACCGCGCGCGCCTTGTCATTGACGCTGCCGCCAGCACTGAAAACCCATTCGCAGACAGGCGGCTCGGCAGCGTGCAGGGCGGCGATAAGCGGGAGGAGACAGAGGGCGGATTTCATGGGGGCAGGAGTACGGTCCCCGGCTGCCCGTTCGCGCGGCTAATCCACATGCAGCAGTTCATTGGAGTTGAGAAGCGCACGGCAGAGTGATTTCAGCCCATGCCTGGCGATCAAGGCTTGGGCGGCGCTGGATTCGGCGGCGTTGGGTTTGCGCTGGAAAAGAAGGTGATAGGCGGTCACAACCGCCTCGGGTCCGTCCACCCGCCTTGCAAGCGCGTCCGCCATGTCGAGCGTGAAGCTGTGGTTGAGCAGGGTGAGGGCTTGCAGCGGGGTGGTGGTGTTGGCGCGCTTCGGCGCGGCGAAGGCGATGTCGGGCAGGTCGAAGTCGTTGAGGATGTCCACCACGCTGGCGCGGGCGTTTTGATGATACACGGCGCGGCGGTAGGTGTCGGGGCCATGGACATCGAGCGGGAAGTAGGTGCAGACGTTGTTCTGCGTGAACTTGTAGAGGCGGAAACCGGGACCGCCCATGGGTTCGAGTTGCAGTTTGCCCGCGACCGCGAGCATCGTGTCGCGCACTTCTTCGGCGCTGAGGCGGCGGGGCGGAAAGCGCCAGAGCAGGCGGCTGGCGGCGTCGGCTTGCGCGCCGTCCTGGCGATGCGCGGCACTTTGCTGATACGTCTTCGAGAGCAAAATCTCCCGGTGCAGTTCCTTCAAACGCCAGCCGTTGGCGACGAGCCGGGCGGCGAGGTAGTCGAGCAGTTCGGGATGTGTGGGCTGACTGCCGAGGAACCCGAAGTCACTTGGAGTATCCACGATGCCGGTGCCAAAGTGCCACTGCCAGACGCGGTTGGCGAGCACGCGGGCGGTGAGGGGATTGTCCTGGGTGATCCATTTTGCCAACGCGAGACGGCGCTCGCCTTCCGGGGCGTCGGCGGGCAGCTCGTAGGCGGGGGTGACTTCGCTGAGGACTTTGAGGCTTGCGGGCACGATGACATCGCCAGGTTTCATGGGGTCGCCGCCTTTGTGGAGGCGTGTGGGCTCTTTGGGCTGGGAGTAGGTGCCGGCCCAGAAGAGTGGCAGCGGCGGCACGCGGTTGATTTTTGCCTGCACGGCGGCGGTTTGTTTCTGCAAGTCCGCGAGCCGCGCATTCTCCTCGGCGGTGATGACGGACTGGCGGGCTTTGGCCAGCGCGTGGGCGGGAGTGGCAGGCTCGCGGCCTTCGTCGGAGGCCACGGTGGTCCAGTTTTCACCGTCCATGGAGACCTGGACTTCATACTCGGCGGGCGTGGCTCCGCGCACCTTGCTTTCGTCCGTGCCTCGCTCCCCGCGGGCGTTGATGAAGTTGATGCGGGTGACGGTTTCCGGCTTGGCAAAGGTGAGCGTGAGAATGGGCGGGCTGCCGATGAACCAGGCTTCGCCGAGCTTGCCATCAATGCAGTATTGCGGGCCGTAGGCTTCTGGGAAATCCTCAGCCACGGCGGAGCGCGCGCCTTCCGCCGTGGTGCCATGACTGGCAAGCGCGACGTTGTTTCCGCTGGTGTCATAGACTTCGAACTCAGTGAGCTTGCCGCCGCTGGGCCTTGGCGTTTGCCCCTGGTCGAAGGTGGTGAAGTTGCGGATGACCAGGCGCAAGTGGCGCGCGGTGACCGGGGCGAAGACTTCCTCCGTGCCGTGCGCGTCCACTTTGGGCCGGGTATGGGTGAAGCTGGCAGCGGCGGCCTTGGCCCGGGCTTCGATGCTCTTTTCGTGGGCATTGCGTTCCGTATTGAGTTTGGCGAGTTCGGCATTGAGCGGGCGCAGCGCGTCAGCGTGCGCTTTGCGCGCCTCAGCGGTGGCGATGACGCGGCGCTCGTGTGTCACACCTTCAAAGGCGGACTTGATGCGGTAGTAATCCTCGGCGGGGACGGGATCGAATTTATGGTCGTGGCAGCGGGCGCAGTTGATGGTAAGGCCGAGAAAGGCGCCGCCGGTGGCAGTGACGATGTCATCCAGCGTGGCGGCGCGGATGTTTGCCTGTGCCACGAGGTCTTGATTGCCCACGTCATCATAAGGACCGGCCACGAGGAAAGCGCTGCCGACTTCGACATCGGGGTTGTCCTTGCCGATGACATCGCCGGCAATGTGTTCGGTGATGAACTGGTCGAAGGTCTTGTCCTCATTGAGCGAGCGGATTACGTAGTCGCGGAAGGGCCAGAGGTCATCAATGACGACGTTGCGCTCGAAGCCTTTGGATTCGCCGAAGCGGATCACGTCAAGCCAGTGGCGGCCGTAGCGTTCGCCGTAGCGCGGGCTTGCGAGGAGACGGTCAATGAGGTCTTTGTTGGCTCGGGTGTTGGTCTCGCAATCTTTGACAAACACCTCCACTTCCTCCGGCGTCGGCGGCAGGCCATGAAGGTCGTAGGTCATGCGGCGGATCAGCGTGCGCGGGTCGGCGGGTGGGTTGAAGTCGAGTCCCTTTTCTTTGAGCTTGGCGGCGATGTAGTCGTCAATGTCACCAGCCGTGTTAAGATCAGTGTTATTGGGTTGCAGAGACCACCAAGTTTTGTCCGCGCGCTTGGCCTCCACTTTCACGCCTTCACGAGGGTCTGGAGCGCCCATCTTCACCCAGGCCACCAAGTCAGCGATGACCGCATCCGGCAGCTTGGGCTTCTTCGGCGGCATTTCCAGGTCCTCTTCCAGATGCTGGATGGTGCGGATGAAAATGCTTTCCTCAGGTTTGCCGGGAATGATCGCAGGCTCACCGCTGTCGCCGCCTTTTTCCCAGCCGGCTTTGGAGTCGAGGTAGAGATTGCCTTTGAGCTTCTTTGCTTCTGCGCTGTGGCAGGAGTAGCAGTGCTCGATCAGCACGGGACGGATTTTTTGCTCGAAGAAGGCGATGCCTTCGTCCGCGGCGAAAGAAGGATGACAAGCGACGATGATCAGGATCGCTGGAATGGCAGATTTCATGAATCGAGGGAAGCAAATGGTGAGGCCAGGAAGCATTCGTTCGCGGGGAGTTACTCGTCGTTTTGGGAAGTGTTCCAGTAACCGCGGAAGACTTTGAGCGGGTCGGCGGTTTTGGGGTTGACGGGCTGCGGCGCGGATTTCCAAAGCCAGAATCCGTCGAAAATGGCGGCGGGGTCGGGTGTGGGGCGGTCTTCCCAGTAGGCGCGGTCGTGCTCAAGGAGGCGGGCGCGGGATTGCCGCCATTCCGGGATGATTACCGCGAACCAGGCATCGTGCTTTTGTGCGAGTGCCCGCACGATTTCGGGATGCTCAGAGGCGAGGTTTTTTTGCTCGGCGGGATCAGCATCGAGATCGTAGAGACGCGGGGCTGGCTGCGGCGCGGAGGTGGGGGCGTCGAGCTGGCTGTCGAGCGGCATCTCCCAGTGAGGATGAGTGATGCCGCGCTGGTAGGAGGGGTTGTCCCGGGCGCTGTCTTTTTTGAGTGAGGAGTCGTCGCCGGGCCAGTAGAGCTTCCAGCGGCCCTGGCGAATGGCGGCGTTGCAGTGGGCGACGGGAGCGTAGCGGTTGCGTTGGAAAAGGAGGGTGCGCCCGGCCAGCGCAGGTGCGGGCTGGCCCATGAGAAGCGGCATGATGTTCTGACCATCAAAGGGCTTGGCTCCTGCGGGCGCGTCTGTTTGGGTGAGGGAAAAAAGCGTGGGCAGCCAGTCGCAGCCATGCACGGGCGTGGCGATGACCTGACCTGCCGGGATGCGGCCGGGCCAGGCGACGATGCAGGGCACCCGGATGCCGCCTTCGAGCACATGCTGCTTTTCTCCCGAGAAGCCGCCATTGAAGCGTTGCTGCGGGCCGAGCTTGGGGTCTTTGGTGAGCACGGGGCCGTTGTCGCTGGTGAAGACGATGATCGTGTTTTCCCACTGCCCGTTGTCTTTGAGGGTCTGAAACACACGCCCAAGTCCGGTGTCCATGGCCTCGATCATGGCGTAAGTGACGGCCACGGCCTCGCTGGCCTCCTTGCCAAGTCGCTGGCGATATTTTTCCACGAGCGGTTCGGGCGCTTGCAGCGGGCTGTGCGGCGCATGATGCGCGAGGAAGATGGCGAAGGGTTTCTCTTTGTGAGCGGTGATGAACTTCAGGGTTTCGTCGTTGAGCGCGTCGGAGAGGTAGCGTCCGTCGTGCGGCACGGCGTCATCATTGCGCAGGAGATTCCATTTCCAGTAGTCCTGGCCGCCATTGGGAAAGCCGTGGAAAAGATCGAAGCCGCGCTGATGAGGCAGATAATCGCGGCAGTAGAGGCCATTGTGCCACTTGCCAATGAGCGCGGTGGCGCAGCCCGCATGGCGGAAGTAGTCGCCAAAGGTTTTTTCAGAGAGATCGAGACGGTCCAGGCCGCGATTGCTCGGCACATCCACCGCGCCGGTGCGGTGGTTGTAACGGCCCGTGAGGAAACCTGCCCGCGCGGGCGAGCAGAGGGGCGAGGGCGAGTAATGCGCGGTCAATCGCGCGCCTTCCTGTGCCAGCGAGTCGAGCACGGGGGTGTCTATCCTCGGATTGCCATAGCAGCGCAGATCGCCCCAGCCGAGGTCATCGGCGAGAATGAAGAGGACGTTGGGCTTTGCAGCGGAGGATTGGCCGCCAAGGATCGCAAAGAACGCGACAAGGAAAGGGAGGGCCTTCATTTCTCGGGGGCTTTTGGCTGGAGTTTCATCTGGAGGTGTTTGAGGTCCATGACCTGGGCGCCGGGTTTGGAAAGCGGTTCGAGAGTGATCTTCGCAGGACCTTTCGGGAGGGTGAGGGTGCCTGCTTTCAGCGTGGCCCAGTCGCGGTTGCGGTAGCGGGCTTTGCCAGCTTCGTCGCGGTGGGGAAGCGGGATTTCTTTGGCTTCGGCGGCTGGCAAGGTGACTTCGATGGCGCTGTTCCCAGCGTAGAGCCGGATGCGTGATCCAGCGTCAGCTGGGGAAGCTCCATAGGCGAGTTCGAGTTCGTAGTCGCCTGCTTCGCTGACTTCGATCTCCCACCAGACTTTGGTCTCGGCATCGGTCCAGGCGGTGAGCCAATCGTTGGCGAAGCCGGGGCCGCTGGCGAACTGCAAGGGCGGATCAAAGTAGGCCTGCGGCGCGTGCAGTTCCACGGGGTTGTGTTCGAGATGGCCGACGGGCAACGGGTAGCGTTGCAACCCTTCTTTGGAGATGTCGGCAAACCAGGCGTCGTATCGAGCGGCAAGGTCTTTGACGATTTCGGGATGCTCGCTGGCGATGTCGTTGGTCTGGCCGGGATCATTCTCCATGTCGTAGAGCTGCCAGGGCTTGGCGCTGGCGTCGTTGGCCTTGGCTTTGGAGCCTCCGGCGGGGCCGGTGATTTCACGCACGAGCCGGTATTTCTGGGTGCGCACGGCTCCAGGATACTTGTTGGTCTCGTTGATGGGATTGTGGGTGAACAGGGTGCGCTCCGGCCAGCCGGCGGCATCGGGTTTTTCCAGCAGCGGGCGCAGCGAGGTGCCGTCCACAGGCGGACCGGAGGGGGCTTGCACACCGCAGAGGTCCATCAGGGTGGGATAAAGGTCGGTGTGGGAGGTGATGGGCTTGACCACATGGGGCGTCCAGTTGGCCGCAGGCCAGCGCATGAACAGCGGCACGCGCGATCCGCCCTCATGCACGCTGGTCTTGCCGCCGCGCATCCCTGCGTTGTGGGTCTTCACACCTGCGGTGCCGCCGTTGTCGGTGAGGAACAGGACGATGGTGTTTTTTGCGAGATGCTCCGCTTCCAGATGCGCGAGGAGGCGGCCCACATTGTCGTCAATGTTTTCGCACATGCCGTAAAAGGCGGCCAGGGTGTTTTCGAGGCCTTTGGCTTTGAATTTGTCAAAGTACTTGTCCGGCACCTGATAGGGTGAGTGCGGGGTGTTGTAGGAGAGGTAGCAGAAAATAGGCTTGGATTTGTTTGCCGAGATGAACTTCATCGCCTCATTGGTGAGCACGTCGGTGATGTACCCTTGGGTGGCTTCGTGCCTGGTGCCGCGCAGGAGGACAGCGTCGAAGTAATCGTTCCAATGGCCGTTGTTGAAGCCGAAGAATTCATCGAATCCCTGGCCCTGCGGGGTGAACGGATGCTGCTCGCCATTGTGCCACTTGCCGATGCAGGCGGAGCGATAGCCCGTGGGACGCAGCGCCTCGGCGAGGGTGGTTTCCCACGGGCGCATGGCCTCGCGGTTGTGGGTGACTCCGTGACAGCCGGTGCGCAGCGGCCAGCGCCCTGTCAGCAAGGCGGCGCGGGTGGGGGCGCAGAATGAGTTGACGTAGAAACGCTCAAACTGCACGCCGGATCCAGCCAGCTTGTCGAGGTGCGGAGTAGCCAGGTGCGGGTTGCCATGGATGGACAGGTCGCCGTAGCCCTGGTCATCCGTGATGATGAGCAGGATGTTGGGCTTTTCGCCGGCGGATTGGCCGCAAACAACCGCAAGGAACGCAAAGAGGATGAAGTGAAGTTTGAGAGTCATGGGATGCTTGAGAGATGCGTGCCGTGCTTTATGCCAGCAGGGGTGTCAGGACGTGCCCGTGGACGTCGGTGAGGCGGCGCTTTGCGCCGTTGTGGTAGTAGGTCAGCTTTTCGTGATCGAGGCCGAGCAGGTGCAGCACGGTGGCGTAGAAGTCATAGACGGTGGCGACATCCACGGCGGCGCGGCGGCCAAATTCGTCGGTTTCGCCGTGGCTGATGCCGCCTTTGATTCCGGCGCCCATCATCCAGGTGGTGAAGGCGTCGGGGTTGTGGTCGCGGCCGCTGGTGCCCTGCTGGTGCGTGGGCATGCGGCCAAACTCGGTACACCAGACGACGAGCACGTCATTCAACATGCCGCGCTGCTTGAGGTCGGTGAGCAGGGCGGCGGTGGGCTGGTCGAAGATGGGGCAATGGCGCTCGTAGTCGGCCTTCAGCGTCTTGTGCGCGTCCCAGTTGAGCAGGCCGTCCACGGCGCTGGCGCGGGAGGCGCAATAAAGGCTGACGTAGCGCACGCCCTGCTCCAGGAAGCGGCGGGCGAGCAGGCAGTTCTTCGCGTAGGCGGCCTTGAGTTTGTTGGGGTCGCCGGTGCCGTAAAGATCGTGGACGTGTTGAGGTTCGCCGGAGAGATCGCTGACTTCGGGGGCGGTGAGCTGCATTTTCGCGGCCATCTCGTAGGCGGCCATGCGGGCCTGGAGTTCGCTGTTGCCGGGATGCGCGGCGGCGTGCTGGCTGTTGATGAACTGCAAGAAATCACGCGTGGCCTTTTCCTCATCGCTGCTGATCGCGGCGGGGCGCGCAAGGTTTCGCAAAGGCTGCTGTGCCGCCATGGCGACAGCCTGATACTGGGCGGGGAGGAAGCCGTTGGACCAGTTGGCTTTGCCGTTGGGCGGCTCGCCACGGAGATCCTGAATGGCGATGTAGGTGGGCAGGTTTTCATTCAGTGACCCCAGCGCGTAGCTGACCCAGGAGCCGGCGGAAGGAAAGCCTTCGCGAGTGAAGCAGGAGTTCATGTTGATGCAGCCGGGGCCGTGGGTGTTGGTGCGGCTGGACATTGAGTGGATGAAGGCGATGTCGTCCACATGCCGCGCCATGTGCGTCAGCATGGAGGAGATCCTTTTGCCGCTCTGGCCGGCGGCCCTGAAAGACCAGGGCGACTTCATGAGGTTGCCGTTTTTGCCCTGGAACGTGACTTCCGCCGCTCCAGGCAATGGAGTGCCGTCATATTTCTCCAGCATCGGTTTGTGATCCCACAGATCCACGTGGGAGGCGGCGCCAGGACAGAAGATTTGCAGCACTTGCTTCGCCCTGGGTGTGAAGTGGGGCTGGGTTTTGGACTCGGCGGAAAAAAGGCGGGAGAGGGCCACACCGGTGAGTCCGGTGGTCATCTGGCCGAGGAACTGGCGGCGGGAAAATTCCAGGGATGCGTTCATGGCGGTATCAATGGGAGTGTTCGAGGCCTAGATCGGCAAAAGCCGAAAGCAGATGGCGCTGCATGGCGCGGGCTGCGGCTGCGGGGTCGCGTTTTTCAATGGCTTGGAGAATGCCTGAATGCTGCTTGATAGCCTGGGCTGGGGTGACTCGGCGGTAGCCGTGGGCGAGGCTGGCCTGCATGAGGTCCGAGAGCGAGTGCATGAGAAGCGCGGCGATGGGGTTGCCGGAGGCCTCGGCAAGCAGGCGGTGGAAGTCCATGTCAGCCTGGATTTGCTCCTCAAAGTCGAGCGTCTGCTCCAGGAGGTTCTGCGTCTGGCGCAGCGCGCGCTTTTGTGCTGCCGTGGCACGGGTGGCGGCGAGGCGCGCGTTTTCCGGCTCCAGAGCCTGGCGGATCTCGGTGAGGTGGGCGAGGCGGCGCTTTTCATCGGGCACGAGGAGGTTGAGCGCGCTGCTGAGCGGCTTGTGCAGCTTGTCCACGACCTTCATGCCGCTGCCCTGGCGGATTTCGATGAGCCCTTGCAGTTCCAACCGCTTGGCGGCCTCGCGCACGACGCTGCGGCTGACGCCGAGCTGCGTGGAAAGCTCGCGCTCGGTGGGCAGCCAGCCATCGTCGTTTTGCAGGTCGTGGCGGGCGAGCGCGGCAAGCTTGCCGCAGACGGTTTCGACCAGGGAGGGCGGGCGGGCAATGGCGTCGAGAGTCATGGAAGGGTCATCAGGTGGTCAGACCAAAACGGGAAGCCTGATCACATCTATCACGACTGCGCTGCCGCGAAGTGGCGTGTGTCCGCCATCACGGCGGCTGATTCTTTATTGTGAGGCGCCGCAGTGGCGAAGCTACTCAGCTAATGCATCAAGCGGAATCACCGCCAGCTCGGCGCTGTTGTTGTTCCACAGCTCGCGGCCTTCACCGATGCGGCCGACGTTGCCGCCGTTGTTCGAGTAGCCGACGTAGAGGCGGCCGTTGTGCTCGATGGCGTAGGGATACGAAAGCGAGGCGCGCTCGTGGCTCTCACCGGGGCCTTCGGGGAAGAGCGCGTGGCGGATGACGAATAATTTGCTGAACGTTGTCTCGCCAGGCTGTGACACGGCGATGGTCAAGGGGGCGCGGCGTCCACCGCCGTCGGCGCTGGTGCTGCACACGAGGTAGCGCTGGCCGGTGCTCAAGACGCCCGCGTAGGGCTTGCTCGTGGCCATGGGCAGGTTGCTCGACAGCATCAGTGTCCAGGTGCGACCATAATCCTCGCTGGTGGCGGTGAGGGCCCTCGCCTCGGCTCCGTAGCGGCTTAGGTTGGTGATGCGTTTGCCCTCGACGATCACGGTGGACTCGCCCCAGACCTTGCCGAGGCCGGGCACCTGCGAAATGCGCACGAGGCCCCATTTCAGAAAATTGTCGCCGTGGCTGATGGCAACAGCGGCGGGATGCCTGCCGCCTGCGGGCGCGTCGCCCCCGGCGGAGATGCCCGCCATGATCCAGTTGCCATCGTCCATGCGGATCGGCTCCTGCATGGGCCAGAAGCCGCCTTCGACCACCACGCCGAGCTTCTCAAACTCGCCGCTCGTTTCATTCAGCCGATAGGCCCGGGTGTGGATGCCTTGCATCGTGCCGGTATAGGCCCCCATGAAGGCCCAGAGCGTGCCTTGGTGAGAAAGAAAAACGCCGTGGCTGACTCCGAGACCCGGTTCGCCCGCGTCCATCGTCTTCACCGCGCCCCAGGTGCGGCCTTCATCGTCGCTGACGCAAAAACGCGCCTCCTCGGTGTCGGTGTTCTCGCCGCCCTGGTTGTGGCCGAAGCTGGCGTAGAGTTTGCCTTTGTGGAAGCAAAGCGCGAGGCCGTGCAGAAAACGGTAGCCGTCCTTCTGAAACTCGTAGGGTTTGATGACGGAGAAGCGCGCGCCTTGGATGACGGGCAGGTCGGCGGACTTGGGCAGGGTTTGTTTTTCATCCCAGAGCACGGGAATCTCCGGCAGGCGCGCGCTCACTCGCACGGCGCGGTAGCGGGCGTCGTCGAAGGCGAAATGCAGCCATTTTTTGTCGGCGCTGACAAAGCCATCGGGATAGTTCAAGGCAGCACGCGGACCTTTGCTCGACTCTTTCACCAGCACGCGCTGATAGGGCCAGGTCTTCATGCCGTCAAAGCTGATCCACAGTGCCAGCGGGTAGCGGCCAAGCGGATTGGGATTGTGCAGCAGCGCCACGCTGTCGCCACCGAGACCGTAAAGCGTGGCCTTGGAGCCGGGGTTCGGGATGCTCGTTTTGGCGGCGAAGTCCGGCCAGGTCAAACCGCCGTCGTTCGATTCGGCGTAATAGAGCACACCTCCGAGGCGGTCGGCGCGGATGATCATGGCGATGCGGCCATCGGCGAGTTCGACGATGTTGTTCTCCGCCCAGCCGCGATAGGTGTCGCTGCTGCTGAGGCGGATGTTGCCGTGCTCGCTCCAGGTTTTACCGCCGTCCTTGCTGATAAGCACGCCGTTGCGCGGATTGAGCGGGCCGGGGCCGCTGAGGTAATGCTGGAAAGGCAAAAGGATGCGGCCATCGCGGGTGACGATGTGATTGCGGATGAAGGTGCGGTCATGCAGGCGGCCTGGCGCGGGAGCGGGTTTGCCCCACGTCTTGCAGGAGTCCTCGCTGACGATCATCCATTCCTTCCAGCCGCTGAATTTTCCGTTGTGGGTCGCGAAAAACAGCGTGCAGCGCCCGTCGAGCACCATGAGTTCGCTCGGCACCGTCGCGGCGGTGTCGCTGGATCGCGGAAAGCCGAAGTCAAGCCGCTCGGGTGCGTTCCAGGTCTTGCCTTCATCAAGGCTGCGCTGGAGGAACACCCCGTTGCGCGGATCGGGTTCCCGGTCGCCCCCGCCGAGCATGACATGGACCCAGGACCCGTCGGGCATGGCACGCAGCGTGGTGTCGCAGGCGAGCCGGTCCGGACTTTTGCCGTCGAAGATGAGGTTGACCCGGTCTGCCTTGGCATCAAGCGCTGCCTGTTCGCTCCAAAACCCGGCCGGCTTGGGTGCCGAGGCCACAGGCGGCACGGCGGGCACTTTCAGGGTGGCGGTCACGGGTTTGTGCTGCGCGGCCATTTCTTGCGCGGTAAGTGCGCGGGGGAAAAGTTGCACGTCGTCCAGGGCGCCGAAAAACGTCTGCTTGAGAGTGCCGTCCAGAATGCCGCCGAGTGTGACCGGTGCGGCGGTGGCAGGAATGGCAGACTTCAACACGGTGCTGGCCTCGAGGGCGCCATTGACCCAGAGTTCCGCCTTTTCCCTGGTGAGTACGACTCCGACCTGATGCCAGTGCCCAGTCCTTGGCGTGGTCTTCGCTGTCACTGTCTGCCAGCCATCCTGCCACAGATAGAGTCGCAGCTTGCCGTCCCGGTCCAGCATCACGCCCCACTCGCGCTCGCTGCTGGAATAACGGTTCTTCGCTACGATCATCCGCTGCGCACCGCTCAGCACAAAGGGATTCACCCACACCGTGAGGCTGAGGCCCTGACCGCCCGCATGCAAACTCGCGGAGTCCTTCAGTTCGATCAAGGAAAGGCCATCGAGCTGCAAGGCGCCTTCCTGGACACCCGCCACGCTTTCGGCGTGGCCGTGAATGGTCAAAGCATCAGACTTGGACTGATCGAGCGGCCAGTGAAGTGGATTTGCGGCGCCAAGTTGAGTGGCTGCTGTAATGAGCAGAGCGAGAAAGAGATGAGGGAAGTGGAAGTTGTGGTTCATAGATTGGCTGGATTTTATTTCTTCCTCCACCACGAAGCCAGCATAGAGCTGGTGATGGCGCTCCACGGACCAAAGGTGGCGGCGGCGAGAGCGGCGGCGGGGCTGTGCAGAACGTTGAAGGCGAGGCCGGTGGCCATGCCGCCGTTTTGCAAGCCGACTTCCAGCGCCATGGTGCGGCTGTCGCGGGTGTCGAGACCGAGCATTCGCGCCGCGCCGTAGCCGAGCGCGTAACCGGCGGCGTTGTGGCAGGCGGAGGCGGCCAGCAGGATGAGGCCGACTTCGATCAAGTCATCGTGCGAGATTGCCACGGTGATGGCGACGATGACAGCGATGGACAGCATCGCCAGCGGCGGCAGCCCACGGACGAGCTTGTCCGCCAAGCGCGGCAGGAAGCGGCGGATGGCAAAACCGATCGCCAGCGGCGCGATGATCATTTTCAGAATGGACAGCATCATCGGCCCGACCTCGACCGGCACATACGCCCCCGCGAGCCACTGCATAGCGAAAGGGGTGATGAAGGGCGAAAGCAGCGTCGAGATGGCGGTCATCGTCACGGAAAGCGGCACATTGCCCTTTGCGAGGTAGGTGATGACATTGGATGACACGCCTCCCGGACACGAGCCGATGAGAATCAGACCCGCGGCGACTTCTTTTTCCAAACCAAAAAGCCGCGCAAAGACGAAACCCGCCAGCGGCATGATGCTGTATTGCAAGGCCGCGCCGACGATCACCGCGCGTGGCATCGAAAGCACGCGGGCGAAGTCCCCCAGTGTGAGCGTCATGCCCATGCACAGCAGGATGAGCTGCACCAGCGGCGCGATGACCTGCTTCATCTCAAAACCGCCCGGCGCGATGAACCACGCCGGAAAGCTGAACGCCGCCGCGCCGAAGGCCAGCACGGTGAAGGTGAAGCGAAGACCCGCAAGCCACTTCACACGACCCGACGCCACCGCGAGCGAGGCGAAGAGCACGATGAGTGTGATGCCGGTGGTCATGGGATTGATCCTTGGACTGCGGCAGCCTGCTGCCGCTTTGGGGTGGTGGCAGCCCTGCTGCCGGGGGTGGGTTTACGTTGTCAGTATAGGTGGGTCATTTGGACTGCGACGGCCAGCAGGCTGGCCACGGGAAAGCGGCAGCAGGCTGCCGCAGTCCAGGGCGCTTCGCGCTTTAGGACAACTCCTCCGCCAGCTTCAGCACGGCTTCGAGCGCGGGCTTGATCTTCGCCTTCTGCGCCTCGGTAGCCGGGCGCATCGGCATGCGGGGGAAACCAGCGTCCACGCCTTGCAGCGACTGCGCATAGCGGATGCACGCTGGCAGGTTGTAGTGATCCGTGGCGTTCCAGAAACGCAGGATGGCTTCGTGCAGGCGTAGCGCATTGGCGTGGTCGCCCTTCGCCACGACATCGCGCAGCAGCGCGGTGGCACGCGGGATGCCGGAGGGCGTGGCGGCGATGACACCCGGTGTGCCGAGGCAGAAGGAGGGATACATCAGCGCATCCACGGCGCTGTAGATCTTGCGGTCCTTCGGCGCGTTGATCATGAGGTCGGCGAAGAGTTTCAAATCGCCCGCGCTTTGCTTGATGCCCATCACGCCCGGCACCTCCTCCATCAGGCGCACGGTCAGCTCCGGTGAGAGATAGCACCAGTGTACCACATTATAGATGATGAGCGGCATGCCCGTCTCTTCATGAATCACACGGAAGTGCTCGATCATCATCTCGTCGTCCGGGCGGAAGAGGTAATGCACCGGCGTGAGCTGAATGGCGTCCACGCCGAGGCCCTCGATGGCCTTGATGGCGCGGATCGCCTGCCGCGTGCTGTCGCAAATCGTGCTGGCGACCAAAGGCATGTCCGCCGGCATGGCCGCGCGGGTTTCGCTGACGCAGGCGCGGAGTTCATCGGGGTCCAGAGTCTGACCTTCACCGGTGGAACCGCCGACCGCGAGGCTGTCCGCTCGCTCGCGGACGAGAAACTCCACCTGACTGCGGATGGCCTTAGCGTTCAGTTCGCCCTCGGTGGTAAAGGGCGTCGTCATCGGCGCGATGACACCAAAAGGGACTTTGTCGGGTAGGATCATGGCAGGAAGTCGTGTGGTTGATTTGGCATAATGGAATGCCTGTGGCGTGATGAAACGGCGCCGTTTCCGCGTTTTCAATGCTGCCGTTCCAGCGGCGGTCGCCTTTGACCGCTGCCGCATAGCCTGCTGCTCGATTTCGCCTATTTGCCCATGATGAACACCGCCGAACTGCGCCGCCTCTCGGAACTCCGCTCGCTGCTGGAAGGCTTTGCCGCGCGCCATGCGGCCAGTCACGCCGCAAGCTCGCCGGAGCATCTCAAACGCCTGCGCGCCCTCCTCAAGCGTCTGACCCAGGCGCTGCGCGTGCGCGATTACGCGGCCTTTCGCGAGGCCGATTTCGAACTGCATGAGACCCTCATCGAGATGGCGCAAGTCCCCCAGCTCAAGGCGGCCTGGCGGCTCGCCTGGGACGGCCTGCTGCATTTTCACGGGCAGGGCTTTGAGGACTACTTCCCCGATGCGCGCGTGCTGGCCGACGAGCACGAACATCTCGTGGAGACCATCGCTTTGGGAGACCCCGCTGCCGCCGAGGACGCCGCGCGCAGCCATGTCGAGGCCGTATGGTTTCGGGTGGCTGAAAAGTCCAGCGCCGCCACCGAGCCGCGCGGCGATCCTTTGCAACGCGCCACCGCTCACCTCGCCTTCCGCCTGCATTCACCGTTGAAGCTGACGGACGTGGCGCGGAAGGTGGCCTTTACCAGCGCAGGCAATCTCAGCCGCCTCTTCCGCCAGCATCACGGCCTCAGCTTCCAGGGCTATCTGCAAAAGCTCCGCCTGGAGAAAGCCGCTGAACTGCTCGCCACCACCCAGCTCCCCGTCGCCCGCATCGCCAAACGCGTCGGCTACCGCGATGTCTCGCGCTTAGGCCAGCACTTCAAGCGCCGGTTTCAGACAACGCCTGCGGAGCATCGCAAAACCCAGTGCCAGCTTGCTCCATGAGCCACCCGACAAAAGAAGCCTCCGCGCCAGTGATCACGTGGTCTGCGGAGCTTTGAAGTTTGCAACGGGGCAGTCAGGTAAAAAGCTGCTCAAGCTTCACCCCTCGCAATCTGCTTGAGGCAACCCCTTGAGCATCTGGTCAAAATCCGACTCAAACAGCCGGTCCTGCACATCACTGAGTTCAAGACGCGCGATGAACAGGAGGTCGCCGGCTACGCCTATGTCATGGATCAGGTGTTTGATGCCTTCGATCAGATTCCCGTCACGGAAAACATGATCGGCCAGCTCCATCAGGACCTCCTGCGCCACAGCACGAAGGACGAACGCCACCGCGGCCACTACAAGGCCCTGCCCAACCATGTCGCCGCCTTCGATGCCGATGGAAAGGAGATCGGCATCGTCTTCCACACCACCTCGCCCTTCGACACGCCGCGCGAGATGGAGGCCCTCGTCGCCTGGTTCATCAAGGCCGACCGCGAGCGCTCCCTGCATCCGCTGCTGCTCATCGGCAGCTTCATCGTCGTCTTCCTCGCCATCCATCCGTTTCAGGATGGCAATGGCCGACTTTCCCGTGTGCTCACCACGCTCATGCTCCTGCGTGCCGGTTATGCCCATGTGCCCTATAGCTCACTGGAAAGCATCATCGAAGCCTCCAAGGAGGGCTACTACCGTGCCCTCCGCCGCACCCAAACCACGCTCAACGCAAAGAAGCCAGACTGGGAAGCCTGGCTCATGTTCTTCTTCCGCTCCCTCGTAAAGCAAAAGGACGCGCTCGCGAAGAAGATCGCCATCGAGGACACGCACGCCACCGACCTCCACCCGCTCGCGAAGAAGATCCTCACCCACTTCGCCGACCACGAGACGCTCACGCTTGGCGAACTCGTCAAGCTCACCCACGGCAAACCCAGCACGCTCAAGCTGCGCTTGAAGGAACTCGTCCAGCACGGCCACCTTCTGCCGAAAGGCCAGGGGCGCGGGGCGCATTATGTGAAGAAGCGGTAGCGTTTGAAATCATCTGCGCATTTTGATCCCATGAAAAAGTCTCGCGATACAACCCTCGCTCTGACCACTGACTACAAGCACTTCGTGACCGATCTGAAGTCACGCATCGCTTCGGCTCGCCTGTCGGCAGCTCGACAGGTGAACCGTGAACTGGTCACGCTCTACTGGGACATCGGGTGCGGAATTGTGGAGAAGCAAAAAGAACTCAACTGGGGCGAGTCCGTGGTCGAAATGGTCGCGGCAGAGCTGCGAGCAGCGTTCCCTGACATGAGCGGTTTTTCGGCTCGCAGCGTGTGGGAAATGAAGCGCCTCTACGAAGCATACTCCGCGCCTGACTTTCTCTCACAAGTTGTGAGAGAATTCTCGAGTCGAACCTTCCGGCCAATTCTGCAACAACCTGTTGCAGAAATAGGCCAAGGCGCAAAACGGCGACAATCTGTCGCCAAATTGAGAGCTGGAGAAATTCTGCCACAGCCTGTGGCAGAAGCTGGCACCACCGACGCGATCCCATTTCTGCAACAGCTTGTCGCAGAAATACCTTGGGGACACCACTTGCTCATTCTCAACAAGCTCACCGCACCCGCAGCCCGCCTTTGGTATCTGCGGGCCACGGCCAGCTTCGGGTGGTCGCGGAACGTGCTTTTGAACCAGATCAAGGCCGGAGCCTACAATCGGGCGGTGACGGAGAAGAAGACGCACAACTTCGATCTCGCCCTGCCGGAGCACTTCGCCGAGCAGGCGGAGGAGATGCTCAAAAGCTCCTACAACCTCGAGTTTCTCGGTTTGCGCCGTGCGGTGAGAGAGCGTGAGTTGGAGGACCGCCTGATCAGCCGCTTGCAAGCCTTCCTGCTCGAACTCGGCTACGGCTTCTGCTTCGTCGAGCGACAGCACCGGCTTGTGCTTGGAAAGAAGGAGTATTTCATCGACCTGCTCTTCTACCATCGCTTCCTCAAAGCCCTCGTGGCCTTCGAGTTGAAGCTCGGCCCCTTCGAACCGGAGTTCGCGGGCAAAATGGATTTCTACCTGAACCTCCTCAACGACACCGAACGTGCCGCCGGCGACCAGCCCTCCATCGGCATCATCCTCTGCGCCGAAAAAGACGACGTGGAGGTCGAATATGCCCTCCGGACCAAAGCCAACCCCATCGGCGTCGCCGCCTACACCTTGCAATCCAAGCTGCCGGGCGAGTTGAAGGGCAGACTGCCAACAGCGAAGCAACTCGCGGACATTGTTCGCATGGAGATGGAGGCTGGGAAATGAACTAAACCTTCACTAACGCCGAAGCCGTCACCAGCAAGGCAAGGGCAAGACTAAAACACACTCGCCCGCGTTATCGACCTGCGTTCCGCTTCCGGCATTCTAGCCCCTCGGCAATATCCAGAGGCAGAACCACATGCGGCGGGCTGATGAATAATTCACTGCCTTCGTGAGAGTCGTGGTGGGCAGAATACCTCAATCGAAACGATCTGAGATTCATGCGAGCATACAACTCCCGAATTCGAGGGACATCATCATAAGTCATGACCCACGCAAATTGATCCGAACTGCACATCAGACGAGCAAAACGTTTATGATCATCGTCGTGATAATGATTTAGATACAATGCTTTCCCTTTCACATAATAGGGAGGGTCTGCGTAGGCGAACAAGCTCTCGGATTGGGCTCTTGTCTTTAACTGCCGCATCAAATCTTCGGCATCCACGCCCAGGACCTCTACGCGATCTTCAAAGGAAGCGATCTCCCTCACCCTGGAGGCCAAGCCTTCGCGATTAAACCGAGCATCCAGCTTCCATTTACCCTTTTGCTCAAGACCACCGATGGGACCCGCCTTCACAATGATGCCTGATCTGTTACAGCGATTCAGGAAGAATGCAGCGAATCCCAAATCGATCTGCGAACGTCGGCCTGGATTTCGATAGATGTCCCGCTGGCGTTCCCATTCGCTAATCGTCAACTCGACCGTCATTAGTCGATCAATGAATGCTTCTGTTCGATTCAGAACTGACTTCCAGAAGCTGTAAATGGCACGATCTCGATCATTAATGATGATTCGATCCACATGACCTTCGGCAAGAAGTTTAACGCCTGCGCCAGCCCCCCCCGCGAACGGCTCAACGTAAGTGCAGCCTTGGGCTTTGTTGGCGTAGATCGTTGCACGCAGCACGTCAAACAGAGCAACCTTGCCGCCCGGATACCGGAGTGGGCTTATATTCCGGTTAATCATGGTTTACGGACGGCTTTCTGGATTATTGGCACAACGATGTCTCTCAGTTGAAGGACATTGTCAGCAGTCGCACGCCAATTCACGTTATGGATGACTAGATGCAAGCTGTCATAACTGATTGGGCCAGTAGCCTTGAGTGGATCAATCGTTCGCAGTTCCATTCCATCCAGGCCAATATCAAGCAAGCCACCAGATTTCGTTTCCTCTAAAAGTTCGACGGTCGATAGCCGGTCCCGGTTCTTCTTTTTGTATTTCGCCACAATAGCAGCCACGACACCGCGTTGATCCATCGCAAGCTGAAGTGAGATGTCCAAAACGCACCGCATTAGCAGACTACAGGTGTTCGGAGCTGAGGGCACCTCCAACTGTTTCCCCTCATCAATCAGGGCTAACAGCTTTTTGTTTTTGATTTCACAAACCAAAGAACGAGGGAACAGGCGTCCAGATATAGTCGCAGTCCTGCCTGATGATTTGCTCTTGGAGGTCTGCGCTCCACCTTGAGGCTGAGTGGAATTTGTTGATGTCGCACTGCCTTCTTTCGCCTTTGGCCGAGCAGCTTCTTCCATCGTGTTTGCGTCCACTTTGGCAGCTTCGGCAGGCTTAAATCGAAGCTTCGCAACATATGCAAGTTGATCCTCTTCTGTATTGAGGGAGCGCGTATCAAGGCGTTTGCCGTCATCATCAGAAGCAATGTCCTCCAAAATGCGAGCGAGGAGTGCCAATGTGTCTGCTCCACTGGGTGCGAAAAGCCCCTTGTCGGTTATCTCGAAGCCAAGGAGGCTTCCGATTTTCTTCGGCTCGATGAGTCGCTCGAAAATGATCGATGTTGGGAACGCCTCGGGATTTGCCACAAGTTCCTGAGCAGCTTCGGAGAGCGGTGCAAGTCGACACATGCGGTAGAGGTCAATCAAGGCTCTGGCTCTCGTAATCTCAGCTCGGCTCAGACCATAATTCGTTGCCAACTCATCCACTGTCTCTCCTGCTTCCAGTCGAGCTGCAATGAATGTGGCCTGCTGGACAGGCTTCCATCCTTCCATGTAAGCAGAGCCGGCGTGTTTAACGAACATCACCACCTCAGCGTCAAAGACTGAAGGAACAACATCGACTGCGACCTTGGCTGGCAGCTTCGCTTTCTCGCTCAGTCGCTTGAAGGTCTTCTGCTTGGACTTCGGAGCGAGTTCGGGATTCGCAAGAACTTTCAGGGCGCACAAACGACGATTGCCTTCATAAACGATGTTTTTCGCCCCATCGCGATAAACGATCAGCCGTTCGTTTCGCAAGTAGCCCTTATCAACGATTGAACGTGCTATGACTTCGACTTTGCTTCGTTCACAGAGTTCCTCGATGATTTCCCGCTCACTGGCTTTACTGCTCAAGCTAGCCAAACGGGGGTTGTGAGGGTGAAAACGCAATGCGTTAAGACTCACAAAGGCGGCTTTCCATTTGTCGGAATCAACGAGTGGCATAGTAGGCAGTTGGATGACTTGGGAGACTTGGAGTGGATTTCTGAAACCACCAGGGATGAGTTCGAGGTTCAAGTGGAGATCGGACTCCAAACCTTCTCAAACCCGAAACCCGCGAAGTGCTTGGCATTCGCCGTGGTGAAGTGGGTGACGCCGTGGTGACGGAGGGTGAGGGCGAGGCGGGCGTCGATGATGTGGCGGAAGCCGGTGGTGGTCTTGGCGGCCCAGTTCCAGAGCGGCTTGGCGACCTCGGGTTCGTAGTCGCCAAACTCCCAGGCGGGGTTGACGCGGAGAGCGTCGCAGAAGGCTGTCGCTTCCTTGGAGGTCTTGGGCTTCTTGAACACCGCTGGATTGCGGAGCTGCATATAAAGCTCCACCAGCACGAGGCCGCAGAGCAGGAATCGCTCACCGACGATCTCCTCCTCGAAGAAGCGGCGGGCGGCTTCGTGATGCGGCGAATCCGGATTGGCCGCGTAGAGGAAGAGGTTGGTGTCGGCGGAGAGGATCATGATGCGCTGCGCTCCAGGATGGCATCCACTTCGGGGCGCAGGCTGGCGGGATCGGTGAGGAAGTCTCCGCCGCAGTCGAGGGTAGGGAAACGCCAGACTTTCTTGGGCGCTGGCTCCTCCGGGAAGCGGGTGACGAAGTGCTCCGCCGCCTTGCGCATGACCTCCGAAAGCGACCAATCCTGCCGCTCGGCGATCTCTTTGAGCCGCTGGTAGAGGGGCTCAGGGAACTGAATCTGAGTGCGTGTCATGATGCGTTTTATACATCACGCGCAGATGGCTGTCAATTTGGCGGCGGCGAGGATGAAGGCGTCCCACAATCTCCTGTTTTTGGTATCAACGAAGCGCATCGCGGTCGTGGAGTTCGTCTCTGGTGAGGTTGTTGGCGGGATTAAGCCCGATGTGGCGGGCATCGAGTTCGGCCCGAAGCTCTTGCTCCTCTCTGGCAAGTCGCTGAAACTCGGTATCGGTAGCTTTCATGCGGTCCTGGAAGGAAAGCCCGTCATCCATGCTGATGGTGATGTATTTCATGGCTTGGGCAGTTTCTTGCAGTTTCACAGTTCAGGCAAGCCCGTGGTTTTCTCAGCCAAGCGGACTCACCACCTGTCATGTGGGTCCCTTTCATCGCTGAGCCGGTTCGTTCCATGCCTCGAACGCAGGATGAGTCTTCCTGAATGCGTAATGGCTGGTGCGATGATTTCTCCCTTCTCCCGATCCCTGATGGTGTGCGCGCTGCTGGCGGCACTGGCGGTAGTTTGCCCAGCGCAAGATCCAGTCCCGCGCACGGCGGCGGGGCATCCGGCGGAGGGGGAGCTGAAGCCATTTCTCGGCGCACCGTTTTTGGAGAAGCAGGTGGTCTTTGATGGCGATGACAAGGTGCGCGAGCCGTACTTGGGCGTGGCGGCGGATGGCACGGTGCTGATCATGCGCAACTATGCGAAGAAGCTGCGCCGCAGCGCGGATGGCGGGCGCACTTGGGGCGAGATCCAAGAGGTGCCGTTTGGGTTTCTCGACAGCAATTTCATCGTGGATGAAATGCGCGGCGAGCTGCTGGTGATCCGCCTGTGGGAGGGCGAGGACAAGCTCTGGCGCAGCAAGGACAGCGGCCAAAGCTGGACGGAGGAAGAGATCACGGTGAAACCCAACGAGGTGATGCGCTGGCTGGAGCGCACGGGGCTGAAGAAACGCGGCACGCACGGCCAGAAGGAGCTGGATGGCTGGTATCATTTGCACAACAATGCCAGCGAGGCAGGCATCACGTTGCGCCACGGCCAGCACAAAGGACGCCTGATTGTCACGGGCACCTTCCGTCCGCTGGCGAAGGAGCATCCCTCCGACCGCAAGCCGCTCGATGGCATCCATAGCTGCGCGATTTTCAGCGATGATGGTGGCGCGACCTGGCAGGTGAGCGGGCTGTTCCCGGAGGCGACCACCGAGGAGGCGGCGCTGGTGGAGCTGAGCGATGGGACGCTTTATTTCAACTCGCGCAGTTGCAGCGGCTTTTATGACAAGGCCTTCAAGCGCGAACTGCGGCCGGATGAGATCCTGCGGCGCGAGGCGTGGAGCCGCGATGGCGGCAACACATGGGAGGACCTGCGCGTGAACCAGGTGCTCATTGACGGCGGCGGTTATGACCGCGGCTACGGCATGAAGGGCGGGCTGACGCGGCTGCCGGTGAAGGGGCGTGATGTCCTCATCTACAGCAATGCCGACACGGCGGGAGGCGCGCGTGAAAAGCTGACGTTGTGGGCCAGCTTCGATGGCGGCCAGACCTGGCCGGTGAAGCGCCTGCTGAATCCCGGCCACAGCGCCTACTCCAGCCTCGGCGCGGCGCGCCCCGGCACGGCGGACGAGGGCACGATTTACCTGCTCTTTGAGGGCGGCGAGGGCGGGCGCTACACGGCGATGCAGTTCGCGCGGCTGAACCTGTCGTGGATCGTGCAAGGCGGCGAGGCCACCGGCGATGGCGCGGTGCCGGACTGGGCGCGGTGACTTGTCTCACGGCAATGCGCCGCCATTTTTCCATTTTCGAGTTTGCCGTCCGCGGCGGTTTCAGGCTATGAACCCGCATGTCCTTTCCCCTGCGCTCCCCTCGCGACACTGTCGGCGGCATCATGGTCTTTGGCCGGATTCTTGACAAGATTCGCCTTCATGCGCGCGGTGAACTGCCGACTGGCTGGCATCTGGGCATCATCGCGGGGAAGCGCACTTTTGACGACCGTGTGTGCCGTCTGCTGGGCGTTGACTTCGACGCGCTCAGCCGCCGCGTGCTGGCGGGAGGAACGGACGATGAGGTGCTGGAGTGGTGCTTCAAAAACGGACGCCGCCCCGATGACGAGCACATCGAGCTTTTCAACGGCTTCATGATGAAGCGCGGCTGGCGGGACACGGCCAGCGGCGGCCTGGAGCAGCAAAAGCTGGATGCCGGGCTTGGGCACCGCGATGACATTGTGACGTTTTTCGATCTCATGGACGCGGAGGAGGGCCGTGCTCCGTGATAGAGGCGCGACGGCATCTTTTTGACTCCTGAATTGTCATGGAGCCTTATCTTGTGATCGGACTGCTGGCCTGCGCGCTGGTTCTCTTCGCCACGGAAAAAGTTTCCGTGGATGTGGTGACGCTGAGCCTGCTCTCCGTGCTGGTGCTCACTGGCGTGCTCAGCGCGGAGGAGGCCTTCGCCGGTTTCGGGCGCGAGGTCATCGTCATGCTCGGCAGCATTTTTGTGATTGGCGCGGCGCTGCGCGAGACAGGCGTGCTCGACACGCTCGGTCACCTGCTCTCGCGCGCTGCGGGCGGCGGCACCAGGCGCCTCACCGCCGGTCTGATGTGCGGCGTGGGGGGCATCTCCGCCTTCATGAACAACACCACCGTGGTGGCCATGTTCCTCGGACCTGTGATCGGCGTGGCGCGCCGCATGAAGGTGCCGCCCTCGCGCCTGCTGATGCCCCTGGCCTATGCGTCCATCCTGGGCGGCACCTGCACCCTGATCGGCACATCCACGAATGTGGCTGTTTCCGGCGCGCTCAAGCAGGCCGGTCATGGCGAGCTGGGCATGTTCGACATGACACCCGTCGGTGTCATGATCTGCGCGGCGGGCCTGCTTTACATGATGCTCGCCGGCATCCACCTCATCCCCGAGCGCGACAAGTCCGCCCAGGCCGAGGGCGCCGCCAATCTGCGCGAGTATCTCTCCGAAGTCGTGATCCTGCCGGGTTCACCCCTCATCGGGCAGGAGATATTCAGCTCCGATTTCTCCGTGCTTGGCTTCCAGGTCATCCACATCCTGCGGCATGGCGTGGAACTGGACCTGGGGCCGCACTCGCGGTTTGAGGAGGGGGATGTGGTGCGTGTCGCGGGCAAGGTGGAAAACCTCATCCGCATCAAAAAAATCGAGGGACTGGACATCGTCGAGGATGTCAGCCTGCGGGAGTCCGGCGTGGACATGCGCGGCGCCAGCCTGGCCGAGGTGGTGCTGACGCCGCGATCCTCGCTGGTGGGGCGCACCCTGCGCACGAGCAATTTCCGCCGCCGCTCCGGCCTCTCCGTTCTGGCCCTGCTGCGCGGGGACCAGAGCTTGAAGGACAAAATGGCGGACGTGGTGCTGGAGGCGGGCGACCTTCTGCTGGTGCAGGGGCCGTATGACCGGCTGAAAACGTATGAGGAAAACTCGGAGATGGTCGTCATCACCGAGCACGCCTGGGAGATTTCGGCGCGCAAGCGCGGCTACGCCCTGCTGGGCGTCTTCGGTCTCGTCGTGCTGGCCAGCAGCGCCGGCTGGGTGCCCGCCGCGGCGGGCTTTCTGATCGCCGCCTTGTTCGCCCTTTTGGCGCGCTGCATCACGCTGGAGACGGCTTATGAGAACATAGACTGGAGGCTGCTCATCCTCATCGGCGGCATGACAGCCTTCGGCACGGCGATGACGAACTCCGGCGCTGCCGAGATGCTGGCCGGGTTCATCACCGGAGGGTTGCAAAGCTGGGGGCCGCACGCCGTCCTCGCCGGCTTCTGCGTGCTCACCGTCTTGCTGACCCAGGGCCTCTCCAACGCCGCGGCGGCGCTCGTCGTGCTGCCCATCGCGCTGCGCTCGGCGGAGTCGCTTGCGGTCAGTCCCGTCAGCTTTGGAGTGGCCGTGATGCTCAGCGCCAGCATCTCCGTGCTCACACCTTTCGAGCCGAGCTGCATCCTCGTCTATGGACCTGGCAAATACCGTTTTGCGGACTTCGTGAAGGTCGGCAGCGGGCTGGTGCTCTGCTCGCTGGCCATCATCATCGTCATGGTGCCTGTGCTCTGGCCCTTTTGAGTTCCGCCGTCAGCCGCGCCGCTTGAGCAGGATGCGCTTGAAGCGGTCGCTGCCGCTTTCCACGCTCACGCTCATCACGTCAGGGTCGTCGGCGAAGGCGTTGTGGACCATGCGCCGGTAGTAGCTGTTCATCGGATCGAGCATCTGCGACTGGCCGGTGCTCCGGACCCGCTCGCCCATCTCGCGCGCGTGCTCCACGATTTTGTCCTCCTTCATCGAGCGGAAGTAGCCGATGTCCACGCGAATGCGCGGCGCGTCGGGAAGATGCTTTTGCAGGATGCGGTTCACCAGATACTGAATGTCCTCCATCGTCGCGCCGTGGCGTCCGATGAGCAGCTTGGAGTCCTCCGTATGCACCTGCAGAGTGGGGCCTTCCGGGCCTTCCACCTCGTCCACCTTGGCGATGAAACCGAGGTATCCCAGCATGGAGTCGAGAATCTGGCGGGCATGAGTGAGAGCGGTCATGCCTCCTGCTATACGGGAAAACCCGCCCCCTCTCAACGGGGAAGTCGGACCATAGCCAGGCCGGAGCAGCCGGCGGCGACATTCTCCCGCCTGATTCAGGGCAGCCGCGCCTCCATCAGCGAGGTGCGGCAGAGGCCCGCGTACAGTCCGTCCTTCTCCACCAGCTCCTCATGCGTGCCCTGCTCCACGATGCGCCCCTGATCCAGAACGTAAATCCGGTGCGCGTGCCGCACCGTGCTCAGGCGGTGCGCGATGACAAAGCTCGTGCGGTTCTCCATCAGCTTCTCCAGCGCCGCCTGGATCTGCCTCTCCGTCTCCGTGTCCACACTCGCCGTCGCCTCGTCCAGCAGCAGGATGGGCGGGTTCCGCAGCAGCGCCCGGGCGATCGAGACACGCTGCTTTTCCCCCACGCTGAGCTTGATGCCGCGCTCGCCCACGCGGCTGTCCAGCCCGTGCTCCAGGCGGCGGACAAAGGCGTCCGCGTTCGCGCTCGCCAGCGCCTGCCAGAGCTCCTCGTCCGTGGCATCGCGCTTGCCGATGAGCAGATTCTCCCGCAGCGTGCCATTGAACAGAAAGCTCTCCTGCGTCACATACCCGATGCTCCGCCGCAGGCTTGCCTTGTTCACCTCATGCACCGGCGTGCCGTCTATCGTCACCACGCCCTCGTCGTATTCATAAAAGCGCGTCAGCAGGTTGATCAGCGTGGACTTGCCCGCCCCCGTCGGCCCCACCAGAGCCACCGTTTCTCCCGGCTTCGCCTCCAGCGTGATGCCATGCACCGTGGGGATACTCCCCCCGTAGCTGAAACCCACGTTTTCATAGCGCACATGGCCCGTCACCGGCCCCAACTCGCGCCCGCCCGCCGTGTCACTCTCCGGCTCCTCATCCAGGATGCCGAAGACACGCTCCCCCGCCGCGCGCCCGCTTTGCAGGATCTGGTTGAGCTGGTGCAGTTGCTCCACCGGATCATAGAAAAACTTCAGCAGCAGCAGGAAAGCCGCCAGGTCCCCCTTCTCGATGCGGCCCTCCATCAGCCCGTGCGCGCCCTGCCAGAGCACGATCACCATGCCCGCGCTGGTCAGGAAATGCATGCCCGGCCGGTACACCGCCCACACCCGCATCACATGCAGTGTCGCCTTGCGCAGCGCGCCGCTCGCCTCGTTAAAGCGGTCCTTCTCCTCGCGCTCCATCGCGTAAGCCTTGATCTGGCGCATCCCCGCCACGTTGTCATGCAGCAGCGAGTTCATCGCGCTGCTGGCCCGCCGCACCGCGCGGTGGCGGTCGCGCGAGGTGCGCGTGTAGGCCAGCGCGCCCGCCGCCAGCAAGGGCAGGGGAGCCAGAGCCCACATGGCCAGCGTCACATCCGCCTGGAACATGAACACCCCCACCACCGCGATCTGCAGCACCGCCGTCAGCCCCTGCTCGATGCCGTCAATCAGCACCCGCTCCACCGACGGGATGTCCTCGCTCACCGTCGTCATGATGTCGCCCGACGGGCGGTTGTCGAACCACCTCAGCGGCAGCGTCTGCAGGCGCTCATAGATGTCGCTGCGCAGGTCATAGATCACCTTCTGCTCGAAGGTGTTGTTCAGCATGATGCGCAGGCTGTTGAACAGGTGCTGCAAAAAATACGCCCCCAGCGCCAGCGCCAGGATGCCCGGCAGCCGCTGCCACTCCGCCCCCGGCACGATGACATCCAGCACCTCCCGCGTCACCGCCGGGAACACCACCACCATCAGCGTCCCCGCGATGGCGCAGAAAAGCTGCGCGCAGGCCATCAAAGGGTAGCGGCGCAGGTAGGCAAAGACGCGGAGGATCGTTTTCAAGGCGGGGAGTCACCCCGGCCATACGCGGAAAAGACCGGGCCTGCAACCCGGTCGGCCGCTTTGCCGCGCAGGTCTCCGGCACCATGTATTAAGCGGTCTTTTTTTGATTCAAAACCGCCGCTCTGATCTCCGGCTCCTTCAGCACTTGTTGGTGCATCTCTGGCGGTGCCAGCAGCACGAAGCTGCCGAGGTTTTTAAATATATTATGCCGTAATGGCAGGTTCGGGGCCATTTCGCGCAGCTTGCCCAAAATGGCCCCGACCATCTCCGTCATTTCATCCGCAGGCGGCACTCTCTGCCCCGAACTGCCACGCAACTGATAAACCACCGCGACAGGCTCATGAGAGCTTGACTGAATGATTTCAGTCACCTCTGGGGCGATGCGTGCCTGGGATTCCTCGACAGAGCCTTTCATGCGCGAACCTAACTCATGTTGTGAGCAACTGCAACGCTCTGGCCGCATTCGGCACGCCTCTGCCGGCACGGGCACCGGTCATGCTGGCCGGTCTGACGCAGGAATCCAGGATTGCCGCCTCCACTTCGTCAACCGTCGCCGCCGGCTTGGCCTCAAACAGCAGCGCCGCCAGTCCGGACACATGAGGAGTGGCCATGCTGGTGCCGGGCATCGCCTGGTAACGGTTGTTATTCCCTCCAGGTCTGGCGGAGATCACATTCACGCCCGGAGCCACCAAGTCGGGAACCACGGGATCGTCCGGGCGGGCAAAACGCTGGCTGCTGGAAAAATCCGCCACCACTCTGCGCGTGCCGTTCAAGCCGTAAGCCCCGACGGAAAGCGCTTCGGAGTAATTGCCCGGAGAACGGGTGAATCCTGGCCCTTCATTGCCTGCGGCGAAGACAGGCAGGACACCCCTTTCACGCAGGATGACGGTCACATCGAGAAAATCATCCACAAATCCCCGGAATCCGAGGGACATGTTCAGCACGCGCGCTCCCGAGCCTACGATCCAGTCCATGCCTGCCAGCACACGCGCCACCGCGTCCCCGCCTTCGATGACCATGCCGCTGAGCAGCATCGCTCCCGGAGCGACTCCGATGTGCCTGCCATTCACCGGCCTGCCCGCGATGGTGCCCGCCGTGTGCGTGCCATGGTCGCCGCTGTCCCAGGGATCAGGCTTGGGATTCACGGGAAAGCCGAGCAGATCGAATTCCATGAACTCCTCGATCGCTCCGTTGAACACGCGGTGCCTGCCGTCAATGCCTGTGTCCAGATGCCCGACCAGCACGCCATTACCGCTCAACCCCTGGCTCCACAGGGCGGGAATCCCCAGGTCTTGAATACCCCAGGTCACATCTGTGGAGAGCGCCGAAACTGCGGCGGGCGGCTCCGTCGGCCGAATGAGGCTGAAAATCGGCGCGCCACGCACCCGGGCCACCTGCTTGCTCTGCCGCAGCTTCTTCAGCCCCTCCTTGTCCACCGTGCCCAGCATCAGGCCGAGGTTGGGAAAGACATGCATTCGCGCCTCCTCCTGCTTTTTGGCAAGGCTGCGGGTCTTTTTCATGGTCGAGGCGATCTGGCCGACGACCGAGGTCTCCGCCGAGACGAAGCTGGAGCCAAGCGAGGCGCCCAACTCCGCGCGGTTGGTTCCGGCGCTGGCTTTGAGCCGGACGATGACACGGGCGACGCCCGTGGAGGCGAGTTCATTTTCGAGGATGTCTGACATGGTGGTGTGTGGTTTGAGTTTATGTGAATATGCGCGCCGGGTTCACGCTTGGTTAGTTGCCGAGACGTTCCTTGAGTTTCTCGATCCAGGAGTCCTTGTTTTCTTCGATTTGGTCAGAGAGGTCTTTGATGTGCTGCTTCACGTTGGAAGGGTCTTTTTCCGTGACTTGAAATGTCACCTCCATGAAGCCTATATGCATTTCCTTTCCGGGAACACTCGGAACGGGCAGCCAGCTTCCAGACTTGGCTCCTGCGCTATAGACAGCGGGTTCCTTCAACTTTACCTTCACTCCGCGCACGATCGGCGAGGATGGCTCCACCTGCGTCCAGCCCGCCTCCCACGATGCGTTCGCATTGTTCAGGTTTTTCATTTGCAGCGCGCGCACCGTCATCGCGATGTCCACCTCCGCCTGGCTGCCTGTCTTCAAGAGAACACCGCCAAGCCAGCCCCAGGGCTCCTTGCCAAAAGAAACAATTTTCGCCCCGACCCCGGCGGCCCACAGCTTGGGATTGCTGGCCTTGTAAACCGTGGGGGCCACGGCTCCCGATTCCACGCGCACCGCCAGGACCATCTGCGGTGTTTTGTCCGCTGGTAGCAGGCGCGCTAGCTGGCTTGCAAACTTAACCCGCTGAGCCTGACTACTCAGATCAGGGCACAGCGATTCTGCGTTTGCCGCGATCCAGCCTCCTGCGTCAGGTTCGTTTCTCCCTCTCTCCGTGCAGCGGGCGTAAATCAAGTAACCTTCCTGGCCAAGTTCATGAACGGTCATCGCGGTTCGGGCGGTGTATTGCTTTTCGTATTTCTCCGCCTCACGGTCCAACTCGCGCTTTACCGCGTCAATCGCAAGGCCTGCAATGAAGGCCACTGCGGCACCCTGCACCGTAGCCCGGACCTCGTCATTTTTAGGTGCCGGCGGAGACGGAAGTTCTCTTATCTTCACATACCCGGCCACCGCCACCTCCCCCTTCACCAGTTCGGATTGCGGATGCTTGGGGATCAAATAACCCAGCCGTGTTGATGTGGAGCAGGCCGGGGCCAGCAGGAGGGTCAGGAGGGCGATGCCCGGCAGCGTGCGGAAGCTGTGTTTCATATTCTGTTCAGGAGCGTGTGTTGTTTCTGTTTTTCGTCCGGCCGGGATGACCGGAAAAATTCGTTTTGGAGAGGCGCTCACACCACCGGCTCCCCGAGCGTGATGCTCCGCGGGGCGCTGGTTCTGGTGCCGGCGCTGTTGCTGACCTCGGTGATGACCTGGATCGTCTGGCCCACGGCGAAGGCGCCGAGGTTGTTGCCGCTGGGGTCCAGGGGGGCGCTGTGGATGTGGCCGGGGTCCACGCCGACGATCTGCCACTTCACCAGGCGCTGCGTGGCGTGCGCGCCGCCGCCCGGCTCGTAGGCCACCAGCACTTCCAGGCCGCCCTCCCCGCCCTGCGCGAGGTGGTCTATCTCGACGACCTCCGGCGCCGGCGTGCTCGGCTCGGTGGTGATGTCCTCCAACTCGTCGTAGAGTGGCTGGCCGGGGTCCGCCGTCGCCTTGGCCACCTTGTACCAGCGCTTGTTGAGCTGGTCGCACGCGCGGTCGTGCGCGGCCAGTTCCTGGCGGGTGATGTCCAGGTCCTCCTCCTTGTCCTTGTGCCCTTGACCAGCGCGGTGTAGCCGTCCAGCAGCGCGGTGGCCGCCGCGACGGTGTAGGCCACGCCGCCGACGGTGCGCGTGACGGGCGGCTGCGGCGGTGTCATGGCCGCCAGCGCCGTGTTCGCGCGCTCCCACACGGGCAGCAGCATGCGCAGGCGTTTGACGCAGGCGTTTGAGGATGGTGCCCTCGGTGCGCGGGCTGGTGCGGAAAAGCTGGTCCACATCCCGCATCAGCAGCGCGTTCTCATCGAGCTGGCCCTCGATGATCTGCGGCACGCGCGTGCCCAGCACCTTCATGCGCTGCAGCGCGTCCTGCAGCGCGTAGTAGGCCGCGTCCACCACGTCCTGCGCCAGCGTGCGCGCCTGCACCAGCGGCTCGAAGCCGTCTATGAGCGCCTCGAGGTCGGCGGGGGTTTTGCCGCCGACGGTGAGGTCGGGCGCGTAGTTGGTCCAGACGGGCAGGGTTTCCTGCGCGCGGTTTTTCGTGACTTCCCAGAATTCCATGGTGGTTGAGGGGGAGATGGGTTGAAGCGGAGTTAAAAGCGGCGGCTGCGTGGCTGTGGCGGAGTCATAGGTTGAGCCGTCATCCCAATATGTAAGGCCGTCATCATAGCGGGCACCGGCTGGATTTGGCATGGCCTGGTCGGGTTGGCGGTTGTTTGGCGCGCCGGATGCCCATGCGGGGTGAAAACATCCCCGTCAGCCTGTTTTGCAAGGCTTCGCACGCAACGCGCACTGGAGGAAGATTCCGGCATAAATCGCGGAATATTCGATTTTTTATTTCCGTCGAGAAAAATCTGCCGCAGAACGCATTTTTCCCCCGGAAAATCCTACGCCTAAGACCTTGATCTAATCCGGTGTGTCTTGACAATGGCGTTACAGTCATCTGCTGTGCCTCAAGCAGGGCATCAGCCCGGAATCGCGGCGCAAAATGCCAGCCTTGCGCACTGGCCGGTGCGCCTGGAAGACCTGCCTCAGCGGCAGAGTCGCCACCAAGAAATCCCCAGGCCCTTGAGCGGGCTGCGGCTTGCGCTCTGAGCGCTGATTGACATCAATCCTCAGCTCTGATCAGCCATGCACCTGCTAAAAGCTGGCCTGCAGCCGCTATGAATGCCTCTGAAGGCACTTTGGATGTTTTTGCTGCCGCTATGAGCCAGTCTGCGCCAGCTTTTTGCATTTATGCTGGCGCTTTTTTATAGGTTGCAGGCGCTTTTTGATGAGATGCAGCCGCTTTTTGGCTGGCTGCAACCGTTGCAGCCATGCAAAAAGCTGCTGCATTGGCATTCAAAGCCAGTGCATTATGACAAAAAGCGACTGCGCTATAGCTGGCAGCCATTTTGAAAGGTTCACCAGGTCTTTGACGGGGCGGCGAGCACGCTGCGGACAGCTCCTTCCCGGATGGGCATCCTTTCCCCGTCCCGCCGCAGGGCAGGCGCGTTGTCCCAATGCGGCACATGTCCAGTTTCAACACGCTCCGGCGCAAACCATGCGCGCCGGGCGCGGTTTCCGGTTGCGGGAGGCGGGGCGCGCGGGGAGTCTGGGGCGGTTTTTTTGATCCAACCCGCCGCACGCCATGCCCACCGCACCCGCCGCCGTCCTGTATGAGTCCGCCCAGCCCATGGTCATCGAGGAGGTGGAGGTGCTGCCGCCGCAGGCGGGGGAGGTGATGGTGCGGATGAAGGCGGCGGGCGTCTGCCACAGCGACCTGCATGTGATGAAGGGAGACCTGCCCATGCCCGTGCCCATCATCCTCGGCCACGAGGGCGCGGGCGTGGTGGAGGAGGTGGGGCCGGGTGTCACCTCGGTGGCGCCGGGGGACCATGTGGTGCCCATCTGGCGCGCCTCGTGCGGGCGCTGTGATTTCTGCCTCAAAGGCCGCCCGGCTTTGTGCGACATGGGGACCGCCATGCGCTTCACGGGGCTGATGCCCGACGGCAACACGCGCTTCCGCAGCGCGGGCGGGCGGAGCATCCGGCATTACGCGGGCGTGTCCACCTTCAGCTCGCTCTCGACGATGCCGGAGGCGGCGGTGGTGCGCATTGATCCGGCTTTTCCGCTTTGGAAGGCGGCGCTCATCAGTTGCGGCGTCATCACCGGCGTGGGCGCGGTGACTCATGCCGCCAAAGTGCCGCCGGGCAGCAGCGTGGCGGTGTTCGGCTGCGGCGGCATCGGGCTGAACATCATCCAGGGCGCGCGCATGGTCAGCGCCGGGCCGGTCATCGCGGTGGACGCGCATCCTGGAAAAGAGGCGCACGCGCGCCGCATGGGCGCCGCGCATTTCATCAACGCCGCGGAGTGCGACGCGGTGCAGGCCGTGAAAGACCTCACCGGCGGGCGCGGCGTGGACTACGCGTTTGAGGCCATCGGCCAGCCGCGCGCCATCGAGCAGGCGTATGACAGCCTGAAAAAAGGAGGCACCTGCGTGGTCTCCGGCATCTGCCGCGCCGACGCGCGCGCGGCCATCAATGTGAACCAGCTCGTCTATGCGGAGAAGACGCTGCGCGGCACGCTCTACGGCAGCACGCGCCCGCGCATAGACGTGGTGAACCTCATGCGCCTGCACGAGAGCGGCGCGCTGCAGCTCGACGAGCTGCTCACCCGCACCTGGCGGCTGGAGCAGATCAACGAGGCCTACGAGGCGCTGGAGCGCGGCGAGGTGGCGCGCAGCCTCATCGTGTGGGAGTGAGCCGCGCGCCGCGGCGGGGGCAAACGCGCGCGCCGCCTTCGAATCGCGCCCCGCGCGCGCCGGCGGTCACGGCCACACGCGCGCCGCGTGCACGCCGTCGCCGAGGGAGAGGATGGAGAGCGCGGCGCCGGCGTCATTGATGGCGGCGCCCATGCCGCCGCCGCCGCCGCCTGGGTTCACGCCGTCGCGGTGGATGCTCAGCGCCAGGATGGTGCGCGGGGCGCCGTCCACGAGGATGGAGTCGCCGGTGGCGGTGACCTTTTCCATTCCTGTGCCGGTATCTCGCAGCAGACCCGCGCGGCCGCCGCTGAGCGTGGTCTGGAGCAGCACGGCGCCGCCGGGGCTGACGGACACGGCCTGGAGCACGGCATAATTTGCCCCCATGCCCGGAGCGGGCGCGCCCTCGCGCGCCAGCAGCTCGATGCCGCCCGCCTCCGTCCAGCGGCAGAGCGCGCCGTCATTGGCGGCGCTGACGCCGCCGCCTTTGAGGGTGGCGAGGAAGACCACCTCATCCGCCGCAGTCACATGGAAGTGGCCGAACTTCGCCACCGTCACGGAGCCGGTGACCACTGTCACGCCCTCCAGCGCCACGAGCTGGAGGGAGCCGGCTTTTTCAAAGAGCAGCGCCTCATCGCTCGTGAGCGGGGCGGGGCGCAGCGCCACGCGCAGGGCGTGCGCGCCGGTGCTGGAGCGGGCCAGGCCGTCGAAGCGGTAAATCTGCGCGCCGCTCACGCCGGGCACGCCGCCGCCCTTGCGCGCCACGAGGGCGGCGTTGGCGGCGGAGTCCACGGAGATGACGGCGGCATTGCGCGCGGCGTCGGTGCGCTGGGTCTTCACAGCGGGGTTGTTTTGCAGGTCCAGGGCGAAGGCCGCGCCGTCACCGCCGGCGGCGAGGAAAGCGCCCATTTGCCCGGCCCAGGCGGGATCACCCGTGAGGGAGGCCGCATCCTGCCCTTCGGCGAAGAGGCGGGTCAGCGCGCCGCCGTGGCGCATCCACACGCCCGTGTCCAGGGCGGCGGGCAGCCCGCTCACCTGGCCGCGGAAGTACACGCGCCCCTGGGCATCCGCCGCCGGCGCGCCGGTGTGGGTGATGAAGGTGCCGCCGCCCGGCGCGGCATCCCCCTCGCGGCTGTCCAGCTCCAGTGCCAGGCCGTCCGGCGAGGAAAAGTAGCCCATGTCCGAGGCGGCGGGCGCGCCGCGGATTTTATCCTGAAAGACCACCCGGCCCGCGTCAGTGAGCAGCAGCCCGGCAAAGCCGCCGGTCAGCGTCTGCCACGGGCTGACCCGCACCACGGCGCCCTCACGCGCCACCACGGTCATGCTGCCGCTGGCATCGCTGAGCAGCAGGCTGTCACTGCCGCTGGTGATGCCGCCCGTGCCGGTCTGGCCCAAGACGCGCAGAGCCACGCGGCCCGCGTCATTGATCACCCCCGAGAGCGGCCGGTACAGCCTGCCGCCGCCAGCCAGGCCCTGCGCCGGCAGCATGAAGCGGCCCGAGACCGCCACATCCACAGGCGCCGTCGCAGGCCCGCCGACCACACCCGTGCCGCTGAGCGGGATGCGGAAGAGCGCTGTGCCCGCGTCATTGCTGGGGATCTCCACGCGCGCCGTCTTCACACCGTCGCTCAATGGGGCAAAGGCCACCGTGAAAGTCACCGTCTCCGCAGGCTGCAGCTCCGCGTCCGCAGGCTGGGTGAGCGTGAAATGCGCCGCGCCATCCCCCGCCAGCGCCAGCGTGCCGAGCGCGAGCACGTCGGTGCCGGTGTTTTGAATGGTGAAGGTGCGCGCCGTGCTGGTGGTGTTCACCGTTTGATCATCGAAAGCCGCCGTGCCCGTGTTGTCCGCGCGCTCATCCCCTGGCGCGGTGCCCACGCCATTGAAGACGGCGATTTCGGGCGCCACCGCCTGCTGCACCTCGAACGCGCCGATGTCAATGCGCGCACCGCCAACGGCGGCCACCGCTTTGACCACGCGCGGGAAGCCCGCGCCGCGCTGGTCGGTGTTCAATGCAGGGTCGAAGGCGTCCGGGTCGAAGTCTGGATCGCCCGCGTCAATGGCGGGGCTGCCGGGTAGGAGGGCCATCGTGGGGGTGGGGCCGCCGTTGTCCTGGAGCGGGCCGAGCAGGGGGTCGGTGTTGACGAGGTCGCCGGTGGCGGTGAGGAGGCCACTGGCACCGTCGCTGCTGAGGTTGTGGCCGAGGGAAAGTAGTGTTGTGTCCGGCCTTTGTTCCAGGCTGCCTCCAATGTTGCCGGACAGGATCGTGTTTGCCAGGGATAGCGTCACCGGTCTGCCAATATTCCTCAGGTAGATGCCTCCGCCCGCGATGGAGGAGTTGTCAGCGATCGTGCAGTTTGTCACCGACACTTCCGAAACTGCCACAAATCCAAAGGCATAGATCGCGCCTCCACCTTCCGTGGCGGCATGATTTCCAGTGAACGTGCAATTCTGCAGCCGGACGAAAGGGTCCTGGAGCAAAAGCGCACCGCCGCTTTGGCCGCTCTCGTTGTCGTTGAAGGTGGTGCCACGGATGGTCCCGGTCGAGTCACTTGTAAAACAGATCGCGCCTCCACCGTGCGTCGTCACATTTTCCGCAAAGACGCAATCCGTGATCTCGAAGGCGGCGGTCACGGCAAAGATGGCCCCGCCGACGGCATTGCCGCCGTTCTGAGAAAAGGTGCAGCGAGTCAGCTCAAGGGGCGCCCTCCATTGGGAGAGGGCGCATCCATTGAGTGTTCTTGAGACCTGGTTCGCTGTCAGGCGGCAATCCGTGAGCTTGAGCGGCTTGCTGGAATAAATGGCACCGGCCGAGTGATTGTTGCCATTCCCGTTGGCCAGCGTCAGCCCCGAGGCGGTCAGGGAGGCGGTGTCGTTGTTGAGGATTCGGCTGCGATCGTCGCCGCTGATCGTGAGCCGGTCCGCCCCCGGTCCCGTGATCGTGACATGGCTGACGACTTCGAGCTGGGCGCCATCAAGCGTGATGGTGCGCGCGGTGCCGTCGTGGAAGTTCACCGTCCCACCCGTGCCGTCGGAGAAGGTGATGGTCTGCGGGCCGGAGAGGGAGGCGGCGTGGGAAATGGCCTCCCGCAGGCTGGTCTGGCCGTCGGTGTCGTCCACGACATCCGCGGTGGTGGTGACGATGAGGGAAGCCGGTTCCTGAGCCCTGGCGGTGGGGCCGAGAAAGGCCAAAAATGCCAAGCATGACAGGTGGGGGAGAAGGTTGAAGGAAGGAGGAAATGCCATGGGATGAAGGGTGTCCGCAGGGTTCCTCACCGGTCCGGGCGGGTTCTTTACCGGGTTTTTTGAATTTTTTTCGGGGGGAGGCAAAGCTGTGGAGTGCGGCAGCCTGCTGCCGCTGTGGAGAGGCCAGCCTGCTGGGCGTCGCTGGCGGGGAGGGGTGTTTTCTGCGAGGCAGGCGCACTCCCGGCAGCAGGCTGCCACGGGGCGACAGCGGCAGCGGGCTGCCGCAGTTCACGGGATCTACCGCAGCACCTCACGCGCCCACTCGGCGAAGGGACCGCCGCCGGTGTTCGGGACGGTCTCCGCAGCCTGGCGGGCGGGGGAGAGGCGGACTTCGTCGGGCGTGGCCTCGCTCATTCCGGCGAGGGCTTCCAGGAAGTCCGGGAACCAGGACGGCACGGGCGCGCGTGGCTGGGGCACGGTCCAGTATTGGCCTTCATTCATGCTGTGGCCCAGGAAGACGCCGCCGCCGTCGGGCGTCATGATGGCGCGCCACGTCTCAGCATCCATGCCGAGGCCGCTGGACATCGGCACCGCATAGTGGCGGGTGAGCGGCTCGGCTTTTTCCACGTCATAAAAGCGGAAGCCGGCGTGGTCTCGCACTAGCAGGGCGCGGCTGTCTTGAGTGAAGCGCACGGTGTGGGCGGTGCTGGCGAGCGGGAGGGGATTGCTGGCAGGCTGGCCGGAAGGGACGTGCCAGAGACGGGCAGTGCCGTCCCTGCAGGCGGTGGCGAGGCGTCTGCCATCGGGGCTGATCTCGAGATGGGAAAGCCAGGAGAGGTGGGGCATGGGCGCTCCGAAGGGCTTCCCGGTAGCGGCATCCCAAAGGCGGGCGGTCTGGTCGTAGGAGGCGGTGGCGATGAGGCGGCTGTCGGGGCTCCAGCCGCCGGCGATGATGGTGAAGCGGTGGCCTTCCAAGGTGGCGAGTTTTTTTCCCGAGGCCACGTCCCAAACATGGGCAAGACGGTCGGTGGAGCCGGAAAAGAAACGCCCGCTGCCGTCCGGGGCGAAGCGCACCACTTTGATCTCTCCAGGGTGCTCCAGGGCGCGGACTTGGCGTCCGGTGGCGGTGTCGTAGATGCGCAGATGGCCGTCGTTGTGCCCGGCGACGATGTGGCTGCCATCGGGCGAGATGGCGGCGGGGCGGATTTTTCCCGGCTGCTGGGCGGGCGGCCAGAGTTCCGCGCCGTCTTGCAGGGACCAGCCGTGCAGCCAGCCGTTGGCGGTGAGGGCGTAGTAGCGAGTCTGATCCGGGGAAAACAAGTGGGCATAGACATCGCCATGCGTGGGCTGGTCCAGCAGAACACGGCCTGTGGCGATCTCATAGACCTGCGTGCGCGGCTGCGGACCGAGGCCGAGGCAGCCGAGGGTGCCGTCCGGGCTGAGGCGGGTGGCATAAAAATCGCGCGCGCCGGGCACTTGGCCGATGAGGGGCGGGCGGGTGGCGGAGCCCCTCCAGACGGCGATGGCCGGGGTGCCGTGGCGCAGTGTTTTGGGGAAAACGAGCAGGCTGGAGCCATCACGGCTGAGGCTGAGGGCGGCGCCATCCTGCGCGTCAAGCCAGACGGCCTCGACGACCTTGCGCCCGGTGGCGAAGTCCCAGACGAGGGCGCGCCCGTCGTAAGCAAAGGAGGCGAGGCGTGTGGCATCAGCAGATAAAACCATGCTGGTGGGGTTGTAAAAGTGGCGCAAAGGTGGCGCGGCCAGCAGGCCGGAGGCGGGATCGAGGAGGAAGAGGTCGTTACCGGAACCCATGGCTGCAAGGCGGCTACTGTCCGCGTTGCAAAGCACGCTTTTCCAAATGGTGACGCCGCTGTCGAGAGCGGCGAGTTCCCGCCCGTCAGCGGTTTCCCAGGCGCGGATGGAATAAGGACCGTCTTGAAGGGCGAAACGCGCACCATTCCCCGAGAGGTGGCCGCTGCGGAATCGTTCGCGGGCGGTGACGGAGCAAAGCACACCCCGTAGAGGAAGACGTGAGTCTTCCGCCGCCGCACGCGTCTCCAGCACCACGCCCTGACGCGCGCTCCAGAGCAGCAGCCGGCTGCCATCCGTGGACAAGACCGCGCCGAGCAGAGGCTCGTCGCCGAGGCTGTAGCTCGTGGGCGTGTCTTGAGGCCGGTCGAGATTCCAGAGCAGCGCGGCCTTTTCCCCGCGCGCCAGGAGGTGGGTACCAGCGCCGCTGAAGTGGAGTTCCTTGGCATGGGGGACAGGCGTCCCGCCTGTCTGCACAGGCAGGATGCCTGTGCCCCATGCCTGCGAGCCTGGCGATTCCTCAAACACCATCACCCGCCCATCTGCCAGCGCCACCGCCAGGGCATGGCGCGCCGTGCCTGCGGCCAAAGCGACGGGCCGCGCCCCGAGCTTCACAGGTGCCCGTGCCTGGCCCGTGGCGCTTTCCCACACGCGCAGGGTGCCGTCCTCCGCCCCGGCGGCGAACCATTCGCCATCGGCGGAAAGCACGGGCGGCGTGCTCAGCGCGGTGTCCGGGATGACGGGTGCGCCGGCCAGCACGGGGAAGGACTGCTGCTCGACGATGGACATGGCGAGCATGGCGGCCTGCCAGTGGGCGGGGTCTTGCCGGAGCTTGCTGGAGAGACGGGCGACGGCGCGCGGAGCCTCGTCGCTATCCGCCTGGCGCACGATTTCCAGCCAGCGCTGGTGCTCCAGCGCCGCCTCCGCGCGCAGCCACTGCCAGGTGACGCCGCTGAAACCGGCTGCAAAGGCGAGGACGATGGCGGAGAGCAGGGTGGCCACTTTGGGATTCCGACGCGCCCAACTCCAGATGATCTCCGGGAGCGTCACCGGGCGCGCCCGGACCGGCTCCCCGCGCGAGAAACGCTCCAGATCCTCCGCCAAATCCAGCGCGCTGTGGTAGCGGCGGGCGGGTTCTTTCTCCAGGCACTTCAGGCAGATCGTCTCCACGTCGCGCGGCACGCCCGGCAGGCGCGGCGGCGGTTGCTCGATGACCTTTTTCACCGTGGCAAAGGGTGTGTCCGCCACAAAAGGCGGCGCGCCGGAGAGCATCTCATAAAGCACCGCGCCCAGGCCGTGGACATCGGTGGTGGTGGTCTCGTCCGCGCGGCGGCCCTCCGCCTGCTCCGGGGCCATGTAGCTGGGGCTGCCGAGGATCTGGCGGGTGAGGGTGACGGCGCTGTCCGCCTCCCGCATCAGCCTGGCCAGGCCAAAATCGGTGATCTGCGGCTGGTCCTGCGCGTCCACGAGGATGTTCGAGGGCTTCAGGTCCCGGTGCAGCACGCCGCGCTCATGCGCGTAGTCCACCGCGCGGGCGATGCGCGCCATCATCTCTGCGATGGCGCGCGCCCGGCCCTCCGGCGGCAGCGTGCGCGCCCAGTCGGCCACATTCCTGCCGCCGGGCACGAAGCGCATGGTGAAAAAGTGCCGCAGGTCGTGCTCGCCAACTTCAAAGACGGGCACGATGTGCGGATGCTCCAGGCGCGCGGCGGCGCTTGCCTCGGTGCGGAAGCGCTGCACCGCCTCCGGCGTGGCCAGCTCCCCGGCGGCCAGCATTTTCAGCGCCACCTCGCGCCCCAGGGCCGCGTGACGCGCGCGGAAGACCACGCCCATGCCGCCGCGCGCCACCTCCTCCAGCAGCTCGTAGTCAGCGAAAAGCCGTGTCTGCCCGGCGTGCAGCAGGTCTTCATCCCGCGTCTCGACACCCGCCACCAGCCCCAGGCCGCTGGCAAAGCCCAGCAGGCAGCGCGGGCACTGCCCCAGGGGCGCGTCCGGCGGCAGCACCGCGCCGCACGCGGCACAGGTGCCGGGGGCGGTCGGGGGGTGGGCTTTGGAGGGCATGGATGGGATTTGCACTGGGGTTCTCACCCGTTGGCACGGCTTCTTGACAGACTTTTTCAGCCGCGCGCCACCACGCGGATCAGGTGGGCGATCTCCTCCTCCACCTCGGCGGGGGAGGCCACGGTTTGCGCGATCTCCTCCCGCATCAGCTCGCCATAGCGCCGCCTCATGCGGAAGACCGCCGTGCCCACCGCTGCCGTGCTCATGCCCAGGCTGACGGCCAGCGCCTCGTGGCCAGGGCGTGCGGACTCAGCGGTCAGCAGTGGTCGGAGGGCGGAGAAAAGGGCGTGTTTTTCCGCGGCCAGATACTCGTCCTCCAGGCGGCGGAAAACGCGCTCGATGAGGGCAAAGGCCCATCCGCGCTCAAACAGGCTCTCCGGCGTGGCCGAGTCCGCAGGCTCGCTGGCAAAGCGCTGTTCGGCGGCCATTTCATCAAAGGAAACCACCGCGCCTCCGCTCCGCTTGGCGGCATTTTGATGGCGGCGCTCATTCGCCAGGAAATGCCGCAGCGAGCCGAGCAGAAAGGTGCGGAACCGCCCCTGCTCCGCCCTCGCGCGCTGGAGCGTGCCAGCCTCCAGCAGATGATTGAAAAAACCCTGCGTGGCATCCTGCGCGTCATGCATTTCCAGGCCCTGCCTGCGGCAGTAGGCGTAGAGCGGATACCAGTAGTCCTGGCAGAGGCCTGCCAGCGCTTCCTGCGCCGAATCCATGTCCTCCTGCCCGGCCAGCATCACGCGGCTCCATCGCGTGGTTAGAAATGCCACGTTTGCGCGGGCGGCCTCTGGCATGGGCTGTGAGCGGGTGGGCATGTGAGCGCAAATTGCGTGCTTCGCGTATGGCTGGCAAGTGCGCCCGGCGGAAAAGCGGGCCCGCCATCCTCAGCCCGCTGCGCTTGGACATAAGGCGCATGCGACGCGGACCGGTCATTCACACCTGCAGCTCGCTCTCGACGACGCCGGAGGCGGCCCTGCTGCGCGTTTCGAGGGTGGAGCGCCCCGCCTCCCAAAACTCGGCAACCGGGCGAGGCGAAGCGCCTCGACACTCCTTGAAGGGTGTCACTCGAAACAGGTGTCCTCATGGCTGTAGGGCGGCGCGCAGCAGCAGAGGAAGCGCAGGGTCTGCGAAGCGGTAATCTGATGCCAGGCTCCCGGCGGGATCAAAATGGCATCGCCGGGGGTGACGGGGCGCTCCTCACCGTTGATTTCCATGGTGCCGGTGCCTTCGAGGATGAAGTAGAATTCTTCGCTGAGCTTGTGGTAGTGACGTTCGGTGGCCTTGCCGACAGGTATGGTGGCCTCGGCGAGGCTTTGGTTCGCGACTGGCGCATTGGTGCGGTCGAGGATGCTGCGAATGGTGCTGCCGTCCTTGGTGGTGAATGGGGACTGTTGGGAAAGGTTGTTGATGGTCATGGGCGCGTGGCTCATGGTCCCGCGCGCCGGCTCTGGCGCAAGCCTTGCCATGACCTCATTCACTCTCAGCGGCTGCCGGGCCGTCATCACCGGCGCGTCCTCCGGGCTTGGCGCGGAGTTTGCCAGGCAGCTCGCGCCCCGCGCCTCGGCGCTGATGCTGGTGGCGCGCGGGGAGGCGGCGCTGGAGGCGGTGCGGGCGGAGTGCGCGCGGGTGAACGCGGCGCTGCGTGTCGAGCTGTGCGCGGCGGACCTGGCGGACGAGCAGGGCAGAGGGGAGGTGGAAAGGCGGCTTGCCGAGTCGCGCTTCGGGCCGGATTTGCTCATCAACAACGCGGGCATGGGTGACTACGGCTCTTTGGCGACGGCGGACCCGGCGAAGCTGCGGTTGATGCTGGACTTGAACATGACGGCTCCGGTGCTGCTCACGCGCGCGTTGCTGCCGCTCCTGCGCAGGCCGGGGGGCATCCTCAATGTCAGCTCCCTGGCGGGGGAGCTGCCCATGCCGGACACGGCCTGCTACGCGGCGAGCAAGGCGTTCATGACCCGCTTTTCCCTGGCGCTGTCCGTGGAGCTGGAGGCGGAGGGCGTGGCGGTGGCCTGCGTCTGCCCCGGCCCCACGCCCACCGGCTTCAGCAAGGCGGCGCGCCGCCCGGATGGCACGGACACGGACCGCGCGGGGCAGGGTGTTTTGCGCCAGCCGCCGGAGGCGGTGGTGGCGGCTGCCCTGCGGACTTTGGAAAATGGCGGGCCGCTGGTGTTTCCGGGCGCGGGCGTGAAGGCGGCGGCCTGCCTGTTCCGCCATCTGCCGCGTTTCGTGCTGCACAGGCTCTTGCGGGCGCGGCACGCGCGGGCCAAGGTTTCCGCAGCACCCCCGCCGCCGAAATGAGAGACTCCACGCCCACGACTCCGCTTTCCGATGATCCAACGCCGCCGCCGCCGAGGGGGCCGGGTGTCATCGCCTCGCTCAGCCGGCTGCTGGTGCTGGTGATCATCGCCATGCTGCTGGTGCTGCCTTTCACGCCGTTCGCGGGCAGGATCAAAACCGCGCTCAAAGAGATCGCCACCGCGTGGAAGGAGGAGCGCACCCAGGTCGTCACGAAGGAGGTGGAGAAGATCGTCCAGGCGCCGCCGAGGGAGATCGTCAAAGAAGTGGTCAAGGAGGTCGTCAAGGAAGTGCCTGCGCCGCCGCCGCCCCTGCCGGATGCGTTCATCCCACGCAAGGAGGTGGACGTGGCCACGCTGTACAACGGCATCACCATCAAGAGCAACCTGCTTATGGAGCAGGGCACCTATGCGAGCCTGGAGCGGCTCGACCCCGAAGCCTACAAGGCCGAGTTCCAACTCACCGTGCGCGTGCCGAAGGCCAACCAAAGCCTCCAGGAGCTTTCCCGCATCAATCCCGCCCTGCCATCACTGCTGCCCGGCCTCGACGCCATGATCCCCGCCTCCAGGGTCTCCGGCTTCTACCACAAGCTCTACGAGAACAAAACCCGCGGCATCCAGCGCGACATCACCCGCCTCAACCGCGTGCTCGACCGCCACAATTTCTTCGACTGCGAGACCATCCTCGAGCTCACCCACCCCGTCTCCAATCGCAAAGCCCTGCTCATCCAGTCCGAGATGGACGTGGTGGCTGACGGCTCCGACGGCGACCGGATGCCGACCCTGGACGAGTACATCTACATGTCCGACTACTACCAGCCCTTCACCAGCTACGCCTGGGGCAAGCGCACCAAGACGCCGAACCCGCTGCTCTCCAGGTGGGAGGCGCGGCTGAAAAAGGCCAGGGAAGAATACGCCGTCAAGGGCCTCAGCGCCGAGCGCAACGCCTACCTGCGCGCCCAGATCAGCCAGCTCGACCTTGAGATTAAGGACATGAAGGCGCGCAGCAGCCTCATCGCCGAGAAAGACCCCTTCATCGTCATCTCCCTGCTCTTCCGCCCATACGCCGACAGCAACCCGCACACGCCGAAAATCGGCGACTACGCCGTCGTGGTGCATGGCGGCAAAATCTACCCCGCCATCTGCGGCGACTACGGCCCCACGCAAAAAATGGGCGAGGCCTCCCTGCTCATGGCAAAGACCATCAACGACAAAGCCACCCCCTACCGCCGTCCGGAGAGCGAGCTCAAAGTCACCTATGTCATCTTTCCTGGCACCGCCGAAAAGCCCTTCGGTCCGCCCGATCTCGACCGCTGGCACGAGCGCTGCGCCGAGTATCTGGAGGAGATCGGCACGTCAAACGCCGCCGCCGTCATGCACCGCTGGGAGGACCTTTTCAAAAAGCCCGATCCGCCCGTCGCCGACCCCATCGCCACCACCACGCCGGAGACCCCGGCTGCCGCTCCCGCCGCCGCGCCGGCATCCGCGGATGTCCCCGCCACGCCGGGTGCGGCAGTCCCGGCCACTTCGCCCTCCGCAAACCCTGCACCAGCAGCCGCCCCCCCCGGCGCACTGCCAGTGTCGCCGCCGCCGCCGGCGGCATCGCAGCCTTGAGGGAAGGCGTGTTGGATTTTGATCCCAATGGGATGAACCGCCAGCCGCCATTCAAAGGGGGCATGCAGGGCTTGAAATTCCCGCTGGCATAACGACAAAGATGTCTGATGATGCCGGACTCGGCCGGACTCTAAGGGGAGGCGTTTATTTAAACTTCCCTTTGACCTCCTGGCCGGTTCTCTGCTACAGCCTTCCCAAATCATGGCCTCAATCACCGCTGATCCCACGTCCGTCCAGCCCTATGATGTGCGTCCCTTGACCTGGGAGGAAGTGAAATCCGCATGGGATGCAGCCATCGGAAATTTACGCGTTTGCGTCACCTTTTCCGCTGCCAAGGCCGCATGCCGCGCCGCTCGTGACAAGTTCATCTACCTCGGCACCCAACTCGGCAGTTCATCCGTCAGCGATGAAATCCTGGACCCTGCCCGCGAGGCTCGCGCCGAATTCGAGGAGGCGGCGGCGCTCATCAGTGCTTTTCCATGTGACACGCTTGAAGCCGTGCAGCAAATCGAGTTCGCCCGTTTTCACGAAAACATTTCCCTGCGCGCGAGACTCATCGCGCAGAGGCTCGACGAGGGGCGGGAGGCGTTCCTGCGCTCCCTGCGCAAGCAGGCGGCAGCCCGAAGGCTGGCGGCCTGACCATCCCCCTCCTGCCGGCCATGATGATCCAGGCACTGAACAAGCTCGTATGCCGCTCCATCCTGCGCGAGGCGCTTGAGATGGCCAGCACCCAGGCCGACCTGCACGGTTTGGAACTGGGCATTGAGCACTCCGGAGAGGCCGGCCATCATCACCGTCTCGCGATGGTTCTGCACAATGAGTTGCACGCCCTGTTCGAGACGAAGCGCATCTTTGCCAAGCTCTCCAAAGACACCCCGGATGCCAAGGCTCTCATGGAGCACCTGCGTGATGCCGTGGCAGACGTAAACCGGATCGTCAAACAACTCGACCAAGCCGTGGCAGACCCCTCGCAGTGGCCGCGCATCCACGCCGATTTGGTCAAAGGAGGCGCCTATCAGCAGATCAGCGAGCGCATTGAGCCGCTGCTGGCAGGGCTGGCGGACTTTCACCAGTCGGCATTGCGCGAATTCCAGGCCGAGCGCGCGCCCTGCCGCCTGCCCGCGCGACCATCCGTCTTCCTGGCCTCCACCACTGCGGGCATTCCTCTGGCGGAAAAAATCCAGGCTGCCTTGCAGTCGGAACTCCCACAGCTTCATCTCGATCTTTGGACGAAGGCTCTCAGCCTTGGAGGCTCGATTCTGGGCGCTTTGGAGGGCGCTCTTTCCCGCTATCAGATGGCCGTTTGCATCATCGGTCCTCAGGACAGCTTCTCCCCGCGCAGGCGCAAGCCTGACTGGCTGCCGCGCTGGCTGGACAAAAGTGTCGGCAAAGACCCTGCCGACGACCGCATGCCCATTGGCAACGTCATCCTGGAGTTGGGCATGTTCATCGGGCAGCACACTTCGGCGCGCGCGTTCCTCGTGCAGCCCGATCAGGGCATACCCAGCCTCAGTGATCTCGACGGCCTGCTCACCGCGCGTTACCAGCGCGGTTTGAGCGATGATGAGATCACCTCCGCAGTCCTGCCGAAACTGGCGCAAGCGATGAAGGCGGAAATGGCGCGCGGCTGAGGCAAGGCCGCGCGCATCCAAAATCCCGGCGCTGTGAAATGGGGCGTCCGCGGCGCTCCGCGCGCAAAAAAACAACGCAAATTCAAGGCTGCGGAGGCGGCGTGGCAAAAGCAGTTTGCCATCCGGGGCGCGCTCATTAACCTCGCCGCCCTATGGCTAAATCTGCACTTGGAAAAGGACTCGCCGCGCTGATCTCGGCGCCCTCGGCGGTCAAAGGGGTGGCGAGTCCGCCCCCTCTGGCGCAACCCGCGCCGGGGGATGTGGTGAACCGTGTTCCGATGGACCAGGTGGTGCCCAGCCCGCTGCAGCCGCGCAAGGAGTTTGTGCAGGAGCAGCTCCGCGAGCTGATGGATTCCATCCGCGAGCACGGGATCATCCAGCCGCTGATCGTCCGGCCTGTGAACGGGAAGCTGGAGCTGATCGCTGGCGAGCGCCGCTACCGCGCCTCGCGGGAGCTGGGGCTGGCCGAAGTGCCGGTCATCACCCGCCAGGCCAGCGACAAGGATGTGCTGGAGATGGCGCTCATCGAGAATCTGCAGCGCGAGGATCTGAACCCCATCGAAGAGGCGCGCGCCTATGAGCGGCTGTCGAAGGATTTCGGCATGAGGCAGGAGGACATCGCCCAGCGCGTGGGCAAAAACCGCGCCACCGTGGCCAACACCATGCGCCTGCTGGACCTGTGCGAGCCGGTGCAGAAAATGCTCTCCGGCAGGCAGTTGAGCACCGGGCACGCCAAGGTGCTGCTGACACTCAAGGACGCCGGCGAGCAGGAGAAGGCCGCCGACGAGATCGTGCGCCGCAGCCTCACGGTGCGGGGCGCGGAAAAGCTGGCGCAGGCGGTGCTGCACCCGCCGCAGCCCAAGCCGCAGCTTGGCGACAACGAGGAGGCGCGCGCCATTGCCGCCGTGAAGCAGCGGCTCATGGACCGGCTCATCACCGGAGTGGCCATCACCCACGGGGAGAAGAAGGGGCACATCCAGATTGACTATTACGGTGTCGAGGATCTGAACCGCATCCTGGCGTTGATGGGCGTGCCGGAGGAGCAGCTCGAAGACTGATCCGCCCATGCGCCCGCCGACCGCTGTCTTTCTTTCCATCTGCTGGCTGCTCGCCGGGTGCGGCGGCGCGGCCGAGCATCCGCGGAGGGCTGAGATCAGCGCGTTCCTGGATCGCTACTTCTCCACCTGGTCCGCGCGGGACATGGAGGGCTACGGCGCGTGCTTTGATCCGGCGGCGCGCGTGGTCTTCGTCGAGAAAAACGGGCGCTCCTCCAGTCAGGGGCTGACTGATTTCCTGCACGGGCAGAAGCTGGGGCACGAGCGCTCCCCGGTGCCTATGAAGGAGACGCCCGCGGCCATGAAAATCAGCGGCGACACGCGCGTGGCCTGCGCCGAGGTGCCGTGGCGGCTGGAGAAGGGCAGGGAGGTGGTCACGGGAGTGGACTACTTCACGCTCGCGCGCGACTCCAAAGGCTGGCGCATCCTGGCGCTGGTGTTTTACAACGACTGAGTCTCTTCTGTTTTCCCCTGATTCCCCATGCCCAAATCCCCCGAACCCACCGCCGGCCTCGCGCGCCTGGAGCGTCTTTATCTCGGCACGGCCTGCTTTTGCGCGGGCGCGGCCATGATGGTCATCGAGATCAGCGCCGCGCGCCTGCTGGCGCCGATGTTTGGCAACAGCATCTACACCTGGACAGCGCTCATCGGGGTGATCCTCATCTCCTTCAGCATCGGCGGCTACCTCGGCGGCAGGCTGGCAGACAGGCGAGCGGGCATGGAGGTGCTCGGCTGGCTGCTGGCGGTGGCGGCTGTGCTCACCTTTGCCATTCCGGCGCTGGGCGCGCTGATCACGCCCGTGCTTGAGGGCAGCGGTTTCATTGACGGCCCGATTTTTTATTCGCTGCTCGTGCTGGCTGTGCCGGGCGCGCTGCTCGGCGCCGTCTCGCCGGCCTCGGTGCGCCTTTACAGCCTGACGTGGAAGGACACGCATGTCGGCGGCGCGGCGGGCACGGTGAGCATGCTCGGCTCGCTGGGCAGCTTCGTCGGCACGTTTCTCTCTGGCTTCGTGCTGCTGGGGGCTTTCGGCGTGAAGTCCATCTTCATCGGCTGCGCCCTGCTTCTGCTTCTTCTTGCGCTGTGCGCGTTCGCCCTCGGGCGGGTGCTGATGAAAAGCGGCGTCAGAGTGGTCGTGGCCGCAGTGCTGGCGGGCGGGACCAGCGCCGTGTCAAAAACGCCCGCGAACGAGTCTGTCATCCACGAGCGCGAGTCCTACTATCATCACATCAAGGTCATCGAAACCGGCGCCGCGCCGCGCCGCGAGCGCCGTCTGCAGCTCGACTCCACTTCCGAGGGCGGCATCAATCCGGACACCGGAGCGCTGATCCTCGACTACCAGCACTTCTGGCGTCTGGCCGCGATGGACGGGAGAAAAATCTCCAGCGCTTTGTTCATTGGCGCGGGAGCTTTCGGCATGCCGTGCGAGCTTTCGCGCGAGCATCCCGGCGCTTCGGTGGACGTGGCGGAACTGGACCCCCAGGTCATTGAGGTGGGGCGCGAGTTTTTCAACCTGGACAAGCATCCGAAGGTGAGGGCGCACGCGGGCGACGCGCGCCACTTCCTGCGCATCCGCGCGGACAACCGCTGGGACATGATTTTCGGCGACGCTTACAACGGCGTCCACGCCATCCCGCCGCATCTGGCCACGCGCGAGTTCTTTCAGCTCGTGTCCGACCGTCTTTCCCCCGATGGCGTCTATCTGATGAACATCATCTCCGCCGTGCAGGGGCGGCACGCCGAGCTGCTGGGCGGCATGCTTTCCACGTTGCGGGAGGTTTTTCCGAATGTGGAGGTCTTCGCCGTGCATCCCGGCGTGCGGCAGACGGTGCAGAACATCATCATCATGGCCTCACATCAAAACCGGCTGGAAAGCGTCACCGGCCGCCGCCACACCAGCGGCAGCGTGGCCGCGCGCCTCGCCGCCAGCCACATACCCGCGCGCCAGGCGCCGGCCAGCGGCGTGGTTTTCACGGATGATTTCAATCCGGTGGACTCGATCATCGCCCGCAGTCTGCTGCGCTGAGGATCACGGATTTCTGGGCAGGGCCGCCAGCACGCGCCGGTTCCAGCTCGCGAAGATGTCCTCGGCCATTTCATGGGCCTCGTCCAGGTCCACGGACTCCGTCACCGTTTCCGGCTCCGGCAGCCACGCGGGCGTGGCCGTCTCGCCGATGTGATCCTGCTCCATCGCCCGAACGAACGCATGGAGCCTGACGGTGAGAAGGTTGGTCCGGCGGTCATGGCTCGCCTCCGCCTCGCAGCAGACTTCGTGAGGGGCGCCGTCCAGTTCGACAGTGGCAACGACCTGGGTGGCATCAAGCAAACCGTGGATCATGGCCGAATCCAAGATTGAACCCGCCGCTTTGTCAAATCCCGCGTGGCAGCACCTCGACCACGTCGGCCAGAACGCGTCCGCCGCCGTGGCGCAGCTCGTTGCAGCGGCCGAACAAGATCTGGCCGCTGGTGGCGCCGAGAAGCTCGGCAAGGCGCGCGTCCACGGCGATGCGGAAGAAGCCGCGCGGATGGCTGCTGTGCGGAACGGCGTGGTTTTCCAAAATGGCGCCGAAGGGCACGCGCCCCTCGATGACCTGCGCGCGCGCGGCCTCCGGCAGCAGGTCCAGGTGGATGCCGATGGCGCCGAACTCGACCGGTTTGCCGTCGCTGCGGCGGTTGAGCACGGAGGCGCGCACGAGGTAGTCGCCGATGCGCGCCCTGGCATGCACGTCGAGGTCAATTTCGCTGCCGTGGCCTTCGCGCAGGCGCGGCGTCATGTCCATGTCATGATCCAGCAGCCAGCGCTCGTGATCGGGCAACTCCTCCGGCTGGATGAAGGTGACACGCGGCCTGGCGCTGCCGATGCCGTAAAAGAAGACCAGCGGGGCGAGAATGTCCTCGTGGGAGTGCGCCTGTGAGGAGGCTGTTTTTCCGGCGTCAAGTGTAGCGGGCATATTGACGGTGCTGGGGAAGGAAGAAATCATGCAGCAGGCGGTCCACTTGCAGGAGGCCGTCGCGCGTGAGGGTGATGGAATCGTCGTCCAGGGAGGCGAAGCCCTCGTGCGCGAGCCACTCAAGCTGCTGTGCGAAGAACCGGCGCGGATTGACGCCAAACTTCTCCTGGTAATAGGCGAACTCGCTGCGGCCAAGCTTCATCTTCAGGATGAACTCGCGCACGAAGCGCTCCTCAGAGTTGGTTTGATACGCGCGGAAAATCGGCGGGACGCCGGCGTCCAGAAGCTGCATGTAGGGGCCGATGTCCGCCTGGTTCTGGTAATGCACGCCGCCCAGATGGCCGAAGGAGGCCACGCCGCAGGAGAGCAGGTCCGAGCCCTCCCAGAGCGAGTCGCGGTAGATGAACTTGATGCGCCTCGGGTCCTTCACCACCGTGTAGGCGCTGGTGACGGTGTAGCCCGCTTTGACAAACTCGTCGAAGGCGTAACTGACCCAGCGGCGCTTCGTGGGCCAGTCGGCCACGGGGGCGGTAACCTTGCCCTCGGCCTTCATCTGCTGGTACATGGTCGTGTTGTAGGGCACCTCCATTTGGTAAATCGTCACGGCGTCCGGCCCTAGCTGGACGGCCTTCTCCACGCAGGTCCGCCAGTTTTCCTCGGTCTCGTTCATCATGCCCGAGATGAGGTCAATGTTGATGTGCTCGAAGCCCAGCGTGCGGGCGAAGCGGTAGGATTTTTCAATCTCGCCGCTGCGGTGCGCGCGGCCGTTGGTCTCCAGAATGTGGTCGTCAAAATTTTCGACTCCCAGGCTCAGGCGGGTGACGCCCACCTCGCGGATGCCCTCCAGCTTTTTCTCGTTCAGCGTGCCCGGCTCCGCCTCGAAGGCCACCTCCGCCGCGCCCTCCCAGGAGACGAGGTCCTTCATTCTCCGAGTCAGGTCCTTGAGCTGCGGCACGCTCAGGTAGCTCGGCGTGCCGCCGCCAAAATAGACGAAGTGCGCCCTGCGCCCTGCGATATAAGGCTGCGCGGCGTAATGCGCCATTTCGCGCATTCCGGCGTCAATGTAGCCCTTGATCTCCTGCGCGTTTTTGTCGGTGTAAACCTTGAAGTAGCAGAAATGGCAGCGCTTCCGGCAGAAGGGAATGTGGAAGTACACGCCAAGCGGGACATCCGCCGGCGCGGCGCGCGCCAGCACCTCCTTCACCGCCGGGATTTGCTCAGGCTTCCAAAACGAGAAGGGCGGGTAGTTCGAGACGAAATAATTGCCCGCCTCGGTCTTCTCGACCTTTTTCTCGGCGGCGGGCGCGGTGGATTCCAGGGTGGAGGACATGCGGGGGTGGATATGTGAACGCGGAGGCGCGCTCATTTCTAAACCACAAAACCGAGTTTGGCAGCACGCAATGCTCCTCTCGATGACGCGTTTGAGAAAGCGCGGGCGTCAACGCCGGGAGGATGCCCTCAGATCATCCCCAGCTTCATCTTGCCCTCGATGGAGATCATTTCCTTGTTCCACGGCGGATCCCAGACCAGTTCGACGACGGCATCGTCCATCTCCTCAATGGTCATGATGCGGCTTTGCGCGTCGGCGGCGATGGTGGGACCCATGCCGCAGCCGGGGGCGGTGAGCGTCATTTTCACCACGGCGCGGTTTTTGCCTTCCGCGTCCTGCTCGATGCGGCAGTCATACACGAGGCCGAGGTCAACGATGTTCACGGGGATTTCGGGGTCATAGACATTTTTGAGCTGGTTCCATACCGCGCCTTCGAGTTCGGTGGCGTCTTCGGGCACGTTGGACGAGCTGCTTTCCGAGTCGCGGGCGGAGGCGTCCGGGTCAATGCCCAGCGCGTCGGCGTCCTTGGCGGAGATGCGCGCCAGGCCGAAGTCGGTGGCCACCGTGTAGGTGCCGCCGAGGGACTGGGTGATGATGACCTTCATGCCCAGGGGCAGCCGGATGGAGTCGCCGCTGGGAATCTGGATGGCTTCGACTTCGCGTTTGAGTTCGAGTGAGGAGTGCATGGTCTGTGGCGGGGCGGCGGTCTGAAACTCCGCATGGCGTAATTACGAACGAAAATCAACCCGGAGAGCGTGCTAAATGCCGCTCGCCAGTTCGGCAAAGGCCGGGGAAAAAGCGGAGCGGGGTGAGGTCGGTGGGAAAGTCTTCCGATAACGCTGCATACGCGGCGCCCAGACATCCGGCTTCCGGGACATGTGCCGGCGGCCGGATTCGGCGCTATGAATGATTGTCTTCACCCCCGCCTTACGGCCGGACAGTGCTTCATTTCACGCCTCCCTTGGCTTTCAGCCACGCGCTCATGGCTTTGACGTTTTGGACGAAGTCGAGGCTGTAGATCACGCCGCCGGCGGGCTTCGTTTTCTTGCCGCTTTCATCTCGCATCCAGCCGCGTTCGTCATCGGTGACGGGCCAGGAGCCGTTGGGGGCTTGTTCTTTGAGGATGGTGGCGATGTCGGCGTCGGTGGGCGGGGAGGACCAGCGTTCTTTTTCGGTGCGGGGGAAGGTGACGGGCTCGCCACGGGCGATCCGGCTGCCGGCAGCTTGCAGGGCGTCGAGTTCGCTGTCCCAGACCCAGCCGTAGTTCGAGGAGGCTTTGGCATCGGAGTAGGTGAGTTCGAAACCTTTGCCGCCGGGGCCGCGCTCGAAGTAGAGGGGCTTGTTCGTGTTCAGTTCGTAGAAGCGGGCGAGCTTGTTGCCGGGCAGGAGCACGGTGCGGAGGTAGGTGATGGCCTTGGCGACGGGCGCGAGGTATTTTTTGTCGCCGGTGGCGGCGGCGAGCTTCAGCAGCGCCCACATGGCGGCCTGGCTTTCGCGGCCGCTGATGGCAGTGGGCTCGAATTGACGGCTCCACACGGGCTGCATGTCGGCGTTGTATTGCTGCGCCCAGGCGGGCTGCGGATCGGGCATCTGCGCGAGCAGGAGGAAGTCGCCGCCGCGTTTCGCGGCCTCGAGGTATTGGGCATCGCCACGGAGCTGCCAGGCGAGGAGCAGCGTGCTCATCAGCGTGGCGTGCGTGTTGTCATTGAGCACGTAGCAGCCGCTGAAGTCCTTCGGCCACTTGCGCGGCCAGTCCTGCGGGTAGTTCGCGGGCTTGATGGGATACTTTTCGACGGGCGGCGGAAAGGTGGGCGCGTCGTCGAAATTCGCGCTCCAACCACCGGCGGGATACTGCGTCATCATGATCGTGCGCAGCGCGAAGTCGGCGGCGTCTTTGATCTCGGCGTCCTTGCCACCGAGCGCGTGATCGACGCGCACGAGCAAGCGCGTGGCGGTCTGGGAGACATCGTCGTCGTAGGTGGCGTAGTTTTTCTTGTCCTGACGTCGCCAGTTGTGCCAGCCAGCCTCGCGCGTGGCCGTCTGCGTGCGAGGAATGGCCGTGCCATCGGCCTTGCGGCAATAATTCTTCGATTCGCGGCCCTTGGCATCGAAATGGCCCGAGTAGTCCCAACCGCCCGAAGCGAGCTGCGTGCGCGAAACGCATCGCGCAGCCTCCACCGCGGCGGCGAGGCACTTTTCGTCCTTCGTGGCCTCGTAAGCATCCAGCATCGCCATGCCGACCGCGGGCGTGCCCGGCGGCTGAATCCAGATCGTGTCGGGGCCGGGAATGCCCTCCGCCTCACGCAGCGTGAAATCGGCGCTGTAGCGGTAAACGTAACCGCCGTGGGCCGCCGCGTGGGCGTGGTAGAAGGTGACGGCTTTGATCGCCGCGGCGGTGACTTCGGCGGGAGGAGCCGCGTGAGCGGAGAACGCGATTGAGAAGATGAGGAGAAATCGCTTTAGCATAGCTGATCGAAGTCTGTGAAAGATCGCCGAAGTCTGAATGCGAGGAGTTACCGGACTTCGGCGATGATCACTGGGTTAACGTGTCTTAACTCTTGTGCGGTTATAGCGCCGGTTCATGCTTACCTTTGTTGCTTCCGGCGGGATGACGGGAGCAATAACCGTTGGTAAGTGAAGCTAAACTTGAGGCGCTTGAACCGCAGAATTTGCATTCATATCTGTCTTTCTCGCTCCCTTCATAAAGGGCATGTTTGCCTTTATTCCCACCGAGGGGATGGCGTGCGCAGTATCCGTTTGTCAGTGAGGCAATGCTGGATGCGCTAGAGCCGCAGTGCTTGCAGTAGTACTTCATGGCAGTTTCGTAGGTTGAATGTTGGCAGAGAATTCACTGGGGTTCTGCCATGATGGCTCGGACCATTCTCTGATCATCAGCGGAAAGCGTTTTGATCACAGCTTCTCCAAGCCTTCCGGGAATGATAAACCATGTGGGAAGCCCCCGAGACTGAGGGGTTCCGATTGGACTTCCCTTGCTTCCGTTCCAGCGCATGGCCAGAACTGGTTCCCCCTCCCATTTCCCGATGGCTATGGCGACGCGATTCCCAAAACTATCAGGCTTGTCGCCCGTTTCGAGAACTCGAATCAGTGCCCACTGACGACGTGGTGAAGTGACTTTATCAGGTGTGATGTAATCAGACATATTGGTTTGGTGTTGCAGCCAGCTATTGCTGACATGCCCATATGAAACCCATATAATTATCCACGTCAATCATTTTATGAGTCCCATAAAATGCATTTTATGGGAGGATTGCTAATCACTCCGCCTTGATGCCCACGTTCTTGTTTCCGTTGTCGCGGACGGCGTCGAGGATTTGATGGAGGGACTTGAGAGGGGTGTCGGCATCGCCGGAGACGATGACTCGGGCGCCGGGGTGCTCGGGGAGGAAGTCTTTGAGGAAGCCGCGGAGGCCGCTGAGGGGGCGCTCCTGGCCGTTGATGAGGATGGTGTCGCCGCTGGCGGGGACGTGCATGGTGATGACTTCGCCGGAGGGCTTTTCACCGGACTCTTTGGACCTTGTTGACCTGGTTGACTCTGCTGACGGTTTTTTGGGGGATTCGCCGTCGCGGTCACCGGCTTTTTTCATGCCTTCGCCGTCGCGGGGGGCGGTGCGCGGTTTTTCGCCGTCGCGTTCGCCGGTGCGGGGACGGTCGCCGTCGCGCATGCCGGGTTTCTTTTCGCCTTCGCCATCGCGGGGGCCGGGTTTGCGGGTGCCGTCGCGTTCGGCGCTGGGTTTGCCGGATTCGCGCTGCTCTGCGGAGGGTTTGCCGCCTTCGCGTTCGCCGTCCTTCATGGCGGGTTTTGGGGACTCTGTTGACCGTGGTGACTCTGTTGACGGTTTTGCGGTGGTGGAGCCTTCGCGGACCTTGGGCGGGACTTCTTTTTCGGCGGCGCGGGCGGTGGTGAAGGAGTAGCCGGCCAGCACGCTGAGCGTGAGGACGAGCAGGGCTTGAATGACGGGCTGGCGGGTGGTCGGGGTGGCGATCATGAGGATGCGTTGACGCAGGGTGGGGTGGTTGCGCACGCATGGAGCCAACCCTGCAATGGCCGGTGGTGCGAAGAATGTTTCCTGGATGCGGAGAAGCGTGTGGCCGTAGTCGAGCCGCTCTGCGGGAGAGAGAATGGCAAGCGCTCCGGCATCGCAGCGCAGTTCGCGGTCGGCCTGGAAGCGTGACACGACGAACCAGACGAGCGGATTGAACCAATGCAGCGCCTGCACGGCGGTGGCGGCCCAGTTCCAGAGGAGGTCGTGCTGTTTCACATGCAGCAGCTCATGCAGCACGACGTGTCTGAGGCTTTTCTCATCGAAGCGTGTGCTCCAATCCTCCGGCAGCAGCAGCTTGGGCTGGCGGATGCCGACCATGGCGGGCGTGGTGCCCGCGGGCATGAGGACGGCCTGGGGAGGCTGCGACACGCCAGCACGAGAACTGAGCGAACGCAGCAGGGAACAAAGATGCGGGTCGTTTGCGATGCGTCGCGTGCGCAGGTAGCGATCAAAGCGGCGCTGGCGAAACAACGCGGCCAAAAGCACGGCTGCCGCGCCGAGCAGCCAGATCCAGGTGAGCAGAATTTGAAGAGAAAACGACCAACTGCGCTCTGCGGGCACATCCGGGGAGGAAATGGTGTTCAGTGCGAGGACGGAGGTTTGTTTCGCTGGCGATGCGGCCTGGATGACCTCGGTCACGGCCGCAGTCTCCTCTTTTGCCCAAGCTCCAAGACCAAATCCGGCCGGGATGAAGGCGGGGAGCATCAGCTTCGCTCCGACGAGCATCCACAGGCCGATGCGCCACGCGGGTGAGAGTCGCGTGCCGAGCATGAGGCGCAGGCCGAGCACGGCGAAAATAAGGATGCTGGCCTCAAGGGAGGTGCGCTGGAGCCAGTGGAGGAGGGAGTCGGCGGTCATGGCGCGGGTTGGGATTGAAAATTGAGAACTGAAAACTGAAAATTGGCAGCGGGGCGGAGCTACTTCTGACTTTTCACATCTGACTTCTCACGAGATCGTTGGGATCGAGGACGAGTTCGAGTAGGAGGACGAGGACGATTGAGTGTGTGCTCACTTCTTTAGTTTGTGCTCGGCCTGGGCGAGCACTTCACGAAGGGCGGCGAGGTCGTCTTTCGTGACTTCCTCGTGCTCCATGAGGCCGGCGACGAAGGGGGTGAGGCGGCCATTAAAGACTCGGTCGAGAAAACTCACGCTTTCTTCATGCTGGCACTGGTCCTGGGCAACGGCGGGCGTGTAGCGGAACTCACGGCCCACGGCCTCGACGGCGAGGGCGCCTTTTTCAGTGAGACGGCGGATGAGGGACTGCACAGTGCGAGGCTTCCAGGAAAGTCGGCCTTCGAGTTCACGGACGACCTCGCCGAGCGTGCTGGTGCCGCGTTCCCATAGTACTTTCATTACCGTCCATTCAGCGTCGGAGATGCGGGGTGTGGCGGTGATGTCAGTTTTGTCGGGCATTTGGGATTACGATTGTGATCCAAGGATTACGCATGTAATCCAAATGGCAAGATTTTTTTCTCAAACTTTAGCATCGGGCTTAACTTCAGACCGGGATGGTGTCAGGGGATGCTGAAAATTGGGTTTTGTTTTACGAACCCAAATAATCCTTTGCACCCGGCCAAAGCCCGCTACTTTGCGCGCCCTTTTCCCCGACCTGATGAGCGAACCCAAAAACATCCTCCGCCTTGGCCTGCCGAAGGGCAGCCTGCAGGAGCCAACGCTTGAATTGTTCAAGCGCGCGGGGTTCAACGTCGTGGTCTCCTCCCGGTCCTACCGGCCCACGGTTGATGACGATGAACTGGAGCTGCGCCTGCTGCGCGCGCAGGAAATTGGACGTTATGTGGACCACGGCTTCCTGGACTGCGGAATCACGGGCAGGGACTGGATCGCGGAAAATAACGCCAAAGTCGAGGTGCTGACGGACCTGCGCTACAGCCGCGCCACCTCGAAGCCCACGCGCTGGGTGCTGGTGGTGCCGGAGGACTCGCCCATCAAGACCGTCAAGGATTTGCAGGGCAGGCGCATCGCCACCGAGGCGGTGGACATGACGAAGGCGTACCTGGCAAAGCACGGCGTGGAGGCCGAAGTGGAGTTTAGCTGGGGTGCCACGGAGGTGAAGGTGCCGGAACTGGTGGACGCCATTGTGGACATCACCGAGACCGGCAGCTCCCTGCGCGCGAACAAGCTGCGCATCGTGGACACGCTGATGGAAAGCTACCCGCAGTTTGTCTCAAGCCCGCCCGCCTACCGGGATGAGTGGAAGCGCCGGAAAATGGAGACCCTGGTGCTGCTACTCAAGGGCGCCCTGGAGGCGCGTGACAAGGTGGGCCTGAAAATGAACGTGCCCGCCGCCAGCCTCGCCGAGGTGGTGCAGGCCCTGCCCAGCGAGCGCTCGCCGACCATTTCGCAGCTCGCGAACCAGGAATGGGTGGCCGTGGAGACGGTCATCTCGGAATCTGTCGTGCGGGAGATCATCCCGCGGCTCAAATCTCTCGGTGCCGAAGGCATCGTGGAATACCCGCTGAACAAAGTCGTCCACTGAGACGGCGCAAGAAAACAGGAGAACACACGAACATGGGATCGCTGAAAAAGCGCAGAAAGACGAAGATCAACAAGCACAAGCGCAAGAAGCGCATGCGCGCCAACCGCCACAAGAAGCGTTTGCGCTACAAAGCGTAAGCGCCATTTTGGCCACATGATCCGCCCCCACGCTGCGAGAAATCCATTTTCGTTCGCCGGGGCGGCTATTGGCCGGCGACCGGGTTATTTTGCCGTCTTCACGGCGCTTGCTCATGTCATGATGGCGGGGAGTTTCATGCGCCAGATGCCCTCGCGGGTGCTTTTCATGCTGGGCGTCACGGCAGGGATTCCAGCGCAGAATGCGGACCTCTCACTGCCTCCCGTGGATGCCGCGGCGGGGAGGCGGCTGCAGGCCGGAGGGGAGCGTGTGGCATCCGCGCTTGCCCATTACTCGACCGCTCTCCGCCTGGAGGTCGAAAACAATCCGCGCGCGGCGCTGGAGCATTATCTCAAGGCGTTGGAGGTGGATCCCTCAAACGCCTCGCTGGCCATGCACACCGCCGAGCTGGCCTACAGTTTCCGGGGCAGGGAAACGGCGGTGGCTTTGCTGGAGAAAACGGTGGAGGCCAATCCTGATGCCCCGGAGCCCTACCTGAACCTGGCGCGGTTTTGCGCGACTTACGCGCCGGACGATCCTTTTGAGAACGACCGCGCCAAGCTCACGCTGGACAGGGCATTGAAGCGGTTTCCCCGCAGCGCGGAGGTGCATGGTTTCGCCGCGGTGACCCTGCTCAGCCAGGGGCAGCGAGACGAGGCGGCGCGTGTGCTCGACGGCGCGGCGCGGCAGAATGTGAGCGATTCGCAGCACTGGCTGACGCTCGGTAGGGCGGCGCAGAAAGTCTGGCCGCTGGGCCAGGCGGAGATGCGCGAGGAGCACACGGCACGGGTGAACGTGTTTTTTCAGAACGCCCTCAGGCACGCGCCGGCGGATGACGAGGCTGCCCGGCTGGAGGTGGCACGCTACTATTTGCTCACCAATCAGCTTCGTCCGGCCCGGGATTTGTGTCTGGAAATCTCCCGGCAGACAGGCAGCCTGCAGGCGCGCAAGCTGCTGCACCGGCTGCACGAGTCCTTCGAGGAAAAAGAGCAGGCGCTGCGCGTGCTGGAAAAGATCGTCGAGGACGCGCCGGACGATGTGGAATACAGGCGCATGCTGGCGCGGGCCTATGAGCTGCGCGAGGAGTACGCCAGGGCCGCCCCGCATTACGAGACCGCTCTCCAGAAGGGCGGCGGCTCCGCCGAGGATTATCTGCATCTGGGGGAAACCCTGCTCCGCGCTTATCTGAACGAGAAGCTGATCGAGTTCTGCAAACGCAGCGCCATGCTGTTTCCCGACCAGGCGATGTTTCATGTCCAGGCCGCGATGGCGAACCGTGCTCTGCAGCAATGGGATGACGCGGTGGCCTGCTTTGAAAAAGCGGCCGCTCTCGCGGAGAGCAACCAGGCCGAGCTCGTCAATCACCGCTTTTATTTTCAATACGGCGTCACCCTGGAGCGGGCCGGCAGGCATGAGGACGCGGGACGCATGTTCGAGAAGTCCATCACGGTCACGCCCAAGGAGGATGTCGAGGCGGCGGCGAGCGCCATGAACTATCTGGGCTACATGTGGCTGGAACTGGACCGTCATTTCGACAAGGCTGGGGAGTTGATCCTCAAGGCCAACGAACTGCAGCCTGAGACCCCGGCCTATGTGGACAGCCTTGGCTGGTGGCATTTTAAAAAGGGGAATCATACCGAGGCTCTGCGCGAATTGGAGCGCGCCGTTTCGCTGATCCCCGATTTGCAGGCCGAGGACGCCGAGATCATCGAGCACATCGGGCGCGTACATCTCGCCATGAAGCAGCCACAAAAGGCGATCGAGGCTTTTCAAAAAGCCCTGTCCCTGCGGCCGGAGGACGAAAAGGTGCTGCGGCAGATCAAAGAAGGATTGGACAAGGCGGGGAAATGACGGGTTTCATCCCACCACATTCACCGGGCAGCCATCGAGATAAGCGCGCAGATTGGCGGCTGTCTGCTCAATGAGCCGGATGCGCGCCTCCCGGCTGGCCCAGCCGATATGCGGGGTGATGAGGCAGTTGCGCGCGGTGAGGAGCGGGTTGCCGGGCGGCGGAGGCTCGATGGAGAGCACGTCCAGCCCCGCGCCGGCGATGCGACCGGCGTTGAGCGCCGCGGCCAGCGCCGCCTCGTCAACCAGCGGGCCGCGGCCGGTGTTGATGAGAAAGGAGGAGGGCTTCATCAGACCGAGTGTGCCCTCATTGACGAGGTGCTTCGTGGCATCCGTCAGCGGGCAGTGCAGAGTGACGGCGTCGCTTTGGCGGAAAATTTCATCGGTCGTGGCTGGTTGAACACCCTCCGGCGGCGGCGTTTTCCACACGCGCCTTGATGCCAGCACTTTCATGCCAAAGGCCAGCGCGATGCGCGCCACCGCGCCGCCAATATCGCCATAGCCTATGACACCCAGGGTGCGTCCGCCCAACTCGATGACAGGGTGGTCCCAATAGCAGAAATCCGGGCACGCGGACCATCGGCCGTCGCGCACTGTCCGCGCGTGATGCCCGGCGTGGTTGGTCAGCTCCAACAGCAGGGCGAAAACGAGCTGCGCCACCGCCGGGGTGCTGTAGCCGGGCACGTTGGTGACCACGATGCCGCGCTCCTTTGCCGCCGCCGTGTCCACGATGTTATAGCCGGTGGCAGTGACCCCGATGTACTTCAGGCCGGGCAGCGCCTCCATCATCGCACGCGTCACGGGCGCTTTGTTGGTGATGACCGCCGCGGCTCCCGCGCAGCGCGCCACGGTTTCGTCAACGGGTGTGCGTGGATGAATCTCGCAGGTGCCGAGGGCGTCGAGGGGTGCCCAGGAAACATCTCCCGGATTGGCGGTGTGGGCGTCGAGCAGGACGATTTTCATGAGGGCGACCCTTTCGTCGGAGCTGTGACATCGCGCAAGCGGCGAAGACAAGTCTGCCAAAGAGACGCGCAGACCGGTGTTTGCGGATTTTTGAAACAGGACCACGAAGGTCTGGCATCGAGAACTATCCCAGGTTGTGAACAATCAGACCGACTGACAGCGAAAACCCGCATGCGAACTGAAGGAGAATCTGTTTTTCGGGCGATTTCATGCCACTGGAATTCATGAAATCCGCAGGCTTGCGCTTTGATACAGGGAGGGCAGTCTGCCTTGCGCTCAAGTTTTCCACAAAAAACGAATTCGCCCTTGCATTGTCCCGGCGAGTTTCTAATCTTGGCGGCCTTGTGAAATTTTTCACAAGCTCGAAACGGGTGGCCGCCCGTCGTTCTCAATCATGAAATATTTCTTTCTCAGCTACCTGTTTGTCGCCGCGATTGTGGTGGCGGCTTTTGGCACTCGCGGCAGCAAGTCCGAACTCCCGCCGATCGAGATTCTGCCGGACATGGACTATCAGCAGAAAGTGAAGTATCAGGCAAAAAGTGACTTCTTCGCCGACGGTCTCGGCGCCCGCCGTCCGGTGGCTGGCACGGTGCCGATGGGCTTCGAAGTGCCGGCAAAGCCCGCTTCCTCCCCGGAATACCAGCCTCCGGCCTTTGGTTTCAGTCACGGCACCGGCTACTACAACACCGGCAAGTTTGGCGATTACTACGGCGACGGTCTGCCGAAGGAGATCGAGCTTTCCAAATCCCTTCTGGAGCGCGGCGAGCGCCAGTACAACATCTACTGCGCGGTATGCCATGCGGCTTCCGGCAATGGCAAGGGTGTCACCTCCAAATACGGCATCCTGACCGCCTTCAACTTCCACCAGCCCGGCAGCCTCGATCCCGCCAACGCCGCCGCTTACCGCGCGGATGGTGCGATGTTTGATGTCATCTCCAATGGCAAAGGCTTGATGGGGCCCTATGGCGGCTCGATCTCCGTTCAAGACCGCTGGGCCATCGTGGCCTACATCCGCGCCATGCAGGTGGCAGTGAAGGAAAACAACGTGTCCGTCCAGTAATCGCAGGCAATTCCAGGCATGAGTCACCACGTCACATTCAAAGATCTGCCCGAGGGCGGCGAAAAATTCGACACGGCCAAAGGGGCCAAGATGATCAACGCTTTTGGCGCGGCGGCGGCCATCGGGCTTGCCGGATCGGGTTATTTCTTCTTCTCAAGAACCGGTGAGTTTGCCTACAGCTGGCTTTTCGCGTTCTTCTTCGCCTTCACAGTGGTTGCCGGAGCGTGTTTTTGGATTCTTCTGCACAGCGCCTCGAACTCCGGCTGGGGTGTGGCCATCCGCAGGCTGTGGGAGCAGCTCGCCAACATGATTCTGCCCCTGGCGGTTCTCGGGCTTCCGCTGCTGCTCGTCCCGACGGTGCAGGACTCGCTCTATGAGTGGATGGAGCATCATCGCGAGGCGGCTCATCACGCGCATGAAAAAGGCGAGTCAGTGGCCGATGCTCTGCACCACATGGCGGAAGGCAATTCGCATCTCCACATCCTGGTGGACAAATACGGCTACTTGAACATGTGGTTCTGGAAGTTCCGCTTCGTGTTTTACTTCTTCGCCCTCTGGCACATCGCCAGCACCCTGAGGAGGAAATCCGTGCTACAAGACGAGGATGGCGACATCAAGCACACCGTCAAATCCCGCACCTTTTCCTGCCGCTGGCTGCTGTTTTACGCATTGACGGTGACTTTCGCGGCGGTGGACTGGCTGATGGGGCTCGACTACGCCTGGTTCTCCACCATGTGGGGCGTGTACATCTTCGCCGGCTGCGCCTGGTCTTCGATGGCGGTCACCATCTTGCTCGTCAACTGGCTCAAAAGCATTGGGCATCTCAAGATTGTCACCGAGGAGCATTACCATCTCATGGGCAAGCTGCTCTTCGCCTTCACGGTGTTTTGGGCCTACATCGCCTTCAGCCAGTATTTTCTCATCTGGTATGCCAACATCACCGAGGAGACGCGCTTCTATCTCATTCGCAATACCGAGGGCTGGCGCTGGGTCTCCATTTTCATTGTCGTCGGGCACTTCATCGCCCCCTTCGTTCTGCTGCTCTCCCAGCCGCGCAAAAAGAACCCGGCCCTCATCGGCCTGATCTGTTTGTGGGTCGTCTTCATGCATCTGGTGGACATTTACTGGAACATCATGCCTGAGCGCGGGCCGTCCCTTGCCATTGGCCTGATGGCGCCCGGAGCCTGGGTTGGCGATGTCTTCGCATTGCTTGCCGTGGTTGGAACCCTTGGTTTTCTTTTCCTGCGCAGCCTTGGCAAACACAGTCTCTACCCCTGCCGCGACCCGCGCCTGCTGGAGTCCGCCAACGTCGTCAACTGATCCCTCATGTCCCCGTCCGATACTTCCCCGAAAGCTGGCGCCACCTTCCAGTGGGTGCTAGGCGCCTTCGCGAGCTTTGCCGTTCTTTTCTGGGTCATCCAGACATTCTTCGTGACTCCCGGTGATGCCGACCCGCGCGCCGCCGAGCGTCTCGCCAACAGCGCCGAGATCAGCGCGCTGCAAAAAGACGTGCTTGCCAAAATGGGATTGAGCGATCCCGCGAAGAAAGCGGCGGTCTTTGACAAGACTCTCCAGGTCCTGAAAACCCGCCCTGAGTCCGCAAGCGGCCAGGTCGTGCCAGGCTCTCCCACCCAGCTCAAGCAGGCCGCCGAGGCACCGCCGGCAGCGGGCGCGGCTCCGGCCCCCTCCGCCACGCCTCAGAACTGATATTTTCGATCCCGGAACCTATGCAGACCACCCCAGCAACCACGGACACCCAGGCCGACGATCTGCGCCGCGCGGCGATTGACAAGTCCGTCAAAGGCCCCGTGCTTTTCCTGTTCCTCAATGGAGCCTTCTGGCTGATGGCCTCCACCATTCTTGGAGTGCTGGCCGCCATCAAACAATTCGCCCCCGAATTTCTGGGCGCGTGCAGCGTGCTGCAATACGGGCGCCTTCAGCCGACCCATGTCAACGCGCTCGTCTATGGCTGGGGCGTGCAGGCCGCCCTCGGTGCCATGCTCTGGATCATGGCCCGGCGCACCGGCCAGGAGTTGAAATCCGGCAAAAGCATCCTGTTCACCGCCGCCATCTTCTGGAACATCGCCGTCACCCTTGGTTTGCTGGGCATTCTCCTGGGCCAAAGCACTTCCATGGAATGGCTTGAGATGCCCGCTTTTGTCTGGCCGGTCATGCTGGCGAGCTTCCTGGCCTTTGCCTGGCCGCTGGCGCGCATGTTTGGGCGTGCCTTCCGCCCGGATGGATTCATGGTCAGCACCTGGTATGTTTTGGGCGCGTGCTTCTGGTTCCCCTGGGTTTTCATCACAGCCAACGTCGCCCTGCACTGCCTGCCCGGACTCGGAGCCATCGGCGCGGGCATCAACGCCTGGTATGTGCATGCCTTGATCCTTCTCTTTTTCGCGCCGGTCGCCATTGGCGCCGCTTATTATTTCATCCCCAAAATCACCGGCCAGCCCATCGCCAGCGCGCAGCTTGCGAAACTTGGTTTTTGGCTTCTGGCCGTCCTCGGCGGATGGACGGGCATGCAGCATTTCATGGGCGGCCCGCTGCCCGCCTGGATGGTGGCCGTTGGCGCTGCTGCCGCTGTCCTCCTCTTGATCCCGGTCGGTGTGGTCGGCTTGAACCATCATCTCACCACGCTCGGCAAACACAGTCTCGTCGCCAGCAGCCCCACCTTGCGTTTCGTTTTCTTCGGCTCGCTGTTTTATCCGGTCAGCGGAGTCATCCTGGCACTGATTTCGAACTTCAGCACCGGCGCCACCCTCCAGTTCACCCAGGCCTGGTATGGCTTCCAAATGGTCGCCGTCTATGGCTTCTTCAGCATGACGCTTTTCGGCGCCATCTACTACATCGTGCCGCGTCTCTCCGGTTGTGAATGGCTCTCCGTGCGCCTCATTCGCAATCATTTCTGGTTCTCCGTCTATGGCACTGCCACCATTGTCGTGACCAGCCTCGTTGCCGGAGTCCAGCAGGGTGCCGACCTCAACCATCCTGAAATGTGGGACCAGGATTTCAGCCAGCTCGCTTTGAATCTGCGCCCTTACATCGTCGCCCGCGCGCTTGCCTGGGGACTCATCACCTGGTCCAATTTCTGGTTCCTCATCCATCTCATGCTCATGGTCGCCGGCCTTGGTCGCCGCAGCTCCGCGCCGACGCTGCTTGCGCATGACCATGAAGACGAAGCCCTTCCCAACGCCGCCCACGCATGACACAGTTTCGCACGTTCATCCTCGCCTTGACCGCCAGTTTCGGCCTCCCCTGGCTGTGCCTTATCGTCGTGCCAGCGGTCAAATACCAGGCTCTTTCACCGCTGCCTTATGACAAGGAGGCTGACGGGATGGACGGCTACTATCCACCCGCGCCCATCAACCGCCAGGGCCAGCTCGTCTATGCCCGCGAAGGCTGCGCCCAGTGCCATACACAGATGATCCGCCCACCGCAGATCGCCCTCGACGGCTGGCGCAAAGGCTGGGGCCAGGATCAGGAGGGACGCCCGCCCGAGCCGGTGCGCTCCAATGAGCTGCGTGACTACCACGGAGAAAAATTCGCCTTCCTCGGCATCCAGCGCAGCGGCCCCGACCTCGCCAACTACGGCTGGCGCGTGGCGGACCGGAACGCCGTCCATCAGAAGCTCTTCGCCCCGCGCTCCATCCATGACTGGTCCACCATGCCGCCGCTGCGCCATCTTTACACGGTGCGGCTCGCCCAGGGCCAGCCTTCGGAGAAAGCCCTCAAACTTACCGGCAAACACGCGCCCAAGCCCGGCTATGAAGTCGTACCCACAGAAGATGCCGATGCGCTCGTGGACTATCTTCTTTCTCTGAAAAAGGATTATCCCATCCCAGGCAGGGCCGCCGCCATGGCCGCCGCCGCCAAGTAACCCGGAGCTTCCGCGATTTTCATCACCGCCCATGAGCGCCCCCAACTCTACCGTGAACACCGACAGCACCGATCTCGACCGCCTCCACGCCGCCGTCCGCCGCGAAAAGGCCGACCTCGAGCCGGGCCGCGAACCGGTGCCGATGTGGATCATGTTTGTTTTCATGCTGATCGCCATCATCGCCGGCGGGCAGCTCGGTCCAATGGCAGGCGGCTGGAGCTTCGATGTCAGCAATCCCTGGTCTTTGGCCTTGCAGGGTGATCCCCGTCCTGGCGGTGACGGTGGCGCTGGCGCGCTTGATCCCTTCCAGACCGCGATGAAAAAGGGCGCCAGCGGCTACGCCGTCTGCGGTGGCTGCCACCAGGGCAGCGGCATGGGCATCCCGGGCCAGTATCCGCCTTTGGCGAAATCCGAATGGGTCACCGGCGGCACCGAGCGCCTCATCCGTGTGGTGCAGCACGGGCTTGTCGGACAGATCAACGTCGCCGGGCAAAACTATAATTTCCCCGGCGGGATGCAGCCCTTCGGCGCGGCCATGTCAGCCGGCGACCTTGCCAATGTCCTGACTTACATCCGCAATTCCTGGGGCAACCAGGGCACCATGATCACCAAGGAAATGGTGGAAAAAGTGCGGGCTGACGAATCCAGCCGCGCCGCCCAATGGACCCAGGCGGATCTGGAGAAATTTGCGGAAGCCAATGTTCCCGGTGAAATCCCCGCTGGTCCCGGTGCGACCGCCGCAGCGCCCGCCGAGGCGAAGTGAGACCGTTGAATTCCAGTCCATTCATGAAACAAGCATGGCAGTCATCCTCCGACAGGGCGTCTTTGACGCTGCTGGCGGCTTGGCTGCTCTCCGCCGCTGTCAGTTGCGGCAAGGCGCCTGAAGCCGGTTCTTCCTACCAGCCGCCGCCCGCTGTCACTGTCGCGGAAACTCCCTCCATCACAGGCAGGGTGGTTTTGACCGGCGGGCTGCCTTCCCGTGCCGGAAAAAAATTGGATGTGGCAGGCAACCCCTTTTGCACCGGGCATGGTGACCTCATGGATCCGGCGTGGAAAGTTTCACCCGAAGGCGGCTTGGCGGATGTCGTCATCACGGTCAAATCAGGTCAGCGCGCCGCCAATGTTCCGGACTTTGCCGGACTGGTGGATCAGAAGAACTGCGAATTTGCGCCTCATGTCACCGTCATCCAGGCAGGCCAGGGACTGCGCCTGCGCAACAGCGACCTCACTTTCCACAACATCCGCATCGCCCGCCATGAACTTGGCACTCGCGATCGCGGTGTGAATCTCGACAACCTCGCCCAGGCGGCGCGGGGCGACGAGAACAGCAAGGTTTTTCACGAACCCGGCATCTATCGCCTGGAGTGCGATGTGCATCGCTGGATGCGCGCCTGGGTTTTGGTGCATGCGGGCGCGCATACCGCAGTCACGGATGCAAATGGTGATTTCACTGTCACGCGAGCATTGCCGGATGGCGACCATGTTGTCGAAGCCTGGCATCCCATGTTTCCTGAAAAGCTGACCAGCACAGTCACCATCCGTGACGGTCGCGCCGAAGCGAGTTTCAACTTTGATCTCGCGCAGTCATTCGAACCGCCGGCGGACCGCTGACGTAACCTCCACGTTTCTTAACCACCCATCATGAGCGCAGCCGCCACCACCCACGATCACTCGCACGGAGCCGATCACGCGCACGACCACCACGAGCCGGGCTTCATCGGCAAATACATTTTCTCCAGCGACCACAAGGTCATCGGCATCCAGTATGCGATGAGCGGTTTGCTGTTCCTCCTGTTCGGGTTCTTCCTCATGCTGCTCATGCGCTGGAGCATTGCCTTTCCAGGCCAGCCGGTCCCTGGACTCGCCTTCATGGAGAATCTGCCCTTCGTTGGCGACATCTTCCACCAGATGATCGGCCGCTGGGCGCCAAACGGCGTGGTGAATGGAGAGCTTTACAACATGCTCGGCGCCATGCACGGGACGATCATGGTCTTCCTCGGCATCGTGCCGCTTGGCTTTGCGGGGTTTGTGAATTTTGTCATGCCACTGCAGATCGGCACGATTGACATGGCTTTCCCGCGTCTGAACATGTGGAGCTTCTGGCTCTTTTTTATCAGCGGCGTGATGATGCTTGCCAGCTTCTTTGTCGGCACGGGCTCGGTGCAGACGGGCTGGACGATGTACTCCCCGCTCGCCTCCACAACGACGCTGGCAGTGACCAACATCTGGATGCACGGCCACACTTGGTGGCTCCTGGCGATGGTGTTCAACATCTCCGCCTCCCTGCTCGGCTCGGTGAACGTCATCACCACCGTCATCAACCTGCGCGCCAGGGGCATGTCCTGGATGCGCATGCCCTTCTTCTGCTGGGCCATGTTTGTCACCGCCTTCCTGCTGCTTCTGGCCTTCCCGCCTCTCGAAGTGGCCGCGCTGCTCCAGCTTGTGGACCGTGTCTTCGGGGCCAGCTTCTTCCTGCCCACCGGTCTCATCGAAGGCGGCCAGCATCTCGACATCGCCGGCGGTGGTAGTCCGCTGCTTTACCAGCACCTCTTCTGGTTCCTTGCGCATCCCGAGGTTTATGTTTTGATCCTGCCCGCCTTCGCCATCCTGACGGAAGTCATCCCGGCCAACACCCGCCGTCCGCTTTGGGGCTACAAATCCATGGTTTATGCCGCGCTGACCCTCGGCTTCCTCAGCTTCCTGGTCTGGGCGCATCACATGTATCTGACCGGCATGGGGACCATGATGTCCACCTACTTCCAGATCACCACGGTGCTCATCTCCGTGCCTTCGGTGATCCTTTTGACCGGTCTGATGATCTCGCTCTGGGGCGGCTCCATCCGTTTCACCCCCCAGATGCTGTTTGCCTCCGCTTTCCTGCCCATGTTCGGCATTGGCGGCCTGACCGGCCTTCCGCTGGCCTTCATCTTCATTGATCTGGCACTGCACGACACTTACTACGTCATCGGCCATTTCCATTATGTCGTGGCGCCGGGCACCATTTTCGCCCTCTTTGCCGGTGTGTATCACTGGTTCCCCAAGGCCACCGGCCGCATCATGAGTGACAAGCTGGGCAAGCTCCACTTCTGGCCCTCGCTTCTCGGCATGAATCTGGTTTTTGCACCGATGTTCATCCAGGGCATGGGCGGCTTCCACCGCCGCTGGTATGACGGCGGCGCCATCTTTGAGCAGACTTCAGGTGTCTCCAATTTCTGGACCGAATTGAACTCGAACCTCTTCGGTTTCTTCGGCATGGAAGTTCCGAACAACCTGCTGGGCTTGAATGTGCTGATGTCCGTCGGGGCTTTCATTCTGGCTCTTGGCCAGGTGCCCTTCATTCTGAACGTCTTCCTCAGCATCAAGGGCGGCAAAAAAGTCGCCAGCGACAACCCCTGGAACTGCACCACCCTCGAGTGGGCCACGCCCACGCCGCCTCCGCATGGCAACTTCACCTTTGAACCCGTCGCCGTGCGCGGGCCTTATGAATACAGCGCTCCCGGAATTGACCAGGATTTCTTCCCGCAATGGGAGAGCGAGCCCGGCAAGGCCGCCACCGCGCCGGCATCGTCATCCGCGGCCGTCGCGCATCATTGAAGCACCGAAAACTGAGCACTCCGCCACTTTTCCCTCATGGACATCCCTTACACCGTATCCGCCCGCCCCGACACGGGCCTCTACAATGCCAAAGTTGGCATCTGGCTTTTCCTCGCCTCGGAAGTCATGCTGTTCGGCGGTCTTTTCTCCTCCTACATTTTCCTGCGAGTCGGCGCCGACTACCACTGGCCGGTGCATGAGTTGAATGTCTTCCTGGGCTTTGTGAACACGCTTGTGCTTATTGCGTCCTCGGTCACGGTTGTGATGGCTTGGGCTTCCTTGAAACTGCGACAGATCGGCAAGTTCAAGCTTTACATGGCCATCACAGTGCTCTGCGCCGCCATCTTCATGGTCAACAAGGCTTTTGAATACAAGGCGAAGTTCGAGCATTACGCCGTCAAGCTCACGGACGGCACCTTCCTGACCGGACATCTGCCGCAGGGATACGAGATCAAATTCGGTGATGTCAGCGAGGTCTCCGTGCTCATCGCGGGTGAAAACAAGGCGGTGGACGGCGAGCCTCTAAAGCACTTCGTCCCCCGTGTTGAAGGCGATCTTCCAGCCTTCAAAATGACTGATGGCTCCTCTATCACGCTGGATCAAAGCGGATTCACCACTTTGAAAGAGGCAACTCTCAAAGCCGCGCGCGAAAAACTGGAGGAAGACCGGAAAAAACGCCGCGAGGAAGGCGAGGCGCTCATTGAGGCCGGCAACATTGCCGCCGGCAAGGCCAAACTCGACGAGGCGGAGCGCATGAACATCGTGCCGGACACCACGATCAAGCTCAAGCCGGAGCAGCCTGTCACTGTGAAGGTGAAACCCTCTCAAATTTTCAGTTACACGGCGAACTCCCTGACTTTCAAGGACGGCACCACACTCACCGGCAAGCTGTTGGATGACAGCATGGTGCTCGAAGTGGACGGCGTGGACACCCGTTCCGTGCCAGATGCTGAGAAGTCCCTGGCCTGGAAATCCGGCCTTCTCGGCGAGCCTTGGAAAAAAGCGTTTATTGCCAATCGCGACCACCATCTCAACGCCTTCGAGGAAAAGCACGGCGACCGCCGCGACCCGAAGAAAAGCGCCACCCTGCAAAAAGAGGCTTTCTTTCTGAAAATCAAATCCGCCACACCGGATGCCCGGGATGATGCTCATGGCAGCAGCAAGAGCGCCGCCGCCAGCGCGCCCGCGGACAGCCATGCGGATACGGGTCATCACGGCCACCACCCCGTGGTTCATGTGGACCGCAAGGACATCGCCTTCTACTCGAACTACACGCCGAAGCTGAACACCTACTATGCCATCTATTTCACGCTGACCGGCCTGCACGGGCTGCACGTCGTGGCGGGCGCCATCGTGCTCTTCTACTTCCTTGTTTTTGATGGCAGGCGCCTCCGCGAGAATCCCGAGCACTTGGCCAACCGCGTCGAGGTGGGCGGCTTGTTCTGGCACTTTGTGGACCTCGTCTGGATCTTCCTCTTCCCGCTTCTTTACCTCCTGTAACCGCTGACATCCATGGCTGACTCACCTGAAGAAATCCAAAAATCCATCCGCAAGTATCTCTGGATCGGCGGCATCCTGATCTTTTTCACCGTCGTCACCGTCGGCTTGTCGTATGTGGAACTGCCCACGCACGGCTTGAACATCCTGGTCGGCATGATTGTGGCCACCTTCAAAGCCGCGCTGGTGGCCCTGATTTTCATGCACTTGAACCATGAGCGCATCCTCATCTACAAGGTGCTGGCCTTCACCACGGTATTCTGCCTCGCGCTCTTTCTGTTGTTCATTTTCAGCGCCAGCGACCCGCTCGTGTTCGAGGGCTTCTAAACCTGCAAGCACTCCTAAAGTCATGTCCCTCAAGCACTTCCACATGGTCTTCATCTTCTTCGCCATTCTGTGCGATTTGGGCTTCTTTGTGTGGACGCGCCTGCTGCCCGAAAAGGCCGCGCAGCTTGGCGTGGAGGGGTTGGGAATGCTGGCGGGCTGGCTGAGCCTCGCCCTCACCGGCTACGGCGTCTGGTATGTGGTCAAAAAAAGCCGCCGCATCATCATCTGACCTGTTTTTTATCCGAACCTTCCCGCCATGAACCTTCTCGCCTGCGCCACCTGCCGCCCTGATCCTGGAAGCCTTATTGCCCAGGCTCAGGACATGGCAGTGCTTGTCATGCTGGGCTTTCTCATGCTCGGCATGGGCGCCGTTGGTTTGATCGTCATGAACTTCGCGCGCAAGCAGCGCCGGAACCCCACCCTCGAAGCCTGAACTTTCCACTTACCCACACATGAGCGTCTCCGACATCAACCATTGGTTTGGCATCACACAGAACGCCTCCGAGCACGGCGGCCTCGTGGACCACATGCTCGGCTTTGTGCATTGGTTCATGCTGTTCCTGTTCATCGGGTGGTCCATTTTCCTTGTTATCGCCTTCACCCGCTTCAGGCAGTCGAAAAATCCGAAGGCTGATTATCATGGTGTGCGAGGCCATGCCTCCACTCACATCGAGATCGGCGTGGTCATTGTCGAGGCCATCCTGCTGCTCGGTTTCGCCTTCCCGCTATGGTCACGCCAGGCGGATGACTTCCCGACATCGCCGGACACCATCAAAATGCGCGCCTTGGGTGAGAAATTCCTTTGGAACTTCCATTACGCCGGAAATGACATGATGCTGGGTTCATGGGATCTGCGCCTGGTGTCCTCCGCCAATCAGGTCGGGCGTGAACTGCAGGATCCAAATGGCAAGGATGACTTCGTCAACCCCGGCACCATGCGTCTGCCGGTCAACCGGCCCGTGATTGTGGATGTGGCAAGCAAGGACGTGATCCACAATCTCGCCATCGTTCCCATGCGCGCCGCGCAGGATGCCTGCCCAGGAGTGAAGTCGCACATGTGGTTCAAGCCTGTGCGCACCGGCACCTGGGACATCATCTGCGGCCAGCTTTGCGGTCCGGGCCACGCCCAGATGCGCGCCGTGCTGGAGGTGCTCGAAGGACCGGAGTTTGACGAATGGGCCAAGGAGCAGTCCGCCAGCGCCGCCGCCAAAAGCGCGTCGCCCGTGGCCGCCGCGCAGTGAGCCGGCGTCCTCCGAGTTTCTTTGGCGCCCGGTTGATCCGCTCAACTTGGCGCTTTCTTTTTTGACGCCATCGTTGAGTTCCATGCGCGCGTTCCACATCCAGTCCCTTTTCACCCTGGCGGTCGGCGTGCTGCTCGTCTGGTGGGGGGCGGCTGTGACCACTGAGGATGTGGGCCTGGCGGTGCCGGACTGGCCGCTGTGTTTTGGGCGGCTCAACCCGGAGGGCTGGTACAAAGTGCCGGCCCTGCTGCTGGAGCACGGGCACCGCTGGATCGCCACATTCATCGGCTTTCAGGTGCTGGCCATGTATTTCTGGCAGTTCGCCAAATGCCAGCCCCGGTTCATTGAGGCGGCGGGCATCATCATCACGGGAGTGGCGTACTTGTTCCTCGTCTTCCGGCAGGCGCTCGCGCCCGCGGGAGTGATCTTGTTTCTCGGCCTGGTGTGGCTGGTGTTGAACTGGATCGGGCAGCGCTGGACACTGCTGCGCGGGCTGACCACGGCGGCTTTGTTTCTGGTCATTTTCCAGGCATCTCTCGGCGGTCTGCGCGTGCTGAAGATGTCCGATCCGTATGGCATTTCCCACGGCACCACAGGTCAGTTGTTTTTCTGCATGCTCGTGCTCATCGCCCTGGCATCCTCCCGCGTGTGGTGTTCAGGCGGGTTGCGCATGGGGTGGCATGACAGAAAAAAGGCGAGACTCCTGGGATCGCTGCTCTTCGGCGCGGTCTCCATGCAGCTTGTCATCGGCGCCATCCTGCGCCACACCCAGCGCGCGCACTTGGCGGCCAATGACATTCTCACCACCAAGGGAATGCTGCTGCCGCCTGTTGACCAGGCGGATGTCTTTGTGCTCTTCCTGCACAAATACTGGGGCTTTTGCGTGGCTGGCATGGTGCTGTTCGTGGCCTGGCCGGCCCGGCGGTGGTTTTCCGCGATCCCAGGTCTGCGTGTGGTGCCGCGGTTACTGTTGATCATGCCTTTGGTTCAGGTGGCGCTGGGGGTTGCGGTCATCTGGACGGGCAAAAGCTTCTGGTACACCAACTTTCATGTGCTCAACGGTCTGGGCTTGCTCGTTTGCGCTTTCCTGATGATGGCCGGAGCCTGGGGTGCCCGCTTGATCCCGGAAAAGGAAACGCCTGCTGGCAGCCTGGAGGCTGCGGCATAGAGTGAGATCATGAGCCAGCCTGACGCGCCGCCAACCCCGACTGCCGCCGCCACCAGCGGGGCAGGGGAACCACCGCGAGGGCGCGGCATGATGAATGACCTGCTCGTGCTCACCAAGTTCCGCCTTAGCGCGCTCGTGATCGTCACGACTTTCGTCGGCTTCTGGCTGCGGCGCGGGCCGGACTGGAGCGGCTGGCTGCTTTTTCACACGCTGCTGGGCAGCAGCTTCGCCGCTTTTGGCGCGGCCGTGTTCAACCAGCTCATGGAGATCGGCCCCGACTCGCGCATGACCCGCACGGCCGACCGTCCGCTGCCCTCCGGTCGCATCAGTCCGGGCGCGGCCTTCGGCATCGGCTGGCTGCTCAGCGCCTTCGCCCTGATCCATCTCGGCGCCAAGGCGAACATCGAGGCCGCCGCGCTCACCGCCCTGACGCTGGCGGTCTATCTTTTCATCTACACTCCTCTGAAAAAACAGTCCGCCGCCAACACGCTTGTCGGCGCTGTCTCCGGCGCGCTGCCTCCGCTCATCGGCTGGGCGGGCGCGGCGGGTCAGACGCCTGCGGACGCGCGCTACTTCCGCTGGGAGCTGCTCGTCGAGCCGGGGGCGGTCTATTTGTTTGCCTTGCTCTTTCTCTGGCAGCTCCCGCATTTCCTGGCCATCAACTGGATGTACCGGGACGAATACCGGCGCGGCGGTTTTGTCATGCTGGCGAACGAGGATGAGGAAGGCGTTCGCACCTCGCGCCACGCGCTGGCCTACTCGGTGGCCACGCTGCTGCTCATGTTTTATCCTGTGGCGCGCGGCCTGGTGAATCCCTGGCTGTTTCTGCCGCCCGCCCTGCTGCTGGCCGGCTGGCTGTGCAAGCTGGCGCTGGTTTTTCAAAAATCCCCCGATCGGGTCAACGCCCGCAAACTTTTTTTCTGCACCCTGGCCTACTTGCCGGGAAGTTTGATCGTAACTTGCCTGGCCTGGAAACACGGTTAATGCCCGTGAGAACCCCGGGCACGCGCGCCCCCTGTTAAACATGTCCGACCAAACCCGCCCTTTCAATCCTCTCGCCATCTGGATACCAATCGTCATGATGGCGCTCGGCGTGGTCATTTATTACAACTACCTCGTCTATGTCCAGGAGCAGCAGCGCGGCGAGGACAAAAACCGCCCGGCCTATCTCGGCCGTCTGGAGCGCGACATCGAGCTGACCGAGCGGGACGGGCGCAAAGTGCGGCTCGACGCGCTGCGCGGCAAAATCATCCTCGCCTCATGGGTTTACACGCGCTGCCCCCGCGGCTGCGCTGGAGTCATCGCCAAGCTCAAGGCCCTGCATGACGAGCATCAAGGCAACCCCGCCATCCATCTCGTCTCCTTCACCCTCGACCCTGATGACACGCCGGAAATGATGCAAACCTTCGCGCGAGGCATCGGCATCGCCGACGACGCCAACTGGTGGTTCGTCAACGGTGACAAGGACGAGGTGCGCCGCTACATGACCCAGTACTTCAAGTTCCGCCCCGTGCAGGATCTCCCCGAAGAGGACCGCCTCACGCCGGACGACAAATACATTCACGACCTGCGCGTCGTGCTCGTGGACGCGCGGGGGCATGTGCGCGGATCGCTTTACGACCTCATGAACGCGGATCCGGAGTTCGCCAAATACTGGGACGCCCAGCTCCGCAAAGACCTGGCCTGGCTGCTCAAGGAAAAACCCGCGCAGCCCGCCGACGCTCCTGAACCCAAAAACTGACCGCCATGTCTGTTTACGAACTGCCCAAGCTCTACACCCTCTTCAATGCCTGCGCGCTGCTGCACATCATCCTGGGCCTGTTCATGATCCGCCTGCGCCAGCCCAAGGCGCACATCGCCAGCATGGTTATAGCGCTGATGTTCTCCACCGCCTTTCTTGGCTGCTACCTGTATTACCACTACCACGCCGGGCATGTGGTTTTTCAGGGGCGTGGTTTCGCGCGCGTCTTTTATTTCACCATTCTTTTCACCCACATCCCGCTGGCCGTCATCAATCTGCCGATGATCATCCTGACGGTCGTGCCCGCTGTCAGGCATCGTTTTGACAGGCACAAGCGCATGGCCCGATGGACTGTCCCGGTGTGGATCTATGTCTCCGTCACGGGAGTCATCATCTACCTGATGTGCTACGTCTGGTATGGTCCGCCGCTCCGGAGCTGACCTGCATCAACGATGAGGGGTTCGTTGACAGTTGTCCGCAGGCTCGGCGTTCTCCGGTGTTGATGATATCGTGGTCCGCCTGATCGCGGACCTCATCATCACGCATTCCATTCCTCTCAACTGATGAAAACCCTTCTCCACTGCCTTTTCCTTCTCGCGCCCGGCATTCTGCTCGCGGAGTTGAGCGTGCCGCGATTCTTCAGCAACCACATGGTGCTCCAGCGCGAGCGCGCGGCGGCCATCTGGGGCAAGGCGGACGCGGGAGCTGAGATCGCGCTGTCCTTCAAAGGCAAGTCGGCAACAGCGAAGGCTGGAGCGGATGGCAGATGGCGCGCGCGGATCGAAACAGGCGCCGCTGACGCAACGGGGGCCGCGTTGACGATCACTGCCGGCTCTGAAAAGATCGAAATCAAAGACGTGCTCGTCGGCGAGGTATGGTTCGCCTCCGGCCAGTCGAACATGTATTACACCATGAACCGCTCGCCGGAGTATGAGGGGCTCATCGCGGAGTCAAATCACCCCGGATTGCGCATGTTCAATGCGCCGCTCGTCACGGCGGCGGAGAATCAGGATGACATTGATGGCGTGTGGCAGGTCGCCACACCGGAGACGGTGCCTGGATTTTCGGCAGTGGCCTTCTTCTTCGCCCGGAAGTTGCATCTCGACCTGGGCATTCCCGTCGGCGTGATCAAATCAGCCTGGGGCGGCAAGCCGGTGGAGACTTTCACCAGCCGCGAGGCTTTGAACACGCTGCCAGGCACGAAGGCACTCGTTGAAGTGATGTTGAAGGACGAGGAGGGTTACGATCAGGAGAAGGCGAATGCCGCTTACACGGCCAAACTGGAGCAGTGGCAGGCCACGATGGCCGCCGCCAAGGGCAAGTCCGCAGAGGAACGCAGGCGTCTGCCGAAGAAGCCTGACGCGCCGAAGCGTCCGCTGCTCACCGAAGGCAGGCCGGGCGTGCTATTCGCCTCGATGATCCACCCCTTCACCGGCTACACCCTGCGCGGTGCCATCTGGTACCAAGGCGAGGGCAATGCGAAGGCGGGGGCCGTGCCATATGACCAGACGCTGCCCCTCATGATCAATGACTGGCGCAGGCGCTGGGGCGATGAGTTCTCCTTCTACTTCGTGCAACTCGCCAGCTATCGCGCACCCTCCACCGAGCCTGGCCAGCCCGATCCCTGGGCGCTCTGCCAGGACCGCATGCGCCGCGTGCTCGGAACCACGCCGAAAACCGGCATGGCAGTCATCAACGACGTCGGCGAGGCGGATGACATCCATCCCAAAAACAAAAAGGACCCCGGCGAGCGTCTCGCGCGCTGGGCCTTGTCCGCTGACTATGGCCGCGAGATGGTTGTTTCGGGTCCGCTTTTCAAGGAGGCTAGCTTCAATGAGAGCGAGGTCCTGATCAGCTTCGACCACTGTGGAGAGGGGCTCAAATCCCGCGATGGCGGTCCGCTGAAGCGCTTTGAGGTCGCTGGCGAGGACAAAGTCTGGCATTGGGCGGACGCCAGTGTCAAAGATGAGTTCACAGTCAGTGTCAGCAGTTCGAAGGTGGGGAAGCCCGCCGCTGTCCGCTACGCCTGGGCCTCGAATCCGGAAGGTGCCAATCTCGTCAACAGCGAGGGTCTGCCCGCTTCCGTTTTCCGCACGGATGATTGGGATGATGTGGAGGTCAAAGTGGACACCACAGCGGCTGATGCCGCCGCCGCCCGCCGCGCTCTCGCCTCCGAGATCAAAGCCCTCGCCGCCGAGCGCGCCAAGCACGACCGCCAAAGCCCCGAATACAAGGCGCTGAACAGGCAGCTTCAAGAACGGATGGCAAGATTCAAGAAAGGCGCTGAAAAAAAGTGAGCCTCCCCGCAAAATTTTTGTCCAGAAAGCCTCTCGTCCTTCCGAGCAAGGGCAACAATGTCAGACTTCAGGCCACGCAGTCACGAGCAGTTCATGCGCTTGTTCATCGCGAGCGAGCCGGAGGTGCTGCGCTACATCCTGGCTGTCATTCCGAACGTGACTGACGCGCGGGATGTGCTGCAGGAGACGGCGGCGGCGCTTTGGCGGAAGATGGATGGGTATGATCCGGCGGCTCCGTTCACGCCCTGGGCCTGCCGTTTCGCTGCGAATGAAATCCGCGCCTTCCTGCGCCGTGAGCATCGCCAGCGGCGCTGGCTGGACGCGGATGTGGCGGAGCTGCTGCGGGTGCATCAGGAGCAGGCGCTCCAGAGCGATGACGGCTCGGCGGAGCATCTGCGCGAGTGCCTGGAGTCGCTGCCGCCCGCGCAGCATGAGCTGCTGCGGCGCTACTACTTTGAGGAGCAGCCGGTGGAGGCCATCGCGCGGGCGCTGAACCGCACGGCGGACGCGGTTTACAAGACCTTGCAAAGGTCCCGGCAGGCGCTGGCGGATTGTCTGAAACGCAAGCAGGAGGCCGCGGCATGAGGGAGCTGGCCGCGCGTTATCTCAATGGCGCCGCCACGGAGGCGGAGGTGGCGCGGCTTTCCGAGCTGCTGCGCGCTGACCAAGGCGCGCGTGAGGAATATCTGCGCCTCGCGGACGTCCACGCGCGCCTGGCCGCCGACACTTCATTGTGGACCCATGAACGGCCGCGCAACCAGACTGTTCCTCGCTGGAAGGGCTGGCTGCTGCCTTTCGCGGCAGCGGCGGCGGTGCTGCTCATGGCGGCGCTTTTTTGGCCTGCGGAAAAGGCAGCGCCGCCACCCGTGGCCACGCTGCTGCGCGCCGAGGATGCCGTGTGGGCCGGGGGCTCCCCCAATGAAGGCGGGCGCCTGAACGCGGGACCTCTCCGTCTGAGCGCCGGCCGTGCGCTGCTGCGTCTGGATGGCGGCGCGATCCTTCTTCTGCGTGGCGCGGTGGATGCGCGGCTCGAAAGCGGAGGCAGCGTGGCTTTGCTCGCCGGTGAAATACACGCGCAGGTGCCGGAGGCGGCGGCGGGCTTCACTCTCCGCGCGCCGGGTGGCGACGTGGTGGACCTCGGCACGGAGTTCGTCACGCGCGTGTCTCATGAAAGCATGGCCGAAGTCACGGTGGTGAAGGGTGAGGTGGAGGTGCGTCCCCGTCAGGGTTCGGCACAACGCCTCACCACCGGCAAAGCGCTCGCCATGGAGCGTGATGGAAGCGTGCGCGCCACCGCCGCCAGGCTGCCCGTCCGCGCCTGGGAAGATTGGGAGATCAAACCGGCGGCGCAACGACGTGAAGGCGCCTTGCTAGTGCATGACGCGTTTGAATACCCGCCCGGCAGCCACGATCCCGCCGCTCTGAATGGCGGCGCGGGCTGGGGCGGACCGTGGTCCCTGCTGACGGATTCACAAGGCGCGCGCATCTACTCAGGCGCCTCGCGCACGATGGAGACGGGCGCCTTCGGCAACGCCGGGGCATGGCTTGCGCCCGCCGGAAAAAACCTCCGCCAGCGCCGCCTCGCGCAGCCGCTGGACCTCGCGCAGGACGCGGTGCGCTACGCAAGCCTCGCCTGGTTTGAAGAGTCGCTGCCGACTGGGCGGCGAAAGCCATCCGCCTCGCCTGCGAGCGGGCTTTCGCTAACTTTCCGCAGCCTGGAGGATGCCGCGCCGGGGTGTGTCGGCCTGCGGGTGGATCATCTGCTGCGCCCGCGCATTGAGACAGGCATGGGGCAGGGCTTTGTGAGCCGCGTACGCGCCACCGAGGGCCGCCGCCTGCTGCTGGTGGCAAAGATTTTGTCCCGCCGCGAAGGCGAGGACGAGATCATGCTGCGCGTGTTCGACGCGGACGATCCGCCCGGCGCCTGGGAACCTGAGGAGTGGGACATCCGCACGCGCGGCCTGCGCCTGGATGCCGTGCTGGACCATGTCATCCTGCAATCCAGCGGCCCAAGCCCGCGCCGCATCGAGGAGGTGCGCCTCGCCAGCGCCTGGCTGGATGCGGTGGCCGGATGGAGTGCTGAATTGACGAATGACGAATGACGAAGATCATGAAACGGCCCGCCTTATTCCTGCTCGCCTCCGCCACCGCCCTCGTGGCGGAGGACATGGCTTTTTTTGAAACCAAAATCCGCCCCGTGCTGGTGGAGAAATGCCACTCCTGCCACAGCGCCGGCGCGGAAAAGGTGAAGGGCGGCCTGCTGCTGGACACGCGCGAGGGCATCCGCCGCGGTGGTGACTCCGGCCCTGCCGTGACACCCGGCGAACCCGCGAACAGCCTGCTGCTCACCGCCATCCGCTACCAGGACCGCGACATGGAGATGCCGCCGAAGGAAAAGCTGCCCGCCAGTGTCATCGCCGATTTTGAGAAATGGATCGCCATGGGCGCGCCCGATCCGCGCAATGGCAGTGCTGCCGTGATGCCCCCCACCGTGGACATCGAGGAAGGCCGCAAGCACTGGGCCTTTCAGCCGATTTCAAATCCGCCAGTGCCGCAGGTCAAAGACGAGTCCTGGCCGCGCACGGACATGGACCGCTTCATTCTCGCCGCGCTTGAGGAAAAAGGCCTGCGCCCCGTGGCGGACGCCGCGCCCGAGGTGCTGCGGCGGCGCATCGCCTTCGATCTCACCGGGCTGCCTCCAGATCAGACCGATCCGACTGATCCGTCAGATCCGACCGATCCGACCGATCTCCTTAATAGCCCCCGCTTCGGCGAGCGCTGGGCGCGGCACTGGCTGGATGTGGCGCGCTACGCCGAGTCCGCTGGCGGCGGGCACAACGTGCTCTTTCCGCTGGCCTTCCGCTACCGTGACTATGTCATTGACGCGCTGAACGCGGACACGCCCTACGACCAGTTCATCCGTGAGCAGCTCGCCGGGGATCTTTTGCCCGCGCGCAGCGATGCCCGGCGCAACGCCCAGCTCTCCGCCACCGGCTTTCTCTGCGTGGGCGTGAAGGACCTGCGCGAGAACAGCAACCACCGCTACCGCATGGCCCTGGCCGACGAGCAGATCGACGCCACCAGCCGCGCCTTCCTCGGCCTCACCATCGCCTGCGCCAAGTGCCACGATCACAAATTCGACCCCATCCCCACCAGCGACTACTACGCGCTGGCCGGCATCTTCACCAGCAGCGAGCCCCTGCTCGGCGCGCGCCGCAACCGCCAGCGCCATCCGCTCGGCGCCGGCCTCGCGCCCATGGCCGGCGCGCCCGTCGTTTTCAGCGATGCCGACTTTGCGCAAATGCTCAAGCTGCGCGTGGACGCCACCTATGCGCGGCTGGCCGTGCGCGATGAGAAATACCGCATCCTCATTGAAAAAGGCCTCGACCGGAAGAACTCGGAAAAGCACAACGCCATGCTGGAGGCCATCCCCTCCGTGCAAAAGCTCATGCGCGTTGTGGAGGACACCGAGGCCGCCTGCGAGGCCCTGCGCGCGCGCTACGCCGCCGCCCAGCCGCACAGCCTCATGGCCATGCGCGAGGACAAGCCGGAGGACTGCGCCATCCACATCCGCGGCGAGGACACCCAGCTCGGCCCGGTGGTGAAGCGCGGATTCCCGCAGGTGCTGGCCACCGTCGAGACCGCGCCCGTGCCGCAGGACCAAAGCGGCCGCCTCCAGCTCGCCGAATGGATCGCCAGCCCGCGCCATCCGTTGACCGCGCGCGTCATGGTCAACCGCATCTGGCAGCATCTCTTCGGCGCGGGCCTCGTCGAGACGCCGGATGACTTCGGCCTCACCGGCCAGCCGCCGTCGAATCCCGCGCTGCTCGACCACCTCGCCAGCCGCTTCATCGCGCACGGCTGGAGCGTCAAGAAAATGATCGCCGAAATCATGGGCAGCCGCGTCTATCAGCTCAGCACCGCCCACGACGGGAAGGCGCATGAGATGGACCCTGCCAACCGCCTGCACTGGCGCATGAACCGCCGCCGGCTCGGCTCTGACGCGCTCTTTGACGCCGTGCGCCACATCAGCGGCGACCTCGCACTGGAGCGCCCCGCGCCTGTCATTCCACCCACGCCGCAGGACGACCGTGTGAAATCCATGGACCTCAAAGCCTGGTTCGCGCCCACCGCGCGCCACCGCACCATCTACCAGCCCGTGCTGCGCGACCATGTGCCGGAGGACTGGAAGCTCTTCGATTTCCCCGACCCCGAACTCGTCACCGGCCGGCGCGCCCAAACCACCGTGCCCACCCAGGCGCTGCACCTGATGAACAGCCCCTTCATCGCCGAACATGCCAGGAAAACCGCCGCGCTGCTCCTGCCCTCCGCCACCAGCGCCGAAACCCTCGTCCGCGCCGCCTGCGAGCGCATCCTCAACCGCGCCCCGACCCCTGATGAAATCCGCGAAGCCGCCGCTTTTCTGAAATCCTTCCCCGCAAACGACAAATCAGAATCCGCCGCCGCGCTCTGCCAGACCCTCTTCGGCTCAGCGGAGTTTCTTTATCTCTACTGACGCATGAACCCACCCCCTTTCTCCCTCTCCCGCCGCCGCATGCTGCGCGGCACGCTAAGCGGATTTGGTTACGCCGCGCTGGCAGGAATGTGCGTGCGAGCCGCCACGCGCGAGCCGCATTTTTCTCCCAAAGCCAAACGCGTCATCCTGCTCTACATGCAGGGCGGAGTCTCGCACCTGGACACCTTTGACCACAAGCCCAAGCTCCAGGCCGACAGCGGCAAGGAATACGCCACCGGCAAGGGCGGCAGGCTGCTGGGCAGCCCGTGGAAGTTCAAACAGCACGGCCAGAGCGGCCAGTGGATCAGCGAGCTGTTTCCGCACCTTTCCAAACGCGCCGACGATCTCTGCGTGCTTACCGCCATGCACACCGAGGCGCAGGCGCATGAGACGGCCGTGCCCATGTTTCACACAGGCAACCCGCTCCAGGCCCGGCCCAGCCTCGGCGCCTGGGTGCTCTACGGACTCGGCGCGGAGACGGAAAACCTGCCGGGCTTCATCGCCATGAACTCGCTGCGCCAGTTTGGCGGCAACAACCACGGCAGCGCCTTTCTCCCTGCGTCCTTCCAGGCCACCCACGTCAAACCCGGCGGCAAGGACGGCGGCGGCGATCCCGTGGCGAATCTGAAAGCCGCGCACCTCACGCCGGAGCAGCAGCAGGCGCAGCTTCGTTTTCTCCACAGAATGAACTCGCGCCGCCTCGCGCGGGACGGCGTCAACCATGACCTGGAGGCGCTCATCAGCAGCTATGAGATGGCCTTCAAAATGCAGAGTACCGTGCCGGACCTGATGGACCTGGGCAGGGAAAGCGAGGCCACGCTCAAAGCCTACGGCATCGGCTCCACAGCCACCGACACCTTTGCCCGGCAGTGCCTCTACGCCCGCAAATTCGCCGAGGCCGGCGTGCGCTTCATCGAAATCGGCACCGGCGGCTGGGACCACCACAAGGACCTCAAGGCCGAGATGACCCGCAGCGCCGCCGCCGTGGACCAGCCCATCGCCGCGCTGCTGGCCGACCTGCGTCAGCGCGACCTCCTGCGCGACACGCTCGTCGTCTTCGCCGGGGAGTTCGGGCGCACGCCCTTCGCGCAGTTCGACAACGGGCGCGACCACAACAACCGCGCCTTCACCGTCTGGATGGCCGGCGGCGGGGTGAAGGCCGGCCACCGCCACGGCCTCAGCGACGACTACGGCCGTGAGGGCGTCGAGGGCCGCGTCCACATCCACGATCTGCACGCCACCCTGCTGCACCTCCTCGGCCTCGACCACGAACGCCTCACCTACCGCTACAGCGGCCGCGACTTCCGCCTCACCGATGTGAAAGGCGAGGTGGTCCGGGAGGTGCTGGCGTGAATGATCTTCATGTTCCGAGTCAGGCTAGCCACAACCCTCTCATGAAACCGCTCATCATCATCGCCATCATGCTGGCCGGCGTCCTCCGCGCCGCGCCGCCGAACATTCTGCTCATCCTGGCGGACAGCCAGACGACCGCCCTCGGCTGCCATGGCGCGCCCCATGTGGAGACGCCGAACCTGGACAAGCTGGCCGCGCGCGGGCTGAGCTTCACCCGCGCCTGGTGCCAGCACACCATCGGCAGCGCCTCGCGCGTGAGCTTCCTCACCGGGCTGCGCCCGCGCACGCTGGGCATCAGCGGCAACTACCGCTACGCGCCCGATCTGCCGAAAAACGCCGCCACGCTGCCCGCATGGCTCAAAGCCCAGGGCTGGCGCACAAGCGTGGCGGGCCGCGTGTTTCCGCGCCGGTCTGACTACGCCACCTCATGGGATGAAATCATGCTCGCGCCGGAGGACGAGGGTGAGAATGCATCCGGCATGACCACCGTCCTTGGCGTGCCTGTGCGGAGCGTGGAGGTGGATGGCAAAAAAGAGCGCCAGGGTGATTTGCTCGTTCTGCGCAGTGTGAAGGCCGGGGACGACGGCACGCCAGACGGGCGCGTCGCGCGCGAATGCGTGGCGCAGATGGAAAAAGCAGCCGCCGCCGGCAAACCCTTCTTTGCCGCCGTGGGCTTCATGACTCCGAACTTCCGCTCCCCGGTGCCGCAGGCCTGGCTTGAAAAGTTCAAGGACAGGCCCGCGCCCGATCCGCTGCCTGGCCCGCAGGGCGCGCCGGAGTGCGCGCAGTTCGGCGGCATCCTGCCGGAGCGCCAGGTCACGGAGGAGGAGCGGCGGCAGTTCATCGCGGGCTACCGCGCGCAGAGCGCCTTCATGGATTCGCAGGCCGGCCTGGTGCTGGATGCACTTGAAAAGAGCGGCCTGATGGAAAACACCCTCGTCGTTTTCACCAGCGCCAACGGCTATCATCTGGGCGATCATGGAAACCTCTGGGGATCGCGTACGCTTTACGCCAGCGCCGCCCAGGTGCCGCTGATCATCGCCGGCCCCGGCGTGGCCGCCGGGCAGGTGTGCGAGCGCGTGGTGGAGATCATGGACGTGTATCCCACCCTGATGGAGCACCTCGGCATGAAAAGCCCGCGCGTCATGGATGGCGAAAGCTTTGCCAAGCTGCTGAAAAACCCCGCCCTGCCCCATGATGATCCCGCTCTGACCAGCGTGCTGAACTACGGCCCGCACAGCGGCGTGGCAGTGCGCACCGCCTTTGCCAGCTTCATGCGCTGGGGCAGGGACACCGCCGAGCTTTACAATCTGCAGACCGATCCGCACGAGCTGCGCAATCTGGCCGGCGACAAGTCCATGTCCTCCGCCCTTAGAAAAATGGAGGCGCTGCTGGAAAAGGAAGTCGCCAGGTAGCAGGCGCATCATCAAACTCGGCCATGTCAGCACGCCGCAGATGCACGTTTATCTTCCGCCAAAGGAAAAGGCGAATGGTGGCGCGGTGCTCGTGTGTCCCGGTGGCGGCTTTTCCATCCTCGCGTGGGATCTCGAAGGCACGGAAGTGGCCGAATGGCTGAACTCGATCGGCTTTGCCGCCATCGTCGTGAAGTATCTCGCGCCCACCGCGCATCACGGCAACAATTTAACGAGCAAGGCACGCACCGCTGAAGACCGTCGGCCCCGTGATGGACGCGCAGCGTGCCATGAGCCTCACGCGCTCGAAGGCCGTCGAATGGGGCCTTGATCCGCAGCGCATCGGCATCCTGGACTTCTCCGCCGGCGGCGAAACGGCGGGCCTCACCGCGATCCTGCGCGATTAACGCCTCTACGCGAAACTCGACGCGACCGACCAACACTCATGCGCGCCCAACTTTGCCCTGCTAATTTATCCCGGCGGCTTCTACGACAAGGATACCGGCGGCTTGAAGCCCTATCTCAAGATCACTCAAGACAGGCCACCCATGTTCTTCGACATGGCGCAGGACGACCATGTGAACTCGCTCAACTGCACCGTGCTCTACACCGCGCTCACGCGGACGAAGGTGCCCGCCGAGCTGCATCTCTTCACGCGAGGAGGCCATGGCTATGGACTGAGTCCCACGCTCACGCCGGTCACGCACTGGCCGAATCGGGCTGCGAAATGGCGCAAGGACATGGGGTTTTGTGAAGCGTCGTCGGATTCGGCTAAAGCCCAAACTACTTTGGGAAATCCCGCCGATCATCTGCCGCGCAACGTGATGCAGATCACGGCTTTCGGCGAGCGGGCCGAGTTTTCTCACGACAGCAAGCGCGTGCTGTTCCTGAGCAAACAATACGGCGACGTCATGGAATACACCATCCGCAGCGGCCAGATCCGCTGCCTCACGCAGCACTACAAGCATCACGGTTTCAATCGCGTCATGATGCTCAGCAATGGCTACCACCTCCTCACCGGTCCTGACGAAACCTTCGATTCCACCAGCAAAGAGGCACGGCTCAAAGCGCGGCACTTCGCGAAGATGTTCGTGCTCGACCGCACACTCACCAAGCCACCGACACTGCTGGGGTCGTCGCCGATGAAGGGCCTGCCGTTTCTAGCCAGAAACTCAAAATCGCTTGGACGCATCACATCGAGGGCGAGCATCGCCAGACCGCGATCTCGATGGGTGATATTGTTTATGAAAACGGCACTCCCAAGCTTGCCAATGTCGCGCTCGTACTCACCACGAAGGATTTCCCCGAAGGCTAGCGACCAAAAATGATCGAGACGCATAACTTCACGCCCGATGACAAGGCGATCACCCTCACCGCCTACCTCATCAAAGGCGGCCATAACACCGAGGGCTACACTTTAGATCTCGAACCAAAGAAACTCACCAACTTCACCCGCACCCCCGATGACTACGAGAAAGTCGAAGGCATCTTTCCCGACGGCAAGAGCGCTCTCGTCGAGCGCAACCACAGCGTCGGCAAGCCGTGGCCGATGGTGGATGCGTGGCGCGTGTGGTTCGACGGCTCCAAAGAACCCCAGCGCCTTACCCACTTCCTGGATTTCAAAGGCTACAAAGCCAGCAACTACGTCGTCAGCGACGACGGACGTCTCATCGCCTTCCAGCTCGGCATCAGCGGCGACGAGGCTGGCGTGGGTTATGGCATCTTCTTGATGGAGATAAAAGCGCGCCCCTAAGCCGCTGTCGTTGTGCGACTTTTACCAGGATAGTTGGCCAACCGGTTCAAGACGGTGGCATTGAATGTCGTCAACGTGCCTTCAACGTGAAACATGCCGCATCCGCTTTCCTCGCCATCCTCGTCATGAGTCTGTCTTTACCTGTGGCTGCGGATGATCACGCGGAGCTGGCGGCTCTCAGGCAGCGTGCGGAGAAACGAGATGCCAGGGCGCAACTCGATCTGGCGTATCGTTATCGCGATGGCAAAGGCGTGGCCAAAGACGACGTGGAGGCCTTGAAATGGGCGCACATGGCGGCGGACGCGGGCAACGCGGATGCGATGGACTTTGTCGGTTTTGTTTATCTGCGTGGGGCCGTGGTGGAGCGGAGGCCGGAGATCGCGTTTGGTTACTTCAAAGCGGCGGCGGATGAATCGGCGCAGGCGGCTTTCAATCTCGGGCAGTGTTACTTTGGTGCCCAGGGCACGGAGCAGGATTGCGCGAAGGCTCTGGAATGGTGGGAGAAGGCGGCGGCGATGGGCCATGGTCGTGCCGCGGCCACGGCGGCGATGGCATACCATTCGGGTGAAGGCGTCGCGAGGGATGCGGTTAAGGCGCGGCGTCTCGCGGAGCGGGCGGCGGAACTGAACAATCCCGGCGGCCTCGTCGTGCTTGGTGAAATGCAATTCCAAGCCGGTGACCTCGATGCGGCGCGCGCGAGCTGGACGCGGGCATCGAAACTGCAACCCACATCGGCCACCGGGCATCCTTCGCAACCGTCTGACAATGCCTCCGCGCAGCAGGGCGCGGATCTTTTGAAGCTCATGGACTACCGCCAGCGCAAGGGCGAGCCGGGCAAGTTTGCCTTCGTGCAGTTGCCGCATATTCACCAGGGCTACAACAACTGCGGCTCAACCGCCTGCGCCACGTTCGCGCGCTTTCAGGGCAGTGAAATTGGCGGGTGGGACTACAAGAAGCTGTGCCCATCGCCGCTCGGCACCGGCACGGACTGGGGTCACCTGCTCGATGCATCGAAAAAGATCGGCCAGAAATGGAAGCTCATCACCTTCACGCCGGATGACGCGGGATTTGGAGAGGCCACAGCCTTTTTGAGAAGCGAACTCGATGCCGGACGCCCGGTGGTCGTGGATTTCAAATACATCGGCCCGCAATACCCCAATGGCAGCGCCGGACACACGCTCAGCGTGTGCGGCTACATTGCGGCGGAGAACCTTTACATCCTGTGCAATCCGGCCGTCGCCACGCCCGGCCTGCAACTCATCACCGCCGACGATTTGAAAAACTTCTGGCGGTCCGATCACTACGGCGCGCTGTCGAAAGGTGTGCTCTCGCGTCCCGCGTTTGTCATTGATCGTTCATGAAGTCCAGCGTGGTCATTCTTCTCGCCGCCATGATGCCCTCTTTCGCGGCAGCACAGCCGCCGATCATCGCCGGGATCGAAAAAGCGGGCGTGGAGAACGTCACAGGCGCGGTCCTGATGAGCGAGCTGGCCTGCGCGGCCTGTCATGCGACCACGCAGACAGTTTTTGCGCCGAAAACCGCACCCGATTTGTCCGCGATCGGCTCACGCGCGCATTCAGCGCATCTGCAAAGGTTCATCGCGAGTCCATCGAGTGTGAAACCGGGCACGACGATGCCGGATGTGCTCGCGCACCTGCCGGAAAATGAGCGAAACGAGGCGGCGGAGGCGCTGGCGCATTTTCTTGCGACACTTGGCAAGCAGGTGCCATCCGCGTTGCCTACGGCGGAGGCCGTTGATCGCGGAAAGAAGCTCTATCACTCGGTGGGATGCGTGGCCTGCCATTCTCCGGAGAAGCCGTTGCCAGGCTCGGTGCCACACGGGCCGCTCGCAGAGAAATACACGCTCGCCAGCCTCACAGCGTTTTTGCAGGATCCGCTTTCGACACGGCCCGGCGGACGCATGCCGGACTGCCAGCTCGAAAATGGCGAGGCCGCGGATATCTCCAGCTACTTGCTTCGCGATCAAAAAACACGGCTCACGCCATTTCAGGTGGATGCAGCGCTCGCCGCACGCGGCAAGAAACTCTTCACCGAGCATCGCTGCAACGCCTGCCACTCCACCGGAACGAAACCCGAACCTCCATCGCTCGTCGCGCTGAACAAGCTGCGGGCTGAAGAAGGCTGCTTGTCGGCAAAAAGTGGCGCGTGGCCGCATTATCCGCTCTCGGAGACTCAGCGGACGGTATTGCGATCCGCGCTGGCCGATGAGGCAAAGAGCTTCTCACCGGCTGAAGTGGCGCAAATCACCCTCACGCGGCTGAATTGCATCACCTGCCATGTGCGGGGCGAAATCGGCGGTGTCTCCACCGAGCGCAGCGACTACTTCAGCGGACGCGATGAAACGCTCGGCGAGCAAACGCGCATCCCTCCCACGCTCACCGGAGTGGGAGCCAAGTTGAAGGAGAAATGGCTGCGAGAAGTGCTCGTGAACGGCGCCAGCGCGCGCCCCTACCTGCACACACGCATGCCGAGATTCGGCGCGGCGCAGACGGCGGGCCTCGTCTCGCAGTTCAAACAGCTCGATCCGCCGCTGACGGCCGCATTCACGCGTGTCGAGGCTGACAAGAAGCCTCGTGAGCTCGGACGCGAGCTGGCGGGCACGAAGGGCTTCAACTGCATCGCCTGCCACACTTTCCGAGGCCGCAGCGCGTCGCCAATCCGCGCGCTTGATCTCACCACGATGGCGGAGCGTGTGGAGGAGAACTGGTTTCATCACTTCCTTGCGCATCCGCAGAAGTTTGTGCCGCTGACCGTGATGCCCGGCTTCTGGCCGGATGGCAAATCTCTTCTGCCCGCCATCCTCGGCGGCGATCCGGGCATGCAGCGCGACGCACTGTGGCAATACCTTGCGCAAGGGCCCGAAGCTCGCGAGCCGGCTGGACTGATCCTCGAGCCGCTCGTGGTCAAAGTGCAGAACGAGGCTGTGATCGTTCGCCGTGCTTTTCCCGGCATCGGCAAGCGCGGCATCGGCATCGGCTATCCTGGAGGCATCAATCTCGCGTTTGACGCGGAGTTGATGCGTCTCGCGACGCTATGGAGCGGCGACTTCATCGAGGCCTCGTCACTCTGGCGTGGTCAGGGTTCCGGACAGGCCCGCATCCTTGGAAAACCGGTCGTGGATCTCCCACCCGGCCCCGCGTTCGCCGTGCTCGCGACAGCAGATGCCGCGTGGCCCGCGCTCGACATGACCACCGAGAGATCGCCGTTCTCGTTCAAAGGCTACAGCCTCGATACGCAGCAGCGCCCCACGCTGAAATATGCGCTGCCCGGCGCGGAAGTGACGGATTTCTTCATGGAACGCCGCGATGACTCCGGAAGCCTCTACCTGGAGCGCACACTCACTTTTTCATCCCCACCACCTGACGGATTTCATCTCCGCGTGGCATCAGGCACCATGATGGAAGCTCAAGGTGCCAACACCTTTGCTGTCGGCCCGAATCTAGTGATCAAGATGTCCGCCCGAGCGGTGCTTCGCGATGCGGGAGATGCCAAAGAGCTGCTGCTGCCGGTGCGCGGAGATTTGAAACTCGAATATCACCTCAAGCCGGCATCAACCGAAGGAAAGGGGCGGAAACCATGAAGCGATTGACCCAAATCCTCATTGTCTGCCACCTGCTGATCGCTCCTGCGCTGCTGGCCGAAGACCTCGGCGACACCTGGGGCACGGCGGATCGCGAGGCGGCCTTTTATCGGATCGTGAATGTGCCGATGCCGGAGGATGTGTATGTCGAGGCGGGCAGTTTTGTCTCGCTGCCTGACGGAAGGCTGGCCGTGGGCACACGACGCGGGGAGATCTTGGTCTTCAGCGGCGTCTCGGCTGACACTCCGAAGCCAACGGTGAGCACGTTCGCGAGCGGGCTGGATGAAGTGCTCGGCCTCGCCTGGAAAGACGGCGCCTTTTACGCCACGCATGCGACCGAGGTCACGCGCATCTCCGACACCAACAACGACCAGCGCGCCGACCGCTACGACACGATTAGCGATGCGTGGGGCTTCGGCCATTACCATGAGTTTGCGCTCGGATCGAAGTTTGACGCGGCGGGCAACCTATATGTCGCGCTCGGCTTGTCAGAGTCCTACCACTCGAAGGCGTTGTTTCGCGGCTGGGCGCTGAAAATCTCGCCGGATGGCAAAACGACGCCGCTTTGCAGCGGCATGCGAAGTCCGCTCGGTGTTGGCGAAAATGAAAGTGGCGAGATGTTTTATGTGGAGAGCCAGGGGCCGTGGAATGGCTCGTGCTCGCTCAAACACCTGAAACCTGGCGGCTTCATGGGGCATCCCATCAGCTTCAACTGGTATCCGCATGCGCCGGAGATGGTCTCTGTGCCGGTGATGCCGAATTCGCCTTCGCGGATGGAGACCGAGCGCAAACGCGTGAAGGAACTGGTGCCGTATGCGGTGGTCTTCCCGTATAAAAAGATGGGCCGCTCCATCTCCGCCTTTGAGGTGTGTCGTGCGCGCGGGAAGTTCGGCCCGTTCGACGATCAGATTTTCGTCGGTGACTACACGTTGAGCATCGTGATGCGCGCCACGACGGAAAAGGTGAACGGCGTGTGGCAGGGCGCGTGCTATCCCTTCCGTGAAGGACTCGGCACTGGGATTCTCGCCGTGCATTTCACGCCGGATGGCAAACTCATCACCGGTGGCACGAATCGCGGCTGGCCCGTGCGCGGCATGAAGGACAATCTGCTCCAGCGCCTCGACTGGACCGGACGCACGCCTTTTGAAATCCGCGACATCCGCGCCCAGCCCGATGGTTTTGTCGTCCGCTTCACGCGTGCCGCAGATGCTGCCCAGGCATCGAAAACGGAAAGCTACCAGCTCGAAACCTACACGCACATCTACCAGCAAGGCTATGGCAGCCCCGAAGTCGATCACACCCGCCCCACCGTCACCGCCGCCGAGGTCGCGCCTGATGCGATGAGCGTGCGCCTGCGAGTCAATGGCCTCGTGCAGGGTCACGTTCACGATTTTCATCTGCTAGACTTCAAGTCGCAGGAAGGCGACACGCTTCTGCACGACCGCGCCTACTACACACTCAACGAGATTCCGAAGCCATGAAACCCATCGCCATCAGCCTGTTTGCGCTTCTTGCGTTCTTTTGCAGCCATGCATTCGCTACGCCAAACATCCTCGTTATCCTCGCCGATGACGTGGGTTGGGGCGATGCGGGTTGCTACGGCGGCACGCAGGTGAAGACGCCGCACATTGACCGCCTCGCGTGCGAAGGGCAGCGCTTCGTGAATGGCCACGCCTCCGCCGCGGTTTGCACGCCCACGCGTTACTCCATGCTCACCGGGCAGTATTCGTGGCGGCAAAGCGGCGCGGGTTTGAACAAAGGCGTCTCGAATGGCGACTCGCCGCTGCTCATCCCCACCACGATGACCACCGCGCCCGCTTTGCTGAAACAAGCGGGCTACCGCACCGCGCTCATCGGCAAATGGCATCTCGGCTTTGGCGACACCGCGCCGGATTATAACCAGGAGCTGCGCCCCGGCCCGCTCGAGGTCGGCTTTCACGAGTTCTTCGGCATCCCCGCCACGAATGACCGTCTGCCCACGGTCTTCGTGCGCGACCACAAAGTGCAGGGACTCGATCCCGCCGATCCCATCCGCCTCAGCTACGACAAAACGCAGGCCGATAGCCAGGGCCTCACCGCCTGGGCCGCCGGACGCAACCGCATCGGCTGGGGCAAAGGCGGGAAGGCCGCGTGGTGGAAGGACACCGAAATCTCCGACACGCTCACTCGCGAGTGCGTGCAGTTCATCGAGCGCAACAAGGAGCAAAAGTTCTTCCTGCTCTACGCCCCGCACAATGTCCACGCGCCCGCCATTCCCGGCCCGCGCTTCGCCGGCACCAGCGGCCTCAGCCCGCGTGCCGACATGCTGCAAGAGCTGGATGCCTCCATCGGCGAGCTGCTCCAGACACTCGACCGCCTCAGCCTCACCCAAGACACCCTCATCATCTACAGCAGCGACAACGGCGCTTATGTGAACGACGAAAAAGGCCACAAGCCCACCGGCCCGTATCGCGGCAAAAAATCGCAGCTCTGGGAAGGCGGCCACCGCGTGCCCTTCATCGTCCGCTGGCCCGCCCGCATCCAGCCCGGCGTGTCGCAGGACATCGCCTCCACCATCGACGTGCCTGCCACCATCTGCGCTGCCGCAGGTGTCACCGTGCCAAAGGATGCGCTGCCGGATAGCTACGATCTCCTCCCCGCCATGCTCGGCGAAAAAGCCGCACCCAAGCGTGACCACCTCATCCTCATGAGCGGCAATGGCGACCTCGCCATCCGCGATGACCGCTGGAAATACATCCCGAACCTCGCCGTCGCCGACGGCTGGTATGCGAACAAAAAGAAAAGCGCCAACGCCCCCGCACGTCCCGGTCTCTTCGACCTCTCCAAAGACCCCGGCGAAACGCAGAACCTCATCAAAGAACATCCAGCCGAAGCCAAACGTCTCGCTGAATTGCTCGCGAAAGACCAGAGCAATGCTGTGACAAGGCCACAGTGAGGCTGTCCACCTGTTGATCAAAGCACGCATCTGACGACGAGGAACCCGCCGCTGCATCATGAAACTCATCGCCATCCGCCTCTTTGCGTTCCTTGCGATTTTTTGCGGCCATTCGCCTGCCGCGCCCAACATTCTCCTCATCCTCGCTGACGACCTTGGCTACGGCGATGTGCGCTGCTACAACGCCGACTCAAAGGTGCCGACGCCGAACATCGACAAGCTCGCGGCTCAAGGCATGAAGTTCACCGACGCGCACAGCCCTGCGACGGTTTGCACTCCAACGCGCTACAGCCTCATGACCGGGCAGATGGCCTTTCGCGTGCCGAATGGCGGCACCGTTTTCACGGGTGCTGGCGGGCCGTCTTTGATCGCGAAAGGTCGTCTCACACTGCCAGCGATGCTGAAGCAGCATGGCTATGCCACCGCCGCCATCGGCAAGTGGCATATCGGACTCACCTTTCGCGACGCGTCAGGCGGCGCGATCCACAGCGGGCGCTTTGAAGACGTAAAACGCATCGACTTCTCACGCCGGATTGACGGTGGACCGCTTGACCACGGCTTTGATCACTTCTTTGGCACTGCCTGCTGCCCCACCACCGACTGGCTTTACGCATTCATCGACGGCGACCGCATCCCCACGCCTCCCACGAGCCCGCTCGACCGCTCCACGTTGCCCAAACATCCGTATGCCAACGACTGTCGTCAGGGCCTCATCGCACCAGACTTCGACCTGGAGGAGGTGGACATGCAGTTCCTGCAAAAGAGCCGCGACTTCATCGCCGAGCACGTCCGCAACTCACCACAGAAGCCGTTTTTCCTCTACCATGCCACCCAGGCCGTGCATCTGCCGTCCTTCGCCGGAAAAGACTTTCGTGGAAAAACCCAAGCAGGACCACACGGCGACTTCATCGCTGAGTTCGACCACATTGTCGGTGAGTTGATGCAGGAACTCGAAACACACAGCCTCGCGCAGAACACGCTCGTCATCCTCAGCAGCGACAACGGCCCCGAAGTCACCACCATCGTCCACATGCGTGCCGATCACGCCCACGACGGCGCCAAACCTTGGCGCGGTGTGAAACGCGATGCCTGGGAAGGTGGACACCGCGTGCCCTTCATCGTGCGCTGGCCCGGAAAGGTCCAAGCAGGCACCACCAGCGATCAAATCCTCTGCCTCACGGACATTCTCGCCACCGTCGCCGCCATCACCGGCACTGAACTGCCGCACGAGGCTGCGGAAGACAGCTTCAACATGCTCCCCGCCCTCGAAAGCACCGCCACCGCTCCCATCCGGCCGTATCTGCTCACTCAAGCCTTTGCAGGCCAGCGCACCCTTTCGATTCGTCGCGGCCAGTGGAAATACATCGCCCACCGCGGCTCCGGCGGAAACAACTACGACAAAGGCGAACTCAAGCCCTTCGCCCTGCCCGACACCGATCCTGAAACCCCCGCCCAACTCTACGACCTCGCCACCGATCCCGGCGAGACGACGAATCTTTACTCCAAGCAGCCGGAGATCGTGAAGGAACTCCAAGCCTTGCTCGAACAATCGAAAACCACCGGTCGCAGTCGGCCTTAGACGCCGGTTGAGCCATGTGGTGCAGCCGTCCCGGCTGTCTCCGCGCCACCCGAATCAGCTCAAATCGGCCAAAAACGGCCCGAATTGGATATAAATGGACTGAATTGGACTGGAAAATGGACTTTTGAGGTCGAAACTCCGCCATGCTACCGCCTCTGCCCGACTCCATCCCCATCTCCGCCGAGATGCTCCGGCTCGTCAGTGAGATCGACGAGTTCAAGGGGCATTGGCGCACTTGGCAGTCTCTCACTCCCGACCGACTCCAAGGCCTGCGCCGCGTTGCCACCATTGAGAGCATCGGTTCCTCCACTCGCATCGAAGGCTCACGCCTCAGCGACCGCGAGGTCGAGGCGCTGCTCGGTCGTTTGGAGACAAAGTCCTTCGTCACTCGCGATGAGCAGGAGGTCGCCGGCTACGCCTACGTCATGGAGCAGGTCTTCGCCCACGCCAGCGAGATCCCGCTCACCGCGAACATGCTTAGGCAGCTCCATCGCGACCTCCTTCAATACAGCACCAAGGACGAGCGCCATCGTGGCGAGTGGAAGTCATTGCCGAACCGCGTCGCCGCCTACGATGCCGATGGCCGCGAGCTAGGCATCGTGTTCGAGACCTCCAGCCCTTTCGACACGCCCGCGCACATGGACGCGCTGCTCGACTGGCATCGCCGCGCCGAGGCCGACACCGGGCTGCACCCGCTGCTGCGCATCGGCATCTTTGTCGTCGCCTTCCTCGCCATTCATCCCTTTCAGGACGGCAATAGCCGCCTCTCACGCATCCTCACCACCTTGCTGCTGCTCCGCGCCGGTTACGGCCATGTACCCTACAGCTCGCTGGAGAGCATCATCGAGCAAAACAAGGAGGCCTACTACCTCGCCCTCCGCCGCACGCAGACGACTTGGCGCGAAAACATCGCCGACTGGCCTGCATGGTTGCTGTTCTTTCTCCGCAGCATCCGCCAGCAAATCACCCGCCTCCAGCAGCGCTTCGACGCCAGCCGTCCGCAACTTTCCCCGCTCGCCCGTCAGCTCGCCGCTCTCTTCGAGACAAGAGAAACTCTAACCAACGCCGAAGCCGTCACCCTCACCAGTGCCAACCGCTCCACGCTCAAAGCCAAGTTCGCCGAACTCATCGCCGCTGGGCTCGTAGAGGCGCACGGGAAGGGACGCGGGGTGTTTTATGCGAGGAAGCGGTAGCGTTTGAAATCATCCGCCCATCTTGATCCCATGAAAACGTCTCGCGATACAACCCTCGCTCTGACCAGTGACTACAAGCAGTTCGTGACCGATCTGAAGTCACGCATCGCCAGCGCACGGCTGTCTGCGGCGCGACACGTGAACCGTGAATTGGTCACGCTCTACTGGGACATTGGACAGGGAATCGTCGAAAGACAGAAAACACTCGGCTGGGGCGAGTCCGTCGTGGAATTGGTGGCTGCGGATCTCAAGCATGCGTTTCCTGACATGCAGGGTTTCTCACCTCAAAATGTCTGGCGCATGAGGCAGCTTTTCCTCGATCATTCGTCGGATGACTTTCTCTCACAAGCTGTGAGAGAGTTGCCAAAATCAAACAAGCATCCGTTTCTGCGACAGCCTGTCGCAGATTCTCCAAGGGATGCCGGCAATCGCAAAAGCGAGGTTCTCTCACAAGCTGTGAGAGAATTGGTGGCCGCAGTTCCATGGGGGCATCATGCCAATGTGCTGGCCAAGCTCACCGCCCCCGCAGCCCGTCTTTGGTATCTGCGGGCTACGGCCAGCTTCGGGTGGTCGCGGAACGTGCTTTTGAACCAGATCAAGGCCGGTGCCTACGAGCGGGCAGTCACGGAGAAGAAGACGCACAACTTCGACCTCGCGCTGCCGGAGCACTTCGCCGAGCAGGCGGAGGAGATGCTGAAAAGCTCTTACAACCTCGAGTTCCTCGGTTTACGCCGGGCGGTGCGGGAACGTGAACTCGAAGACCGTCTCATCAGCCGCTTGCAGGCCTTCCTTCTGGAACTCGGATACGGCTTCTGCTTCGTCGGACGACAGCATCGGCTCGTGCTCGGAAAGAAGGAGTATTTCATCGACCTGCTCTTCTACCATCGCTTCCTCAAAGCCCTCGTGGCCTTCGAGTTGAAGCTCGGCCCCTTTGAGCCGGAGTTCGCGGGCAAGATGGACATTTACCTCAACCTCCTCAACGACACCGAACGCGCCCCCGGTGACCAACCCTCCATCGGCATCATCCTCTGCGCGGAAAAAGATGACGTGGAGGTCGAGTATGCCCTCCGCACCAAAGCCAACCCCATCGGCGTCGCTGCCTACACCTTGCGATCGAAACTGCCGGGTGAGTTGAAGGGCAGACTGCCGACGGCGAAACAACTGGCGGATATTGTTCGCTCGGAAATGGAGGGTGGGAAATGAGTGGAATTCCAAGCACATCCCCCAAGAGCAGCGCACAGTCCTCGTATTCAAGATTATCCATGCGCCAGATCATCCAAATCATCTTCTGTGTTCTGTTAGTTCAGAACAACGCCTTGGCCACCACATACATCCTGCCGACCTGGGAAGAATCGTCCACAACTTCGGAGTTTGTTGGCGTCGTTGAGTGCATCGTTGCTGGAGGCATTGTAGCCCTGTATCGCGTTGTGGATTCATGGAAAGGGGCTGCCGTTGGCACTGAGCTTCACATCGCCCAGCACGTTGACCCCTATGGCCCTCAGTTCCCAATTTCTTTGGTGGGCGAAAGATCACTCGTCTTTGCGGAAAAGTCCCCGACCTATCGGCTTGGGTCTTTCAGTGGGGGCGGTGCCACTCCGCTCTGGTGGCGCAAGATTCCTACCGACTTAAGGTGCTTTAGCGTGGTGCCGATCAAGGAGCCGATGGGGAGGTGTCTCTCCATTTACATGGGCTTTAGAGGTGGCGGTCTTGCTCAGTTCAAAGCGGAAGTCACCAGTTTCCTTGGGGCTGACAGTGAAGGCCAAGAGATGCGGCTGATGCTCGCTGCCGCTCGAAAGAATCTGCCTCTTCCAGATCCGACTGAACCCAGCGACAAGGGCAACGAGGAGGACATCAAACTTTACGAGTGGCTCAGTGGAGCAAAGGACATTGAGCAGCTATGGCAGCGCATTCTTGCGCAAGCTAAGCAACTTAATCCGCCCCCCCATTCCCAAAACGGCGGAGGAAATCAATGCTGACAGCCATAAGCGCATATTGCTGGAGATGATCAGCAGTGGTGGACGAGAGCGATGCAAGGCTTTGTTGGAACTGGCAGATGTATCCACCCTACCGTGGGACAAGAAAGAGCTCGACAGAGCCGCATCCTACATTCGCCGGAGCCTCTCGCGTGCTGAAGGACGGATCATTCCTTCGCAAGACAGCGAACAGAACAAGCCGCCCGCCACTGCCGAGCAAATTGCAGAAGCCGAGTCTGCGCTTTCGAAGCCATGGGATGGTGAAACTGGTAAGGCTTTCGAACTTCTTTGTCACCACTCCCCAAGCTCTTTGGTGCCATTCTTGAACGGCTGGCAGCCTACAAAAGACCGAAGGAATCAACAGTTTGGATACACACTTGGCTCTGTCTTTGGGCATCTTTGCGCTTCGGATCGAATCAAGCATCTAAGCTCACTGCTAGCGGCAAATGACGATTGGATCAAAGTTTCTGGAGCTGTCTATCTCTGCTTCGATGATGCCAAAGCAGGCAAGGAGGCATTGAGCAGACTTTTGAGCCTTCAAGCAGATGCTGGAGCATGGGCAGCCATCGTTTTAGCAAGCAGAAGCGAGAAGGCCGCCATGCCCAGAGCCCTCGAAGTGATGGCGACTCCCGATGACCCAAGCATCTTTTCGATCAACCATCACAACCTGCAACTTCGCCTCCGAGTGCTGCTCTCGAATGTGGCAAGTGCTTCTGGCGTCAGCCAACCACCAGGTCCGTCCAAAGAATACTCTGATGGGCCTGAACGCTTGATCATCCAAAAGCAGTGGCACGAATCCCTCTCCAAATGGTGGGAGATGAATCAGGATAAGATCAAGTTCGAGGACCCCTGGGCCAAGTTTTTGGACGAACAGAAAGTGGACTAGGCGGTGTCTTTGCAAATCAAGCGAGGTGAGTTCTGTCCAGGAGAGCGGCAAAAGTGATGAAACCAGCGAAGGATGAGGCGGTTTTGTCGGCACGCAGAGCGAGGCGTTTGTGTGCTTTCATGCGTTGGAAGAAGTTTTCGACAAGATGGCGCTTGGCGTAGGTCTGACGGTCAAAGGGTTGAGGCTGCTCATCGAGAGTCTGGAAACCTTTGCGTGGGATCGTGCTGCCAGCGGCCCCATGGGCCACAAGCTCCTGGCGGAAGGCCAGGCTGTCGAAGCCTTTGTCACCCACCAAATGCGTGTCACGAAAGGACTCGAGCATCAGACGCGCGGCGGTGAGGTCATGGAAGTTGCCAGCGCACAGCACGAAGTCATAGAGCAGGCCGTCCTCATCGACGGCGGCCATCAGCTTGGTGGTCATCCCTCCTCGCGAAAGCCCGATGGCCTGCTTCTCACGCTCCGACTCTGCACCCTGGAGGCCGTGCTGATGGAGCTTGATGTAGCTGCCATCGACATGCCGCAGCACACCCCTGGCTTTCTTGCCGAACCATACCACCAGCGCGTCCCATACCCCGCAGAGGCATCAGCGTCTGAACTGTGAATAGACCGTGTTCCACAGTCCATAGTGCGCAGGCAGATCTCTCCATGGATCGCCAGTGCGCAGGATGTGGAAGAAGGCTTCGAGGTGCAGAGGCACGATTTGCGGCCTGCGTCCTCTTCGTCCCGCCCACCGTCGCTGGACTACAGAATGAATGAAGAAGCCCTGTCACGCAGGGCGGTTTGCAGACTCCGGGTCAGTTTGTTGAACATGGCTTATTCTCAACTCCCGCCCATTCCAAGACCTTGCCAGAAATGCGTTTCATTTGCGAAGACACCGCCTAATGTTCCGTAGCCAAAACGGCTGCACCACATTGGCTCTCTGTGCCCGTTTGCTCGCCTTGCGCTGACAATCATGCCAAGACGTGGCGTGCCGGACGCTCCAGAATCAGGCTGGTGAAATCGATCCTGACATTCTTTGCGATCTCTGTGCTCTTTGGCGGCCATGCTTTGGCGGCGGAGAGCAGGCCGAACGTGCTCTTCATCGCGCTGGATGATCTCAATGACTGGATTGGGTGTCTTGGCGGACATCCGCAGACGAAGACGCCGAATCTGGATCGGCTGGCGGCGAGCGGGGTGTTGTTTCGGAATGCCTACACGGCGGCGGCTTCGTGCAATCCGTCGCGCACGGCGATCTTCAGCGGGCGGCCGCCGCATCGTTCGGGGCTTTATCATAACCTGCAAAAGATGCGCGAGGTGATGCCGGAGGCGGAGCTGTTGCCGCGTTATTTTTCGAAACAGGGCTACTGGAGCGCGGGGTCGGGCAAGATGCTGCATTACATCATCGATCCTCCGTCTTGGGATGACTACTTCCCGGACAAAGCGAAGGACAATCCCTTTCCGCACACGTTTTATCCCGAGAAACGGCCCGTAAACCTGCTGCGTGGCGGCGACTGGCAATACGTCGAGACCGACTGGGCGGTGCTGGATGTCACGGATGAGCAGTTTGGCGGCGATTGGGCGGTGACGAAGTGGATTGGGGAGCAACTGCAGCGTCCGCATGACAAGCCGTTCTTCCTCGCCTGCGGGCTTTATCGGCCGCATGAGCCGTGGTTTGTGCCGAAGAAGTATTTCGAGCCGTTTCCGCTCGAAAGCATCCAGCTTCCGCCGGGCTACAAGGCGGATGATGTTGATGATCTGCCGCCCGCAGGCCAGCGACTCGCGCGGAATCGCTACTTTGCGCACATTCAAAAGCACGAGCAGTGGAAGAAGGGCATCCAGGCCTATCTCGCGTCGATTCACTTCGCGGATGCGATGCTCGGTCGCGTGCTGGATGCGCTCGAAAAGAGTCCGCAGCGCGACAACACGATCGTCGTGCTCTGGAGCGATCACGGCTGGCACCTCGGGGAGAAGGAGCACTGGCAAAAATACACCGGCTGGCGTGTCTGCGCCCGCGTGCCGCTCATGATCCGCGTGCCAAAAGGCGCACCCGGTTTGCCGGAAGGCACCACGCCCGGCAGCGTGTGTGATCGCCCCGTGAGCTTGGTGGATTTGTTCGGCACGCTCACGGATCTGTGCGGACTGCCGAAGAAGGAGGACATCAGCAATAGCAGCCTGGTGCCGCTGTTGCGTGATCCACAGGCTGTATGGCCGCACGCCGCCCTCACGCATCTCGACAAGCCCGAGAACTACGCGATCAGCACGCAACGCTGGCGCTACATCCACTACGCTGGCGACGAAGAGGAGCTTTACGACATCGAGGCTGATCCGCATGAATGGACGAACCTCGCTACAAAGCCCGAGCACGCCGCCAAGCTCGCTGAGATGCGTTTGTTTGCTCCCAAAAACATCGCGCCTGTCCACAAATCGAAACCATGAAATCCATCCTCATTGCCTCACTTCTTGCCACGGCAACGCTCCACGCCAAACCGCTGCAAATCTTCATCCTCGCCGGTCAGTCGAACATGCAGGGACATGCGAAAATCAGCACCATCGAGCACATTGGCATGGATCCGGCCATGAAGCCGTTGCTGGAGCTCATGACGAGCGCGGATGGCACGCCGAAAACGTGCGAACGCGTGTGGATCTCCTCGATCGGCTGTGCGGGCGATGACACGACCGAGCAGACGGGCAAACTCACGGCCGGTTTTGGCGCGACGAAGGAGAAAATCGGCCCGGAGTTCACTTTTGGGCTCACGATGGAAAAACTCACCGACGCGCCCATTTTGCTCATCAAGACGTCGTGGGGCGGCAAGAGCATCAACACCGACTTTCGTCCGCCGAGCGCCGGACCGTATGTTTTTAACGAGACCCAACTCGCCACGATGCAGAAGCAGGGCAAGGACATCGCCGCGCTCAAAGCAGCGAAGGAAAAGGAAACCGGCGTTTACTATCGCCTCATGATCGAGCATGTGAAGAAGGTGCTCGCTGACATCAAGCGCGTGGTTCCAAGCTACGATGCCTCACAAGGCTACGAACTCGCTGGTTTCGCGTGGTTCCAGGGCTGGAACGACATGGTGGACAACGGCACCTATCCGACTCGCGACAAACCCGGCGGCTATGACGACTACAGCAAAGTCATGGCGCACTTCATCCGTGATGTGCGCAAGGATCTGAAGACGCCGAAACTGCCCTTCGTCGTCGGCGTGATGGGTGTCGGCGGCCCGACTTCCGAGTATGGACCCAACGAGCAGCGCTACAAAGCCACGCATCAAAACTTCCGCGATGCCATGGCCGCTCCGGCGGAGTTGCCTGAGTTCAAAGGCAATGTCGTGGCCATTCGCACCGAGAAGTATTGGGATCGCGAACTCAAACTCGCTCGCGCGAAAGAGAACGAGGTCAAAGACAAGGCGAAGAAGCTCGCCAAGGAGCAAAAGCTGAAGCCTGCGGAGGAAAGAGCCCTCGCGGACAAAATGCGTGCTGATTCGCTCACCGAGCGTGAGCGCCTCGTGCTCGAAAAAGGCGTCTCCAACGCCGAGTTCCACTACCTCGGCTCCGCCAAGATCCTCGGCGGCATCGGCAAGGGCCTGGCCGAGGCGATGGCCGAACTGAACCACCTCAAGAATACGGTCCGATGAGAATCGCCGCTCTCATTTTGTTCGCTCTCGCCGGCCTTTGCAGCGCCAATGCAAAACCCAACATCGTCGTCATCATGGCAGACGATCTCGGGTGGAGGGATCTGCACTGCTACGGCAATGCATCGGTGGACACTCCCACTCTGGACCAGTTGGCCGCTGACGGCATGCGCTTCACCGACGCCTACGCGGCTTCTCCTGTTTGCACGCCCACTCGTGCCGCCATGATGACCGGCCAGTCGCCTGCCAGGCTGCGCATCACCAACCATGCCCCCGGCAATCCCGATGGTTTTGCGCTCGAAGGCTCGTCCCTGCATGAGGCCCCAAACAGCCGCCACCTGCCGCTTGCCGCAGTGACGATCGCTGAGCGGCTTTCCGCGGCAGGTTACGCCACAGCGCATGTGGGGAAGTGGCACCTTTCCCATGTGGTGCAGGGGGATAAAGGCATTGCAGAAATCGACCTCCGTCCTGAAAAGCAAGGTTTTGATCTCAATGCTGGCGGCAACTCCAGCGGCGGGCCGGCCAGCTACTTTGCCCCCTATCGCAATTCCGCGCTCAAAGACGGACAGGACGGTGAATATCTTCCCGACCGGCTCGCTGACGAAGCCATCCGCTTCATTCGTCAGCACAAGGAGCAGTCTTTTTATCTCAATTGGTGGCCCTACTCTGTGCACTACCCCATGCAGGCACGGGAAGCACTGATCGCCAAATACCGCCAGAGAACCGAGATCAAAGACCCGATCTATGCCGCGATGATTGAAGGCCTGGACACAGCCATCGGCAGCTTCCTCAAGACCCTCGACGAGGCCGGATTGCGCGAGAAAACCCTCGTCCTCTTCAAGTCGGACAACGGCGGCTATCATGGCGACAACCGCCCGCTTCGTGGATTCAAGGGCATGCTCTACGAGGGTGGCATCCGGATCCCATGGATCGTTCGCTGGCCCGGTCAGATACCGCCGGGCATCATCAATTCCACGCCCGTGATCAGCACTGATTGCTACCCGACACTGCTCGAGGTGGCCGGCCTGCCTCCGACGGAGGCCCATCCTGTCGATGGCAAAAGTCTGCTGCCGCTGCTCACGCAAACATCCGGTTTCCAGCGGGACACCCTTTACTTTCATTATCCCAACTACGCCTTTCACAAACGCAACCGTCTCGGCAGCGCCCTCCGCGAAGGCCGCTTCAAACTCATCCAAAACTACGACGACCACTCCCTGGAGCTTTACGACCTGGGCAGCGACATCGGCGAGAAGAACAACCTTGCCGCCCAGGCTCCCGATCTTGCTCAACGACTGGCCGAAAAGCTTCAGGACTGGCTCGTCAAGAGCGAGGCTCAACTGCCGGCCAAGTATTGAATCGCTCACATCATGAAACTCATCTCCTCATTTACTCTCGCTCTCTCGGTGCTTTTCGCGTGGCCGGCGCTCGCTGCCAAGCCGGGCGAGACTTTGACGCCGCCCGACTTCACGAAAGGTGGCAGGCCCGATGAGTCACACGACTGGACGCTCGGGCCGACGGGCGCGCGTGGCTGGATTTTCACATCGCGTGGTCATTCGCGTGATGCGCGGCAAATCCTCGTGACCAAAATCGCGTCGGGATCGCCCGCTGATGGCGTGCTGGCGGTGGGTGATGTGATCCTTGGTGTGAACGCCGAACCTTTCGCCGATGATGCGCGGGTGCTTTTTGCAAAGGCCATCACGGCGGCGGAGGCGAAGACGGGTGCGTTGCGTCTGCTGCGCTGGCGTGCTGGAAAAACAGATACCGTGGAGCTGAAGCTCGCGGTGCTCGGCGGCTACAGCGCGACCGCGCCGTATGATTGCGCGAAGTCGGGGCGCGTCTTTGAGCTGGGCTGCGCCTCGCTCGCGAAACGCATGGCGGACGAGAAGAACTACACGAAGCAGCTCAACCCGATCCCGCGTGCGCTCAATGCGCTGGCCCTGCTCGCCAGCGGCGACAAAGAACACCTGCCGCTCGTGAAACGCGAGGCGCAGTGGGCGGCGGACTTCACCACGGACGGCTATCTCTCGTGGTATTACGGCTTCTTGATGATGTTCGTCAGCGAATACGTCATGGCCACTGGCGACACTTCCGTCATGCCCGGCCTCACGCGGCTCGCGCTCGAAACGGCGCGCGGCCAGAGCGGCGTGGGCACCTGGGGGCACCGCTTCGCCACCAGTGGCGGGAATCTCAGCGGCTACGGCGCGATGAACGCGCCCGGCCTGCCGCTGACCATCGGCATGGTGCTCGCGCGCGAGGCTGGTGTGTCGCATCCTGATCTCGACCGCGCGATCACGAAGGCGTCGGGCTTCCTGCGCTGGTTCGTCCACAAAGGCGCGGTGCCTTATGGCGATCATCTGCCCTTTCCCGCGCATGAGGACAACGGCAAATGCGCCGCTGCCACCGTGCTCTTTGATTTGCTCGGCGACCGCGAGGCGGCGGAGTTTTTCGCCAAAATGGCCGCCGCGGCCTACAGCGAGCGCGAGCGCGGCCACACGGGCAACTACTTTAACATCCTCTGGGCCATGCAGGGTGTCGCGCGCTGCGGCAGCCTAACCACCGGCGCGTATTGGCAGGAGCAGTCGTGGTATTATGATCTCGCCCGTACTTGGGACGCGGCCTGGGTCTATCAAGGCTCGCCCGTCGGCGCGGAGGAGCACGGCGCCTACAAAGGCTGGGACACGAGCGGCAGTCATCTGCTCGACTACGCGCTGCCGCTGAAAAGTCTGCGCCTAACTGGCCGCAAAGCCTTCGCCATGCCGCCGCTGGATGCCACGCAGACCGCAGCGGTCATCGCCGCCGGCCGCGACTTCGCCTTCAAAGACGATGCGAACCGCTACGAGCAGCGCACGAGCGAGCAACTCCTCGCAGGGCTCGCCAGTTGGTCCCCATTTGTGCGCAAACGCAGCGCTGAGGCACTGGGCAAGCGTCAAGGCGACTTTGTTCCCGCTTTGCTCAAACTTCTCGCGAGCACGGACCGCGATACCCGTTACGGAGCGGTGGAAGCGCTCGGCGCTCTCGGCCAGCGTGCCGATGCCGCCGCGCCGCAGCTCCGCGCCGCGCTCAAGGACGCTGACCCGTGGCTGCAATCCCTCGCCGCCGAGGCCATCCCCACGCTCGGCCCCGCCGCGCGCAAGGCCAGTGTCAGTGACCTGCTCGCGATGACCGTTCGCACGAATCCCGCCGACCCGCGTCGTCTCGCCGCGCGCTCCGCCAGCGTGGCGCTGTTTGCGAACTATCCCGGCCAGCGCGGACCGCGCAGCATCCTCGCGGATTCGCTCGATGGCGTGGACCGCGCGCAGCTTTATCCCGCCATCCGCGCCCTGCTCCAGCATGAGGACAGCATCCCGCGCGGCTCGGTGAGCAAGGCGCTCGACCGCCTCACCGATGCCGACCTCGTCGAACTGCTGCCCGACATCGCCAAAGCCATCGAACGCATCGCGCCGAGCAATGAGATGTTCGGCGACGGCATCCGTCTCGCCGGCCTCGATCTGCTCTCGCGCCTGCACATTCGCGAAGGCATGGCGCTGTGCCTCTCCGTCATGGAACCCGAGCGCTGGGGTGAGAAAAACCGCTCCCACGCCTGCCTCACCGCGCTGCAACGCTACGGCACGCATGCTAAAGCGATGCTGCCAAAGCTGCAAGTCGTGCGCGAGCAACTCGTCACCGCCCGCAGATCGAAAGAGCACCTCGCCGAGTTCGACAAAGCCGTCGCCGCCATTCAATCGAGCACCGAAACGCCCACGCTGGTGGACTTGCGTGCCTTCCAGGCTCGTGCGGTGAACTGAATCCATCCCATGACACCCGTCTCCATCTTCAACGACGTCATCGGCCCCGTGATGCGCGGCCCGTCCAGCTCACACTGCGCCGCCGCACTGCGCATCGGACGCCTGGCGCTTGATCTCATGGATGGCGAAATCACGGAAGTGCTCGTCGAGTTCGACCGAGCCGGTTCGCTGCCAACAACGCACGAAAGCCAGGGCAGCGACATGGGCCTCTTCGGCGGCTTGCTCGGCTGGAACGCCGATGACGAGCGACTGCCGAACTCCGCCCAAGCCCTCGCCGATGCTGGAATCAAGCTTCACATCGAAACCGTCGATGTCGGCGATCCGCATCCAAACACCTACCGCCTCACGCTGAAGAACCCGCGCGAAACGCACACCCTCATCGCCATCTCCACCGGCGGCGGCATGATCGAAGTCATCGAGATTGACGGCGTGCCGCTGCGCATGGACGGCGGGTATCACGAGACACTGATCTGGCTTTCAAAATGTGATGCAGACACTCTTGTCTGCATTCTGGGCTTTTCAGAAGCAGACAAGAGTGTCTGCATCACTCACGATTTGGGCGACACGCAACTCATCCAGATCAAATCATCTCAATTTGCAGCAACGTCCGATTTGAAGCCAATCTCGGTCAAAAAGCTCTCTCCCGTCCTCCCCGTCCCATCTCGCAAAGATCTCCACGTCCCCTTCACAAGCTGCGCAGCCATGCTTCAGCACGACGGAGACCAAAACACGCCTCTGTGGCAACTCGCCATCGAATACGAGCGTGCCCGTGGGAACTTCACCGAGCGCGAAGTCATCGACAAGATGACCGGCATCGTCCGCATCCTGCGCAAATCCATCGCCAGTGGCATTGCGGGCACGAGTTATGAAGACCGCGTGCTGCATCATCAGTGCGGACGTTTCGCCGAAATGATGAACACGGGCCGCCTGCTTGATGGCGGCGCGTTGAACCGCATCATCCTCTACGTCACCGCCTTGATGGAGGTGAAAAGCAGCATGGGCGTCATCGTCGCCGCGCCGACCGCTGGCGCATGCGCTGCCCTGCCCGCAGCCGTCATCGCCATGGCCGAGGCGATGAATCAAGATGAGGAGCAAATGGCCAAAGCCATGCTCGCCGCCGGAATGATCGGCACCTTCATCGCCACGCGCTGGACCTTCGCGGCGGAAGTCGGCGGCTGTCAGGCCGAGGGTGGTGCCGCCGCCAGCATGGCCGCCGCCGCGCTCGTCACGCTCGCCGGAGGCACACGCGATCAGGCCATCGCCGCGGCCTCGATGGCGTTTCAGAGCATGCTCGGCCTCATTTGCGATCCCATCGCGAACCGCGTCGAGGCCCCGTGCCTCGGAAAAAACGTCATGGCCGCCAGCAACGCGCTCTCGTGCGCAAACATGGCCCTCGCCGGCTACGATCCGCTCATCCCGCTCGACGAGGTCATCGACGCCGCCAAAGCCGTCGCCGAGCGCATGCCCCGCGAGCATCGCTGCACCTCCCTCGGCGGTCTCGCCGTCACCCCCACCTCCCTCGAAATCGAAAAACGCCTCGCCAGCTTCAAGAAAGGCTGCGGCACCTGCGCCTGTCATTGAATCATCCGCCCAATTTTTGCCCGCTTCACAGCGCTGGGGATTGATCGAGCTATGCCATGCCTCCCGCTCCATGCGGTGGATTGGCATGAATTTGCATGAAGCACTCGAAAGAGGCTGACTTGCCAGAAATGCAGTTGCCCATCGCTTCGTTCAGTAGCCGATTATGCTCCGTCTATTTTCTCTCATTGTCCCCGCGTTCTGTTTGCTGGCAGGGTTTGCCACGTCTGGTTTCGCGAAGGATCAGCCCAACATCATTTATTTTCTCGCCGATGACCTGGGCTGGACGGATGTCGGCTGGCACGGGAGCGAGATCCGTACGCCCAACCTCGACAAGCTCGCCAACGGCGGTGCGAAACTGGAGCAGTTTTACGTGCTGCCGGTCTGCTCGCCCACGCGCGCGGCGTTGATGACTGGCCGTTACCCGATCCGCCACGGCTTGCAGGTCAGCGTGGTCCGTCCTTGGGCGCAATACGGTCTGCCGCTTGAGGAACGCACGCTTCCGCAGGCGCTCAAGGAAGCCGGTTACACCACGCACATCAGCGGCAAATGGCATCTCGGACATTTCCTGCCGGACTACCTGCCCACGCGGCGCGGCTTCGACACGCAATACGGCCATTACAACGGCGCGCTCGACTACTTCACGCATGACCGCGACGGCGGCCACGACTGGCATCGCAACGACAAGGACAGCCGCGACGAGGGCTACACGACGATTTTGATCGGCAACGAAGCCGTGCGCGTGGTCGAGCAGGCGCAGCCGGGAAAACCGTTTTTCCTTTATGTGCCGTTCAACGCGCCGCACTCGCCTCTGCAGGCGCCGGACGAATACCTGAAACGCCACGCGCACCTCGCCGACAGGAAGCGCCAGGCCTTTGCCGCGATGGTCGAGTGCTTGGATGAGCAGGTGGGCCGCGTGGTGGCCGCGTTGGAGAAACGCGGGCTGGTGAAGGACACGCTCATTCTGTTCTCCAGCGACAACGGCGGCCCTCTCGGCCTCGGCGCGACCAATGGCAGTCTCCGCGCGCAGAAGGGCACGCTTTACGAAGGCGGCACGCGCGTCTGCGCCTTTGCGAATTGGGCCGGGCGCATCAAGGCCGGAACCGTTGTCAACGAGCCTCTGCATATCGTGGACTGGTTCCCCACGCTAGTGAAACTCACCGGCGCGCCCGCCGCGCAGAAAACCCCGCTTGACGGTCTAGACATCTGGCCGGTGATCACCGCAGGCAAACCCTCGCCGCATGAGGACATCCTCATCAACGCCACGCCCGGCAGCGGCGCGATCCGCATGGGTGAATGGAAGCTCGTGCTCAACGGGCGCATTGACGCCAACGACCTGCAAAACGCCGGCCCTCCGAATGCGGAAGCAAAGGCGGCCCCCAAGAAAAAGAAGGCGCAGGAAAAAGCCGCTGGTGTTGCGGTGGAACTTTTCAAGTTGGCGGATGATCCTTACGAGCGGAACAACCTCGCCGGGCAACACCCCGAGGTCGTGCAGCAACTGCGTGAAAAAATCGAGGCCTACCAGAAGGCCGCCGTTCCGCCCAAGGCCGGGAACCAGCCCGCGAACTACAAGGCCCCGCGCGTGTGGGGTGAATAAAGAGCGGTGGCATCCAACGCTGGGTCTCGCACATCGAGATGGTTGGCTCGGCAGCTGCCCGGTCAAGAATCCGGTTGGCATACGCGAACTGCAGGCGAGGATCCTCAACCAACCCGGCACTATCCGCATCGCTTTCACTTCACTTGTCAAGGCACCGGCAACCGTCTGTTCGGCGTGGCACACGAGCGCAAGGTGCCGAAGGCACTCTTGGCGTATGTTTGATTGCCGCAGGAGCCGCCGTTAAACTCTGATTATGAGATTTCCCACCTTCCTGCTCGTTGTCACCAGCGCCTCCGCCGCGCCGGTTGACTTCGTGCGCGATGTGCGGCCCATCTTTGAAAGGCACTGCCTTGAGTGCCATGGTGAGAAAAAACAGAAGTCAGGCCTCCGCCTCGACATCAAATCGGAAGCCTTCAAAGGCGGTGACAACCACGGCCCCGACATTGTACCCGGAAAGGCCAAAGACAGCCCGCTCATCCACTTCCTGACGACAGATGACGATGACGAACTCATGCCACCGAAGGGGAGACTGCCTGCGGTTGACATCGAAACGATCACGAACTGGATCAATGAAGGAGCTGGCTGGCCCGAGGGTGCCGATCTCGCCAAACTCGAAGACCGACTCGACCACTGGAGCTTCAAGCCTCTGCTGGAATTCAACCCGCGGCACACAATTGATGCGTTCATTGACGCCAAGCTCTCCAAAAAAGGACTCCACCGCTCCCCGCCCGCCGATCCCGTCACCTGGCTGCGCCGTGTGACTTTTGACCTCACTGGGCTGCCGCCGACGCCGGAGGACGTGATCGCATTTGAGTCGGACTTGTCCGACTCGTCCGACCAGTCGGACGCATATGAGGCGGTTGTGGCGCGCCTGTTAAATAGCCCCCGCTACGGCGAGCGCTGGGCGCAGCACTGGCTGGATGTCGTGCGCTACGCGGACACGCACGGCTTTGAGGTGAACACCGAGCGCCCGAACGCATGGCCGTATCGCGATTACGTCATCCGCGCCTTCAACAACGACACGCCGTATGATCGCTTCATCAAAGAGCAGATCGTCGGCGATGCGATGGGTGAGGACGCTGCCACGGGCTTTCTCGTGACCGCGTCCGTGCTGCTGCCGGGCCAGATCGGCAAAGACGAGCCTTCAAAGCGTCTCGCTCGGCAGGATTCCATCGACGAGATCGTCGTGAACATTGGCCAGACTTTTCTCGGCCTCAGCATTGGCTGCGCGCGCTGCCACGATCACAAATTCGATCCGATCAGCGCAAAGGATTACTACTCCATGCAGGCCTTCGTCGCCGGAGTCGAGTATGGCGACCGTGAATTGCGCACGCCGGAGGCTCTTGCGGCCCGCGAGGAACTGAAGAAGGTCAAAGCACAGTTCACCGACATCGAGAAAAAGCTCTCGCGCTTTGTGCCCATCGCCAAGTCAGGCGTGAAGCGTCCGATGATCGATGCGCGTGAAAATCGCGACCGCTTCATGCCCGTGATGGCCAGACGCGTGCGCTTCACCATACGCGACACAAACAAACTCGAACCCTGCATCGACGAACTCGAGGTTTTCACCACCGCAGGCGAAAACATCGCGCTGAATGCCCCCATCACCGTCTCCGGCGAGAAGGTCAGCGCAGACCGCCATGAACAGCGTTTTGTGAACGACGGCAACTACGGCAACTCGCGCAGTTGGATGTCGAACGAAGTCGGCAAAGGCTGGGTGATGGTCGAATTCGCGCAGGAGCACGAGATCGACCGCGTCGTCTGGGGGCGAGATCGGCATGGCAAGTTCAGGGATCGCCTCGCAACGAGCTACGTCATCGAAACCGCCGACAATTCCGGCATGTGGCGCGTCGTCGCGGATTCCGACGACCGCCAGCGCTTTGACGAGCGAGATCGCACGCAGCCCGCGTTTTCCACACAGGGTCTCCGCACAGAGGAAATCGCCGAGGCACAGAGTCTCATGGATCAAAAGCGGCCGCTCGACGAGCGCCTGCAACGCCTCAGCGCCGATCAAAAAGTCTTCGCCGGCACCTTCCGCACGCCGGATGACATCCATCTGCTCAATCGTGGCGATCCTGAGCAGCCGCAGGAGTCCGTGGTGCCCGCGGTGCTATCTGCGCTGGGAAAAATGACGCTGACGAAGGAAGCCGCCGAGCAGGAACGCCGCCGCGCTCTCGCCGAATGGATCGCCAGCCCGCAGAATCCGCTCACCGCCCGCGTGATGGTCAATCGCATCTGGCAGGGCCACTTCGGCACCGGTCTGGTCGAAACGCCGAGCGATTTCGGCCGCATGGGCGTAAAGCCCACGCATCCCGAATTGCTCGACTGGCTCGCCGCCGAGTTCATCAAGAGCGGCTGGAGTGTGAAGCACATGCACCGGATCATTTTGATGAGTGAGACCTATCGTCAATCGTCTGTCGTGTCGGACCAGTCCGACTCACCCGACGCACTGGCAAAAGACGCCAACGCCCGCCTCCTCTGGCGCTTCCCATCCCGCCGCTTGGAAGCCGAATCCATCCGCGACTCGATGCTCGCCGTCAGCGGCCTGCTGGATTTTAAGATGTACGGCCGTGGCTACAACCTCTTCGACAAACGCGGTGGCCTCAGCGGCTTCGAACCCGTCGAGACCCTCACGCCCGACAACAAACGCCGCATGATCTACGCGCACAAAGTTCGTCGCGAACCCGAAGCCGTGTTTGGCGCGTTCGACTGTCCCGACGCCGGTCAAAGCACCGCCATCCGCCGCGCCAGCACCACACCGATCCAGGCGCTCAACCTCTTCAACAGCCGCTTCACCCTAGACACGGCGAACGCCTTCGCCGCCCGCGTGCAAAAAGAGGCTGGCGATGACATCGCCGCGCAAATCACCCGCGCTTATCAACTCGCGCTGAATCGCGCTCCGACCACCGACGAGTTGCGCGACACCGTATCTGCCGTTCGCGAAAACGGCCTCGCTGTGCTTTGCCGAGCGTTGTTCAACAGCAACGAGTTCTTGTTTCTGCCGTGACGTCGTTCACTCGCGGGTGATCTCGACACGGTAGAATCTGGTTGTGCCGGATGCGTTCAGGTCGGTCACGGTTCGTTCGCCATTGGCATCCGAGGTGGTGAAACTGCCCAGCGACTGCATGAGCACGCCGAGGGTCGTGGCGGACTTCACGGTGTAGCTTCGGCCCGCGACGAGCGGGCTGAAAATCAGCCTTTTCTGCGTGGGGAACCCGGGCACGGGTTCAACGCGCCAGTGGAAGACGGAAGCGGCGTCGGTGGGGACGAGGCCGGCGGTGAACTCGAAGAGGTTGCTGTGGCCGTCGAAGTCGGGATCGAGCTGGGGGGCGGCGTTGGCATTGTCGGAGCCGAAGTATTGGAACTGCCAGTCGTCGCTGATGCCGTCAGCGGCGTAGGTTCCGAAGTTGTCGGCGACGGTTTCGAGCACGGTGAGGTTCAGCATGCCGGTGAGTCCGCCGAGACTTCCCTGCACGGTCGCGGCGGTGTCTTGATACACGGCTGCGGCTGTGGCGAGGCCGTTGGGATCGATTCCAGAGATCGGGCCGCTGACGGTGCTCCACGCCACGCTCGCGGCGGGCACGGACAGGTGGCTGGAGTCGTCGAGCGACTGCCATGCGGCGAGCTGGAGTGTCGCGGTTTCGTTCACGTTGACCGATCCTGCGCCGAGAACGAGTCCTGTCACCTCGTAGAGCTGGCCGATGTAGCCGGCTTTCGCCACCTGCACGGGTGCGGCGACGGTGGAAAGCCCGGTGATGCCGCCGATGCTGCCGTCACTGGAATAGCCGGCACTCGTGGAGTGCGCGCCGCCGGCATCAGGTGTTTCGGTGACCATCGAGTAGTTGGCGCTGGTCCGCGTGTCAGCGGCGGCCAGGGATGGAACAAGCAAGAGGACGAGAATCGCGGCTTTCATGGGAAGGATTGCTGCGCCAGCCACTCATCGTAGCCGCGCTTGGAGATGGTGAGGATGGCGGCGGACAGCGCGGATGCGGTGCATTCGCGGGCGAGGAAGATTTGGAAGGCCTCAGGACTTTCGATGACGGCGCTGACATCGCCGGGCTGGCGGAGCTGGGCACGCAGGACGTTTTGCAATTCACCAGGCAGATCCTCGAAGTAGAAAACCGGGTTTGCTTCCGCACGGCCTGTGGCCGGAGAAGAAAGCACCTGGGCCACCTGCGCGGTTGCTTGATTGGTGTAGGCCGTGCTGCGTGCCCGTGCCTCGGTCGGCTGTGGAGCGATGGCGGGCGCGGAGGCGGTGTCGTCATCCAAAGGACGCGGTGTGAGCGTCCATGTGACCTCCGCACGCAGGTCGCCTGCGCCTTCTTTGAGCGTCGCGAGCCGCGCCTCGAAACCGGGCTCCTTCACGGCGAGCAGGCGGTCTCGCGCCGCTTCGGCCAACCGGCGCTGCGGAGCGTGAAGCGCGTCGTCATTTTCGAAGCGCTGGCGCAGTTCCCTCTCCACGAGGAATGGCTTGGCGAAGGCGACTGCGAAGCGGTCATCATCCGAGGCGAGCGCCGCTTTGATTTCCGCGAGCATCTCCGGCGCGCGCGTGGTGGTGTCGATGCGCCGGACCTCGGCGGCGAGCAGCGCCGGAGTGATCTCGACGCCGTAGGCGCTGGCGAGCGCCCGTTCCTTTCGCAGTTGCGTCCGAACGATGTTTTCCAGCAATGCCGCGGGCATGGCCTGCTCAAAGGGCGGCTTCGTGCCGGTGCGGCGCTCATGGTACACGCGCTCGATGGCGGAGCGGTCGGCGCAGAGGGAGGTGATGTCCGCGCCCGAGGCGGAACCCATGCACAGCAGCAGCAGCGCAACGGTGGTGATCTGTATTTTCATGTTCATGGCTTCTGGTAGAGGAACAGCGGCTTGCCGGGGGTGTAGGTTGAGACGCCGTTGAGATAGAAGGAATTGTTGATGCCGCCCCAGATGAGCATCTTGTCACCCGTCCACACGGCCGAGTGTTTCTGCCGGCCAATGGGGGTGCCGCTGGTGCCGGTGGCCGTCCAGACATCGAACTGCGGCTTGTAGCGCGCACCGTCGTTGAAGTGGCCGCTGTTGTATCCGCCCCAGATGATCATTTCACTGCCTGTCCAGACCGCTGAGGAGCCGCTGCGCCCCGGCGGTGCTCCGGTCGTGTTCACGGGCCTCCACGAGTTGTTGGCGGGGTTGTAGCGTCCGCCGTCGTTCAAGTGGCCGAGGTTGAAGTGATGTCCGCCCCAAATGATCATCTCGCTTCCGGTCCAGAACGCCTTGTGCTGGCTGCGCGGGCCGGGAGCACCCGAGGGGGTCAGGGAAAACCAGGAGTCGGTGGGCGGATGGTAGTGCGCACCGGAACTTTGCGGGTCGCTGAAATTGGACCCGCCCCAGATGATCATGCCGACACCTGTCCACACGGCGGTGTGCTGGTAGCGCGCGGAGGGGGCGCCGAAGGTGTTGATGCCCGTGGCCGCCCAGGTGTTGGACGCCGGATTGTACCGGCCTCCATTTCCCAAAACGAACGAACTGTTGTCCAATCCTCCCCAGACGAGCATTTCACTTCCCGTCCAAACGGCGGTATGGCCACGCCGCCTGGCCAGGGCGAACTCCGGGATGGACTGCATGGCGGTCCAGGTGTCTGCCGCCGCATGGTAGCGGCTGCCGCTGTTGAATAGGGCGGTGCCGTCGTCTCCGCCCCAGACGATCATCTCGCTGCCCGTCCACACAGCGGTGTGGTCGATGCGGGCCGATGGCTGGTCGGTGAGGTTCATGTGCCTCCAGATGTTGCCCGCGGGGTCATACCGCACGCCGTGGTTGAAATAGGTGCTGCCGTTGATGCCGCCCCAGACCAGCATCTCGCTGCCTGTCCAGATCGTCGTGTGTCCCTCGCGCGGCGGCGGTATCACGGCAAAGGGCACGCTGATCCAACTGTCGTCCGCCGGATCATAGCGCCCGCCGTCGGCGAGGATGTGGTCGCTGCCATCATTGTAAAATCCGCCCCACACCAGCATCTCGCTGCCGGTCCACACAGCCGTGTGGTTTTGCCGGGTGGCAGGCGCGCCGGAGGTGCTCGTCGCGGTCCAGGTGTCGCCCGCCGGATCATAGCGGCCACCATCGTTCAGGGAAGCGCTGCCGAGGCCGCCCCACACGATCATTTCACTGCCGGTCCAAACCGCCGCATGAAAACGCCGCGCGACTGGGGCGCTGGTCAGGCTCGTGGCTGTCCAACTGTCAGTCGCAGGATTGTAGCTCCCGCCGGTGTTCAGGGGAGAGCCGTCAAATCCGCCCCACACAATCATCTCCGTACCGGTCCAGACGGCGGTGTGCCGGTTGCGCGGGGAAGGCGCGCCGGTGACGCTCAGCGGCGTCCAGGCGTCGGTGGCGAGATTGTAGCGGCCACCGTCATTCAGGTAGGACGTGCTGTTGCTGCCTCCCCACACGATCATCTCGGCACCCGTCCATACCGCCGCATGCCGCAGGCGGACCACCGGCGCGCTGGTGTTGGACAAGGCCGCCCAAGTATCGGTCGCGGGATTGTAGCGCCCGCCGTCATTGCGGTATTGGCTGCTGCCGTCATTGTAGAATCCGCCCCAGACGATCATCTCGCTGCCCGTCCACACGGCCGTGTGATTGTTGCGAACGCCGGGCGCATTGTGAGTCGAAACGGGCAGCCAAGTGTTGGAAACGGGATTGTAGCGGCCTCCCGTGTTCAAGATGGCGTTGTTTGACCCTCCCCACACGATCATCTCGGTGCCCGTCCACACCGCCGTGTGCAACAGGCGGCCATCTGGCGTGCCGAAAAGACTCAACGGCGTCCAACCGTTCCCGGCCGGATCGAAGCGCGCGCCGTTGGAGAAGATCCCGGAGCCGTTGTCTCCACCCCAGACGATCATTTCACTCCCTGTCCACACCGCCGAGTGGCTTCTTCGCGCGGGCGGTGACCCAACGTCGGCCCGCAGCTCCCAGGTGTCCTCCGCGGGCAGGCTGCCGATCTTGACATAACCCGCGCCGGCCAGCGCGGGATTCTCCGTCTGCGACAGCACGATGCCGCCGGTGGGCACGCCCGCCAGCCCGGAGGCGCTGAGATTGGCCGCCGCCGCGCCGCTGGCCAGGTTCGCACCCTGCACCGCGCCTGGTGCAAGCTGCGTGCCACCCACCGCGCCCTCGGCGATCTGCGCGCTGGTGATGCTGCCGGCGGCCAGATTTGCTCCGTTGATCCCGGAGAGTCCCGAGCCATCGCCGTGGATGGTGCCGGCGAGGTAGGTGTCCGTGTGCGTGCCGTCCGTGCCGATGCGGATCCTGCCCGATTCTCCGGCGACACCGGCGTTGCCGAGGGCGATGTTGTCATCGCCAGTGGTGAGGTTCTCGCCGCTGCCGGAACCCAGCGCGATGTTGTTGTGCCCCACGCTGTTTTTGAGCGCGTCCCGGCCCACGGCGGTGTTGTTCAGGCCGGTGAGGTTGTTGCGCAGCGCCAGCTCGCCCAGGGCGGTGTTGAAGCCGCCGGAGGTGTTCGCAGCCAAGGCCTGATTTCCAAGCGCGGTGTTGTGACCGCCGTCGATGTTCGCCTGCATGGATTGCGAACCCACAGAGGTGTTGCGCCCGCCGGTGTTGTTGTTCGTGAGCGCGAACGAACCTATCGCCGTGTTGCTCTCACCGTTCGTCACAACGCCTGCGAAGGTGCCTGCGAAGAAATTGTTCTGACCATGGGTGTGGATCAGCGGCACGCCATCCTGGCGGATCACTCCCGCCGTGAGGGTTCCGTTCGTCGGCGGCATGTTCACGCCACCCGCCATCATCGCGTAGCCCACGGCGGCGATGCGCTGGTCCGGCGCGAGCATCTGCGATCCATTTGTTCCATCATTGAACCACACGCGCAGTCGCACATCCGCGTTGTTGAAGACGCTGTTGGGTATTGCGGTCATGTTCGCCAGCGCGGCATCACCCAGCAGCACGGAATAAAGTCCCTTCGTCACGGTCAGCGGGACGGCGGCGGTGGGCTCACTGCCTGCGGCGCTGGTGCCGTCATTGCTCCAAAACGTCACCGTCCCGTCGCCATTGACGAGGGCGAACTTGAACGATCCCGTGCCGTCAAAGTTCACCGTGCCGACGGCGACACGCCCTTGGTAATTGATGAGCTGCGGCACCTGCGCGCGGAGCGCGGATGTCGCGAGGCAAAACGTGGCGGCGAGCGCGGCGAGTGGGAGATGGAAGTTCATGGAAGGATGTTTTCAGCAGGGATTCGTGGACAAAGCGGGTGCTCTCGTCCTCCTGAGCCCGCGCTCGCCGGGTCGTTACATCCCACGCCGGATTTTTTTCCAAAAGGCGTGCCCCGACGCCATCCGGGGCGGTCTTGACCCCGTTCCGACACGCGGCAGGTTGCTCCTGCAATGCCTGATGATCCGCACGACGCCTCATTTCCTTCCACGCACTGGACGCTCGTCCAGATCGTGCAGGGTGAGGACCGGAAGAGCGCCGCCGCCGCGCTGGAGGCCATCTGCGGGCGCTATTGGTATCCTGTCTATGCCTACCTGCGCCGCTCCGGCCGCAGTCCGCACGATGCGGAGGACCTGACCCAGATGCTTTTCCAAAAGCTCGTCTCCGACGACGCCATCCGGCAGGTGCGCCAGGAGCGCGGGCGGCTGCGCTCCTTTTTGATCGCGCTCGCGGGCCGGGTGATCAGCCGGCAGAACCGCCACGAGAGGGCGGAGAAACGCGGCGGCGGCATGACACTCATCTCGCTGGATGAGGAGGCGGCCGAGGCACGCTATACCCACGAGCCTGCGGATCTGCTCGACCCGGAGCGGCTCTATGACCGCGCATGGGCACTGCAGATGCTGGAGTCCGTGCGCCAGTCCTTCCGCGCCTCCTTCATCAAAAACAAGCGCCTCTCCGACTACGAGATCATCGAGCCGTATCTGGGCTGGGAGGACGCTCCCGCGCCCTTTGCCGAGCTGGGCCAGCGCCTCGGCTCAAATGAAAATGCCGTCCGCGTGCTCGTGCATCGTCTGCGGAAAAAATTCCGCGAGCGGCTCGAGTCCGAGATCGCCAAAACCGTCGTGGACCCTCAGGACATCCAGGAGGAACTCCACTGGCTGCGGGCGATCCTGTGCGCGGGGTCGTGAAGACGCTCAGCCGTAACGATGCAGTGGAGTGAACGAAAAGCGCGGCAGCGTCGTGGAGTGCGCGTGGCAAGCGTCAGCGCGACACCGCTGTCGCACGCCGGACCGTGCGCATTGGCCGGAGAACGTGTTTGCGGCGCTCGACAGCGGTGTCGCCGGGGCAATAGGCTTGCGCCTTGCCCCTCTGCCACTGCACTCCACAACGCTGCCGCGACCAGCGCACCCACAGGTGCAACGCGAACCGGCATGAGTTCGCAGGCAAACAGGTCCATTCACGGCTTTGATAGCATCGTCACGGCTCAGCGGTTGCCTGCGGGGCGGGTGTTTGCCGCTGAAATGACGCGGGGATCGTTGGTCTGGGTCAGCGTCCAGATTTTGACGAAGCGCTCGTCGGTGCAGGTGAGATGCTTTCCGCCCGGGCTGAAGGAGAGCGCCACCGGACGCGTGTCCAGCGCGGGAATCACGTCCAGGCACTTGCCTGAGTTCACGTCCCAGAGCCGGATCGTCAAATCGAGCGACGCCGTGGCGAGCACCGGCAAGGTGGGATGCCAGGCCAGCGCGGCGATCTCATTGTCATGCGCGCGGAACTCCCGCTGGATTTCCAAGCTCGTCGTCTCGCGGATGCGGACCTTTTTGTCCGTCCCGGCCTCGGCAAAGCGGCGGCCGTCGGGAGAAACGGCCAGCGCATCCATGGGGCTGCCGTTTTTGCAATGTCTCACCATTTGATGAGTGGTCAGATCCCAGACCGCAATCCACTCCTCGCACTCGGCATTGCCACGCTCGGCATGCATGGTCAGCAGGCTGAGCGCGCTTTTCCCTCCATCGATCCACGCCAGGTCGTTGGCCCGGATTTGACCTTTGGCTTTGAGTTCCGCCTCAAGCGTTCCCGTCTCCGCTTCAAAGAGGTAGAACTGGGCCGAGAATTCGTCCCTGGCGATGAAACGTCCGCCCTCCGGCCCAAGCCGGACTGACAGCAGGCAGCGCTTGCGCGGCGGAATGGAGGTCGTCTCCACTGCGGGGCCGGGATTCCGCATCAGGCAATAGGGCACCACGCCGAGTGAGGATGCCAGGAGCGCTGTCCCACCATCCGTGCTGGCGCTGAATTGCACGTTCCTCATCTGCGGAAGGGCTGACACGGTCTCGGTCCCTGCCGGAGTTAGTTTGAGCAGGCCCAACTGGCCGTCCTTCCCTGGTCCGATGAAAACATCGTCGGAGCGCCAAAAGGCTCCGATGCGCCTCATCAAGGTGGCCATCTCCCAGGCAGGCACCTTGCCCAGCCACACTTTTGACAAAGCTCCGCCGACAAACAAATCCCCGGTGACGGGATGAAAACGCACCTCGCTGATCGCCCGAGTCCCGCCGAGGCAGGAATGAACCAGCGCGCCGGTCTTCGCATCGCGAATGGCGATGATCTGCCGCCCGTCCTGCATCACCGCCACCGTCGCAAACCGCCTCTCATCGGGAGTGAACGCGATTGCCCGAATGACTCCGCCATGGGTGGAATCCTCGAACATCGGCCGGCGCGAAGGCAGATCATAGGCCCGCACCACGCCATCGAAGTCGGCGGTCAGAACCTTTGTGCCATCGCGGCTGACGGTCACCGGTGCTGTGGAGCCCATGGGGAACGGCTCCCCCATTGAACCGTCGCCTACCGAAAGGAGGTAAGCCTTCAGGTCATTGTTGCAGGACACGAGGATGCTTTCGCCGCCCTGGAGAAAGGTGGCAGTGAGCCCGATCTGGCTCATCGAAGGCTGGGCGGGCCGCGACCAGACTTCCTTCCCCGAACTCACCTGCCACAGGCTGAAACCGCATGTGAATTCCTTCGGAGGCAGCCATACCTGCAACAACGTCGAGCCATCATCGCTGAACTCGAGCGAACTCGTCCGCTGCGAAGGCCATTCCTTGATCAGCGTGCCATCATCGGACTGATACACCGCCAGGCCCGCACTGGGGAGGTTTTCGCCCACGGCCAGGAGTTTTCCGTCCTTGGAAAAGGCCACCTTGAGCCCGGCCCTGGGTTCACCCGCAGCCGTGGGGCGCTGGATCTTCCGCAGCACATCGCCGGATGCCACATCCATCACGCGCACCGTTCCGGTCGAATCCCCGAGAGCGAACACATGCGGCAGCAGCGGATGCGCCGCCACGCCGGTCATCTGCGTTCCCGAGTCCTCGAATGTGCGAAACGACGTGTCGGACTGGTCCATCAGATACTGCCAGGTGGAATCACGCAGGTTCTCAGGCACGGCCCGCAGCGACTCCTGCATCGCCGGTCCGTTGCGCTCGCGCAGGGACGCCTCCGCCAGCGCCATCGACGATTTCGCCAGCGCCACACGGGCGGCCTCCCTCCCCTGAACAGCCGACGCCTCGCCAGCCAGCGCGCGCTTTTCCTTCTCACGCAGATTGAAGACAAAAATCACGGCGAGCAATGTGATCAGCAGCCACGCGGCGGCGGCGATGACGAACGGCGTCTTGTGCCGTTTGACCAGAAGGGTCAGTTGTCGCGCCAGCCCGGCCTCTTCCGCCATTGTCGCGAAGCCGCTCTGCCATTTCTCGATGTCCTCGCCCAAACTGCGCGCATCCGGGTAGCGCTGCGCACGTTCCTTCGCCAGCGCCTTCATCGCCACGGACGACAGGGCCGCCGGCACCCGCCCGCCCGCCAGATGCGGCAGCGGTTTGATCGCGCTGGCTTCGGGCACGTCGCCTTTGGCTTTGGTGCTGGTGTGCAGTTGGGACGGAGCGGTGATCTGCCCGCTGCCCACCTTCTTCAGCACCTCCTCCGCCGTCTTTCCTTCCACCGGCGGGCGCAGCGTGAGGATCGCGTAAAGGATGCCGCCCAGCGCATAGACATCCGACCGCACGTCCAGCGACTCGTTCTGCCCGAGCGCCTGCTCCGGACTCATGTATTGCGGCGTGCCCATCACGGCCCCGGACAGCGTCCCGCTGAATGATGAGTCCTTGCTGTCGAATGAAGGAGTCGTTTTGGGTTCGTCATTGCTGCCCAGCAGCTTCGCCAGCCCCCAGTCCATCACCAGCACCTCGCCGAACTCGCCCACCATGATGTTGTCCGGCTTCAGATCGCGATGCAGCACACCGCGGCTGTGGGCAAAGGAGATCGCATCACAAATCTTCCTGAACACATCCAGCAAGCGTTTCAAACTGGAGTCGCGCAGTGCTTCGGGCTGCTCCTTCCGCAGGTCGTTGAGGAGCGTTTGCAGCGTCCGGCCCTTCACCAGCTTCATCGAGTAAAAGAGGTGTCCGTCCTCGTCATGGCCCAGGTCGTAGATGGGCACGATGTTGGGATGCTCCAGGCGCCCCAGCACCAGTGCCTCCCGGCGGAAACGCTCCGCCACCTCCGCGCTGTCGGCCTGTCCGGTCATCACCTTCACCGCCACCTCGCGCTCCAGCACCTCCTGCCGCGCCCGGTAAACCGCCCCCATGCCCCCGCGTGCGATGAAATCCTCCACCCGGTGCCCGGCCAGCCCGCCGAGCCTGCCGGCTCCACCCCTTGTTCCCGTGCAAATCGTGTCCTCCGCGGACGCGCGCTCCACATCATGCTCCTGCATGGCGTCACGGATGAATTCGTCGAGCGACTGGATCATGAAATCGGAAGCCCCCACCTTGACCGACAGCCTCCCGTTTGGCGAGGCATTTCCCGCCGCCGCACGTGGCTGGCCGGGGAGCGTCTGCATCAAATTTTTCCGGTGGACATCAATAGGACGCAAAATCCCGGCGCGTTGTGGAGAGTGCCAGACGCGCTCTTCATTTCCGACATCCGTCCATGCTTCCTTCCGCCGAACACCTCTCGCCCCCAGGTCATCACCTGCTCGACCGTCGCCGCTTCCTCTCAAGCAGCGCGACAGCACTGGGCTCGATCGCGTTGACGCGCCTGCTGGCCGCGGACGGCCTGTTGATCGATCCGGCACGGCCGTATGCGCCGCGACAACCGCACTTCCCGGCGAAGGCAAAGAATGTCGTCGTCATCTTCTGCGCAGGCGCAGTGAGCCAGCTCGAAACATGGGACTACAAGCCCGAACTCATCAAGTGGGACGACAAACCGTTGCCCGGCGGACCTGCGGTGACGTTTCAAGGCCCGGCGGGCAATCTTGCGCGGCCGCAATACACCTTCCGACCACGCGGACAAACCGGCAAGTGGGTCAGCGACATGATTCCCCATCTTGCGGAACTGACGGACGACCTCGCCTTCGTACATTCGCTCACCAGCAAATCCAACACGCACGGTCCGGCGGAGAATTTCCTCTCCACCGGCTTCACCCTCGATGGTTTTCCCTCTCTCGGCTCGTGGGTGACGTATGCGCTCGGCAGCGAAAACCAGAATCTGCCCAGCTACGTCGCCATTCCCGATCCACGCGGCGTGCCGCAGAATGGCGCCAACAACTGGGGACCCGGTTTTCTCCCCGCCGCCTTCCAAGGCACCGCGATGAGTTCGAAGAGCCCCGTGCGACATCTTTCCGCGCCTGGTGTGTCCGCGCAGGCGGATCAAGCCGCCCGCTCGTTGCTGCAAAAGATGAACGCGAGGCATCTCGAAGCGAACCCGGGCGATCAAAAGCTCGCCGCACGCATCGCCAGCTACGAACTCGCCGCGCGCATGCAGCTCAGCGTGCCCGAGATCAACGACCTCAGCACCGAGCCCGCGCACATTCTCAAAATGTATGGCGCGGACGACACGCAGAACGCCGACAAGGCCGCCTTCGCGAAGAACTGCATCCTCGCCCGCCGTCTCATCGAGCGCGGGGTGCGCTGCGTGCAGCTTTTCAACGGCGCCTACGCCAGCGGCGGCAAGCTCAACTGGGACGGCCACAGCGATCTCAAGGCGCAGTATGATGTGCATGCCAGCATCCTCGACCAGCCTGCCGCCGCGTTGATCCGCGACCTGAAACAACGCGGCCTGTTGCAGGACACGCTCGTCGTCTGGTGTACCGAGTTCGGCCGCATGCCCTTCTTCCAAAAAGGCGCGAAGGGCCGCGATCACAATCCCGACGGCTTCACCTGCTGGATGACTGGCGCCGGGGTGAAGCCCGGCGTCAGCCACGGCGTCACCGACGAACTCGGCCAGAAAGCGGTGAAGGACATCCATCCGCTCTACGACTTCAACGCCACCATTCTGCACCTTCTCGGCCTCGACCACGAACTCCTCACCTTCGAGCACAACGGCGTCCGGCGCCGCCTCACGAACGTGGAAGGCCGTGTGATCAAAGAGATGGTGGTGTGACTCCACTCATGCGACCAGCTTTCCTTTGCGCTTCGAGATTGAAATCGTCGCCTTGGTTCCGGAGTTGAACTCGATAAAGTCTTGCTCGATGCCGTCGCTGAAAATGACGCCGTTCTCGCCCATCAGCGATTCGATCACAAGCGGCTGCTGCGCCGTCACCTGACCGAAAACCAGCGCTGCGGCGGTTGTGTTGCTCGGGAAAGGCTCGCGTACGGTGAAGAAGAGGTGATTCGATTCCCACGGGAAACTCGTGTCCTTTGGCTCGGTGGCCGCCGCACGGCCTGAGGCAACCGCCACTGCCATCGAACCCGCCATCAGGCTTTTGAACCAGCCCGTGGAACCGAGGCCGGTCGAGACGATCACACCGCTGGATGAATGGTTCTCCGCCGTATTGCCCAGCGCGATGCGATACCGCGCCGATCCGTGGGATTTCATGCCGATGAAGAGATCGTTCACCGCGCACAGGCTCAGGCCGGTGTTCAATTTCGCCTCCGCCATCGTTACCTCGCGTTTTGACCGTCCGCCGCGCAGCACCTCGCGCATCACCTTGTCGAGCTGCGGCACCTGGAATGGCAGAAGCTGGCCGTCGTAGCGTTTCGGGTCCGGATTCACGCCCACGAGCGGTTGGCCGTTGAGATACTTCAAGGTGTTTGCCACCAATCCGTCCTGACCCAGCGCCACCACGATGTCCTGCTCTCCAAACACGAAATTGGGCAGAAAAGCCCGCTGCACGAGCTGCACGCGCCCCAATTCGCCGAGGGTACGTCGTGTTTGTGCGATGGACTGCTGGTAGGCGGCGTCCTCGCGCTCGTAATCGCCGAAATCACCGCCCAGCCGGCTCACATAAAACTTTGCCTGCGATTTCGTCGCGAACTTCGCCTTCAAATCCGCCAGCCGCGTCGCGCGCACGACGAGGATGATCTTCGTTTCAGTCAGGCGGTTCATACAAGCTCAGATGGCACACCGCAGAGTTTAGAAAACCGCAGAGAAAGACATTTCTGAATTCATCTCTGCGGTTTTCTCACCTCTGCGGTGCAAAACTCATTTCTTCGATCCCGGATTCGCCAGCAACTCGCTCAGCAGTTCCGGCGAGATGTTCAAATTGCCGATCTTGTCCGCCTTCGCGGCCAGTTCCTGGAAGGCGAACGCGATCAACTGCTGCGGCCTCATGCCGCTGGTCGCCAGCGCCTGCAACACGGCCGCGTCCGTGCTGGCGAGCGCCTTCATCGTGGCCTCGATGCCGTAGGCGCGTGTGTCGGACTCCGCTTTTGCGTTCTCAGCCGCCAGCGCCACCAGCTTCTTGCGCTCGTCTTCGAGACCGATGCTCGATTCCAGCTTCGCGCGCTCCAGTTGCGCCTCTTTTTCCTGCACCGCCTTCTCCGCGTCCATCTGTGTCTCGCGAATCTGCCGCTTCTTGTTCTCCACGGCAATCTCGGTGTTCAGCTCGTTCTCCTTGATCGCGCGCTCCTGCTCCACGGCGGCATTGCGCCGCATGAAGATGGCCTCGTCCGCGCCCTTGAGCAGTTGCTCGCGTGTTTCCGCCTCCAAAGCACGCGCCGTCTCCGGTGTCGGCTTGATCGCCAGCAGCGAAAGGCCCAGCACTTCGATCCCCAGAGCCGCCAGCTCCGCCGAGGTGCCGAGTTGAGCGCGAATCGCCGTCACCAACGTCTCCGAAGCGCGCAATGCCTGCCGCAGCGGCAGTTTCTCGATCTCCGCGCGCGCCAGCACATGCACGAGATTGATCACACGCTGCGGCAGCTTCTCCGGATCCTCCGAGGCATAGCCGCGTCCGTTGGGCGCGAGCGTGAAGTCCATCAGCCCCGCCACCTTCTTCGGCTCCGCGATGCGGTAGGTGATCTGGCCCTGCAGGCTCACGCTTTGATAATCCACTGTCTGTTCCTCAAAGATGAACGGCACGTCCGTGCTGCCCACCGGCACCGCCACGAGCGAGGTCGTGGGCGAGTAATAAAAGAACGAAATCCCCGCGCCCTCGCGGACGACTTTGCCGCCGCTGTGTTGAATAACATGCGTCGTGGGTGGAATCTTGATGAATCGAAGGCCGAACATGGTGTGGGTAGATGTGGAGATTTAGCGGAATCAATAAGGTGGAAGCAAGCGGCAAAAACCATGCGTGAGCACCACGCCGAGAAAAAAGAGATTTCTGAGCAGCATGGCAGGCCAGAGCACGCGTGGCGGCGCGACGCTTTCCTGCGCCATGCTGCGGATGAAGGTGACGGAGCGGGGCCAGTCGCGGATTCCTGTGATCCACGCCTTTGGAATGCCGCTTTCGCCCGTTTCGGTGCCGCAGATGCCTCCCGCAATGGCGGCCACGCTGTCCGTGTCGCCACCGCAGACGATGAGTTCGGTCAAAACGCGCTCGAAATCGCCGCGATGCCGCAGCCAGCCAAAAAGCGCCGCCGCGACCGAGTTCGGCGCGAAACCGCTCACGCCATGCTCGCAGCCGATCCGTGCCGCGTAGTCGCTGACGCTGATTTTTTCGCTCAGGCCGGTTTCCATGGCTGCGAAGCGCGATTTCATCTCCTCACTCGTCACCAGCGGTCGCAGAGTGTCGAGGACGGTTTTTGTTTCCGCATGGTGTGCCGCCAGGGCCGCCGCCTCGGCCACCAGCAGCGCGGATTCCTCCGCGCGTGGGTCGGTGTGGGTCACCCGGCAGGCTGCGAGGGCGAATTCATGCCGCATCGCCGCGTCATCGCGAAAGATCACGCCGACAATCGCACCACGCATCGCCGCGCCATTGCCTGCCGATTTCACGCCGGATCTGGAGGCTGGAAAACCGATCCATAGCCTCAAGATCGCCCGCGCCGTGCTCAATCCCACGCCTGCGGGCAGCGCCGCCAGCCACCAGCGCAACTGGCGGCCGAAATCTCGCTGCATCGCGGCCGCGTCATCGCAATGCCGACGCAGCGCCGCGGCCAGCATCAGCGTGTGATCCGTGTCGTCGCTCAGCATTCCACAACCGAAGACAAGCCGGTGACGCAACTCGGCTCCCGTCCAGTGTTGGATGCGCCGCCGGGTCAATCGTTCCAAGGGCAGGCCCAGCGCATCTCCCGCTGCCGTGCCGAGCAGGCAGCCAAGAATGGAGTCTGGAAGTGGGTGCCTCATGATTCGGCAAAGTCATAGACCACGACGGCGATGCCACGATCAGACAACCGGGATTGAATCAGCGGCTCGACGCGCTCCCATGTGCCGCCAGCCAGCCCACACCCAATGCGCGGCATGTGAACAGAGGCACCGATCCGATGTGCTGCATCTGCCAGCCTGCCCAAGGCTTGATCCAGAGCTTCATACCGGATAGGCGGCTCGTTGCCCTGCCAGCGTATGCCGTGCTGTGCGATCATGTTTGCCACATGAACACCCGTGCCTACCTCAACCAGCATCACCTCGCCAAGCGAAAAGGGCTGAGCGTCTGCTATCTTGCCTTTGAACCAAAGCCTGTATTGAGCCTCGGGTTCCTTCCATCGCTTGGAAAGTGCCATCACGAAGCCTGCGCCCCACCCACCAACGTCATTGCAGATATGAGCGATGATTGCGGGACCAACGCCAGCAGGCCGGGTAGCGTCGCCCGTCATATAGTTGATAGGGATGTGCTGGTTCATGGAAAATGGATGAAGAATGACGGCACATGCTCGATACGCCAGACGCCGTTCGTGCTGCGATAGAAGACATGCCCTTCGTTGTGCATCTGGCTGGCGAGGATGGTCAGTAGGACCGGTTTTCCATGACGTGCGCCGACCTCCAGGGTGACGCGGGTCTCTGCGGACAGATGCACATGATGGCGCTGCATTTTGAGCAGGCCTTTTACGCGGATGGAATCGAGGAAGCGTGTCGCGGTGCCGTGAAAGAGGAGTTCCGGAGGCGCTTGCGCCGCATACTCCAGCGCCACCTCGACCGAATGCCCCTGGCTGGCGCGGATGCGCAGGCCGTCGACACTGAACTCGAAGCGTTTCTTCGCATTTGTGCCGACGATGTGCTCCAGGTCCGCGCGCGATAGCGGTCTTCCCGCGTGGGCACACCCGGCCAGGAGCGTCTCCACCGCCGTCCAACCGGCGGAATCGAGCGTGACATGCGCGGCTCCCGGTTCATGCCGCAGGACAAGGCTGAGGAACTTGCTGGCGCGGGTGGTTTGGGCGGGGGTCATGGGAGTTGTGAATGGGTGAGTGGCCCCGAAGGTTGGTAAACTCGTTCTGAAGGAGTTTTGAGATCGGTGAAATCATTCTTCAAATTAGCGCGCTGCTCGACCACGAAAGGAGTGATGTCCTCGATGCTCAGGACGACCTCCTGACCGTAGCGTCGAAGCATTTCACCCCGGAGGCCAAGTTGAACGGCACGGCGCTCGACGCAGTGGCCGAGCGGATCGTGATCTGGATCCCACTGGAGGCGCGCGTCGGAGTTTGCCACGGCGGACTGCCAGTCCTCGTGCGTGGAGAAGCCGCTGGCGCCGTAGTTGGAAGCCACGGCGGACACAAACACGTCATCGAAGAAGCGTCTTTGAAGACGGACGGCAAGAATATGCTCCTGGCCTTCCTTGGCGGCCCAGCCTGAGCGGAACATCATCCAGAGGAAGTTGGGCTTGATCCAGCTCATGCGGCTGTAGCTGAACTCGCCGCCAAATCGCTGGTGCTCGACTGCGAATCGCGCAATCGAGGGCCGGTATGCCTGATAAACGATGATCGAATCATGGTCGAACTGCGCGAGGATGTGGCGGCCGCTTTGCGGCCAGTGCGGCAGTTGTTCGAGATATGGTTGAATCGAAAGTGTCATGGGAATCGTTGGGTGACCTCGATGAGGCCGATGATGTGTTGATTGAACTCTTCCAGTTCTTCCGCAGGCACCCAGAGTTCGCGGTGCATGTCGCCACCCACGACTTGCTTGACGTAGCGGCTGAGGAAATCGGCATCGACGGCGAAGCGGGTGACGAAACCGGAACCGGAGGCGGGCACATTCCAGTCGCGGGCGATCTGGATGGCGTATTCCTCGTTCATCACGGGATAGAAGATCGGCTGGTCTGGCAGACGCGGTGGAAAGGCTTTCCATCCGCTTTGCTCGATCAGGGCGAGTTCTTTCGGTCCGACGGGACGGTAGAGGGTGATGGTTTTCATATCTCAAACAAGAAGCCCTTCTTCTTCAGCCTCTCATATTTCACCGGATCGAAGCGGAAGAGCTGGGCGGGACGGTGGGCGCCTTCCTGATGTTTTTCTTTGAGGGGGATGAGGAGATCGTGGCTGAGGGCTTTTTTGCGGAAGTTTCGTTTGTCGAGCTCCTCGCCAAGGACGGCCTCGTAGAGGCGCTGAAGCTGGGTGAGGGTGAATTTCGGCGGCAGCAGCTCGAAGCCGACGGGCTGGTAGGTGAGCTTGCCGCGCAGACGGGTGAGCGCGGTGGCGAGGATGGAGGCGTGGTCGAAAGCGAGCGGTGGAACGTCGTTGACGGAAAACCACTTGGCCTCGGCGGCGTCGGTGTCGGCGGTGACAACGGAGGGCTTCACCAGCGCGAACCACGCTACGCTGACGACACGCTCACGCGGATCGCGTTTCACGGTGCCAAAGGTGTAAAGCTGCTCCAGAAAGACATCCCGCAGCCCGGTTTCCTCCTCCAGCTCACGACGCGCGGCTTCATCGAGCGTTTCCTCGACCCGTACGAAGCCGCCGGGCAGCGCCCAGCGGTCCTTGAACGGCTCCAGGGCGCGGCGGATGAGCAGGACCTGAAGCTCGCTTCCATCGAAGCCGAAAACAACGCAGTCCACGGTCAGCGCGGCACGCGGATACTGGTAAGTGTGAGGCATACACGATCTGTGGTGTAAATTTAACACTAATCAATGGTGAATTTCGAATTCCATCCAAGGACTTATAGGAAGCTGAATGGACGGGACTGTTGAGGGGCTTTGCTGCCGGTCATCGAAATATGAAAGCCAATAGCTCCACGACTTCAACGCCACCATCCTCCACCTCCTCGGCCTCGATCACGAACGCCTCACCTTCGAGCACAACGGCGTCCGGCGCCGCCTCACGAACGTGGAAGGCCACGTGATGAAAGAGATGCTTGCGTGACGAAATGTGCAGCGTCACGCACCGGTCATTGTGTGATCCAGTCCGGGTTGAAGCGTGCGAAGTGAAGTTCGTCCCAGTAGTGGGAGCTGCCTTTATCCGCGCGCTCGTAAACGACGGCGATGCTTCCGTCAGTCATGACTGCGATGTCCGAATAAGAGCCTGGATGCGGCCAGACGGCGCGCCCGGCCGACCAACTGGCGCCTTCGTCGTGACTGATCCGAATGGTGAGGTTGTAGCGGCCGTAGGGGTGCTCCTTTTGACGAAATGGCGACGCCGGGCTGCAAAACAGAAGTGTTTTTTCATCCAATCTCTCGAGGCTGCCATGACAGCGGGGTGTGATGAGCTCTTCCTGACGCCGGAGCGCGCTCCAGGTTTGGCCGCCATCCTTTGAGATGCTGGTGAGGTGGCGCAGGTTGTCAGGCGCGTCTTCAGCGCTTTCGTTTCGGGATATCACGCGGATGCCGCCGTCATTGAGTTCGATGAACTGGCACTCGCTGGTGTGCATCCCGATGGTGCCGCCGAGTTGCCAGGACGCGCCGTGGTCATCGCTGTAAAAGCAGTGGGCAAAACTGCGAAGGCGGCCTCCCCCGATGTCCTCGCGGTGGCGCGCGGGCACAAGCAGCCGTCCGGATTTGAGTTGCACCATCGCATGGCCCGGACCGCATCCGTAGCGCTGATGCCAATCTCGTTCCCAGCGCTGGGCGTGACTTTTGGGGTTGAAGGGTTTTGTGTCCGGCTTGCCCCGCAGTTGGTCCCATTCGGGTTTGGTGACCTGATCGTGAATGACGACGGGTCCCTGCCAGGTGAGTCCGTTGTCCGTGCTGCTGAGGTGGGCGAACTGTTTCTTGTCCTTTAAAAAGAAGAGCCAGAGTTTTTGCGTGACGCGGTCGAATCCCAAGGTGAGGTCGGTGCAGACGCGGTCCACATCGTCGAGGATGAGGATTTCCCCGGTCCAAGTTTTGCCGCCGTCGGAACTGCGCTTCATGACGATGTCGTGGTCGCCGATGTCGCCAGGTCCGTCATTGCGCTTTTCACAGACGACGAGGAGGTCTCCATTTGGAGCCTGGATGAGGGCTGGAATGCGGTAGTTGGGCTTGTTGGCTGGAGTCACCGGAAAAAGGCAGGTGGTCTCGAACCAGGGCTCCGCAGCGCTGGCAGGCAGCGCGCAGAGAATCACGGCTTGAAATAAAAAAATTCGCATAACCGGCTTGAGTAAACGCCGTCAAGCATGCGGCTTGCATGGTTTGTTGAGCTGACCACAAACAGCGCGCTGTTTCCGGAAAGCTTTCAGCCCCGAATGGAGAATACAGGGCAATTTTACCTTCCGAAGAATGGATAAAAGCGGTTGTCAAAACCGCGCAGGCTGCCGCATGGTGCGCGCATGGCTAGAGCCGCACCAGCCAATCTTGTTGTTGTCGGGTCCATGAATGTGGACTTGACCGCCTCTGTTAAACGCCTGCCCGCGCCCGGAGAAACGGTTTCCGCATCCGCGCTGGAAAAACGCTTCGGGGGCAAGGGCGCCAACCAGGCTTTGGCAGCGGCGCGACAGGGGGCTGCGGTGACGCTCATAGGCTGCCTTGGGGATGATCCGGACGGACGTGATTATCGCAACCACCTGCGCCGTGAGGGGGTGAACTGCAGTTCCGTCAACACCACGCGCGGCGGCACCGGCAGCGCCTTTATCGCCGTGGACGCGAAGGGGGAAAACCAGATCATCGTCATCCCAGGCGCCAATTCCGCCCTGACGGCTCCATCCGTGAAGGTGCAGCGTTCGCGCATTGAGGTGGCAAAGACGCTGCTTCTTCAGTTGGAGGTGCCCATGGAGAGCGTGATCGAGGCCATCCGGCTGGCGAATGGCCGCCAGGTGCCGGTGGTTTTTAATCCCTCGCCCTGCCGCGCGGACTTTCCCTGGGCCAAGGTGAGGGTGGAGGTTCTCATTGTGAATGCAGGAGAGGCGCGGATGATTTTTGACGCCGATCCGGCGGGGATGCAGGACGGTGTCGCGGCTTGGCAGGAAAAACTCAAGGAGAAGAACATTGGCATCCTCATTGTCACACGCGGTGAAAAACCCACGCTTGTGCTGCATTCGGAAGGCTTCAAAAAAGTCGCCACGCATCCTGTCAAACCGGTGGATACCGTGGGCGCGGGAGACACCTTCGCGGGCGCATTCTCCACTTTTTTCGCCGAAGGCATGCCGCTGCTGGAGTGCGTGCGCTGGGCGAATGCCGCCGCGGCGCTCGCCACGCTCAAGCACGGCGCTCAGGATGGCATTCCCATGCGCGGCGACGTGCAGAGCGCGCTGAGCCATGCCGAAGGGAAAAAATGAGGGCTTTGGCAGCGCAAAAATGTTCGCGTTTTCCTCCTTGCGCCTTCCCGGCATCTCTCAATCCTCCGCGTCCCCATGACCACTGTCACTCTCGGACTCATCCAAGGCGGCACTCATGCGGGCAAGGCCGAAAGCCACGCCCGTCATGAGCGGCTGATCCGTGAGGCGGCGGCGCGGGGCGCGCGGATCATCTGCCTGCAGGAGCTTTTCGACATTCCGTATTTCTGCACCCGGCAGGACACCGCGCTCTTTGATCTGGCCGAGGCAGTGCCCGGGCCGACGACGGAAAAGATGTCCGCGCTCGCCAAAGAGCTCGGCGTGGTGCTCATCGTCCCGCTTTTCGAAAAGCGCGGTCCCGGCCTCTACCACAACACCGCAGCCGTCCTCGACGCGGACGGCGCCTTCCTCGGCAAGTACCGGAAGATGCACATCCCGCAGGATCCCGGCTTCGAGGAGAAGTTTTACTTCACGCAGGGCGACCTCGGCTACCGCGTGTGGGACACGAAGTTTGGCCGCATCGCCGTGCTGATTTGCTGGGACCAATGGTTCCCAGAAGCGGCGCGCCTCGCCGCGCTGGCCGGCGCGCAGATTCTTTTTTACCCCACAGCCATCGGCTGGCTAGCCTCGGAAAAGGCCGCGCTTGGCAAAGCCCAGCATTGCGCTTGGGAGACGGTGCAGCGCGGTCATGCCGTGGCGAACGGCTGCTTCGTCGCCGCGGTGAACCGCACCGGGTTTCAGGACGAAACCGAGTTCTGGGGCCAGAGTTTCGTGGCCAACCCCTACGGCGAGATCGTCGCCAAAGCCTCAGTTTCAGAGCAGGAGGCGCTTGTCGTCCCCTGCGACTTCCAGGTGGTGGAGGACTTCCGCCGCATCTGGCCTTTTTTCCGTGATCGCCGCATTGACACTTACGCACCCCTGACCAAACGCTACCTCGATGAGTAAAGGATACCCGAAGAACCACCGCCTGCCCGCTGAATTCGAACCCCAGGAGGCGGTCTGGCTGTCATGGCCCTCAAACAAGGAGAGCTGCCCGAAAACATACCTCAAGCTGCAGGACAAGTTCGGAGAGATCGCCGCGAACATGACCCGCTACCAGCGTGTGCGCATCAACGCGCCGGAAAACATGCACATGGGCATCCGTCTCAGCATCGCCGACAACGAGGGCGCGCTGAACATGGTGGACCTCTACAACCACCAGACCAATGACGTCTGGTGCCGCGACCACGGCCCCATTTTCATCAAAAACGATACCACCGGCCAGGTCTCCATCACCGACTGGAAATTCGACGGCTGGGGCGGAAAGTTCGAGGCCGGGCTGGACAACACCATCCCCGAGAAGGCCGCCGAAGTGCTGAAGATGGACCGCTATGTCTCCGACATGGTGCTCGAAGGCGGCGCCATCGAGACCAATGGCAAGGGCCTGCTTTTCACCACCGAGGCCGTCCTGCTCAATCCCAACCGCAACGGCGGCAAAGCGCGCAAGAAAGAGGAGGTGGAGAAGGAGCTGAAGGCCATGCTCGGCGTCACCGACATCGTCTGGTTCAAGAAAGGCATCGAGGGTGACGACACCGACGGCCACATTGACGATCTCGTCCGTTTTGTGCGCGAGGACGCCGTCATCTGCATGGTCGAGAGCAAGGAGAACGACCCGAACTACAAGGCGCTCAAGCAAATCCGCGAGCAGCTCGACGATGTGCGCACCGCCGACGGCTCCAAGCTGGAAATTATCGAAATCGAAATGCCCAACGCCATTGAGGCCAGGGACTGGCGTCTCAGCCGTCTGCCCGCCAGCTATGCGAATTTTCTCATTGTGAACAATGCCGTCTTTGTCCCCATCTTTGGGCAGAAGAAAAAGGACGCCATGGCCGAGGACAAGATCGCCGAGTGCTTCCCTGGGCGCGAGATCATCTCTGTCACCTGCAAGGATCTCGTCATGGAAGGCGGCGCTCTGCACTGCATCGCCATGCACCAGCCGAAGTAAGGTGGCGCAACCGTCCCGGTTGCCCCAATCCGCATCCAGGTCAAACTTTCCTCACTTTCCAGTTCCCGTACTTCCGCATGAACGTCAGCATTTTCGGACTCGGATATGTGGGTGCTGTCACCGCCGGCTGCCTGGCCGAGCTTGGGCACGGCATCGTGGGCGCGGATGTCCAGCAGGCCAAGGTGGACGCCTTCAACACCGGCCGGTCCCCCATCATCGAACCCGAACTCGATGATCTGCTCGGCACCGCCCGCGCCGGTGGCCGCCTGCGCGCCACCACAAGCGCCGAAGAGGCCGTGGCCGCCACGGATGCCAGCATCATCTGCGTCGGCACCCCGTCCCTTGAGTCCGGGCGGCTGAATCTCGATTTCGTGCGAAAAGTCAGCGAGCAGATCGCCGCCGCCCTGCGCGTCTCCGGCAAACGGCATGTCATCCTTTTCCGCAGCACCATGCTGCCCGGAAGCACGCGCCAGATGGTGCGGGACTTCTTCGAAGACTTGCGCGTTTCCGGCCAGGTGTCCGTTTATTACTGCCCCGAGTTTCTGCGGGAGGGCACCGCCGTGAGGGACTTTCGCGAGCCCTCCCTGGCCGTCGTCGGCACCCATGACGGGCGCGAGCCGGAAAGTGACGAAGCCCGCCGGCTGCTCGGTGGCACCCCCGCCGTGCTCGCCTGGGAAGGCGCGGAGATGATCAAATACGCCTGCAACTACTTTCACGCTTTGAAGGTGGGCTTCGCCAACGAGATCGGCCGCCTGTCCAAATTCCTTGGTGAGGATGGCGCCCGCGTCATGGACGTGGTCTGCGCCGACACCCGGCTGAACATCTCCCGCTATTACATGAAGCCCGGCAACCCCTTCGGAGGCTCCTGCCTGCCCAAGGATGTCAGCGCCCTGCTCTCCTTCGCGCGCCAGGAGGGCATCACTCTGCCCCTGCTGGACAACACGCTCGACACCAACCAGGCCCACCTCGACCTGCTCATCAAACTCATCACCAGCAAAGGAGCGCGCCGTGTCGGCCTGCTCGGACTCGCCTTCAAAGCCGACACCGACGACCTGCGCGGCAGCCCCATGGTGGCTGTGGCCGAGACACTGCTTGGACGCGGGTTTCATCTCAGCATCTACGATCCCAGCCTCAACCTAAGCCGCCTCATCGGCGCCAACGAGGCCGAAATTCAGCGCCGCATGCCGCACCTTGCCTCCCTGCTCAAAGACGACCCGCGCGAGGTGCTTGAAAGCAGCGACCTCATCGTCGCCTCGCAGAAATGCGTCCCCCTGGAGCAACTCGCCACCCTCGTCAACGCGAACCAGTACGTCATTGATGTGAATGGCTGGCGCGAGCTGGCGGAACTGCCCTGGAACTATGAGGGGCTGTGCTGGTAGCCGGAAGCATCAGCGTGTTTTGGCCCGTTTTTTCGGTTTCCTGGCCGCCTGCGGGGCCGATTCCAGCGCGCAGGTGTGGATTTCATAAGGCGCCCCGGTGGCACTGTCGAACTCGGCGGCGGCGTTGAGTCCTGCCCGTACGATGTCCACCACATTGTCGAACGGGTCATAGACCATTTGCATGGCGCCAAGGGCGAAATCCCGCCCGGAGCCGGCGGCCCAGAATTTGTGAAACTGCTGGGCGCTGCGGTAGGAGTAGAGGGCGAAGATGCCGTGGGGGTTGGCCAGCACGCCGTAAAACTGCGTGGTCTCGTATTCCTCCTCCTTCGAGGCCATCGTGGACATGAAGTACTCGGCCTTCATCCAGTGGTGAGCGTGACGGAAGGTCTCGAAAATCATGTCCGTGGAGGAGAAATCACGAGGGCGCTCGGGATTGGCGAAGTAGCTGTTCATCACGACGAGGCTCGCGGATGTGCCGGTGAGGCCTATGAAAGTGTCCCCGATTTTGGTGATCTTGGTTTTGTTGACGACATGGTGCGCGCGCTGGCGCAGCGAGCCTAGGCAGCTCATGGTGTCAGCGCCAATGCAGGCGACTCCGTTTTTTTGGGCGACGACGATGGTGGACATGCGGCGCGTAGTGTGGGGAGCGGGTCCGCTGGCGCCAGCCTTTTTTGGCATGGACAGCGCGGATTTTGGCAATGCGGATGGAAGTTGCGCAAGGCGTGCAACATTCCCCGTTGGTGCCGCATGACGTTTCTCCGCCTGCCCATCCTCTTGACCGCCTCGCTGACGCTGCCTTTGACCGCGCAGGAGGGGCCGCTGCTTTTCCAGACGGTGTGCGCGCAATGCCACGGGCCGGAGGGCGGGGGCAGGGACGAGTTGAAAGCGCCCTCCATCGCCGCCCTGCCCGCCTGGTATGTGACGACACAACTGGCGAACTTTCACGACGGCAAACGCGGACGCGACGGCGCGGCGGACCCGCAAGGCGCGATGATGGCGGCGGTGGCCAAGGCGCTCTCGGAGACGCAAATCCAGGCTCTGGCCGCGCATGTGGAGTCCCTCAAGGAGGTGGCTCCGGCGGTTCTCGTGGTCGAGGGCGCGGATGTGCGGGCGGGCCAGGAGCTGTTTTATGAGCGCTGCATGGAGTGCCACCGCTACAACGCCTCGGGTGAGATGGTCTTTGGCAGCCCGCCGCTGACGGGCAGGCAGGGCTGGTATCTGCTGGCCCAACTGCAAAAATTCAAGGGTCTGCACCGGGGCGCCGCCAAGGGCGATGAAAAAGGCGCGAAGATGGTGGAGATGGCCACCAAGTTCATCGAGGACGAGCAGACGATGAAAAACCTCGTGGGCTACATTTTGACGCTGAACAAGCCGTGAAATCCCGCCGCCGGCGCGTATGGATCAGGCCATGCGCATCATCACCTGCGGCCCCGAGCACCTGGAGTCCATCCGCGCCATCTTCAACGAGGCGATTGTGAACTCCACGGCGATTTACGACTACCACCCGCGCAGCGTGGAGACGCTGCGCGAGTGGTTCGAGGCCAAGCAGGCGCGCGGCCTTCCCGTGATCGGCGTGGAGGACGGGGACGGCGTGCTCATGGGCTTCGGCAGCTACGGACCCTTCCGCGCCCTTCCGGCCTACAAGTACACCGTGGAGCACTTGGTCTATGTGGACGCGCGCTTTCGCGGCCTCGGGCTGGGGCGCTTGCTGCTGGAGCAGGTCATCCAGTCCGCCCAGGCGCGCGGCTTCCACATGCTGGTGGGTGTGATTGACGCGGAGAACGCGTCCAGCATCGCGCTGCATGAGCGCCTCGGTTTCAAAAGCGGCGGCGGACTGCGCCACGCGGGCTTCAAGTTCGGACGCTGGCTGGACCTGGTGTTTTATCAAAAGCTGCTGCCCACTCCCGAGTCGCCGGTGGACGGGTGAGATGAGGCTCCACGCAATGCCTCCAGCGCTTCCGTGATGAGCCCCGGCCCGCGATAGACCAGACCCGAGTAGAGTTGCACCAGGTCCGCGCCGGCCGAGTGTTTTTCCAGCGCGTCCGCACCGCTGAGAATGCCGCCGACGCCGATGACGGGAGTGCCTTTCCGCAGGAGCATTCGGAAGGCCTGGACCACGAGCGTGGAGCGTTCGCGCACCGGCGCGCCGCTCAGGCCGCCGGCCTCGCCTGCGAGTGGATGCCCGGCCACAGCCTCGCGGCCGATGGTCGTGTTGGTGGCGATGACGCCGTCCACGGCCAGCTCATTGAAGACACGCGCCAGCGCCTCGATCTGCTGGCCGTCGAGATCGGGCGCGATTTTCACCAGCAGCGGCTTTTTCTCTCCATGCTCGCCAGCCAGCCGCGCCTGCTCGGTTTTCAAGGCGGCCAGCAGCGCTCGAATGGAGTCCTCCGCCTGGAGATCCCGCAAGCCCTTGGTGTTCGGAGAGGAGATGTTCACAGCGATGTAGTCCGCCACGGGATACGCCGCTTTCAGGCAGGTCAGATAGTCCCTCACCGCCTCATTGTTGGGCGTGTCGAAGTTTTTTCCGATGTTCACTCCCACCACAGCCCGGGTTTTTCGCCGCCGCAGGCGCCGCACCGCGGCTTCGATGCCGGGATTGTTGAAACCCATGCGGTTGATCAGCGCCTCGTGTTCCGGCAGGCGGAAAAGACGCGGCTTCGGATTGCCCGGCTGCGGGCGCGGCGTCAGCGTGCCCACCTCCACAAAGCCGAATCCCAGCGCCGCCCAGGCATCCACCGCCGAGGCGGATTTGTCCATGCCCGCCGCCAGGCCGAGCCGGTTGGGGAAGGCCAGGCCCATGCAGGTCAGCGGAGCGTCTCCGGGATGCGCGCCCCTGCGTCCCAGCGTCAGCAAACCGCAGGCATGGGAGAGGCGCATCATGCGTGTTGTCCATTCATGCGCGCGCTCGGCGTCCATGCGGAAGAGCCAGGGTTTGAGCAAAGGGTAAAGCTGCGCGGCGAGTGACATGCCACTGCAAAGCGCCGCGCGCCTCCGCTGTCAACCCATGGCGCGCGCCGCCCGGGTCACCGCTGCACTTTGGCGTCGCCGCCGGAGGCCAGCTTTTCCACCTCGTGCAGGGTGGCCATGCTGGTGTCTCCTGGCGTGGTCATGGCCAGCGCGCCGTGGGCCGCGCCGTAGTCCACAGCCTTTTGCGGGTCATTTTCCCTCAACAACCCGGCGATGAGGCCGGCCACAAAGCTGTCCCCGGCGCCAATGCGGTCCAGGATGTCGAACCGTGGATAGTCCCTGCTGCGGTAAAAGGAGCCTTTGTGCCAGCAGAGCGCGCCCCAGTCGTTGACCGACGCGGTATGCACGCGGCGCAGTGTGGCGGCGATGGTTTGCAGGTTCGGGAACTCGGCGGCTAGCTTCTCCATGGCCGGGCGCAGCGCGGCATCCTCGGCGGCAAACAGATCCGCGCTGCCGGGGATGGGTGGCCCGGCCGTGGGAGGCTCGTCGCAGAGCACGCCGATCATCACATCCACAAAAGGCGCGAGACGGCGGTTCAACGCCTGCGCGGCGGGAAAGCCGCCGCGCTCCTGCCAGAGGCTGGGGCGGTAGTTCAAGTCGTAGCTGACGGTGACGCCGTGCCGTTTCGCCGCCTCGCAGGCCTCGATGGTCACAAGGGCGGTGGACTCGGACAGGCCGGCGAAAATGCCGCCCGTGTGCAGCCAGCGGCAGCCCAGCACGCCGAAAAGATGGTCGAAATCGAAGTCCCCCGGCTTGATCTGGGAGGCCGCGCTGTGGCCGCGATCCACGCTGCCCCTGGCGCCGCGCGCGCCGAAGCCCCGCTCGGTGAAGTTGAGCGGATTGCGCACGCGCCTGCCCATGCCGTCGTAGGGCGACCAGCGGATCAGGGAAGTGTCCACTCCGCCCTGGAGGATGAGGTCCTCCAGCAGCCGCCCGATCTCATTGTCGGCGAAGGCGGTCAAAATGCCCGTGTTCAGGCCGAAGCAGCGCCGCGCCCCGCGCGCCACATTGTATTCGCCGCCGCCCTCCCAGGCGGTGAACTGCCGCGAGGTGCGCACACGCCCCTCTCCGGGGTCGAGACGCAGCAGGACTTCGCCAAGGGAGAGGACATCATATCGCGGGTTGGGCGTGGGCATGGCAGCGAGCATGGAGAGGAAATCGGAAATTCGAAATTCGAAATTCGAATTTCAGCCGTCCCGCGCGGGGTTACTCCGCAGGCTCCATGGTGGCCTTCATGGACCCGGTGCTCTGCTTCATGCGCGGGTCGGCGCCGTAGTCGTGGATCTGCTCCACGCGCAGCTCTGCCAGCTCCTTGTGGCAGGTGGCGACGATCACGCGCCCGCTCTCGTCAACTTCGCAGGCGATTTTGAATCCGCGAGCCTCATCGTAGCCGAAGATTTCCACCATCATCTCGATGACGTACTCGTAGGTGTGCGTGTCGTCATCGTGCAGGATCACATGCCACGGTGGCTCCAGTTCCGGCTGCATCTTCGGCTGCGCGGGCATCTGGCGCGGGCGCGCGGGCAGCACCGGAGTATCGGTGGCGTTGGTCACGGTTTGCTGCGGGCGCGGAATCACGCCGCCATGATGCACCCGGCGGCGCTGCCGCTCAAGGGGCGTGTTCGGCGCAGTGGCATGACATTTCGTCCTTGATCCGCAAAACCGGGGTCATGCCGCCGCAGTTCCGCATGGCGTTTGCCGTGACTCCAACCTGCCATCCGGCGTCCTGGCTCGCTCCGCGCCTACTGTGTCCGGACTCCGGCCATGACGGAGGGTTTTTCGGTGAAGGAGGTGTCGGTGAGGGTTTTCAAAAAGGCGACGAGGGCGGCTTTTTCCTCCGGGGTGAGGCCGAGGCCGCCGTGCGTGAGGTGTTTGGCCAGGTTGGGATCCAGCGTGCCGCTGCTTTTGATGCCGCGGTCGTAGTGGTCCACGACTTCCTCCAGAGTCTTGAAGCGGCCGTCGTGCATGTAGGGCGCGGTGAGGGCGGCGTTGCGCAGGGAGGGGGTCATGAATTTGCCTTTGTCCCCGGGTTTGCCGGTGACTTTCTCCCGCCCGATGTCGCGGATGAGGTCATCGGGGTCGAGACCGTTGTTGTGGAACTGGTTGTTGGTGAAATGGGCGCCTCCGTGGCAGTGGAAGCAGTCGGCGCCGCGAATGCCGCGGGCGGGGTCGGACTCGGTGAAGAAGAGCCGGAAGCCGTGCTGCTCCTGCTCGGTCAGCTCGGCCTTGCCGGCGCGTGCGAGATCGAGCCTGGACTGGCCGGAGATGAAGGTGAGGAGGAATTGCTCGAGGGCGAGGGCGATGCGCTCGGGGGTGATCTCGCGGGTGCCGAAGGCTTTTTCAAAGTCGCCGAGGGTGCCGGGGTCGGCGCGCAGCTTGGCGATGACGCCGGGCAGGGTTTCGTTCATTTCGAGGGGGTCCTGGATGGGGCGGAGGACCTGGTCGCGCAGGGTGGGGGAGCGGCCGTCCCAGAAGAAGGAGGGCTTCCATGCGAGATTGAAAAGGGGCATGGCGTTGCGCGCGCCGGTCTGGCCCTGGGCGCCGGTGCTGGTGGCGAGCGGTTCGGCGAAGGCGGCCTGCTGGTGGTGGCAGGAGGAGCAGGACTGGGTGTTGTTGATGGAAAGGTGCTTGTCCTCAAAGAGACGGCGGCCAAGGCTGACGCCATCCGGGGTGGGGATGTTGTCCTCCGGCCAGGCGGTGAGCGGGAAATGCGGGGGGACGTGGCTGGCGAGGGTGGGTGGGGCGTTGACGCTGCCGACGAGCTCGGCGGGGCCGGTGTTTTGCAGGTCGGGCTGGATGCCGAGGAGTGCGAAGGCCTGGACGGCGTTGTCAGCCATGCGCGCGGCGAGGCCGCCGTCGTCATGGGAGTGGGTGGAGTCGGAGTCGGGAATGCGGATGGTGTGCGCGGCGGCGAAGACGCGCTCGGTGTCGAAGGCGAGGGTGAGGCGGAGGTCGCCGTTGAGGTCCATCTCGACGGGGACCTCGATGGTGCCGGCGCAGTCCTGGCCGGCGAGGTGGTAGGAGTAGCCGCCGGGGTTTTCTCCGGGGCGCTCGTAGTGGCCTTCGATGGCGAGGAAGACGTAGCCGTCTTTCCAGCTCCAGTGCAGGGCGTTGAGGTCGGGGTTCAGGGGATGGCCGGCGGGCCAGCGGGCGGGGTCGGACTTGTCGGTCTGCTCGTCGAGGCCGAGATCGAAGCGCAGGGCGGTGTATCTGCCGCGCGGGACGCGTGGCAGGGTGAAGTGGGTGCGGTCTTTTTCGACGTCGAGGAAGGCGAACCAGTCGCCGGCGCTGATCCACTCGCCGCTTTCGGTGCGGAGCATGGCTTTGGAGAGGAGGTAGGCGAGGCGGGTGACGCTGAGCTTGTCTCCGGCGGCGTTGAGGAGGCCGGGCTTTGCAAGCGGCAGGGGCGCGCCGTGCCAGCGGTGCTGGATCTGGACGGTGAGACGGGCGGCGGGGAGCTGGAGGCGGATTTTTTCGGCGATGCGCCCGAGCAAGGCGGCGTGCTGCTCCAGCTCCTGCTGGCGGACTTCGGGAATGCCGGACCACCAGCCGGATTCGACGGCGTCGTGCCGGATGGCGCGGTAGCGGGCGAGGCAGCGGTCGAGCTGGCCCCAGCGGCGGATGATGGCGTCGTCGTCGCGCTTGGGCTGGCCGGGGCGGAGGAGGTCGTTGAGGAGGTTGAGGGCGGCTCCGGCTCCGGCGAGGGCGGCATTGAGGCCGGACATGGGGGCGGTGCCGTGGGTGATGGCGCGCTCTGCGAGGGCGTCGAGCTCCTGGCGTGTCTCCGGTTTTTCGGCCAGGCGGGCGGCGAGCTGGTAGTGGAGGATCTCGTAAAGCACGGGGTCGCCGGGATCGAGTTCGTAGGCGATGCGCAGACGCCAACTGGCGGAGGCGTTGAGAAAGCGGCGGTGGGCGTCGGAGGTGGGAAAGGGGCTGTTGCGCTTGGTGCGTCCCGCCTCGAGTTCGGCGAGGCGGACGATCTGTTTATCGAGCCATGAGACGTTCTCTCCGGGGGGGGCAGGCTTGGAACGGCGCGCGAAGATGCCGGGCGGTTCTGGTGTTGGTGTTTTGGCCTGTTCCTTCGTGGTTTTGTCATGGCTGCTCTGCGCGGCGCTCTGGCCGCCGTGCCAGTAGCTGTGCAGGGAGTCGCGGATGACGCGCGCGGCCAGGCTGCCGAAGGCGCTGCCGGCGAGGCCGAGGGGATTGGTCATGTCTGTGACGGCGGCTCGCGGGCCGGTCATGCTCTGACCCGCCCAAAAAAGTCCCGCAGCACAGGCGAGCGTCAGGAGCGTGTGCGGAAGGCGCATAGTCCGAGGAGGGAAAGAGCCGCGCCCTGGAGGGTGAGACCGCCGAGGGTGGCGAGGAAGTCCGCCGAGGGGAGCGGTCCCATTTTGAAGACAAGACGCGGGGTGAGGTCCGCCAGATGATAATGCGGCACGGCGAGCCAGAGCGTCTGGATGAGGCTGGAGGATGAGCCGCCGAGCATGGGTGCGAGCCAGGCGGCGCCAAAGAGGCCGGTGAATAGCAGGGCCACCGGGACGAGGAAGGCGATGACCTCGGCGGTGCGAGTGCCAAGCGCGGCGGCGAGCAGGACGAGCGGGGCGGCGCAGATGAAGTAAAGGGCTGTGTATTGCAGGACGAGCTGCGTCCAGAGCGCGCCTTCGCCCGCGCGCTGAGGCAGGCAGAAGACGACACAGACAAGCGCGGCGATGACGGCCACGGCGAGCATCCAGAGGAGCACGGCGGAGCCGAGCTGGAGCCAGAGATTCCAGGCGCGGCGGCCGCCTGAGCGCAGGTGCTCCAGCATTCCCTCGACCCTCAGGCGGCGGCCAAGCGCGGCGGCCTGGAAGGGCAGCCAGGTGAAGAGGGCGAGCCAGGCGAAGACCCACGCGGCCTGGGCGCGCGCGGGCTGGAGGATCTGGGGATTTTCCTGCCAGGGTGTGACGAGCGGAGCGAGCCATGCGAAGACGAGCGCGCCGCCGAGCAGCAGCCAGCAACTGCTGCGGCTCATCAGTCCGGCCAGGCTCATGCGGAGGAGGGGGAGGGATTTCATGACTGGAGGGAGTGGTAAGTGTCGAGCCAGGTGGCGCCGCTCTTTTCACGCGCATGGGCCAGCCTGCCGCCGTGGATGGAGAGCAGGGAGTCGGCGTGGCGCACGGACTCCAACTCGTGGAGGATGACGAGGCGGACGGCCTTTGTCTGTGCGGAGGACCAGAGCGCGGTCATCTGGGCGCGGGTCTCGGCGTCGAGGCCGGTGAGAGGCTCGTCCATGAGCAGCACGCCCGCGTTTTCGTGCGCCACCTTCACCTCGGCGAGGATGAGCAGCACTTTCTGGCGGTTGCCGCGGGAGAGCTGGCCGATGGGCCGGTTCAAATCCAGACGCAGGGTTTCGGCCAGCTCCTCGGCCATGGCGAGCGCGCCGTTTTTCAGCAGGGAGCGGAAGAGTGTGCGCGGTTTGAGTTCCGAGTCGGCGCGCAACTCGTCGGAGAAGTAGTAGACGTGCCCGCCGGCGTTGACGGAACCGCTCAAGGCTGGGAGAAGGCCGGCGAGGGTGCGCAGCAGCGTGGTTTTTCCGGAGCCATTCGGGGCCACGAGCAGATGCAGGCCGGGACCGGTGACTACATCCTGCGGAGTCTCGACGAGGCAGCGCTGCCTGCGGTGCCAGAGGGGACCTTCACGATAGCCGAAGCGGGTGCCGGCGGGGATTGTCAGAGCGGGTTGTTCAGACATGGGAGTACTATCACGGGTTTCTGTCATTTGCCAACATCCCATAATCCATCATCGGGGGCGCCGGAGGGATCATAAACGACGCCGCTGGTGTAGAGGAGCGGGGGCATGACATTGTAGTCGAGTGTGAGCGACTCGCCCGATAGGCTGACAAAGGCTGGCATGGCATACCAGCCTTCCGGCAGGTAAGTCTGCAATTGCGCGGAGCTGACCAGTTCGATGTCGCCGGTGGGGTGGTCGGCCATCCAGGCGCGCTGGGCGGCGAAGACGGCCTGGAGGGAGAGGGAGGCATCCTTGCCGCGCTGCCAGTCGCGGATGGAGGAGACGGTCAGCCCGGCGAAGGTGCTCAGACCCAGGAGCAGGGCCATGACGAGGCTGAGCTCAAGGAGGCTGTAGCCGCGGCGGGTGGAGTCAGTCTTTGTCGGGCGAGGGTTCATGGGCGGTGAGTGCGGCGGGTTTTTCTGCGAGGGCTGCGAGAGCGGCGGCTTCGCTTTGCGGGATGATGCGCAATTTTCCGGGCCGTTCCTGAATGACGGGTTTGATCGCAGTGGCGGCGGGTTCAGGGCGCCGAGGTTTTTCCACAAGACGCAACTCCGGTGGCAGGGTGGCGGCGCGGTGGATGAAGACGATGCGCGCCGCTTCAACGGAAGGCACGCCTTGGCTGGCACCGGCGGCTTTTGCCGGCGCGCCGTCCCTGCGCACGACCTGGGTGCTGGCGGGGCGCGGGGCATGGACCATGCCGGGGATGGGACGCGGCACGAGTCGCGGAGTCGGGTCAGCCCATGCGGCTGAGGCGGCGAGTGCGAGGATGAGGATGTGCATTTTCATAGGGTTCAGGGGTCACATGTTGCCGGACTGCATCATGCGCGGGCCCATGAGGAAGATGGGCAGCATGGAGCCGGTGAAGACGAAGCCGATGAGCACGACGGCCATGGCGAGGGTGACGAAATTGATGACTTGGGTGAAGTCGGACATGATGGCGGCGGTGTCCTCCTCGTAGATGTCCCGCAGGAGCTCGAGCTGCTGGGGCAGGGAGGCTGACCGCTCGCCGATGCCGATCATGTGGATGACCTGGGGATCGAGTTCGGTGTGGCGCTTGAGTGATTCGGCAAAGGGCACGCCGGAGGACTCATAGGTGGTGGAGGCTTTGATGAAATCCTCGTACATGGGCGTGCCGGCGAGCACGCGGGCGGAGAGGGCGGAGGCGCGGGCGAGGTTGATGCCGTTGGCATAGAGCATCTGGAGGGTGCCGATCCACGCGCTCTGGCGCAGGCCCATGACGAGCTTTTTCAAAAGCGTCCAGCGGCCCATGAGGAAGATGAGCAGCCGCTGGCGCAGGGGGGCGGAGCGGAAGATGGAGACGAGAAAGGAGGTGAGTGCGATGACAAAAAAGGGCCAGACTTTTTGCACGAAATGGCTGATGGAAAAGATGACCTGGGAGAGCGCGTCCGGCTCCTGGCGCACGCTTTTGAGGGTGTCCTCGACCTGGGCGACGACATAGACCTGCGAGTAGATGAAGAGGCCGATCTGAAAGAGGATGATGATGGAGGGCACAAGCAGGGCGGAGCGCAGCTTGCTGGCGAACATCATCTCGATCTTGATGCGGCGGGCCAGGGAGCTGAAGGCGTCGCCAAGCTGCCCGGAGTCCGAGCCGGCCTCGATGATGGTGATGATGGTGCTGTCGAAGCACTGCTCCTTGGCGAAGGCGGCCTGGACGGGGATGCCGGCCTCAAGCCGGTTGCGGATGTTCATCAAGGCGGCCTGAAGCGCGGGGTCGGGCAGGCCCTGTGCGTAGTAGAGCAGGGCGTCGGAGGTGCTGATGTTGGCCTTGAGCATCGAGGCAAGGCCGCGGAAAAGTTTGATCAGCTCCTTGCGCGGGATGCCGCCTTTGGCGCGGCCGCTTTTTTTCACGCCTTTGAGCGGCTTGACGAGGGCTACGCGGAAGCCGGGTTTGGCGGCGAGCGCGGCAGCCTGCTCGCGGTTGGGGGCCTCGATTTCCAGGACTCTGGAGAGGTCCGGGCGCTCGCTGTGGCGGAGGGTGACTTGGAAGGCGTTCATGGCTCACGAGTCATAGGTCATGTCGAGCACCTTCTTGAGGGCGTCGAGGTCGGTCTTGCCTTCGGCCATGATTTTGAGGCCGTTGTCGCGGAGGGAGGGCAGATTGCTTTCCCGGCGCACTTCCAGCTCCAGTTCAAAGGGGGTGATCTCGCCTTTGGCCAGCTTGTCACCGATTTTCGGGCTGATGGGCAGGATTTCGAGAATGGCGGTGCGGCCCGAGTAGCCGCGGCCTTTGCATTCGGGGCAGCCCTCTTTGCGGTGGACAAAGACGGGGCGCGCGGCCCACGAGGGGTCGAGGTGGAAGAGGCGAATCTCGCGCTCGGGGACGCCGTCGCGCCGCTCGCGGCAGGCGGGGCAGAGCAGCTTGACGAGGCGCTGGGCGCAGGCGGCTTTGAGAGTCTGGGCGATCTTCCACCGCTCGATGCCGAGCTGCTGGAAGCGCTCGATGATCTGCGAGGCGCGCGGAGTGTGGATGGTGGTGAGGACTTTGTGGCCGGTGATGGCGGCCTCGATGGCGAGTTCGGCGGACTCGTAGTCGCGCACCTCGCCCATGAGGATGATGTCGGGGTCCGAGCGCATGAAGCTGGAGATCATGGGCTTGAACTCGGAGGAGTTGCGCAGGTCGCAATGGGTGACGCCTGGGATCTCATCCTCGACGGGGTTTTCGAGGGTGAGGATGTTGTCCTCGGGGTGGTTGAGCTCGCGCAGCATGGCGTTGAGCGTGGTGGATTTGCCGGAGCCTGTCGGGCCGGACATGACAATGATGCCGGAGGGCACGGCCATGGCCTTGTCGAGTTCGAAGAGCGTCTCCTTGTCGAAGGCCAGGGTGCCCATGCCGAGGCGGGCCTCGAGATGCGTCTTGTCCAGCAGGCGCATGGTGACGTGGTAGCCGCGGTAGGTGCGGTGGCGCTCGTAGCGCACGCCGACGGCGCGCCCGTAGTAGCTGGCGGTGAAGCGCCCGGAGATGCCGGGGCGCTTGTTGCGCTCCTCGGGCGCGAGGCGCATGAGGTTGAGCATAAAGGCGTCCACGCGGTCGCGCAGCTTCATGGGCATGTCCACGCGCGCGCCGAGGTCGCCGTCAATGCGGAAGCAATATTGAAAGAGGGTCTTCTCGGTCTTGATGTGGATGTCGGAGGCGTGCTGCTTGATGGCGTCGGAGACCATGCTGGAGACGAGCTGGGCGATGGGTTCCTCGTGCTGGCGGGTGACATCGAAGTCGGGGCACTCGTTGGAGAATTCCTCGACTTCCACGGCCTCGAGTTCGGCGCGGCTGGGGCCGGAGGAGCTGGCCGAGCCTTCGATGACGGAGGAGACTTCGGAGGCAAGAGTGACGACTTTTAAAACCTCGTCGTCCGGAAACCTCGCGGCGCAGTAGTCGTCGGCGCGGTAATCCCAGGGGTTGGCCACAGCGAGTAGAATCTGCTTCGGGCTGCGGCGCAGGGGCACGAACATTCCTCGGGAAAGCACGGCGGGGTCGCAATAGCCGACGAACTCCTGGTCCACGAGATCACGCACCTGCGGGAAGGCGGGCAGGCCGGATGCGCGGCCCACGGCGCCGAGAATGCGGGTCTTGGAGGACTTGCGCACAAGAGCCTCGTCGCTCACGCCTTCCTGCGCGGCCATGGAGCTGCGCAGCTGGCCGACGATGAGCCGCTGGATGGTGTCGTTGAACTCGATGCCGAGGTTGAGATTCATGCGAAGTGGCGCTGCATGAGCTGGCTCCAGGAGGCCAGGTCGGTGAGGAAGGAAAAGACGAAAGGCGAGTCTCCAGCAGTGACGCGGTTGAGTTCGTGGCCGATCCAAAAGGAGGCTACGGTGGCGGCCACGGGGTTGATGGATGCCACATGCACGATGCTGGTCTCGCCGGCCATGATGGCGGGGCAGCCGAGGGCTCCGCAGATGGGGCGCAGGGCGGGGCAGTGCTCGTAAAGCGCGTCCGCCCGGCCGGGCAGGGGGCCGAAACTCCAGTAGTGGACGCGGTCGCTGAGGCTGGCGCGGAGGATTTTCTGCATGCGCAGCACCTCGCCCTCGACAGTGAGGGAGTGCTTTTCCGCCTGGGTCTCGGCGATGAAGATGAGAGCGTCCTGAGGGGGTGACGGGCGGCAGATGCTTTCGCGGTAGGAGGAGGTGAGCAAGGCGGCCTCGGCTTCTGAAAGGTAGCCGCCGAGGCGCAGATGCTTGACACATGTGACGGCGATGCGCTCCAGCACCGGCCGGATGTCGGAGAGTCCGGGAACGGTGGCGGAGAGGGGAATGCCATTGACTGCTTCGGCGACCATGCGGGTTCAGCGGTAGGGGGCTCCGCCATGAGTGCCGGACGGACCTGCCGCCGGAGACTGCACCATGGCGGGTGATGACTTTTTGGTGAAGACGCGCCGGAGCCACGACTCCCTGGGCGCGGACGCCGGAAGGGCGGCCCTGGCCGCAAGGCCCTGGTTCCCGCCGCCATCTCCGGTGAGGGAAAGCCCGGAATCCGCGATGTCCTCGGGCTGCATGGCTGAATACTCGCGCATCTGCCAGTTCACGCCGGGCAGTTCGGCCGCGTTTGAGGCATCATAAATCTGGGGGGTGATGATGAAGACAAGGCTGACCTGCTCCAGCTTCCTCTGCTCGGTGCTGAACAGTTTGCGGATGACGGGGATGCTGCCAAGCACGGGCACCTTGTTCTCGCCCTCCGAGCCGCTGTAGTCATAGAAGCCGCCGAGGAAGAGCGACTGTCCGGCCGGGATGCGGCTGATGGCCTCTACAGTGGACTCGCTGACGCGCGGATACACATTGCCGCCCTGGCCGGCGACGAGCTCGACGATCTTGGCCACGCGCGGGCGCAGCTTCATGCGCACGGTGCCGTCCGGCAGGAGGGTGGGCGTGACGGAGAGGGTGACGCCGATCTCGCGGCTCTTTTCGGGGTTTGTGGTGGGGTCCGGATCCTTTTCGTCAATCTGGTAGCGGACGAGTTCGCTGATGTTCTGCACTCCCGCGCCGCTGTTTGTCACGTTGGCGGTGATGACCGGGAAGCGGTCCACGATGGAGATGGTGCCCTGCTCGTTGTCCTCGGTGATGATGGTTGGGCATGCTTCCTGGCTGACGATGTCGGCTTCCTCCAGGGCGCGCAGGATGGCCTGCACCTGGGGATTGCCAAAGACGAGGCCGATGCCGTCTGTGTTGACCTTGTTGATGCTGGTCGTGGGATTGGGCAGCGCGCCGGAGCGTGTGATGGTGCTGATGTCAGGCAGGTTGAAGAGGGCATTCAGACTCTGCGAGGCGGTGATGGTGGTGCCCGTGTCGCCAAGCGCCCGACTCCAGTCTATGCCGGCGCGGCGGGCGTCGTTGCGCTTGATGCGCAGCACGCGGACGTTGACGAGGATCTGCTGCTTGGCCTTGTCGAGCTGGGCGAGCAGGGCGCGGATGCGTTCGAGCCTCACCTGGTTGTCGGTGACAAGAAGCGTGTTGGTTTTTTCCTCGAACTCGATCTGGCCCACCTCGCGTGTGAGCAGCGGGCGGATGATGGCTTTGAGTTTCTCAAAGTCAGCCTGCTGTGATCCGCCGCCTCCACCACCCGTGCCGCCGCCCCCATCCATGCCATCCACAGTGGCTCCACCGCCGCCGCCTCCTCCTCCGCCCTGGTTGGCGCGGTTGAGCGGCGCTCCGCGAAGGTATTTGAGCTCATAACTCATGACCTCAAGAGGCAGCCTGGAGAGCTGCGCATCATTGAGCAGGCTGACGGTGGAGCGCTGCTGGTAAACGGTGAGACCGTAGGCCTGGGCCAGGTCCTCCATCTGCTGGCGCGGATTGTCGAGCTTGAGATGACCGGTGACATTGAAGGCAGGGGTGGCCAGCTCGTTGTTGTGAAAGAACTGCAGTCCGGCGCTGCGGGCGAGGTATTGGAAGACCTCGTTGATGGGGGCGTTGTCTATCCAGTATCCATCGTCGGGCAGGGCGGGCAGGCTGCTGACTGTGGAGGCCGCCGCGCCGAGCCTGGAGGAGACATCCACCGCCGCGGGGGAGGCCGCGTCCAGGGTGCCAGTGGCGGCGGGGTCCTGCGCCGCGCCCATGAGATGCAGGCTGGCAAGGCTGGAGCTGATCCATCGTGTGAAAAGGGCGCTCATGGTGACTTGGGGTTGGCCGGCTCCATGGGCGAGACTTTGCCGTCAAGACGGGAGGCGATCTTGTGCATGGGCTCCAGCGGCAGCGCGGGGATCATGGAGTGGAGGAGAACGCCGGTTTCATCGCGGAGGAGGTTGCGGAAGCGCAGCTCGGTGTGGCCAACCTCGATGACCTGGGCCTGGAAAGTCTCCCCCTTGAAGGTCATTTCAATGACGTCGCCCTCAAAGACATTGCGCCCGCCGATGAGGAACTCTTTCCGCGCGAGATTGACACCGTTGATCTTGAGGGACTGAAGGACCTGGTTCAGCGTCACGCGCGGGGCCTCGCGAAGGGTGTCGTCAAAGAAGGCCGGCGCGGCGTCTTCGCGCGGGAAGACGGCGAGGCCGAAGGGGTCCAGGTTGCGCTGGCGCGCGCCGAGGTTTTTGGCGGCGGCCTCAATGTCCAGCGCGGTGGGCAGGATTTCCACGGAGGGCAGCCATGAGGCGGTGCCTTTGCCGATGAACAAGGCGGAGCGTTTCGGCCTGGCGTCCGCGGGTTTCTGCGCGCCGGCGCCAAGGGCGAACGAGAACAGGGTCATGATTGTGAGCGCGGTTCTCATGGCTTGGCCTCCCCGGCTTTCCAGCATGTGTGCGTCATTTCCATGACAAGGTGCTCCTGCTGGGTGAGCAGGTGCGCTTTGCGCGTGATTTTCATGTCCTCGAGCACGGCCTGGGGCATGAGGGACTCCACCTGGAGCAGGGCCTCCTGCATGGGGCCGAAGCCTCCGGAGAAGCTGCTTTTGACGCGCGCGGCGTCGGTTCTCAATGGGCGCGCCACGCGCCCGCGGTCGAGCGGAAAGACGAGGCTGCCGCGCGCCAGTTCGATCTCCTTGAACTTGGGCAGCACGGCGTCCAGGACACGGGTGAAAAGCTGGCCCGGATCGGTTTCGAGCAGCTTTTTCTGGTCGGCGAAAGTCTTGCGTTTCGGGGCGATGTCGGCCTCGAGCTTTTTCATGGCGGCCAGCCGCTGGGTCTGCTCTTCAAAGCGCTCCTCCTTCTCCTTGCGGATGTCCGCCAGCTTGCCGAGCGCCGCGAGCACTCCGCCGAGAAGGAGCACGTTGAACACAGCCGGGGTGACGAGGCCGAATCGGATGATGGGCTGGGAGTAGGCGCTCATGACCGGGATCAAAAGGGCTTTTCCAAAGGCAGTGCCAGGGTGTCTTTTTCAGAGATGGTCTGCGAGATCTGGATTTCGAAATTGAAGGGGAAAGCCAGCGTGGGATCGCGCGCCGCGTCCGCCGCCGTGGCCTGCGAGTCATAGCGGGAATTGCGCCCCTGGGTGAGTGAGACGGTGATTTGGCGGGCCGGGTCTGGCTTGAAACCAGGGTCGTCCGTGGCTCCGGCCACCTGCTCGAAGAAGGCTCCGAGGCCGCGCTGGCTGTTGAGGGAGTTGAGCAACTCGAGGGCCTTGGGTTTGACGAGGCCTTTGATGGTCCAGTTCCGCACCAGCCCGGTGGCGTCGTTTTTGGAGCCTTTGCCTTTGGAACCTTTCGAGGAGCGCGAGGATGAAGAGGCGGCGGAGCGGGCTGCTTCCAGGGAGTAGCTGAAGTTTTCCAGCCTGACCCCCGAGTCCTCGGGGAAGAGCTGCAGGAGAAATTCCAGCGTGGTCCATCCGCGCGAGCGCGGCAGCAGCAGCTGCTCGGTGAGCTGGATCTGGGTTTGCTCGTCAATGAGCTTGGCGTGCTTCGCCTTGGTCATGCTGACCTGCGACTCCGTCAGCTCCCATGAGGGATGGTTCATGGCGGAGAACAACGACCAGGTTCCATAAGCCCCGGTGCTGACGAGTGTGAAGACGAGCAGAACAACAAACCAGGTGGAGAAGCGCAGCATGCGCAGGTCGCTCAGCGTGGGGTAGAGCGTGTCGAGACGCGCCAGGTCCATGAAATTCTGCCCGGCCCAGCCCTGCCAGAGCGCGGGGAACGTTTCAGTGCCGCCCAGAGGCGCTCCACCAGCGCGCACCTGCTCAATGGCGGCCGAGTCGTAAATCATCAGTTCCATCAAGTTCCCTGGAATGGCGGCGAGCTGCGGCAGGCTTCCCAGGTCCAAAATTTCGCACTCCAGTTCCTGCCGGCTGAGCGAGTAAAGCTCGAGATCCTTCGCGGCCGCCTCCACGGCGCGCTGGTTGGAGGAGGCGAGCAGGAGGCGCGGTTTGCCGGCGTGGTCCGCGCCGGCGAGTTCGGCAGCCACAGCCATGTTCCATAAAATGTCGCCAAACCCTGCCGGTGTGAGTGACCCGCCCCTGTGTGAGAGGCTGCGCGCCGCGCGCAGCTCGCCCTCCGGGCTGAGCGCAAAAACGGCGGTGTACTTCAAATAGGGCATGACGACCAGCCTGCCGCCGCGCGCTTCAGGCTGGATCAAGGGCAGGGCGGCCAGCGCCTCCAAAGGCGCGCTGGTCACGGAGACGCGGACTGGCAGGCGCATTTTTTCGCCCTCGGCCATGAGCTTCTGCATAAAGGGTTCGCGCGCGCGCGAAAGAGCCATCGCCACCGAGCGCGTCTGGCCGGGACCCGCGCCCCAGAATGGCAGGAGACGCCAGGAGGTGGTGTCGGTGGAGACTTCACGATCCGCCAGCATCTCCAGCGGCTCGTCCACCAAATTGTAGCGGAGAATTTTGAAATCCTCCCCCCCCTCGGCGGCGGCTTCGAGGGTCTGCGCCATTTCCGCGAGGGCAAACTCATCCGCCACATGCAGAATGACTCCCAGGGATTTGGGTTTCTGGCTGTAATAGGAGGTGGAAATCAACTCGCCGAGCAGCTCGGATGCGTTTTCCGCCGTGGTCAGGCTGGCCAGCGGCAGGGCTGGTCCGGGCCGCCACTGGTTGTCGAGGCGGGAGAAGGCCGCCGAGGCGACCTCTCTCCCGCCGTCGAACCAGATGTGCCATTGCCAGGCCAGATCGTCCGGCTCCCGGTACCAGTCCCCGTCCGTGCCCCTGCTCGTCTTGGATGCCACCGCGCGCGCCTGACGGTAAATGTCAGCCGCCTTGAGTTCGCAGGGATCGGTGATGCTGAGCATGGAATTCGGGAGGGAATGGTTGCCGGGACGCCGGGATCCGATCTGTGTTTTACCAATCTGTTGTGTCAGCTTCCACCAGCACATGGGTGGACGTGGCACCCGTGCCTTCAAAGTCGCAGTTGCCGTAGGGAGTGCCGACTGCGGGGACGGTGGCTTCCCAGGCGTATTCACCACCGGAAGGGCAGGCGGGCTCGTTTTCCATAAGCAGGCCGGCACCGAAGACATCGGTGCTCTCCAGATCGGCCCCGATGTCGAGGTTCTGGAAGTTGGCTCCGGCGCGGACGGCTTTTTGGACAGCGGCGAGCTGCATTTTGCATTTCGCCTTGTCAGCGCCGGCACGGTAGGTGCCAAGGCCGAGGAAGACGACAGCGATCAATCCCAGAAGGAGGGCGATCACCAGACTGATTTCGATGAGAGTCATCCCGGAGGCGTTGAGGCGCTTGGCGAGACGAGTGTTGTTTGTGCGATTGATGTGTGTTTTCATAGTGAATGTGGAATTTATAATCCACACCGCAATTCTCTCCTTTGATTATCAATTGCGCAAACAAAAATTCTCGTTTTTTTAATAATGCGACTAAATTATAGCAAATGGATAAGTCATTGGCTTGGTATTGGTAAGAAATCAGATGGAAAATCGCTTCACATCTGAGATGTTTCGCTCTTGCCATGCTACCAATGTCGCTGGAATTGGCGAATTGAGTGTCACCCCTGATTATCGAATTCTTTCGAAATAAATGTCCGTGAAACAATATAAGACACTCATAAAGAGGGCTTTATGCAATACCACCGTCTGCGCCGTTCAAGCCTGAGCCGCCAGAGCGGCAGCGGCTTTTGCTTTGGCCTCTTCGGCTTTGCGGAGGATTTCATCCGGGCTGGGCAGCGAGGCGAGTACGTCCATGGGAATGAACCCATCACTCACGAGCTTGGTGAGGCATTTTTTGCGCTCGTCGAGCGCTTTGTCAGGACTGCGCTCCTTGCTGAAGCGGCTCTTGGCGGCGGCGCTGCGGTCTTTGAGCGCCGCGTAGATGTCGCCGCCTAACAAAGAGGAAATATCCACTTTCATTTTCTCCCGGCCGTGGTCGGCGGCGCTGACCTCGTCGCCGTTGATGGGGCCGCCCTGGTATTTCGGGAACATGATGGCGACTTCGGGGCATACACGGGAGCAGGCGGGGCAGTTGGTCTTGCAGTTGTCGTTGTTTTGGACCTGGATTTTGTGGTCGGCGCTGACGCCATAGACATCGAAGAGGCAGAAGCTGAGGCACTGCATGCAGTTTGTGCAGCGGGTGTAGTCAATGACGGGGAACCAGGGCTTCCATTTGCCGGGCTCGTTCATCGGGCGCGCGCCGCGGGTTTGCTCGACAAGCGATACCACGCCCTCCGCCTCCAGACCGGTGATGTCCCGCGCCTCGATTTTGATTCTGCCCGCCGCGTCCTCGATGGCGGGGGCCTGGCGGTGCTCGAAGGCGCCGAGCACCAGAAGCGTGTGGTCGTCCGCAGGGCGGGGGGCTGCGGACGCGCCGGGAGTGACGCGCGAGACGGAGTAGCCTTTGTCCAGCAGGGCCATCATGACTTTCGCCCGCGCCTCCTGAGGCAGCGGAATGGCTCCGTTCCCCTCATAGAGAACGACTTTCAAAGGGCGGGCGGTGTGGGTGATCATGCGGCAAAAAATGAGGCGGTGAAGCCGCCGGTCAACATAAACGGGGCCGCAAGTCGGGATCACGCCGCCACTTTTGCCGCCGACAGGCATTTGAACGCGCCGCCTGCCCCGTCCGGGTGGAGAAACGATGGCGGGAGGGCGGCTAGAGAGGCGGGTTTTAAGTGGGCGCGAAAAAAATCCGCGAGCGTCATGTACTCGTGTTCCTGCCAGCCGAGCGAGGTGGTCCAGGAGCGCAGGTCGGTGAAATTGATGTCAGCGGTGATGTCCTGCCGTCCGGGATTTGCATAAACCTCCACCCCCTCCAGCCTCTGGTGGAGCAGGTAGGCGCGCAGGGTGCCGCGCGGGCGGCGGTGGTAGAGGGCGGGAAAAAGATCGCCGTAGTCAATCGCGAGCATGGCCCCCGCCTGCCAGGCGGGGGCCCAGAAGCGGAACCAGTCGCGCACGGGGCGGTGAAGCTCGCAGCGCTGGCCGGGCGGCGGGTTTTGCCACTCGCGCAGCGCGCTGAACTGCGAGCGCTCCTGCTCCGGCCAGTCCAGCGGACACGGGGTCTCGGCTCCTTGGTCGAGGTGAATCTCACTCCACTCGCCGTCCTGCCATTCGATGAGATGGACGGGAAAGGCATCCAGCAGTTCGTTGTGGTAGATGAAAGCTCTGCCGCGCGCCGCGGAGAGGGCGTCTTCAAGGCGTGAATGCCACTTCACGCCACTGCCCAGACGGCGCCGCTGCGCCCTGGCCAGCACGGGCGAGGTTTCCACCACATGCCAGCGCAGGGAGCGGCGGCGCCACCAGCCTGAAACTTTGCGAACCGAGGCCATCAGGGAGCCGTCCCCGGCTCCGACTTCGATGACGTGGCGGACATCGGGCATGAAGCGCGTTTGCATTTGGATCCAGGCGGCCACGGACTCACCCAGGGCAGGGGAGAGCGTGGCGGCGGTGGAGAAGTCACCGCGCTGGCCCACGGTGTGGATGCGGCGCGCGTAGTAACCTGTGGCGGGATCATGCAGCGCGCGCGCCATGAAGGCTGCAAAGGACTCCACTTCAGCACCCTGACCGTGCCTGCTCACTGGTTGGCCTGGAGCTCCTCGATCGCCCATTTGTCCCAGGCGGCCCAGTCGTTTCCAAAATCCTCGCCGGCGAGGATGGTGAGCACGTCGCGCACTTCCTGGCTCTGGGGATGCTGGGGATTTTTGAGGATGTTCATGAACAGGGGCATTTGCAGTTCCCGGTTGCGGTTCATGAGGTCGGAGAAAAGCACGTCGAGGACTTCGGGGTTGGTCTTCTGGTCCACGAGAAGTCCGGCGATGAGGCCGTAGTCCTCGTCGCTGGTGAGATTGACGAGATGGTGGCTGGCGTTGACCTGGGCCTCGCCATTGAGCTTTTTGACGAGTTCATGCAGGTCGCGCGCCATCTGCGGGATTTCCTTGTCGGAGCGGAGGATTTCATCAATGAGAACATCCCCCTCCTCGGCGGTCATGAGCTGCTGGCCGGGTTCGGTTTTCTTCTCAGCAGGCGGCGTGGTAGGCTGAGGAGTGCTGAGCAGGTTGGGCTCGGTCTTGGTGCCGGCTTTGTCCTTCGTTTTGGTGACGGGCGCGGGAGCCTCAGGCTCCTTGCCGGCCCATTGCCAGCCGAACCAGAGTGCGATGACGAGTCCGGCGGCTCCGGCGATGAGGAGCGTTTTGGTTTTGGCGGGGGATGGCGTGCTCATGACGGTGTGAAGATGCTGGATTCGCGATCCTGCTCAAACAAGTGGCAAGATTTTCTCAATTGCGGATTTCCTCGCCCGTGGAGGAGCTGGAGATTTTGACTTCCTCGCGGTGCAGAGTGGGATCGCTGCGGAAGGTGAGGCGGGCCAGATATTTGCGTTCAAGGTCCACGAGCAGCTCGCCGTCCTCGGTTTTGAGACGCTGCATCACGTCGGGGTGGACGACGACGATGAGGTTGCGGTTTTCCTCCCTGCCTGTGCCGAGGATGGCGCTGAGGCGGCGCTGGAGTTCGACGCTCATCGTGGTGGCGGTCTTGACCTGGCCGTGGCCCTTGCAGTAGGGGCAGACCTCGTAAAGCGCGCTGGAGAGCGACTCATGGAGGCGCTGGCGGGTCATTTCCATGAGGCCGAACTGGCTGATGGGCAGCACTTGGGTCTTGGCCTTGTCCCGCTTGAGATGCTCCAGCATGGCCTTGTAAACGGCCTGCTGGTCCTTGCGGTGCTTCATGTCAATGAAGTCCACGACGATGAGGCCGCCCATGTTGCGCAGGCGGAGCTGGCGGGCGACCTCCTGGGCGGCTTCGAGGTTGGTTTCGAGGATGAGCTTGTCCACATCCTTGCCGCCTTTGTTGCGTCCGGTGTTCACGTCTATGGAGACAAGAGCCTCGGTTTGATCAATGACGATGTAGGCGCCACAGGGCAGCCAGACCTGGCGGTAGAAGGCGTTGTCTATCTGCTTCTGGATGCCGTAGTGGTCAAAGATGGCGGTCTGGCCTTGATAATGGGTGATGCGGTTCTTGGCGCGGCGTGAGATGTGCGCGGCCATGGCCTGCATGCGCTCGACCGTGGGCAGGTCGTCGCAGGCCACCTCGTCTATCTCCTCGGTGAGGAAGTCGCGCACGGTGCGCTCGATGAGCTCGGGCTCCTGGAAGCAGCAGACGGGTGCTTTGTGCCCGTCGCGCACGGCGACGATCTCGTTCCACTCCTCGATGAGCAGGCTGAGGTCTCGGATGATGTGGCGGTCGCGCTTGCCGGATGCCTCCGTGCGCATGATGAGGCCCATGCCTTCGGGCACGTTGACCTTCTCGACAATTTTGCGCAGGCGCGCGCGCTCCTTGGGGTCCTCGACCTTGCGCGAGATGCCGAACTGGTCGTTCTGCGGCATGAGCACGAGCAGGCGGCCGGCGAGGGAGATGTTGGTGGTGACTCGCGGGCCTTTGTTGCCGATGGGGCCCTTGGTCACCTGCACCATGATCTCAGAGCCGACGGGATAGAGGCTGGGGATGTCCTTGGCCTCGATGCGCTTGCGTTTTTTTCCGCCGCCGCCCCGGCTGACCTCCTCCATGCCCTGGTTGGAAAGGGCCTCGGGGATGGCGTCCCAAAAGTGGAGGAAGGCGTTTTTGTCGAGGCCGATGTCAATGAACATGGCCTTGAGGCCCTGTTCGATGTTTTTGACGCGGCCTTTGTAGATGGAGCCGACGATGGTGCTCGTGCCGGTTCGCTCGATGGTGTACTCCTCGAGGATTCCATTGTCGAGCAGGGCGACGCGGTTCTCCAGCTTCTCGCAGTTGATGACGAGGCGGGTTCCTTGCCTGATGTCTTTTTTTCCAGTGATGAGTTCTTTGATCCGTTGGACGATTCCTAGAGGCATGATTTGAAAGGTTGGGGTTGGGTGAAAATGTTACTGGCGGAAAAAGCGGCGCAGCAGTCCGCCGCCCTGGGCGGGCTGTTCCGAAGGTTGCGAAGGCTGGTCCGCCGAACGACGGCCAAAAATGCCCGCCCGCCGCACTGGCACGGCCTTGGGCACTTCGGCGGCGTTTTTCACTGCGGCGCGGCCGGCGGTGTCGGCTTCGCGCTTGATGCTGGGCGCGGGGATCTGGCGCCCGCGCGGGGAGGTGTCGGTGGACTCGCGCTCGGATTCGGTGCCCGTGTCGCCGTCCTCCTGGGCGGCGAGCGCGGCGAGCAGGTTCGGAGTGTCGCCGTAGGAAACCATGTCAATCTTGTTGAAGTTCCCCTTCACTTCCTCGACCGGCTCGGGCTTGATCTCATATCCATTGTCGAGGGCGAGGGATTGTTCGAGCACGCGCTGCGCCACCGGGGCCGCGCAGCCGCCGCCGGACTTGCCGCCCTGGACGAGGATGCAGACGGCGTATTTGGCGTTCACATAGGGGGCGAAGCTGATGAAAAGGGTGTGGTTGTCCTCGACAGGGACATTGCGTTCGTCGCGCCTCCTGTTTTGGGCGGTGCCGGTCTTGCCGGCCACCTCGACGCCTTCGATGCGTGCGGCGCGGGCGGTGCCGCCCTGGGCGTTGACGACCTTCCACATGCCGTTGCGGACGGTTTCGAGGTCTTTGGCTGGGAAGTGCTGGGCAAGGTCGGCGCGCATTTCGGGCTGCTTTTCGAAGACGGGATGATCTCCCTCCATGACTTTTTTCAGCAAATGCGGCTTCCAGGACTTGCCGGAGGCGACGGCGGCGGTGACGCAGGCCATCTGCAGCGGGGATGCGAGCACGCTGCCCTGGCCGATGGAGACGTTGGCGGTGTGGCCGTTGCTCCAGCGCTCGCGCGGGCTGGCCTGGCGCAGCCAGTCGGGATTGGGGAGGATGCCGCCGTCGTCCTCCTCAAGTTCAATGCCGGTGCGCTCGCCTAGGCCGAGCATTTTGCCGACGCGTGTGATGTTGTCTATGCCCGCAGTGTTGCCGTATTGGTAGAAGAAGCAGTTGCAGGAGCGCATGAGCGCGTCACTCAAGCCGAGGGAGCCGTGAGAGCCGCCGCTCTGGCGCTGGATCCAGCACTGCATGGCCTTGGTGCCGTAGGTGACACTGCCGGAGCAGTTGAAGTGGTGCCCCTGGATTTTGGCCAGGCAGCCCGCCAGGGCGATCGGCACCTTGTAGGTGGAGCCGGGGACGAAGCTGCGGATGGAGCGGTTGAGCAGGGGCACGGTGTGGTTTCCCAGCAGTTCGTTCCAGTCAGCCTGCTTGATGCTGGGGATGAAACGGTTGGGGTCATAGTTCGGGACGGAGGCCATGGCCAGGACCTCGCCGTTTTGCGGTGAGACGACGACAACGGAGCCGCGGCCGATTTTGCCGTCTATCAGTGCGCGCTCGGCGATGAACTGGATGCGCGCGTCCAGGGTCAGATAGACGTCGTCCCCTTTGCGGGGCTCCTCATAGCTGACCTCGCCGACAGGGCGCCCGCGCTCGTTGAGTTGCATGACACGCACACCGGGCTTGCCGCGGAGGTGCGAGTCGAAACTTTTTTCCACGCCGGCGCCGCCGTACTCGTCCGGAACATAATAGTCCCAGCCCTTGCGCTCCTCGGGGGAGACACGCTGGTCGTCCGGCATGCGCACATAGCCCATGAGGTGGCAGGCCAGCGAGCCGAGGGGATATACCCGCGATCCGCGCGCCGCCACCGTGACGCCCGGCAGGGCCAGGTTGTGCTCGGCGAAATGGCTGAGCTCGGCGAAGGTGAGGTTGTCCCGGTAAACCCACGGGATGGCGCCTCCAAAGCTGCGGTAATGCACGCGCAAGTCCTGCTCGGCGTTGAATTCGGCGGCGAGCCCCATCTCGTTGAGCCGGCTGACGATCAGTTCCTGGAACATGGTGACGATGTCCGCCTCCTCGCGTTTGCGCGGCAGTCCGCGGTCGAGGAATTCGAAGTCCACCGTCGGAATGTCCATTTTCTTGATTTTGCACTGGCGGACGTACTCGTCATACACATCGCGCAGGTTCACCTGCACTTCGAAACCGGCCTTGTTGGTGGCCAGCACGACGCCGTTGCGGTCTTTGATCTCGCCGCGCACTCCGGGGATGCGCGCGCGCTGCTGGCGCGCCTCCGGCACTTTGTTCACGAATTCCTCATGGCGGTCTATTTGGAGCGACCACAGCCTGTACACAAGCAGCCCGAACCCGCACAGCATGGCGAGTGTGAGCAGGTGGAGACGGAGGCGGTATTTAACGACCATCGAAGGAGAAGGTGAGGCCCTCGTACTTGATCTCGTAACGGGAAAGGCCGGCCAGGGAGTAAAGCAGCAGGAAGATGAGCGGCGAGGCGAGCATCGCCAGCAGGCTGGCGGTCACCATTTTCACCCACACACTGGGCGGGAAAAAGAGCGAGCCGCGCAGGAAGGTCATCACCAGGTATTCGGTGAGCAGCCAGGCAAAGGTGGTGAAGCCCACCAGCAGCACGGGAAGCTCCAGCCTGCCGCGCTTGAAGAGCGGGCGCACGCCTTGAAGGAAGCTGCCGAGCAGGCCGAACAACAGGATGGAGATGCCGAATCCAAAGGCTCCTGGAGCCGCCGCCTCGGATGACGCTCCTGTCATCATCGCCCCGGAGGTGGTGCTGGCCACCGAGGCTGCCACCGGCATGTGGCGCGCGTCCCACAGCCCGCCGGTCACAAAGGCGAGCACGAGCATCATGGGGAAGGGGACGGCCACGGACGCCGCGAAGAAAAACACCGGCGGCAGAAACAGCGTGGCAAACTGGGCCATGGGAATGCCGGGTATGAACTCCTGCACCACGAAGGTGAGCAGCAGCAGGAGGAAGGTGACCGGATAAAAGACCATGGCCGGATTACGGTTCGGTGTCTGACTGCATTTCCACCACGAAAACATGCTCCAGCGTGGCGAAGTCCGCCGCGGGCTCGACGACGGCCACTCCGTAGAGATCCTTGATTTCAAAACGCTTCACCCGCCCGATGAGCAGGCCGGGGGGGAAGACGCCGCCTTCGCCGGTGGAAATGACATTGGCGCCGGGATTGATTTGCGCGCCTTTGCCGAGGAACTGGAGGCGCAAATCCGGGCGCATGTCCAGCCCGCCCCGCTCCCCGGCCAGGATGCCCTGCTCCAGCGTGCCCTCCACCTTCGCGGACACGCGGCACATCTCGTCAGTGAGCAGGATGACTTCGGCCATGCGCGGAGCCAGCTTGCCTGTTTTGCCGACAAGCCCCGACGCGCTGATGACAGGGCTGTCCGTGGCAAGGCCGTCGAGGGAACCCTTGTCAATGATCATGCTGTTCCACCAGGTGCTGGACACGCGCTTGACCACCCGCGCCCCCGCGAGCTTGAAGGGGCTGGCCTGCTTGAACTCGATGAGCTCGCGCAGCTTGTTGTTCTCCTCCTGGGTCTGCGCGAACTGCTGGGAGACGATGCGCAGCCTTTCGACCTCGATCTGCAGGCGCTCGTTTTCGATCTTGAGCTGGCGCGGGTCAAGCGCGGGAGCGGCGGCCTCGGCGACGCCGCTTTCGATGGCCGCGCTGGAGTGGATGAAGGGGGACAGCGCGGCCATCACGCGGCCCTGGATGTCCCGCGTCACGGGCGTGTCCAGTGTGAACACAGAGACGACTCCCGCGAGGAAGATGCCCAGCGCCAGAATGTTCAGTTTGTTCATGAGAATGCCTTGTTATGTCCGCCATGGGCGGCCGGCGTTTTGGTTGGCCGTTTTCCCGCCCCCCGGCTCAGACTTCGGTGCTGCTGACCTTGCGCATCAGCTCCAGCTCGCTGAGCACGCGTCCGGTGCCCTCGCCCACGGCGCTGAGGGGGTCCTCGGCCACATGCACGGGCAGGGCCGTCTCCTCCTGCAGCAGCTTGTCCAGCCCGCGCAGCAGCGCGCCGCCGCCGGCCAGCATGATGCCGCGGTCCACCAGGTCGGCGGAGAGCTCGGGCGGGCAGCGCTCCAGCGTGGTGCGCACGGCGTCAATGATGGCGTTGAGAGGTTCGAGCATCGCCTCGCGCACCTCCTGGCTGGTGATGGTGATGGTTTTCGGCAGGCCGGCCACCATGTCGCGCCCCTTGACCTCCATGGTGGTCTCCTTGCCCAGCGGGAAGGCGCTGCCGATGCGCAGCTTGATCTCCTCCGCCGTGCGCTCGCCGATCATGAGATTGTAGGCGCGCTTCATGTAGTTGATGATGGCCTCGTCCAGTTCGTCACCGGCCACGCGCACGCTGCGGCTGTAAACGATGCCGCTGAGCGAGATGATGGCCACTTCGGTGGTGCCGCCGCCGATGTCCACGATCATGTTGCCCGCGGCCTCCTGCACCGGCAGGCCGACGCCGATGGCGGCAGCCATCGGCTCCTCGATGAGGTAAACCTCGCGCGCGCCCGCCTGCTCCGCGCTTTCCTTCACCGCGCGCTTCTCCACTTCGGTGATGCCGGAGGGCACGGCGATGACGACGCGCGGCCCGCGCATGGCGCGGCGGTTGTTGTGGACCTTGCGGATGAAGTGGCGGAGCATCGCCTCGGTGACGCGGAAGTCGGCGATGACGCCGTCTTTCAGCGGGCGGATGGCGGTGATGCCGCCCGGAGTGCGGCCAAGCATGCGCTTGGCGTCATCCCCCACCGCGACGACCTCGTTGGTGCCGGTTTTGACGGCCACAACGGAGGGTTCACGAAGGACGATGCCATGATCTTTGATGTAAACGAGGGTGTTGGCGGTGCCCAGGTCAATACCGATGTCCTGAGCGACAAAACCGAAAAGTTTGCCGAGCATGTGGGTGTGTTAAAAGGTGGGAAATTGGGAAAAAATCGCGGACGAACGCCGTCCCGGTGGCGGTTTTCCGGATAGGAATCTCGCGGAGAGCCCGCACCGGTCAGAGAATTCTTGACGAACATGAAGTTAAGGGCGGGGTTTTGGAGGGTCAAGGGAAGTTTCCTTCGCGGGAAAATGATCTTTGGCAAGAGGAGGCCAAGCCGCCTTTTGCGCTTTTTTTCCGACCGGCTTTACCGGCTCAATAGATCATGGTGTTCTCCGGCGCGGTTGTCTCCTCGATGCTGGTGGCCTTGAGCACGGGAACGGTCTGCGAACCGTCCTTTTCATAGCTTACGATGCCGGTGACTTTAACCCAGGTCATGTCTTTGAAGTCGGGGGCTTTTTGCTCGAACTCCACCGGCACGGAATACGGCCGCGCGTCCGCCGCGCAGCACTGCACCAGCATTCGGAAGATGCGCAGGCGGCGGCCATCGTCGTTTTTCACCTTTTCCGGCAGCACCTGGGCAATGGTTTCCACCGGCTGCCCGGTCAGCACGGTCTGCACTTCGATGTCGCCGCCGGTATAGTGGATTTCGGGCACGTCGAGCATGAAGTTGCCCTCCTTGCTTTGCGGCACCTGCTGTTTGAGGTCTTCCAGAGTGAAGCTGCCGTAGCTCTGCGGCTGTTTCCCATCCGCGGCGGCGGCTGTTTGCGGGGCGGAGGCGGTGGCTGCGGGTGTTGGTGCCTCCGCTGTCGCAGGCTTGGCGGCCGCGCTTGTCGTGTCGGTGCGCAGGGAGAATTTGTCCGCGTTGGCGGTGCTGTTGTAGTTGGGGTTGTAGAGGCCCTTGTTGATGACGGCATTGGCGCTGTAATTGTCCGGCGTCTGAAAGGCCGCCCAGGTGATGGGCGCGGCGAGGATGAGGATGGCGGTGACGCGCCCGGGCCATGAGCTTTCCTCCAGCAGGCCGTGGCCGTGGGAATGCCCGCCGGCGTGATGATGCTCGTGACCGCATCCTTCGTGAGCGTGATGCTCGTGGCCGCATGCGGAAGGCTTCTCCGTGTGGTCATTCCCGTGGCAGCTTGGCGCGTGATTGCTGTGCTCATGATGGTGCTCGTGATCGCACGGGCCTTCATGCGCGTGATGCGGGTGCTCGTGATCGCACGGGCCTTCGTGCGCATGATGCGGGTGGTTGTGACCGCAGGGGCTGGTTTTGGCGTGGGAATGACCATGACAGCAGTCATCATGGCCGTGATTGTGGTCATGGCCGCCATGGTCGTGCCCTTCGCAGCCCGCGTCCTCGGCTCCCGCCGTCAGCAGATTGAACAGCGCCAGCACGGCCAGCCCGATGCCGGAGACCAGCACCATGGGCCGGAAGATGCCATCGCCCGGCAGATACTGAGCGATGCGCCCCGTGGCGTAAAAGTAGAGCAGCACGGCGCTCCACAGGAGCAGCAGGGCGACGCTGATGAGATGGATGGAAATGCGGGTGGCGCTCATGGTTTGGAGGAGGTTTGCAGGAGTTCGACCAGTGATATCCAGGGGTTGGAAAGGAATGCGATGAGAAGGAAGGTGCCCAGCAGCATGAGCACGACCACGCGGCGGCGGAAGACGACCGCGTACATGAACATGAGCTTGATGTCCATCATCGGCCCGAAGACCAGGAAGGCCAGCTTCGCCGCCTGGGAGAAGACGGCCATCGGCGCGGCGATGAAGGCATCCGACGTGCTGCAGAGCGACAGCACATAGGCCAGCGCCATGATCGAGGGGATGGCCAGCCATTCATTGCCCGCCACGCTGTCGAGGATGGCCTGGTTCACCTGAGTGTTGAAGACGGAGGTGATGATGACGCCGATGGTGAAGTACATCCCCGTGTCGAGGAAGTCGCGCATGGCCGTGCGCATGGCGTGGACCAGCTTGCCGTTGAAGGTGGTCTTTGGCGCGTGCCCGCCGGCCCTGGCGCTCTCGATGCCCTCCACGATGTTCGCGTTCAGCACCTGGCCGGGGCGGAAGCGCAGCACGATGAGTCCCACGATCACCGCCACCGTGTAGCCGAGCGAGAGGCGCGCGATCGTCATTGTCGCATTCCCCAACTCCATCCATCCGGTCACCGCCTGGAATTCTTTGAACGCCGTCAAGGTGCTGACCGCCACGATTGGATTCATGATCGGCGCGGAGAGCATGTAGGTCAGCGCGCAGGAAAGCGGCAGTCCCTTTTGCACCAGCCGGCGGATCACAGGCACCACAGCGCACTCGCACACGGGGAAGACAAGGCCGAGAAATCCGGCCATGAAAGTAGAGACCACCTTGTTGCGCGGCAGCAGGCGGTCCAGCAGCTTCGAGGGCAGAAAGGCGTCAATCACACCCGACAACAGCGTGCCGATCATGATGTAGGGCGCGCCTTCGAACAGAATGCTCAGGAAGGCCATGAGCACGTCTCCAAGGCGGCTCGGTTCGGGTAGGGTGGCGAAAATCATTGGCGGGGTCGAACCCATAAACGGCCCGCGCCGCCTGCTTCAAGCGGGAAAGTGCCGCATCCCTTGCGCGCGGCGCGTCCGTTCGCGCGGGGCAGCGACCGCCGCGGGGGCGCCCCCGTTTTGAAATCTCTCGACAAGCCCGCCCGTTTCCCCTTCACTCGCCGCATCTTCCCGCATGAAAGCCACCCGCCTCCTCGTCCTGCTCGCCCTCTCCCTCACCGCCGCCCGCGCCGAAAACTGGCCCAACTGGCGAGGCCCCGCCCAGAATGGCACCAGTTCCGAGACCGGCCTGCCGGAAAAATTCAGCCGCACCGAGGGCGTCAAGTGGGCCGCTGACGTGCCCGGCATCTCAGCCTCCGTCCCTGTCGTTTGGGCGGATAAAGTCTTCCTCACGGCTCCCATCGCTGAAGAAAAAAAACTCGTCGGCCTTTGCTACGATGCCAAAACCGGCAAGGAACTCTGGCGCCGCGCCATCTCCGAGGGCGGCCTCCAGTGGGACAACAAGAGCAACCTCGCCTCACCCTCGCCCGTCACCGATGGCGAGCGCGTCATCTTCCTCTTTGCCGACGCCGTCGCCGCCTCCTATGACCTCTCCGGCAACCTGCAATGGCGGCGCGACTTCACACAAAGCCACGGCGCCTTCGCCACCCAGTGGACCTATGGCAGCAGCCCCCTGCTCGACAGCGGACGCCTCTACATTCAGGTGCTTCAGCGCAACGAAGTTTTCGACTTCCAGGGTTTCCAAAAAGGCACGCCTGGCAAGGACATGTCCTCATACGTCCTCGCCCTCGATCCCGCCACCGGTAAAGATCTCTGGAAAGTCGTGCGTCCCTCCGAAGCCGTCGCCGAGAGCCTGGAAGGCTTTTCCTCGCCCGTCTGCCACGATGTCAACGGCCAGCGCCAGCTCCTCATCGTCGGCGGCGACTGCATCACCGGCCATGACGCCGCCACTGGCGCCGAACTCTGGCGCTGGGGCACTTGGAACACCGAGAAAATCGGCCACTGGCGCCTTGTCCCCAGCGTCGTCGCCGGAGACGGCATCGCCCTGGCCTGCGCGCCGAAAAAGAACCCCGTTTATGCCGTGAAACTTGGAGGCAAAGGGACCGCCGAACTTGCCTGGACCTCTGATCCCAAAGAGGCCAGCAGCGATGTCTCCACGCCCGCCTTCCATGACGGCAAGTTTTACATCCTCGACAGCGACCGCCGCAGTCTTTCCTGTCTGGAGGCCAAAACCGGCAGGCTCATCTGGCAGGGAGACCTCGGCAGCAAGGCCAAGTTCGAAGGCAGCCCCACTGTCGCCGACGGCAAGGTCTATATGACCAACTTCTGGGGCCAGGTCTATGTCGCCAAAGCCGGCGGGGACAAATTCGAGCTGCTCGCCGTTAATGAAATGGGGGATGGCAGCAAGCCCAACGGCGACGCCAGCAGCGTTCGCAGCAGCATCGCCGCGGTGAATGGCGCGCTTTACATCCGCACCCAGGACAAACTCTTCTGCGTGGGTCGTTAAGCGGCACCTGGCCGGCGTTGGAACACGGAACCCTGATTCAACTCTCCAGTTTGCAATCCTCCACCGCTCCCCAGCCAGTCCTTCTCAGCGACATAGGCAACGTCCTCGCCTTCTTTGACTTCGGCATTGCCGCCCGGCGCGTGGCCGGGCGCAGCCCCTTCCCGGAGGAGGCGCTCTCCGCGCGGCTCGACCACATCAAAGGCCCTTTCGAAAATGGCGACATGGACGATGCCACCTTCCTCCGCGAGGCCGTCGCCGCGCTACAGTTTCAGGGCAGCGAGGCTGAGTTCGCAGAGATTTGGTGCGACATCTTCACCGAAAACACCGCCATGCGCCGCACTCTCGAGCCGCTGGCCGGCCGCCTGCCCATGCGCCTGCTCTCCAACACCAGCGGCCTGCACAAGGAGCACCTGCTGAGCGCGTTCGGCATCTTCCTGCCCTTCGGCGGCGGCGTCTATTCCTACTCCGCCCGGTGCAGCAAGCCCGGCGAGGAAATCTTCCGCAAAACCATCGCGCAGCTCGGCCTTGATCCCGCGCTGACTTTTTTTGTGGACGACCTCGAACCAAACATCGCCACCGCCGCGCGTCTCGGCTTCCACACCCACCATTATCAGCCCGCGCGCCACGCCGCCTTCGAGCGCGACTTCCATGCCTGGCTCGCCCGCGCCGGGATCAGCGCATAGCCGTTGAAACACGGCGGCATCACAAAAGCATCATCACCGGTGCCAAACCGGCGGCGCTTGGGCGTAAAAAATCGGGCGGCATCCCGTAATCCTCCCCCCATGAGACTGACCACCCTGCTGCTCGTCCCCCTGCTTCTCTCCCGCGCCTGGTCCGCCACGCCGGTCACCGAGAAGATCAACATCCTCGACCTCATGAAAAAGGGCGGGGTGGAATACCACATCAATCCCGACCAGGACTTCGCCGACCCGCCGAACGAGATCTTCCAGATCAAAGGCGAGGAACTCAACATCAGCGGCCGCGGCTACGGCTACATGGTCACCAAGGAGAGCTACAAGGACTACCACCTCGTCGTGGACTTCAAATGGGGCCCGAAGACCTGGGGCAAGCGCGCCGACCGCTCGCGCGACAACGGCATCCTCGTCCATTCCTACGGCCCGCACGGCGCTTATGGAAACACCTGGATGGCCAGTATCGAGGCGCAGATCATCGAGGGCGGTATTGGCGACATCCTCGTGCTTTCCCCCAAGCTCGCCGATGGCACCGAACTCATCACCAGCGTCACCGCCGAGATTGAGCTGGACCGCGACAAGGAGAAGCGCTGGAAAAACGGCGCGCCGCGTCAGGTCGTCACCAAAGGCCGCATCAACTGGGAAAAACGCCACGAGGACTGGGCCGATAAACTCAACATCCGCCACCCCGATGATCCCGACTCCCCCGTGGGCGAGTGGAACCGCATGGAGGTCATCGCCAAGGGCGATACCCTGCAATACTTCGTCAATGGCCGCCTCGTGAACGAAGCCTTCGACTGCAAACCCGCCGAGGGTCGCATCTGCATCCAGACCGAGGGCGCGGAGATGATCGTGCGCCGCTACGAGCTGCATCCGCTCGGCGGCTTCACGGAAAAATGGTCCGCCATCCAGGCCAGCGGCGGCAGCGACATCAGCGTGCGCCATGGGCAGGAGAAAGCCCTCACGCCCGAGGAATCGCTCGCGCAGATCCAGCTCGACGGTCCCTATGAGGCGCAGCTCGTCGCCGCCGAGCCGCTCGTGCTCGATCCTGTGGAAGTCACCTGGGATGATAAAGGCCGCCTTTTCGTCGCTGAAATGCGCGATTACCCGCTCGGTCCCCCGAAGGCAGGTGATCCGTGGATGTCCCGCATCTCCCAGCTCATGGATGAGAACGGCGATGGCCTCATGGACAAGAGCATCGTCTTTGCCGACAACCTCGACAACGTGCAGGGCCTGCTGCCCTACGATGGCGGTCTCATCGCCACCACCCGCACCCAGATTCTCTTTCTCAAAGACACCGATGGCGACGGCAAGGCCGACGTGAACCGCCCGCTCATCAAGGGCTTCAACCCTCGCCACAGCCAGCTCCAGGTCAGCGCCCCGCGCTGGGGGCCGGACGGCTGCGTGCATTTCAACAACGGCCTCGACGCCAAGGAAATCTATCCCGCCGACGCGCCCGACAAGGTCGTCGGTGTGCCCGGCGCCAACTTCAAATGGAACCCCAAGACGGGCGAGATCACCCCCACCGGTGGCAAGGGCCAATACGGCGGCGCTTTCGACGACTACGGCCATCATTTCTACTGCTCGAACCGCAACCCGCTCATGTTCACCGTCATGCCCTACGAGGTCATGCGGCGCAACCCGCACGCCGGCATCACCCAGGTGCATGAGGACATCGCCCCGCCCGGAGCCGACACGCGCGTCTTCCCGCTGAAGATCACCCACACCACCGCGGACGCCCATGCCGGCACAAACACCGCTTGTTCCGGCCTGGGCGTCTATCGTGGCGATCTCATGCCCGAGCTGCGCAACAACGTCTTCGTGCCCGACCCCACAGGCCAGCTCGTCACCCGTTACAAGATCGAGCCCAACGGCGCTTCCCTCAAAGCCACCCGCGTCGGCGAGCGCACCGAGTTCTTCCGCAGCGGCGACGAATGGAGCCGCCCCGTGAACTTCACCACCGGCCCCGACGGCGCGATCTATGTCTGCGACATCTACCGCCGCTGGATTGACCACGCCCGCTTTTTTCCCGAGGACTTCGTCAAAGCCAACGACATGCGCCAGGGCGAGCACCAGGGCCGCATCTGGCGCATCGTGCCCAAAGGCACAAAAACCCTCGCCGCCAAGCACCCCGGCCGCTACCACGCCATCCCCGAAGCCGGCTGGGGAGAGCAGCCTGCCGAGCACAAAGAGCGCGCGCTCCTTTTCCGCATTTTGCAGAAGCACGATGAAGGCCAGGTCAGCAAGCCGGAGGAAATCAGCTTCCGCGCCAAATGCATCGCCGATCATCCCGAGGACGAGTGGCTTTCGAAAGCGGTTTTATCTTCCTCCGAATATACGGAAGGTCGTGTGTTGAAGGCGGTCTTGCAGTCTCCCAATTTCACCAGCCGCTTCTCCCCGGCCCGGTCCGCCACCATCCGGGCATTTGCGGCGGGCGCCATCGTCTCGGGCGACCCCTCTGACGTGGCTGAATGCCTCAGATGCCTCGAACTAGACAAAGCTGAGCTTCTTTGGTGGAAAGCTCCCTTGCTGCAAGGCGTGATAGATGGTTTCGCCAAAGGTTACAACGTGGAGCCTAAATCACTCAGTGCGTTCATGGCGCTTCCGACACCAGACCTGGAAGCCAGCAGTCGTGGCATGCTTGATCTTGAACTCGCTGAATTTCAGAGCATCGCCAAAGAAATCGCCTCCCTCCAGTCCCAGATAGACACCATCATCGCCGACTCGAAAGCCCCGCTCGATCAACGCCTCGCCGTGCTGCCTTTGCTCGCCTCGCGCAAATGGGATGCCGTGCAGACCGTGGTGAAGAGTCTGCTCACCACCGCGCAGCCGCAGGAGCTGACCACCGCCACGGTGGCGCTTTTGAAAAAGTTCAGCGCCACCAGCACCGCCCCGCTCATCTATGAGCTGCTGCCGACTGCCGGCCCCGCCTTGAAGCGCGACCTCGTGCCCATCCTCACCGGCAACGCCACCACCGCGCTCGCCTTGTTCAAGCGCATGGACCAGGGCGAGTTCCCCACCGCCTGGGTGGATGTCGAGACCCGCTGGCGCTACCAGCGCGGCAAGGGCGAGATGGCCGACCTCGCCAAAAAACTCTTCGGCGAGGCCAGCAGCGACCGCGCCGCCGTGGTGAAAAAATACATGGCCGCCACCACCCTGAAGGGCGACTCCGAAAAAGGCCGCGCCGTCTTTGCCAGCGTCTGCATCACCTGCCACAAGCATGGCGACCTCGGCGTGGATGTCGGCCCGCCGCTCTCGGATGTGAAGGTGAAGCCCCCCGAGGCCCTGCTCAGCGACATCCTCGACCCCAACCGCATGTTCGAGGCGCGCTGGAGCGCCTACCTCGTTGAAACCAAGGACGGCCGCACCCTCAGCGGCCTCATCCAAAACGAGAACACCGACGCCATCGTGCTCGCCATGATGGGCGGCGCCACCGAGACCCTCCCGCGCAGCGCCATCAAGACCCTCAAAAGCCTGGATCGCACCCTCATGCCCGACGGCCTCGAAGCCGCCATCACCCCGGAGCAGATGAGCGATCTTCTGGCCTTCCTTGGCGGGAAGTGAGGCCAGAGCGCCAGCTTCGCGCTCGCGACTCTCCCCGCGCGTCCGATCCGGGAAGACTCACGTCTTCCTCTACCATTGAGAGGAAGACTCACGTCTTCCTCTACCATTGAGGGGAAGACTCACGTCTTCCTCTACATGCGTCCCGGCGCCCCGTAGAGGCAAACGTCAGTTTGCCCCGGCCCAGGGCTGCAAGCTGGAAGGCCGAATGTCAGACCTAGATGCTGCGGTTCGTCTTAACTGCACCACCATGAACCGCCGCGCCTTTCTCCACCACGCCGCGAACGAAACCCTCTTCCGGGAGCGCCTTGGCAACGAAGCCGTGCGCGATGGCCGCTGGAAGCTCGTGCGCTGCTGCAACGACATCCGCGACTACAATCCCCAAACCAAACGCGGGTCCGGCAGCGGCACACACACCGGGGGCTCTCTGTGTGCTCTGTGTCTCTGGGGTTGGTCCAATCGGCTTCAGTTCGCCACAGCGACACGGAGCAACCTCCAGCGGCATCACTCGACACCTTGCACCACCGGCAGGCAGCCGCGCACAGAAGGCCGATGAATGCGCAGGCTGGGATCACTGCCGATCCAACCCGGCTCGCCCCGCGCATTCACAAAAGCCACCCCGATGGGAACCTCCGGCCTCGTGTCCGCCAGCCGGGTGATCTCCGCCTCCGCCCGGTCTGACATCGCGATCCACGCCTTTTTCAAGACGATGGGATCGAGCTGACGGGCCTGGATGGTTTCAAGCTGGCGTGGATTGATCCGGGCAAAGCGCCGCATCATCTCCAGCAGCAGCATGGGGCTGAAGCCCTCATCCTTTCCGCAGGCGGCCCAAATCACCGCCTCCAGCGGATAGGTGCGGTCCAGTTCCACGATGTCCACATAGTCGCGAGTCACCGAGCGTGCCGCCAGCGCCAGCGCCTTGTTGGCGGCCATGTCAAAGAGGTGCAGCCGCCAGCCGAGCACATCATCTCTTTGAATCGGGAAGAAACGAAAGGCTGAGTCCGCCGCCCAGTCGATCTCCAGTGCCTCGCCCTCATGCGTCAGACGCGCTTTGCGAAAACTCGTGTGGGCCGCCCAATCACCAACCGCGTGCTCCACCGCATAACCAGCCGCCCGCAAAGCTGCGACATCCAGATCGCTGGCACGCGCCACCTCGGACTCCGCCTCATGAAAAATGTCGAAGTCATGGCTGAAGCGCGGCGAATCATCCGCCGAGTTGAGCACCAGACCGCCGGCGAAATGGCTCTCTTCACTGCGATTCGCCGCCAAAACGCGCAGCACTTGTTTCTGGAGAGTCGTTAAAGGCATGAGTTGAGTTCCTGAGCCCGCTGCCAGGCACGGTGGCCCCCTTTGCGGAGATTCAGCACCACCTCGCGCACCTCCTCCACGGTCTGCGGAGTGAAGTCGGGGTTCCACCACCAAAAGCACTCATGAAAGTCCCGCACCGCCTGGCGCGCCATTTCCGCCACCTCGGCGGAGACGGGCTGGCTGGTTGTGGCTGGAGGTTCGGTGTTCATGCGGCATCCTACGTCCATGCCAGGACCGTCTCAAGCAGCGAGATGCAGGCCCGCCGTAGGTGCTGGAGCATCAAAAGTCCGTCCTTGCGCCACCAGTCCCCTGTCAGACCCGCTTTGGCCCGCTCGTTCCAGCCTCCACCATGAAAAAGCTGCTTCCTCTCCTGCTCGCCGTCACCGCTTTCGCCGCCAATGAATCCCCGGAGGATGCGAGGCTTCGCGAGGCGATTCCTTTCGGTGGTGACTTCAAACCGAACCCGAAGGCCGGAGCGTTTGTCGTTGTGGGGCATGGGGCGCGCATTCTCGTTTCGAAGGACGATGGCAAGACGTGGACGCAGTCCTTCTTTGCCGCGCCGGGCGCGGATCACGGGCCGTGGGCCACGAAGGCGGTCGCTTACACGGGCGGGGTGTTCGTCGTGCCAGTCGGCTGGGGCGCGCCGACGATTTATCTGGCCTCCGATGACGCGGTGAACTGGCGGCACCTCACGAAGGGCACCGCAAAACTCCCGGAGGGCAGGGGCGATGCGCGCGTGATGCCCGGCACCTGGGGCATCCAATTCACAAAAGGTGATGACCTTCAGTATAAAGTGCTTGCTTGACGCAAAGCTGCATTTTCTTGCCATTCAGGTCAGATGACCCGTTTTTTAGGCCAAACCCCGCCTTTTTCGTCCTCCTCCCGCGGAATCAGCGCCATACGGCCGTCGTTTGGAGTTCCTCCCGCGGAATCAGCGCCAAACGGCCGTCGTTTGGAGTTCCTCCCGCGGAATTAGCGCCAAACGGCCGTCGTTTGGAGTTCCTCCCGCGGAATCAGCGCCAAACGGCCGCCGTTTGGAGTTCCGCCCGCGGAACCAGCGCCAAACGGCCTTCGTTTTGTGTTCAAAAGTGCAGTTTACCGTCAGAGGCGCTCTTGCCCGGATTGTCTGAATTGCATGGCCTTGCTCCCTATCCGGGAGAACTCCTTTGCGCGCAGCACTGAGGATGTCTGGTTTTGCGATGAGGAGGGCCGTCTCTCCTTCCACCGCCACATCGCGCATATGCCCGGACTTTCCGGCGAAGTTTGAGTGGCGAGCGGCGGCATGGCGCGCAGGGTGGTCGCGGGGTCAAGCCGGTGAAAAACCATCCGACCGGGATGGCCGCGCCGTTTTCCCGCTGGAAAAGGGGGGAGTCCGCCGCTTAGTGCCCGCACATCCCGCCGCCGCCATGCCGAACGAAAAACCCGTCTCCCTCAAACACCTGACCCTGCTGGGAAAGGAAAACATTCCGCAAGCGGGCGGATACCTCATCCTGCCGGCCCGGCTCGATTACCTGGATGTGCTGAGGCTTGAGGCGGTGCTGGAGGGCCGGAACATCGTCTATCTCTGCGAGCAGGGCGCGGCCCTGCACCCCATGCTGCGCGCGCATCTGGAGCGGGAGGGCGCGCAGGTGCTGGTCATCTCCCCGGATCTGACGGACACCGCCGCGCTGCGCAAGGCCGTGGCCGGGAAGACCGCGCAGGACGCGGTCATCATCTTCCTGCCCGCGCAGGCGGCCTGCCTGAACGCGCCGCTGTGCACCATCCCCGGCATGCGCCTGGAGTTCCTGCTCAAGGCGGGCTGCCCCGTGCTGCCGCTGCATGTGCTGCACCCGCGGGAGGTGGCGCTGGACATCGGCCCGCGCCCGGACGAGACCGCCGTGGTGATGAGCTTTGGCATGCTGCTCACCGGGGAGGATGTGACGCTGGCCTCCTACCAGGAGAGCCTGCTGGAGCTGTGCCGGCAGGCTTTTGAAACGCACCCCGCACTGCCGCTGCACCTGGCCTACGCGCTGATCCTGGGCTTCAAACGCCACGGGCGGAACAATGTGGTGGTGGACGGCAAGGACGACAAGGAGATGGGCTTCGACACCATCTTCGCCGCCGCCATCGCGCTCTCCAGGGTGATCAAAAGCGAGACCGCCAGGGAGCGTGTCGGCATCGTGCTGCCGCCCGGACTGGGCGGCCTCATCGCCAACGTGGCGGTGCTGCTGGCGGGCAAAATCCCGGTGAACCTCAACTTCACCGCCGGGCGGGCGGCCATCGAGTTCGCGATGAAGGCCTCCGGCCTCGACCGCCTCGTCACCGCCGATCCCGTGGTGCGCAAGATGCAGACCTTCCCCTGGCCGCCGACGCGCCAGCTCATCCTCGTGGAGCGCCTGCTGCCGCGGATGAAAACAAAGATCGGCCTCTGGCTGGCGCTCTCCAAGCTGCTGCCCGCGTCCCTCCTGGCCGCGCTGCTCGGCGTGCCCAGGCATGGCGGTGACAGGGAGGCGCTGCTGCTTTTCACCAGCGGCAGCTCCGGCAACCCCAAGGGCGTGGTGCTCACCCACCGCAACATCATGGCCAACGTCATCCAGTTCGGCTCGCGGCTGGGCCTCAAGTCGGACGACGCCATTCTCGGCAGCCTGCCTCTTTTCCACAGCTTCGGCTGCACGGTCACGCTGTGGTATCCCGTCATCGCCGGCGTGGACCTCGTCACCTACCCCAGCCCGCTGGAGACGAAGAGGCTGGCGGAGCTGGTGGAGAAGCACAGCGTCAGCGTCATGCTGGCCACGCCCACCTTTCTGCGCGGCTGGCTGCGCGGCGTGCCGCGCGAGTCGCTCACCAGCCTCAAAATGGTGGTCACCGGAGCGGAAAAGCTGCCCGCCACCGTGGCGGAGGCCTTTGAGGCGCGCTTCGGCAAGCGCGTCTATGAGGGCTACGGCCTGACCGAGACCTCCCCGGTCTCCAACGTCAACCTGCCCGACCCCGTGCCCCTCGCCGAGGAGGGCCACGCCTGGCTGCCCGCGCACCGGCCCGGCAGCGTCGGCCAGCTCCTGCCCGGCCTGGCCGTGCGCATCACCGAGCCGGAGGGCGGGCGCCGCCTCTCCGTCCACCAGAGCGGCATGATCTGGTTCAAAGGCGCCAACGTCTTCCACGGCTACCACAACGACCCCAAGCGCACCGCCGATGTCAAGGACGAGGACGGCTGGTTCCGCACGGGCGACATCGGCCGCCTCGACCTGGACGGCTTCCTTTACATCGAGGGCCGGCTCAGCCGCTTCTCCAAGATCGGCGGCGAGATGGTGCCGCACGAGACCGTGGAGGAGGCCATCATCAAGGCCATGGGCCTGGAGAACGAGTCCGCGCGCAAGATCGCCGTCGTCGGCGTGCCCGACCCCGAGAAGGGCGAGGCGCTCATCCTCATCTCGGCCATGACCGGCGGCCCGGAGAACCAGGAGATACTCGATCTGCGCTACCGCCTCCTGGAGAAGGGCCTGCCGCCATTGTGGATCCCGAAGAAAATGATCCGCGTCAGCGACATCCCCATCCTCTCCTCCGGCAAGCTCGACGTGCAAAGCTGCGAGAAGCTCGCGCGCGGGGAGGTGTGAGGCTTGAAGCGCGCAATCCGAGGCGGCCCGATGAAGCTCATGCTGCAAACCTGGCGCTCCTCACCCGCCGCGGCGCATGTGGCGCCGTTCGCGGTGTTCATGGCCTTTCTGGCCGTGCCGGGCTGGTTTCGCGTGGAAAATCCCGAGCTTCCCTGGCATGTGCGCGCGCCGGAGCTGTGGGTGTATCCTTTGCAGACGCTCGTGTGCGCGGGACTGCTGCTTTTTTTCCGCCGCCACTACGCGCTGAGGCCCTGGCGCGGACTGGGGCTGGCCTGTGCGCTCGGCGTGGCGGGCATCGCGCTGTGGATTCTGCCGGCCTGGACATACCAAAAGCTCGACACTGAAAATCCGCCGGTTTGGTGGGCCTGGCTCGGGATGGCGGACCGGAGCCGGGGCTTCGATCCCGGCCAGCTCGCCGAATGGCCTGTGTGGGAGCGGATCACGATCTTCATGCGCTTCGCGCGCCTCGTCGTGGTGGTGCCGCTGGTGGAGGAGATTTTCTGGCGCGGCTTTCTCATGCGCTGGCTGGCGGCGGAGGGGCGGCCCTGGCATGAGACGCCCTTTGGCGCGCACACCTGGCGGAGTTTTTGGATCGTCACCACGCTGGTCATGCTGGCGCATCAGCCCGCCGACTGGCCCGCCGCTTTTGTCTGGGGCGCGCTGGTTTATCTCGCGGCCGCGCGCACCCGCAGCCTGGGCGCCTGCGTGCTCATGCACGCTCTGGCCAACGCGCTGCTCGGAGCCTGGGTGATGGGCGCCAAACAATGGGGATTCTGGTGATTGTGGACTCGCCGCGACCGGACGGACATTTGGTTTGAATTGCCAGTTGCAGCCAGGGGGCTGTCATCCATCTTCGCCCCCCTCCCGAATGTCCAAGCCTGTCAAAGTCGCCGTCCTTGGTGCGAGCGGATACTCCGGCATCGAGCTGCTGAGAATCCTCCTGCGCCATCCCCATGCCGAACTCGTCGCGGTCACTTCCCGCACGCTCGCGGGCAAGGCGCTGTCCGCCGAGTTTCCGCGCTTCCGCAAGGTGGGGGTGGCTGACACACTGGTCTTCACCGAGCCGGACGTGGACGCTTTGAAGGCGAGCGGAGCGCAGGCCGCGTTCCTGGCGCTGCCGCATGGCGTGTCCGCGGAGTATGCCGCGCCGCTGCTGGAGGCGGGAATGCGCGTCATTGACCTCAGCGCCGACTTCCGCCTGCGCAGCGCGGAGGTTTACAAGGAGTTCTACGCGCACGAGCATCCCGCGCCCGGCCTGCTCGCCAAGGCCGTCTATGCGCTGCCGGAGTGGCGCGCGGAGGAGATCAAAAACGCGCGCCTCATCGCCTGCCCCGGCTGCTATCCCACCAGCATCCTGCTGCCTTTGCTGCCGCTGCTCAAAGCCGGCCTGCTCTCCGGGGATCCACTGGCCGTCTCCAGCATGAGCGGCGCCAGCGGCGCGGGCCGCAATGCCAGCGTGCCGCTGCTTTTCTGCGAGGTGCAGAACAGCCTGCGCGCCTACAGCGTGCCCTCCCACCGCCACTTGAGCGAGATCACGCAGGAGCTGTCCCTCGCCGCCGGGCGGGAGGTGCGGCTCACCTTCGTGCCGCATCTCGTGCCGGTCTTCGCCGGCATCTGCACCACCACCTTTGCCGCACCCGCGCCCGGCGTGTCGCTCGACCAGGTCGAGTCCGCCCTGCGCGCCACCTACGACGGGCAGCCCTTCATCCGGCTGCTCGGCAGGAATCAATGCCCCGACACCAAGCATGTCATGGGCACGAACTTCGTGGACATCGGCTGGGCGCTCGACGAGCGCGCCGGACGCCTCGTGCTCATGAGCGCCGAGGACAACATCGGCAAAGGCGCCTCCGGCCAGGCGGTGCAGAACCTCAACCTGGCCTGCGGCTTCGCGCCGGACGCGGGCCTTCTGAACGCATGAGCATGACGACCATGGATTGCGATCCGTTCCGCGAAATACGCGTGCCTTTCAAAGTGATCAAAGGCGGTGTCACCGCGCCCAGGGGCTTCCGCGCCGCCGCCATCTCATGCGGCATCAAGAACCCCGAGGCCGCCCGCCTCGACCTGGCGCTCATCGTTTCCGACACCCCCGCCGTCACCGACGCGGTCTATACCACCAACAAAGTGCGCGCCGCCTGTGTGCGCGTCTCGCAGATCCACATTCGCGAGAGCGACACGCGCGCCATCATCGCCAACAGCGGCAACGCCAACGCCTGCACCGGCCCGCAGGGCATCCAGGACGCCAAAGCCATGTGCAAGGCCGCCGCCGAGGCGCTCGGCCTGCGCATGAGACAGGTGCAGGTCTGCTCCACCGGAATCATCGGCATGAACATGCCCATCCAGCGCGTCACCCCGCGCGTCGCCGAACTGGCGGCCAAGCTCAGCCCCGCCGGCTCCGACGACGCCGCGGCGGCCATCATGACCAGCGACACCAGGCCGAAGTCCTACGCCATCGAGGTGCCCTGCCCGGGAGGCGGCTCCTTCCGCATCGGCGGCATCGCCAAAGGCGCGGGCATGATCTGCCCGGACATGGCCACCATGCTTTGCTTCATCACCACCGATGCAAAAATCAGCAAGGACGAGATCAAGCGCGCCATCCGCTGCGCTGTGGACCAGTCTTTCAACTGCATCACCATAGACGGCGACACCAGCACCAACGACACCGTCATTGTCATGAGCAACGGCCAGGCCTCCGCGCCCGCCATGAGGAAAGGCTCCGACGAGGCCAAAATCTTCCGCTGCGCCCTGCACAAGGTCATGCTCGAGCTGGCGAAGATGATCGTCGCCGACGGCGAGCGCGTCACCAAGTTCGTCGAAATCCGCGTGCGCAACGCGCGCACCCATGCCGATGCGAAAAAGGTGGCCGAAGCCGTCGCCAAGTCCATGCTGGTGAAGTGCTCCTTCCACGGCAGCGACCCGAACTGGGGCCGCATCATCCACGCCGTCGGCTACTCCGGCGCGCGCATCCGCGAGGAGATGGTGGACATCTATTTCGGCGGCCTGCTCGCCTGCAAAGGCGGCCTCACCTCGGGCACGCCTGTGGCCGAGTTGGAAAAAGTCGTCAAAGAACCGCGCTTCTCCGTCACCATTGACCTCAACCTCGGCAGCGCCAACCACATCGTTTATACCAGCGATCTCTCCGAGGCCTATGTGGACTTCAACAGCAGCGAATACTCCGCCGCCGTCCACGCCCGCCGCCAGAAGGGGCTGGCATGAGGCGCGGCGGCTTCAAGTCCGCCGGTGTCATCCCGATGAGTCAGTGCTCGCGTGAGAAGTGCATGGAGCACGCGCGCCCCCGCGTGTTCCGGGGCGCTTCCTCGCGCACCGGCCTTTCCGACCGCACCTTCCTCTCCCTCAGATGAAATAAGCCCGCCTCGGTGACGTTTTCGCAGCACTCATGATTTCCCGCAGAAAACTCCTCCGACAAATCGCCGCCACGGCTGGCGCGGCTTTGGGTTCACCCTTGTTGCCAAACATCAGCCAGGCGGCATCCCGTGCGCACGGCGGCGGGCCGAAGCGCGTGATCTTCTTCCTGCAAAACCAGGGCTTTGATCCGGCCACCTGCGTTCCGGCGGGCATGAAAAACAGCGGCTCTCTGGCCAGGGCGAAACTGCCCGAGCCCATCGAGGCGCTGGAGCCTTTCAAGGAGCGGCTGCACATCATCAACGGCCTGCACGGCCTGCACACCAGCCCGTCCCACAGCGCCTTCTTCGGCGCGCTCGGCGGTTACCGCGGCAGCGACGGCGTGCCGCCCAGTGCGTCCACGATTGACTACGAACTGAGCAAGGTGCTGCCCGAGACCCTCCTGCCGCATCTCTGCATCGGCATGGACTCGATGGAAAACATGAAGGCCAAGCCCACCGTCGCGAACCTTTCGGCCAGCGGCGCTGGCCAGCCGATCTTCATGCATTCGAACCCGAACCACCTCTACCAGATGCTCTACGGCGGCATCTCGGACGGAGACATCCGCAAGCAGCATGAGGCGCGCTCCAGTATGTTTGACCGCATCGAGCAGCTCGCCGCCGCTCACGGCAAGGCGCTGCCGATGGCAGACCAGCAGCGCTACGGGCAGTACGTTCAGGGTTTCCAGGACATCAACGGCCTGCGGTCACGCCTCAACGGCGTCTCCGATCATCTGCGGAACTTTGCGCCAAAGGTCGATGACCGTTACACGAAGCCCGAGTTCGAAACCGACTGGCACGACGTGCTGCTCGACCTCGGCATCTCGGCGATCAAATCCGGCATCACCAGCGTGCTGACCATCGGCTCCGGTCGTGGTGAAATCTTCGGCTCGTGGAAAGGCCTCGGCGTCGAGGAGCAGGGCCACAATCTCGGCCACATGAAGCAGCCGGACAATCCGATCTGGATCAAGATCCGCCAGTACAACAGCCGCATGCTCGTGAAGCTCATGGAGGAGCTGGAAAGCGTGCCCGAAGGCAGCGGCACGATGATGGACAACACGCTCATTGTTTACACCAGCAACAACGCCGACGCGCAGCACACCAGCGGCGCCACCTGGCCGGTCATGCTGCTTGGCAATTGCGGCGGCATTTTCAAAACCGGCTGCTTCACGCAGCTCGACGGCACCCGTCCGATCAACGCGCTCTACGCGACGATCCTGAAAACCGCCGGCGTCGAGTGCGAACGCTTCAACATGAGCGAGAAGATGGCCGCGAAGTTCGACTCCGGCACCGGCCCGCTCCGAGAGGTCTTGGTGTAAGGCAAGCCCGCCGCTTCGCCGGGCACGTCCGCGAGCGACTGCCGAGGCGGCTTCAGCAGCAGACATTGACCAGCCTGTGGTGAACCAGCATCCAGAATCAGACCGCGTGGAGCCGGGGCGGCGCGCGGAATCTCATCCGGCGGGCAGTGGGAGAAAGTCGCGGCCGGTAGCGAGGCTCTCGACGTCTTCATGAAGTGCGTCACCATTCTTCTCCAACGTCATGGAACTGTGGCAGCATAGCCCGCGACGATGACCTCCACCCCGCATCCAACTTCCGCGAGGCTCCTTTTCACAGCGCCTCCGCCAAATGCGGACTTTTGCCTTCACATCGCTGGAATAACATCCAACCTTGACCATCTCATGATGTCGGCGAGTCTTGCCGCCGCTGTCCCAATGAAACGCTTCTGGCAAATCCTCGCACTTCTGATGCTGGCCTTGATGGTCCCGGCTTCGATGTGTTGCTATGGGGCGGATGGATGCAAGGCGGACGTTTGCTGCTCCGAGGAAAGCCACGAGCATGAAGACCACGAAGGAGGCGAACATCACGCTCCCGTCTCCTGCCCGAGCGATACGATCTCCCACAGCCAGGTTCCCGCGCCGGTCACGATGCCGGAGATGCAGATGGTGGAGCTGGCGGAGTTGATTCAGGCGATGATCCGTCTTCAAGACGATCTCGCCACGGCCACGGAGTCTTCCGGGCTGCCGATGACCACCGCGCCGCCGGAGTTGCGAGCGACGTGGCATTTCACGCAACGCACGGCGCTGCCCGTGCGTGCGCCTTCGATCCAGGCTTAAAGTTCCGTGCGTTGGTCCGCCCATGAAGGCGGTGACATCCACGCAGGAGCTTCCCACCGCGACCGCTCGCAGAGCGGCATCGTGGCTTTGCCGTGCCTCCGTCGAAACTCAACCCCCATCTCATCATGCGCTTATTCATCCTTTCATCTCTGCTGCTCGCTGCTGTGCCGCAGCTTCTCGCGGCGGATTCCAAACCGGAGCCGTCTTCCATCTCCAGTCTCGTGGGCCGCACGCTCGCGGGGAATCCTGAAATCCGCTTCTATGAGGCGGAGGTCGCAGCGGCGAAGGCGACTCGCAGCACGGCGGGCAGGCAGTCGAACCCGGAGCTGAGCCTGCAAGTCGGCAACAACCACATCCGCAACGCCGACAGCCGCTCGAACGGCCTAGCCTTCTCCGCCGAGCTGGCGCAGCCCATCGAGTGGCCGGGCCGCTTGGGTTTGCGCAAGGCCATCGCGAACCGCGACATCGCTATGGCGGAGCTGGGGCTGGAGCGGTTTCGCTTTCATCTCGCCGCCCGTGTCCGCGTGCTGGCCTTCACGTTGTCAGCGCAGCAAGATCTCGCCAATGCCGCGAATGAAGTCGCCGCACGCTATGCCTCACTGCGCGAGGTGATGGTGCAACGCGAGCCAGCGGGCATCGCTCCTCAGCTTGAGATCGCTACCATTGAGGCAGCGGCGCTCGTGGCAGAGTCGCGCGCAGCGAAAGCTGGTGTCGTAGTGCAAAAGGCGCTGCTGGAGCTGAACCAACTCATGGGCCGCCGTGCCGACGCGCCGCTCATCGTGAAGCGCGGCCCGCTGGATGCCAAGGCCGCGCCTGCGCTGCTCTCCCTCCTCGGCTCCGCAATGAAGAACCATTACGAGTTGCGCCTGCGCCGTGCCGAGCTGGAGCAGCAGGGCTTCAAGGTCGAGCTGGCAAAGAACGAGCGCTATCCCGCCTTCACCATCGGCCCCTTCGTCGAGGTGCAAAACACCCGCACGCTGGATGACCAGACCGTGGCAGGCATCGGCATCTCCTTCCCGCTGCCGTTTTGGAAGAATGGCAAAGCGGAAGTCTCCAATGCCGAGGCACGCCAGATGCAGGCACAGGCCACGCTCGCCGCCGCGCAGCGCGAGGTGGAGCGGCAGGTCACCGAGAGCATGCTCATCTACCAGACGCAGCAGGCACGCCTTGCCGTGTGGAAGGGCGATGCCGTCACGAAGTTCAGCGATGCCGCCGCGCTAGCGGACAGGCATTTCAGACTCGGTGCCGTGCCCATGAGCACCTTTGTCGAGCTTCAGGACAAGTATCTCGAAGCCGTCGAGGCCATCCACAGCACGCAAACCGAGGCGCTGGAGGCCGCGCTCACACTTGAAGAACTCACCGGCGCACCCGGCAGCCTCATCACCACCAAAAACTAACTTCACCTCATCATGAAACTCTTGCTCATCCTGTCTCTCATCGTCACCGCCGCCGCGCTCACCAGTTGCAGCGAATCTAGCGCCAGTCCTTCCACTGAACACACCGCCGCACCGGAAAACGGCGCACAGTTCAAGGAAGGCAAAGGCGTGGCCCTCACCGCGCTCATGGCCGAGTCCATCCGCCTGCAAACCGCCGAGGTGCAGGAGGAAAAGATCGCCCCCGCCTTCACCCTCAGCTTGCAGGCCATGCAGCGCGGCACCGAGGCCAGCGGATGGCTTACCGCCGATCAAGCGGCGCGTGTGCAGCCCGGCATGGAGGTCGAGCTTGGCACCGCGAAAGGCCATGTGCTCCGCATTGAAAAGGCAGCCTATGCCACGCTCGGTGATTTTGAAGTCACCGTGCAAACCGCCGCCCCCATTGAGGCAGGCAGCGCCATCACCGCCACCTTCCGCTTCCCTGCTGGCGATACTGTGACCGCCATTCCACAGGCCGCGCTGCTCACCACTGCCGAGGGCACTTTCGTCTATGCCAAGAACGACGAGTTCTACCTGCGCACGCCCGTCAAAGTCGGCGCACGCAGCGGCGATCATGTGGAGATCACCGACGGCCTTTACACTGGCGATGAGGTGGTCACCACACCTGTGATGTCCCTCTGGCTCGCCGAACTGCAAATCCTGCGTGGCGGCAAAGCCTGCACCTGCGGCCACTAAACTCCAGCCATGTTCTCCACCGACCTCCATCACCGCCAACAGCGCCGCATGATCACCTGGATCATGCTCGTCGTGCTGTTGCCGTTGTTTGCGGTGCCGTGGAGCCAGGCGCATCAGGGGCAGTGCTCACCCCGGATGGCTGCGTGTGAGATGACCTGCTGCAAAGACATGTCGGCAGACAACACCACGCACCACTCCGAGTGCCCCTGCCAGGACACCGATCAAGGCTGCGACTGCGCCTGCTGTCTGCACCTCGCGTCCACCATGCCCCCTTTGGTGATGGGTGCTCCGCAGACCCGCCCGCTCAATGCTCAAGGCATTCGTCCTTTGTCGCAGCGTGCCCCTTCTCGCACGGAGCGGCCTCCTTTGCCGCCTCCGAAGCCCCCGCACCACTCCCACCACGTCGGCACTCCGCCGACTTCAGTTCATTCAAACCATTCAAACTTACTTATCTATGAAAACATTGTTTCTGTCTCTTGCCCTCATCCTGACCCTCACGGGTCTGTATGCAGCCACCCAATCCAGCGCGGACGCCAAGTCCAATTGCTGCCTTGCCGCTGCCTGCTGCACCGGTGGCGCTTGCTGTGCCACGGGTGACTGCTGCTGCCTCACCGGTAGTTGCTGTGAGGCTGGTGTCTGCTCTTGCGACCCAGGCTGCTGCACCGGTTGCGAGTGCTGCGCTGACTAACTAGCGCCCCCACGGCGTCCGCCGACTCCGGTCGGCGGACGCTCATCCCTTCAAAAACTTATGCCCTGCTCCGACTGTTCCATAGAAGCCAGTGATGCCGTTCAGGCCAGCACTCTGCGCCTTTTGCTCATCATCAACGCCACCATGTTCGCCTGTGAACTGGCAGTGGGCATCCTGGCTGACTCCACGGGCGTGCTCGCGGACTCGCTCGACATGCTCGCAGATGCACTCGTGTATGGAGTCAGTCTTTATGCCGTGGGCAAAGCTGTCGCGGCAAAAGTAACCGCAGCCCGCCTCAGTGGCTTTCTCCAGATCGTCATCGCACTCGCCATGATGGCGGACATTCTGCGGCGTGTTTTCACTGACAGCGAGCCAGTGTCCTGGCTCATGATCGCCGTTTCCGTGGCCGCGCTCGCCGCGAATGTGATCTGCCTGCGCCTCATCACCAAGCATCGGGATGAAGGCGTTCACATGCGGGCTAGCTGGCTTTTCTCCCGCAATGATGTGCTGGCAAATCTGGGAGTCATCAGCGCGGCATTTCTCGTGGCACTCACTGGCTCACGCTGGCCAGACCTCGCCATCGGCTTGCTCATTACCGTCATCGTTCTGCGCGGCGGGTTTAGCATTTTGAAGGATGCCAGGGCTGAATCAGCAAAGACCTCTCACTGAACCATGCTCACCCATCTCATCACCTTCGCCATGCGGCAGCGGGCCGCTGTGCTGCTTGCCACGCTCATCCTTGCCGGCATCGGCACCTACTCGGCCATTCATCTGCCGATTGATGCCGTGCCAGACATCACGAACCCGCAGGTGCAGATCAACACCGCCGTCAATGCGCTCGCGCCCGAGGAGATCGAAAAGCTAGTCTCCTTTCCCATCGAAAGCGAGATGGCGGGCCTGCCGCAAATGGTGGAGCTGCGCTCGCTGTCCAAGTTTGGCCTCTCGCAGGTCACGATGGTCTTCCATGACGATGTGGACATCTACCGCACTCGCCAGCTCGTCACCGAGCGCCTGCAAACCGTGCTGGATGAACTCCCGCCCGGCCTCACGCCCAAGCTCGCGCCTGTTGCCACCGGCCTCGGCGAAATCTTCTACTACAGCCTCGATTACAGCGCCGATGCAGCCAACAAGCCCGCGACGCGCGAGGAGCAGCTCATGGCCCTGGCGCAAATCCAGGAGTATCAAGTCAAGCCGTTGCTGCGTGGCACGCCCGGCGTCGCGGAGGTGAATACGAGCGGCGGTTATCAGCGGCAGATCGTCATCCAGCCAGATCCAGCACGCCTCGCCGCTCGCGGCATGTCGCTCGACATGCTGGCTGAGATCGTCGAGCAAAACACCCGCAACGCAGGCGGCGGCTACGTCGAGATTGGCGGCGAGCAGCTCATCATCCGCGCCACCAGTCGAGTGAACGACATCGACCAAATCCTCGCCATCCCGCTCAAGTTCGCAGGCGGGGTGAAGCCCATCCTGCTCAGTGAAGTCGCCACCGTCAGCATCGGCAGCGCCTTCCGCACCGGAGCCTCGACGGATGACGGCAGCGAAGCCCTCATCGGAGCCACCATCATGCTAGCGGGTGAAAACTCCCGCCTCGTCGCCCAAGCCGTGCGGGCCAAGCTCACCGAGATACAGCCCAAGCTCCCGCAGGGCGTCGTCATCCGCGCTTTGTATGATCGCAGCGATCTCGTCAGCCGCACCATCGCCACTGTGGAGAAAAATTTGGCCGAAGGTGCCTTGCTCGTCGTCGTCGTGCTCTTTGCGCTGCTGGGAAACTTCCGCGCTGCTTTCATCGTCGCACTCGTCATCCCGCTTTCCATGCTCTTTGCCATGACCGGCATGGTGCGCTGGCACATCAGCGGAAACTTGATGAGCCTCGGTGCCATTGACTTCGGCCTCATCATTGATGGCGCGGTCGTCATGGTGGAAAACATCGTGCGCCATCTTGGCGAGAGACAGCACGCGCTGGGTCGCCGACTCACCGTCAGCGAGCGCACCGAGGAAGTGCTGAAGTCTGCCAAAGAAGTCGCCAATCCGATGTTCTTCGGCGTGCTCATCATCACTGTCGTCTATGTGCCCATCCTCGCGCTGCAAGGCATCGAAGGGAAGATGTTCAAGCCCATGGCCCTCGTCGTCATGCTCGCGCTCGGCGGTTCACTGGTGCTCGCCGTCACCTTGATGCCCGTGCTGTGTTCATTCCTGCTAGGCGGGAAGATTCAGGAAAAGGACAACTGGCTCGTCACCCTCACGAAGCGCCTTTACACCCCGCTGCTGCGCTTTGGCCTGCGATTCAAGGTGCTCATCGTGCTGCCCATGATTGTGCTCTTTGGCTCCTCGCTCTGGGTCTTCTCACGCCTCGGCTCCGAGTTCATCCCGCAGCTTGATGAGGGCGACTTCGCCTTCCAGCTCATCCGCAGCAGCAGCGCCGGTTTGTCCTCCTCGCTCGATTTGCAGAAGCAAAGCGAGGCCGTCATCCGCCGCGACTTCCCCGAAGTAAAAGAGATTTTCTCCCGCATCGGCACCGCCGAGATCGCCACCGATCCCATGAACCCCAACGTGGCCGACACCTACCTCATGCTCACTCCGCGTGACCAGTGGCGCACGGAGAATGGCAAGCCCATCAGCAAAGAGCACCTCGGCGAACTCATGCGGAAAGCCCTGCTCGATCAAGTGCCGGGACAAAACATCCTCGTCACCCAGCCCATCCAGATGCGCTTCAACGAGATCATGGCCGGAGCCCGCGCCGACCTCGTGTGCAAAATCTTTGGCGACAGCTACGACGAACTCGAACGCCTCGCAGGCGAGGTGCGCACCGCGATTTCCGCCATCCGTGGCGGCGGCGAGACAGAGTTCGACAGCATCGGCAAGAACCCCATGATCGAAATCCAGCCCGACCGCGAGGCCATGCGCAAGTTCAACGTCCACGCCGATGAATTGAATCGCCTCATCGAAACGGCCCTCGCAGGCACCGAGGTCGGCCTCGTCATCGAAGGCAACAAACGCAGCCCCATCGTCGTCCGCCTCGGTGAAGACCGCCGCAGCGACCTCGAAGGCATCAAACGCCTCGCCCTCCGCACCGAAGACGGCGGCATGTTGGCGCTCGGTCAAGTCGCCAAAATCGTCCTCGTGCCGCAGCCCGTGCAAATCGCCCGTGAAGATGCACAACGCCGCGTCAGCATCCTCATCAACGTGCGAGGCCGCGATACCGAGGGCTTCGTGCAGGAGGCCACGCAGGCCATCCATGACAAAGTGAAGTTCCCCGATGGCTACTACTTCGAGTTCGGCGGCCAGTTCAAAAACCTGCAAGAGGCCAAGGCCCGCCTCATGATCGTCGTCCCGCTCGCGCTCGCCTTGATCTTCGTGCTCATCTTTTTGAGCTTCGGATCATTCAAGCAAGCCGCGCTCATCTTCATGTGTGTGCCGCTCGCCGTCACCGGCGGCATCTTCGCCCTGCATCTGCGGCACATGCCCTTCACCATCAGCGCCGCCGTCGGCTTCATCGCCCTCAGCGGCATCGCTGTCCTGAACGGCATCATGCTCATCAGCTACATCAACCAGCTACGCACCGAAGGCCGCGATGTGCGCGAGGCCGTTGTCGAAGGCACGCTCACCCGACTGCGTCCGAAGCTCATGACCGCCCTCGTCGCCAGCCTTGGCTTCGTGCCCATGGCCATCGCCACTGGCGCGGGCGCGGAAGTCCAGCGCCCCATCGCCACCGTCGTCATCGGCGGCATCCTCACCTCCACTTTCCTCACCCTGCTCGTCGTGCCTGTGCTCTACGACTGGATTGAGCGGAACACCACGAAACCAAACCCAAGCTAACAAACACACCATGAAAACACTGCTAAACCTCCTCATCATCGCCGCCCTCGCCGCCACGTCCGCTTTTGCGGATGCCAAAGTCAAAGCAGGCCCCCGCAAAGGCCTCATCCTCGACCTCGGCGGTAAGCAAGCCGAGTTCTTCGTCGAGAAAGACCGCAGCATCAGCATCGCCGTCTATGACGCCGCGCTGAAAGCCCAGCCCGCCACCACCGAAGTCATTACCGCCACTGCCGAAGCTCCAGGAGGCAAGACAAAGCTGGAGTTTGAGAAGAAGGGCGACCTTCTCGTCTCCAAGGCACCGCTGCCCGCAGGCGAAGGCTACACCGTCGTCGTGCAGGTGAAGGCTGACGCCGAAACCAAGCCAAAGAACTTCCGCATTCCCCTCGTCCTGCATACCTGCAAAGGATGCAGCAACCCTGAGTATGCCTGCATCTGTGACGAGTGATTGAACCGCTCGAAAAGCTCCTGATTCCAAGCTCTGGGATCAGGGGCTTCAAAAAAAAAAAAAAAATTGAATATATCCGACCCCGAGAGCATCTTAGACCTGCCCATGTCACTTTTCCGCAAACGCATTCTCCCCACGCTGGCCGTTCTGGTCGTGGCGTGTGCGCAGGTGTTTGGCGTGCAGCGTGGCTATGCCTGTGCTCATGGCGATGCGCCGGTGGAGACGAAAGCGGAGCACTGCCATCGCGTGATCGTGGATGACCACGCGGGTAAGGTGCCCTGCGAGGAAAGCTCCACCAAGGACAGTGACGACAAAGGTGAGAAAGAGCACCACACGCCACTGAGCGTGGACATGCAGGCCGCGCCATCCAGTTTGGCAACCGTTTCGATTCCTGCTTTCGTTGCGGTGCTCGTCGCTGAGACTTGGGTTCACGATTGGGTGCAGATCCAGGCACGAGCCGAGGACGAACGATTAAAAACGCCCCTGGACACCGGGGGAGAGAGTCCGCCATCTGCCTCTGTGCAGGTGGCTCGTTGCATGGTGATTTTGGTTTGAGGCAGGCCGCCAGCGCCGCCGTCCACGACTGACGGCTGAGCGCACTGGCGAGCCTTTTGCAATTTCCGGCCTGGCCTGTCCACGCCTGCAAACCTCAACCCACCACCCTTTCCATGCTTCGTTCCATCTCACTGACTTTCTCCTTGTTCCTGGCGGCTGTTTCATCAGCTCCGGCACTTACTCTTTCCCTCTCCGACATCGGGCCGCGTGTCCGCGCCGCTCACCCTTCGTTGAAAGCAGCCCGCATGGCCGTGGAGGAGGCTCGTGGTCGCCAGCTCGGTGCTGGGCGTCTCTCCAATCCCACCGTGGGCGTGGACTCGCGCAACGAAACCTACCTTTCGCCGGGCGAGGTCATGATGTCGCTCGACCAATCGTTTCCGATCACCAGACGCTTGCGGCTGGAGAAGCAGCTCACCGCGCAGCTCGTCACCGCAGCAGAGCTGGAGGTGAGGGATGCCGAGCGCCGTTTGATTTCCGAGGCGCAGACTTTGGCGGTGCAGATTCTCGCCATCGAGCAGCAGCGCGGGTTGCGCCAGCAGCAGACGGAGCTGGCGAAAAAGCTCTCCGAGTTCGTCACCGGACGTGCCAAGGCGGGCGAACTCTCCGCGCTGGATGCCGCCCAGGCCCAGGTGGACGCGCAGCGCCTCATCGTGGAGGCTCGCAAGCTGGAGGGCGAGAGCCGCAGCCTGCTGGGCACTCTGAAGCCCATGCTTGACCTTGATCCTGATGCTGCGTTGTCGATCTCCGGCGCACTCCCTGACATGAGCGTGCCCGGCAAAGGCGCGAATTGGGTGATGCGTGCCGACTATCAGCTCGCTGAGGCCAAGGTCATCGCTTCGCAAACCGACATCAGCCTCGCCAAAGCCAACAAATGGCAGGACGTGACCGCAGGCATCTTCGCCGGGCCGGAGACTCAAAACTCATCTGGCGATGATCGGCGGACTAATGGCGTGATCGGCTTCCGCGTCTCGCTGCCGCTGCCGTTTTGGAACAAGAACGAGGGACAAATAGCCGAAAAGACTGCCGCCGCAGAACGAGTGCGCCTGGAGCAGGCGGCGCTCGCCAAGCAAATCCGCAGTGATGCGGAGAATGCCCGGAAAGACATGCAGACCAGCTATGACCTCGCTCACGAGACCCGCGACAAGCTCCTGCCGCTCGTGATCGAACAAACCGGCAAGCTCGAAAAAGCCTACGAGAGCGGCCAGACTGATCTGCTCACCATCCTCCGCGCCCGCGAGCAGCGCCTGCAACTCGAAGCCGCCGCGCTGGATGCCGTGCGTGATTTTCATCTCGCCCGCATCCGCTACGAGGCCGCCATCGGCAAGCACGCCCCGGCCACGCCCGCACCGAAACCTACCCGCTAATTTCCACCTGACTCTCATCATGAAACACCCCCTGGCTCACTTATTCCTCTGCCTGTCTTTGACCGGCATCACCACTGCCGCCGAAGACGCCAAACGCGCGGCCAACACCGTCGTGCTGGATGAAACCGGCGTGAAAAACCTCCGCATCGAGACGGTCGAAGTCGAGGAGACCGATTTTGAGGCCACCATCTTCTCGCTCGGACGCATCGAGGCGATTCCCAGCAAGGTCGCCGCAGTCAGCAGTCGCATTCCAGGCCGTATCATCGAACTCAAAATTTCGCCAGGAGACACGGTGAAGTTGGGCGATGAAGTCGCGAAAGTCGAGAGCCGCCAGCCAGGTGATCCGCCACCCGTGATTTCTCTCAAAGCCCCGCTGGCGGGCCTCGTCACGCATGTGGACGCACGGCTCGGCGATCCCATCGACCCGGAAAAAGCCATCCTGGAAATCACGGACCTGAGTGAGGTTTATGCCGTCGCTCGTGTGCCGGAGCATCAAGCCGGACGCATGAAGCCGGGCACGGTGGCGCACATCAAAGTGGCGGCGCTGCCGAATGAGAAGTTTGACGGCGAGCTGCTGCGTTTCGGCACCAGTGCGGACAAGGAAAGCGGCACCATTGATGCCATTTTCCGCCTGCCGAACACCGGCGGGCAGCTCCGCTCCGACATGCGGGCGGAGTTCAGCATCGTCATGAGCAAGCGCAGCAACGTGGTAAGTGTGCCGCGTGCCGCTTTGCAGGGAGAGGGCGGCAACCGCTTTGTCTATGTGAAGGACTTCGATCTTGCGAACGCCTTTGTGAAGACGCCCGTCATCGTCGGCGAGATCAACGATCGCTTTGTCGAGATCACCAACGGCCTGCTGCCAGCGGATGAGGTGGTGACTCGCGGTGCCTATTCGCTCTCCTTTGCCGGAGCCAGCAGCGTCTCGCTGAAAGAGGCTCTGGATGCCGCGCACGGTCATGAACACGCTGCCGATGGCGGCGAGCTGACGCCCGAGAAAAAAGCTGAGATGGCCGCCGCCAAGCAAGGGGGCGGCAGTCATGGGCATGAGGAATCTGGTGGAGCCAGTTCTCTGTGGATGTATGCCACAGGCGTCCTCTTTGTCCTGCTGCTGCTCTCCATCTTCACCAAGAAAAGCCGTGCTGATGACGATAGCGCCACCCCGGCCGCCACCCCCATCAAGAAGGAGGAACACTAAGCCATGCTCAACAAAATGATTCATTGGGCGCTCGCCAGCCGGGCGCTCATCATCGGGGCCGCGCTCATCCTCATGGTGATGGGCCTAAAGACGGCCACGGAACTGCCGGTGGAGGTGCTGCCAGACCTCACCAAGCCCACGGTCATCATTCTGACTGAGGCCCCCGGCCTTGCGCCGGAAGAAGTCGAGACGCGCGTTACCCAGCCGATTGAAACCGCTCTCATGGGCGTGGCGGGCCTCACGCGACTGCGCTCGAACTCGGACGTGTCGCTTTCACTCGTCTATGCCGAGTTCGGCTGGGACATGGACATCTACCGGGCACGCATGTTTGTGCAGGAGCGGCTGCAGGCCGCACGCGGCCAGTTGCCGGAGGGCGTGCAGCCTTTCATGACACCGGTCGCGTCGCTCATGGGCGAGATTTTGCTCGTCGGCGTGCGCAGCACGATCAAGGAGGGCGAACCGGGCTACCTGCCTCCGCGTGAGGTGCGCTCGCTGGCGGACTGGACGATCATGCGCCGGCTAAAAAGCGTTCCAGGTATCGCCGAAATCCTCAACATGGGCGGCGGCGTGAAGCGGATCGAGATTCAGCCTGATCCTTTCAAGATGCAGGCCAATGGAGTGAGTTTTGATGAGCTGGAACAAGCCGCCACCGAGGCGGCGAACACGACCACGGGCGGCTTTATCAACACCGGCTCCACGGAAATCATGGTGCGCAATCTCGCCATGACCGTGGAGCTGGACGACATCGCACGCACCATCATCAAGAAGGTCAATGACCGCCCTATCTCCATCGCTGATGTCGCCAATGTGGTGTGGGGCATCGAGCCGATGCGTGGCGACGCCACCGTGAGCCAGACACCGGAAAAATCACCGACCTACGGTGTCATCATGTCCATCACCAAATCTCCCGGCTTTGACACCCGCGCATTGACTGACAAGGTCAAAGAGGCGCTGCAAGAGCTCAATGCCACCTTTCCGAAAGGCGTCGAAACCACGCTGCTCTTCCAGCAGAAGGACTTCATCGACAATGCCATCGGCAATCTCACGGAGGCCATCCGCGATGGAGCCATCATGGTCACCATCGTGCTGTTCCTGTTCCTGCTGAACTTCCGCACCACCTTCATCACGCTGATGGCGATGCCGCTCTCCTTTGGCATCACCATGCTCGTCTTCCTTTGGATGGGCATCAGTGTGAACAGCATGACGCTCGGCGGCCTCGCCGTCGCCATCGGCATGGTGGTGGACGATGCCATCGTGGATGTGGAGAACGTCTTCCGCCGCCTGCGGGAGAATGCCGCCCTGCCGCACCCACAGCCGAAGCTGCAAGTCATCGCAAGAGCCTCCGGTGAAGTGCGGAACTCCATTCTTTACGCCACGGTGCTCATCATTCTCGTCTTCCTGCCGCTGCTGGGCCTGACCGGCGTGGAGGGCAAGCTCTTTGCCCCCATCGCCATCGCCACCATCATCTCCATGATGGCTTCCTTCATCGTCTCCCTTACCGCCATCCCGGTGCTGTGCTCCATGCTGCTGAATCCCAAGCATGGCCATGAGCACAAGGACGGCTTCCTCACGCGCGGCATGAAATGGCTGCTGGAGAACACGCTGCTGCGCTTCGGCCTCAGCCAGCCGCTCGTCATGCTCGGCATCGTGCTGATGATCGTCATCGCCGCCTTCTCCTTGTATCCGAAGATGAACAAGGACTTCCTGCCCAAGTTCCAGGAGGAAACGGCCCTCGTCGCGGCCACGGCGGCTCCCGGCACCTCGCTGGAGGAGATGAACAAAATCTCCGACGTGCTGGAGCAGCAGATTCTCTCCGTCGAAGGTGTCTCCAAAGTGGGCCGTCGTCTGGGCCGCGCCGAGCGTGGGGATCACGTCGTCCCCGTATCCACCGCCGAGTTCGACGTGGACTTCCGCAAAGAGGGGAGTGAAGGCGAAGGTCATTCCAGCGGAGGCCGTGGCCGCAAAGAAATCATCGCAGACATCACCAAGAAGCTCAAAACCGTGCCCGGTGTCTTCGCCGTCGTCAGCGGCCCTCTCGCCGACCGCATCGGCCACATGATGAGCGGCGTGTCCGCGCCCGTCGCCATCAAGGTCTTCGGCCCCGACCTCGAAAAGCTCCGCCAGATCGGCATCGAGATACAAACCCTCGCCAAAACCATTCCCGGCTTTGAGGACTGCAAGCTCGACCAAACCTCCTCCATCCCGCAGCTCCGCATCGAGGCGGATCGTGATCGCGCCAAGGCCTACGGCATCGCCCCCGGCAAACTCAATGAGCAACTTTCCGCCCTCATCGGTGGCAAGGAAGTGGCCGAACTGCGCGAAGGTCAACGCCGTGTAAGCCTCGTCACCCGCCTGCCCGTCGAGTGGCGTGATTCACCGGACAAGATCGCCGAGCTGCCCGTTGAGGCGGGCAGCCAGCGCATCCCGCTGTCGCTTGTCGCCGATGTGCGCGAGGCCAAGGGGCCGAACGTCATCTTCCGTGAGAACTCGCAGCGCCGCTTCGCCCTCGCCATCAAACCCACCGTGCAGGACGTGTCGAACCTCGTCGTCAAACTGCGGGATGAAGTCACCGAGAAGGTCAAGCTGCCCGAAGGCTACTTCATCACCTTCGAGGGTGAGTTCCAGGCGCAGAAGGAGGCCACGCAGCGCATCGCCATCTTCACCATCGTGGTGCTCGCCGTGATCGCCTTCCTGCTCTACGGCTACTTCCGCAACGCGTTCTTCGCCGTCCAAGTGCTGTGCGACATCCCCCTGGCGCTCGTCGGCGGGCTGGTTTTCACCTACTTCAAGCTGAACAACATCAGCATCGCCACGCTCGTCGGTTTCATCGCCGTCGCCGGTGTCGCCGCTCGCAACAGCATCATGCTCATCAGCCACTACCTGCACCTCATGCAGCACGAGGGCGAGGGCTTCACCAGGAAGATGGTCATTCGCGGCACCAAGGAACGTCTTGTGCCCGTGCTCATGACCGCGCTCGCCGCTGGCATCGGCCTCATCCCGCTCGTGCTCGCTGCGGATCAGCCTGGCAAAGAAATCCTCCATCCCGTCGCCGTCGTCATCGTCGGCGGCCTCGTCACCAGCACCCTGCTCGGCCTCGGCGTCACGCCCACCGTGTTTTACACCTTTGGCCGCAAAGCCGCCGCCAAATCCATCGAACTCGATGCTCCTGCCTCGCACTAACTCGCACCTCAAAAGATAATGAACGACCTAAACTGCACTTATGTCGCCCCACAGGGGTGGCGGCGCATGGGACGCATACTCATCTCGCGCTTGTTGGCTGCTCCATTCGTCGCCCTACTTTTATTTTCGCAGCATAAATCTGATGAACATGGTCTAAATGATCTGTTCACTGGCGCTATCGGGCTTCTTCTGGTTCACATTGGCTTGCGTGGAAGAATCTGGGCCACGCTTTTCATTGGCGGCCGCAAGGATAGCTCGTTAATCACTGAAGGGCCGTATTCACGTTCTCGAAACCCATTGTATTTTTACAGTGGTCTTGCGGTTGTGGGAGTAGTTGCCGCGTCCGGCATCTATTCACTAACGATCATCGTGGCTTTGATTTACTGGGTAATTTGTCATTTCACCATAGTTGCGGAAGAGAGAAAACTGCGTGTGTTATATCGCGAATCTTTTGAAGCTTATTGCGCCCAAGTTCCCAGATTCATCCCCTCTTTGAATCCTGTTCTAGAGCCGAAAGAGGCGAGCTTTTCGCCAGTTCGTTTCCATGCCACTTACCGCGATGCAACTTGGTTCATTGTAGCTTGGCTCGCGGTCACGACCATCCATATCCTAAAAGCCAAGGGTGCGCTGCCTACCTTCATTGTTCTGCCATGATCGTCTGCACCCATGCTCAACCATGAATTTCCGAAGTCGCGGTCGCATCTCATGCAACCGCCGCCAAGGCAAAAACAAAAACAAAAACCAAACCAAAACCAAACTAACGCAAACAACATCATGAAAAAGCTACTTACCACCCTGCTCACCCTCGCGCTCGCCTTCACCGTCAGCGCCGCCGACAAAGAAAAACATGACCACGATCACGAACATGCCGCCAAAGCCGGTCCCACCGGTGGCAAGCTCATCACTGAAGTGGAACCCCATGTCGAGTTCTTCGTGAACAAAGACAAGAAGGTCGAAATCCGCTTCATCGACGACGACATGAAAGTCGTCGCCCCTGGAGCGCAGGTCATCAGCGTCACCCTCGGCGACCGCTCCGCTCCCACCAAGCTGAGCTTCATCAAAGACGGCGACAAGCTGATCTCTGACAAAGCCGTCCCCGAAGGCAACGACCTCCCCACCGTGGTGCAAATCCGCGAGAAGGAAGGTGCCAAGGCCGTCACCGAGAAGTTCAACCTGAACCTCGAACAGTGCCCCACCTGCAAGAACAAGGAATACGCCTGCACCTGTGCGCACGGCGACGAGAAGGAGGAGAAGAAGTAACCCTTCACGCCGGCGTCATGCCACAGCGCCGTCCCACCGTGAGGGGCGGCGCTGCTGGCTGCGGGCAAACGACGACTATGAAATACTCCTTTTCCTTTCTCGCTCTCGTCCTGCTCGCGAGCTTCTGGCTTCCCTCGACCGCCGAGGCCAGACGCCCGCGAGGCACCACCATGACCGGTGTCGTCCAGAATGTCGATCACTCCACCCGCTGGATCACCTTTGCGCATGATGGCGGCCCCGTGCGTCAGTTCGTTTACTCCGAATGGGCCAAATTCTGGCACGACGAGTCGGAAGCTCTGCCCGCGCATCTCAAATCAGGCATGAGAGTCCAGGTCAACCTGCACAACCCGCTCATCGGACCGGATTACGTCACCCAGATCGTGCTGCTTCAAGGCAAGGCATCAAAGAAGCATCCATGAAAACACCAACCACATCCACCCAACGCCGCCGGAGTTCGCTCCGCCGGATTTCCACCCACATCATCTGCATCTTGCTCACCACCACCGGAGCGGCGCTCGCTGACAACAGCATCAAGCTCCAGGTGACCGCCAAGAGCGAGCACAACGACCCCAAAGGCAACAATCCGCAGGAGGTACAGAGCCGCTGGCTCGAAATCTCCGCCACCGCCTTTCACCTCGAAAAGCCTGCTGCGGTGAAGCTCGAATGGGCCTTCTTTGGCGACAACCTCGACTCGGACAAGGTGATCAAGCATGGCAGCGGCACCGAGAACGTGGAGCTGGCCCAAAGCAAAAAGGCCGACGCCAAGACCAAGCCCGTCAACTTCACCTTCACACCGCGTCATTCAGTCCGCACCGGCAGCGGCAAACGGGCACGCTCAAAGACCATCGAAGCCACCGGCGTCCGCTACCACGCCTGGGGCGTGCGAGCCTTTGTGGACGGCAAGCTCGCCGGTGAAGCCTACAGCTCGCCCAGTATCCAGAAACTCATGGGCGGCACGGATTGACCCGCATGAATCATCATTTCCCATCAAGCACAAAAAACCCGCCGGAGTCCTCTCTTTCTCCGGCGGGCTTGGTGGAATCTTTCGATCCCGTTCACTCCCTGTTAATGGCGGCCGCGGCTGCCAAAATCAAAATGGAATCCCGGCAGGCTGATGTGTCCACCGCTGCTGCCGCGACTGGAACCATGGCCGGAGCTGTGACCGCTGCCATGACTCGGTGTGTAGTGGCTTCCAGAGCCATGACCGGAATAGTGACCACTGCCATGACTCGGCGTGTAGTGGCTGGAGCCGTGGCTTGGCGTGTAGTGCCCGCTACCGTGGCTGGAGCCATGACCGCTGTTGTGGTTGGAACCATGGCCGCTGCCATGACTCGAACGGTTGGAATGATGATCTCCCGCTTGCACAGAAGCAGTAGAGAGGACGGCGAAGCTGGCAGTGACGGCCAGGAGGGTGATGAGCTTTTTCATGATGATTTGGGTTTGAGTCGTTGCCGCCAAAGAGCGGCGTGTCAGTCAGACGCGGCGCATATGCGGCTATTCAGCAGCACCACACTTTTTTCACACTTTTGATTTATGAGCACCGAAGACCACCACGCCTCCGAATCCAAGTCCTGCGGCTCCTGCGAGCACGGACATGATGACACGCCGCTGCCACGCAATGCGCTCGTCATCGGCTCCGGTGCCTTGCTTGGCAGCGGAATGTTGCTGCAATGGCTCAAGCTCGGCCCGCCGCTGTTGCACACGAGCTGCTTTGCGCTCGCCACACTGGCAGGAGGACTGCTGGTTTTTCCTGCGGCCTTCAAAGCGCTGCAAAAAGCACGGCTCGACATGAACGTCCTCATGACCGTGGCCGTCACGGGCGCATGGCTCGTCGGTGAAGGTGCGGAAGGTGCCGCCGTGGTCTTTCTTTTCGCGCTTTCAGAACTGCTGGAGTCCTGGAGCGTCGGCAGAGCGCGGCGTGCCATTGCCTCACTCTTGAAACTCACGCCACAGACCGCGCTGGTGCGCGGCGCTGATGGTGCTTCCCAAGAAGTGCCCGTGGCAGACGTGCCCGTGGGCGCGGAGATAAGCGTGCGCAGCGGCAGCAGCGTCCCGCTCGATGGCGTCGTCATCACCGGTGACTCCGCCGTGAATCAAGCCCCCATCACGGGCGAGTCCGTGCCAGTCGAAAAGAAACCCGGCGACACCGTCTTCGCAGGCACCATCAATGGCGAAGGCTCGCTCACTGTCCGCGTCACCAAAGCCGCCAGCGACTCCACGCTCGCCCGCATCATCAAGCTCGTCGAAGAAGCCGAGGAGCAGAAAGCACCCACGCAGCGCTTCGTGGACAAGTTCGCAGCCATCTACACGCCTGCTGTGTTTGTTGTCGCGCTTCTGGTTGCCCTGCTGCCGCCACTGCTCACGGGCGGTGCGTGGTCGGGGTGGACGTATCGAGCGCTCGTGCTGCTCGTCATCGCCTGTCCCTGTGCGCTCGTCATTGCCACGCCCGTTTCAATCGTCTCCGGCCTCACCGCCCTCGCACGGCGCGGCGTGCTCATCAAAGGCGGTGCGTATCTTGAGGCCGTCGGCAAACTCCGTGCCCTTGCCGTGGACAAGACCGGCACCATCACGCAGGGCAGGCCGCAAGTCACCGGCGTCATCCCCATCGGTGACATCACGGAGGAAGAAATCATGCGTCGTGCAGCCGCGATTGATGCGCACTCCGAGCATCCACTGGCAAAAGCAGTCGTCGCCGCCGCGCAGGCCAAGGGCATCACCTGGAGCGAATCCACCCAGTATCAATCCGTCACCGGACGCGGAGCCACCGCCATCATCGCAGGTCACCCGCACTTCATCGGCAATCACAAGATGGCTCACGAACTCGGCCTGTGCAGCCCGGAGATCGAAGCGAAGCTCGCCGAGATCGAAAGCAAAGGCCAGTCCCTCGCCATTCTCGGCCACACGCCGCACGAAGGCTGCAAGGGCGAAGTGCTCGCCATCCTCAGCATCGGCGACACCATGAGGCCCGAGGTTTCCAACGCCCTCACTCTGCTGCACGACGCAGGCATTGAAAAAGTCGTCATGCTCAGCGGTGACAATCAGCGCACCGTCGATGCCATCGCCCGCAGCGCAGGCATTGACGAAGCCCACGGCGACCTCATGCCCGAACAAAAGATCGAGCACATCCGCCGACTCATGGCCGAGCATCATTACGTCGGCATGATCGGCGACGGCGTGAATGACGCCCCCGCGCTCGCCCTCGCCAGCGTCGGCATCGCCATGGGAGCCATCGGCAGCGACACCGCCATCGAAACCGCCGACATGGCTTTGATGAAAGACGACCTCACCCGCGTGGCCGAAGCCATCGCGCTCGGACGCCGCACCCTGCGCATCATCCAGTTCAACGTCACCTTCGCCCTCGTCGTAAAGGCCATCTTCCTCATCCTCGCCTTCACCGGCCACACCAGCCTGTGGCTCGCCATCCTGGCGGACACGGGCGCGACTCTGCTTGTCATCATGAACGCGCTTCGGCTGCTCAGCGGCGCGACAAACCTCAACCCGCGTGATTTGTGAGCAAACGATTGTCCAAAAAGAAAGCCGCCACCGCGCCGACCACTCTGGCCCCGCGTGACAAAGCCATGCTCATCGGCGTTCCGACCCTGCTCCTCGCAGTTCCGGCTCTAGTTCTGCACTTTTCCTCCATCAGCCAGCAGACCGCCTCCATTGCCAAAACCGTCGAAGGATGGAAGACCACCTACCACATCAACGACGAGCAGGCAGAGCGCATCAAGCAGATCGAACTCGACTTCCACGGCAACGGCAGCCCTTTCAGCATCAAGCCCACACGCAGCAAAGACGAAAAACACCGTCATCATGAGGACATCAGCCGCCTGATGTCCCCCGAAGACGGTGCGCACTTCATGAAAGTGATGGAGAAAAGCGAAGGCAAGCATTGAGCCGAAGCTCAATGCCCAGGACACCAGTAATCCTCACCATGACCGCACCATTGATGGCCGTGGTGATGGTGATGATTGCCGCAGAAGCGCTGGCACAGGTGCATGACCGCAGCGCGTGCGGTGGACGCGGCCTTGTCGGCCACAAAAGCAGCCTGTGCAGGCATGGCAAAAGCAGCGACAAGCGTCAGAGCGAGCACAGCACCCGTGACGGTGGCCGTGCGTGAGAGGTTCCTGAGTGACTTCATAGCATGTTGTTTTTGACGGGTTGAATGACTGCCTGGAAAATTTGAACGCAAGCAGTGCGGACTCCGACGGTGCTCGCGCCGCACTATTCAACCGCGTGAGATATTTTGCAGAAAACCAGAGGGGTTTGTTTGGGGGAGTGGAGTTGCATTCCTTGAACGAGAATCTCGGCTGCAAGCTGGCAACAAACCCACCATGAAAACACTGCTCAACATCCTCATCATCGCCGCACTCGCCACCACGTCCGCGTTTGCGGATGCCAAAGTCAAAGCCGGCCCGCGCAAAGGCCTCATCCTCGACCTCGGCGTCAAGCAAGCCGAGTTCTTCGTCGAAAAAGACCGCAGCATCAGCATCGCCGTCTATGACGCCGCACTGAAAGCCCAGCCCGCCACCACCGAAGTCATTACCGCCACTGCTGAAGCCTCCAGCGGCAAGGCCAAACTGGTCTTCGAGGTCAAAGACGGCAAACTGGTCTCCACCACCAAGCTCCCTGATGGCGAAGGATATCAAGTCGTCGTCCAGGCTCAAGCCGCCCCTGATGCCAAAAAGAAAAACTTCCGCATCAAGCTCCTCCTCTACACCTGCAAAGGGTGCAGCAACCCCGAATACGCCTGCACCTGCGCCGATCATTGAGATCGAAACCCATGGCCCGTCATGCCCGGAAATGACACCCACGACGCCCACGATTACGCCGAGCGCATCCGCGCTCGGCTCCCGAGGCTCTTGCAGGTCCTCCGGGAACGCTGTGGGCTGAGTAAATTTGCCCTCGCTCGTGAAAGCGGCGTCAGCCGGGAATACATCGGCAATTTCGAACGTGGCAAAGCCAGTCACCATGCGGGATGTGCTCAACAAGCTCGACGAACTGACCAATGCGCTGCAGAGGGGAGAACTCGCGGCCTACGATCACGCGTCTGTTCAGGCTCAGGATCCCGCCAAAGAAGGTGAAGATGTGCTGGTTTGGGGCGTTTCGCGCCAAGCGATCCCAATTTCCCCATGAGCACTGCCCTGAATCGAACCCATTTTCTCGCGTGAGCCGTCACCGTTTTGCCCTCATTGCGGCTGCGGGGGTCGCTCTTTGCTCCTTCGCCCTGGCGACCACGGTCTGCGCTCAAAACTGGCCGCAGGCGTCCGGGCCGAACCTGAATTGGAAAGCAGACGGAGCCGATCCGCCGCTGGAATGGTCGGTCGTTGGCGGCAAGAACATCCTTTGGCGCACCACTTTGCCGGAAGGCGGGCAGAGCGCGGTGACGATCTGGGGGGATCGCGCATTCGTGACGACGCATCGCCCGATGGATGAAACGAGCGACCGGCTGGAACCCAACATCGTCGGCTACTGCCTGGATGCGAACACGGGCTCGATTCTTTGGAAAGTCGATCTTCCCGGCACGGACCCGGTTCAAACGGCAGGGATTTTCAGCGATGCGACGGTGTTTGCGCCGATCGCCGACGGCGAGCACGTCTGGTTCTTCAATCGCTGCGGTTCGATGGGCTGCTTTGATTTCGACGGCAAACCGGTCTGGCTCCGCGAGTTCCGCCCGCGCACTCGTCACACGAACCGCGAATGCGAACCGATCCTCGTCGGCGACAAGATCATCACCGTCGAAGTGCGTAACAAAGAGGCCGCGCAGAAACTGGAGCGGCACAAGCCCGTGCCAGAAGGAATCGAGCCGCGTGATGTCTGGACCTACCTGCACGCGATTGACAAGAAGACCGGCAAAGTCGTGTGGATCGAAGAAGCAGGAACCTGCGTCCACAACACGCCCATGGCCGGGCAGTTGCCGGACGGACGCTGGGCCATCGTGCATGGTCGTGGCGGCGGTCATGGGCCTTTGGAAGAGCCTTATGGCGTGAGTTTGACCCTGCTCGACTCCGGCAAGACGCTCTGGAGCCGCGAGGTCAAGGGCGACAGCTCCTACAATTCGCACTGGAATGCGAAGAACGTGTTTTGGTTCCAAGGCACCAGCCACCTCGTGCTCGATAGCGCGACCGGTGAGATCCTGCGGACTCAAAACGTCACCGAAAATGTGGACATCACCGATGCGCAGACCGGCAAACGCGAGACAGGCATCGCCATCAAAGGCGGCAAGCGCATGCCGCTGACGAATCAAACCAACATCGTCGTCGGCGACTGGCACTACTTCCTCGCGCACGACATCACCGCCATCGGCCGCGTGAACATTGAAACCGGCGCGACTGAATACCTGCGCGTGCCGGCGCAGCTTGTCGCTGGACCGGAGCCCAAACGAATCTGGGACATCAAAGAGGCGCTCCCGAACGACACGAAGAACTCGCGCGGCATTGACATCGCACTCGACAAACGCGCCAAGGGCACGGGCTGGGGCCATGTTTCCGCCGCGAGCCCGATCCTCGTCAATCGACACCTCTTCATCCCCCTCATGAACGGCACCGTCTATGTGATCGACGCTTTTGCTGAGACGCTCGATCAAAGCGCCCTCATCGCCGTGAACGACCTCGGCCCCGCAGGCGAGACCTGGACGCTGGCATCCTTCAGCAGCGCCAATGGACGACTCTGGATGCATACGATGAAGGAAGTCATCTGTATTGGCGAGAAGTGATGGGCTTTACGTGCCAACCATTCATCTCGGCGGTGGAGGCACCGTTTCCGAGAAAACTGGTTCGACTTACATTGGAAGCGGCTGGAAAACCTGATTTCCAAAGACAATGTTCAAGCTACGCATATGGCTAGATCACGAAAAGCAACAAGTCCAACGGCGCACTTCACTGCTGACCGTCCTATAGCATCGGCGAATGCAGAAGTCTCGAAATCCCTTTGAGGCGCTGCCCATAATCCAGCTTCAGTCCCTCGGCCAGAGCGGCACACGGTCCACGGGATAGAAGGGGACGGTGCCATCATTGAACCGGCCGAGATCGACCACTTCGACTAGATCACTGGTGTGCCATGATTCACCACGGGCAAGGCACACCATGCAGCCGTTGAAAGGCCCGGCGCTGGAGTTCGATAGCTGTGGCCTCGCCGGCTTCACGCAGAATGCCCTGCATGACCAGTTCCCGGGCCGTCGCCATCATGTCTAGGCTCATCATCAGTCGCTCTGCGGGCGTCTTCCGCATCATGGCGTCAAAGAGCCGCCGGTTGATCTCCGGCGGCGTGTCTTTCACGGCAAAACCCGTGTCAGCATATCTGTCAGGTTCAATGCGGCTGACCATGTGCGGAGATACGCCTCATCACAGCCGCTGGCAATCAGGTTCTCCACATCTGCGAGCTGCCGCTCCGAGTGCGACTCCCGCGCCCATTCCAGCTTGGAGAGGATGAGATCCTCCTTGCTCACCACCCACAGTTCAAAATCCGCCAGTTTCAGCCGCACCCGCCGGGTAAACTCATGCAGGCGATAGTCCGCCCGCTTCCGCACCAAGAAGTCCACTTTGATCAAAGTAGCCTCATGGATCGCATTGAAGCTGCTCTGGTGCAGCACCGCCTCTCGCGCCGCCTCAGGTGATACGTAGTATTCGGTGCCGAGCACCTCCGTGATGCGTGCTGCATCCTTGAGGAAAAATGCCACCACCAGATCAATGTCGCGCGTCATTCGCGGCTGGGCATGACAGGCCAATGCGACCGATCCTGTGAGCATGTAGTCGATACCCGCCGCATCCAAGCGGGCCGTGATGTCACGGAGGATGGTGAGTTCTTCAGTCATGGCTCAGATGAAGATGGCTGTTCACCGCGCGCACGACGTTGGCACGCGCATGGTCGAGGATGGAAACGACACGCCCAAAGAGCGCTTCCGGTGGCTTCGTGGTGATCTTGCGTTTTGGCATGGGCTTCTCGCGGTCTTGGGCTGAGCGGCGGGAATCTTTTCGGTGACTCGCAGACAGGAGCACACCCCACGCCCTGTGGCTATGTTTATGTGAATGCCATGCTATGAGCGGCACAGTCGGGGCGTTCCAAGTGGCACCATCGCCCCTCGTCCCCCCCATGGCCCAGATCCGCATCATCACTTTCCGCTCCACCAACGTCATCCGCCGCATGAAAACCATCACGGGCATGTCTCTTGCGCTGTCCCTCGGAGCATGGACCAGCCAGGCAGCCGAACCTTACCGCCCCGGCGAACCTGTGCGCGGGGCTTTCAAGGACAGCGCGCAGGGCTTTCTGGATCGGCACTGCTTCGAGTGTCACGACAACGACATCCAGAAGGGCGATCTCAACCTGATCGAGCTCTCGCGGGTGGACGAGACCAATGCCGCCACCTGGAAGTCCGTTTGGGCGCAGGTCGCGCTGGAGGAAATGCCGCCGAAGAAGAAGGACCAGCCGGAAGTCATTGACCGGCTGCGCTTCTCCGACTGGATCGTGGGCGAACTGCAACGCGTGATGAAGGACAAGGGCGGCTTCCACGCCCATCTCGATCCGAAGAAGGGCAACTTCATCAGTCACGACCTGCTCTTTGGCCCGCTGCCGGAAGGCATCCAACTGACGCCGACTTCATCACCCGCTCGCATCTGGCGTGTGACGCCGCAGGAGCACATCACGCGGCTCAACGAACTGATCAATACCGAGCCCAAATACGATCCCGCGAAGCCCGGCCTCCGCGCTCATGGCGATGCCGTTCCCACCAATCACGGTGGCGAACTGAAGCTGTACTTTGGCATTGATAACATCACGAGCGTCGTGGGCGGCACGGTGGCCTACGCGACAGCGGTGAAGAGCGTGCCCGTGGTCCTGTCCTCGGCCCGCAAGGTCGGCTTGAAGAACTACCCCGATTTCTATTCGGTCAACAGTGCTGAGGCGACGCAGATTCTCGGCAAGGCGGAGGACATCCTGAAATACATGGCCTACGGGCCGCTCAGCCTCGTCGGCATGCCGGAGCAGATCACAGACGACCCGAAAACCTATGACAAGGTGAAGCCGAAAGGCGATCTGCGCGGCTTGCCGACGGCGATTGTTTATAACACCAAAGTCGTCCGCCCGCTGACGCCGGTGCTCGATCTCATGAAGGAATCGGAAGTCACCGACGAGCGCCTGCGTGCCGCCGTGGACTATCTTTTCGAGGCGCTCACCTTCCGCCCGCCGAACAAGCCGGAATCCGACAGCTATCTGCAAATCGTGAAGGACAGCATCGCCAAGGTCGGCAAGAAGGACGGCGTCATGATGGGCCTGTCGTCCATCTTCCTTGATCGCGACGCGTTGTTCCGGCCAGAGCTGGCGGAAACCGGCAAGCCGGATGATCACGGCCGTGTCATGTTGCAGGACTGGGAGCTCGGCCTCGCCGTGAATCACGCTCTTTGCTACATCAAACCCGACGAAACGCTGCGCCAGGCGATCCTCGACGCCCGCATGCGGACGCGCGAGGATGTGAAACGCGAGGTCACCCGCATGCTCGACGACGACAGCATCCGCAAGCCGCGCGTCCTGCAGTTCTTCCGCGACTACTTCGACTACGACCTCGGCGGTTACATCTGCAAAGACACCCGGGCGCTCGCGGCGACGGGCGTAGCCACACGCGGCGAAAACCACTACCGTGCCATGTTTGACGCCACGGCCAGCACGGATCGTCTGATCGAGATGGTCCTCGCGGAAGACAAAAACGTGCTCAAGGAACTGCTCACCACTCAGCGCGTCGTGGCCACCAAGAATGACAACACCTACTTCGGCAGAAAACACACGAAGGAAGAGCAGGTCGCCGCCATCGCCGCGAAGAAGAAGGCGGAAGAAGAGGAGGCGCAAAGGGAAGTCGCTGAGCTGAAAACGCTGAAGGCGGAGGTCGCCGCGTTTGAAGCCAAGGTGAAGGACAATCCCGAGGACAAGGCAGCGCAGAAGTCGCTGACCCAGCAAAACAAGCTGCTGGCGGCGGCCGAGAAGCGAATCAGCAACGCCAGACAGGAGCGGAAACGCGGTGGTGGCGCCAACGTGGACGTGGCCGAGGCCAATCTGACCGGGCCACCGACTTACGCCCGCGTCAGCCGTCCCACCTTCGGCGCCGGCTCCATGAAACCCGAGCGCATTCTCGCCACCGCTCCCGAAGGCCAGCGCCTCGGCATTTTGACTCATCCCGCCTGGCTCGTCTCACAATCCGACGCCATGGACAACCACGCCATCCATCGCGGCATCTGGATTCGTGAGCGCCTGCTCGGCGGCGGCATCCCCGACGTGCCGATCACGGTTGACGCCCAGCTCCCCGTCGAGCCGCAAAGCACGCTGCGCGAGCGCATGCGCGTGACGAAGCAGACGTACTGCTGGACCTGCCACGAAAAGATGGACCCGCTCGGCCTGCCCTTCGAGATGTACAACCACGCCGGCATCTTCCGCACCACCGAGCTCGACAAGCCCGTGGACGCCACCGGCGAGATCATTGACTCCGGTGATCCCGCCCTCGACGGACCCGTCGCCAATGCCCTCGAGATGATCCAAAAGCTCGCCGAAAGCGAGCGCGTCGAGCAGGTCTTCGTCCGCCATGCCTTCCGCTTCTGGATGGGCCGTAACGAGACCCTCAATGATGCGCCCATCCTCCAGGCCGCCCACCGCGCCTATCGCGACAACGGCGGCAGCATGAAGGCACTCATCACCTCGCTCGTGACTTCAGATGCTTTCCTCTATCGCAAGATCGAGCGTGTGGCGAAGACGGCGGGGAAGTGATGCGTGAATGACTCTGAACGCGGAGGTTGTTCGGGCGCCTTTTTCTTTGCAAGTCCCCGGCAGCGGCTCTAACCCGCTCCCATGAAACTGGACACCGCCACCGAATCGCTCATCAGCCTTGCCCTGGAGGAGGATGTGGGCGCGGGCGATCTCACCGCGCTGTATTTTGTGCCGGAGGCCGCGCGCTCCAGCGCGCGTGTCGTCGCTCGCGAGCAGGGGGTGGCCGCCGGACTCGCCGTGGCGGCGCGTGTTTATGAAAAGCTCGATCCGCGCGTGAGCGTGCGCGCGCTGCTGGCGGATGGCGACGCCTTTGAAAAAGGCCGGGCGCTCATGGAGATCGAGGGTCCGTCCCGCTCCGTTCTCACCGGCGAGCGCGCCATGCTCAATTTCCTCCAGCGCCTCTGCGGCGTGGCCGCGCAAACCAGACGCCACGTCGAGGCCGCGAAACCGCATCCCGTGCAAATCTGGGACACGCGCAAAACCACGCCTGGCTGGCGTGTCCTGGAAAAAGCGGCGGTGAGAGCCGGCGGCGGAGTCAACCACCGCATGGGTCTTTATGACCACGTCATGGTCAAGGACAACCACCTCGCCGCGGAAGGCGGGCTGGAGGCTCTGCAGGCCGCCATAGACCGCGTCCGCTCGGAGCACCCCGGATCCCGCGTGCAGATCGAGGCCGACACCCTCGACCAGGTGGCCGCCTTTCTCACCCTGCGCGGCGTGGACATGCTGCTGCTCGACAACATGAGCTGCGACGATCTGCGCGGGGCCGTGCGCATGAACGCGGGGCGTCTTTGGCTTGAGGCCAGCGGCGGCGTCACTCTCGCCACCCTGCCGCAAATCGCCGCCACCGGTGTCAACGCCATATCCGTCGGCGCCCTCACCCACTCCGCGCGGGCGCTGGACCTGGGGCTGGACTTCGATGCCGGCGGCGGTCTCCGCTGATGCCGCCGCACGGCGGCCTTCGCCCGGTCCGCTCCTTCAAGAGCCTTGCATTTCCCGCGGGGCGCGAGTCAAATACCGGCCCCATGATCCGCCAAGCCATTTTCACGGCATGCGCCAGCCTGCTGGCCTTTCCGCCGATTCAAGCGCAGGAAAACTCCGTCACCGCCCTGCCCGCGCCGGCGCAGACTAAGACCTTTGAATTCAAAGACGGCGACCGCCTCGTCCTCCTCGGCAACACGGTCATCGAGCGCGAGCAGCGTTACGCCACCTTTGAGCCGCTGCTGGCGCTTGCCCTTGGTGAAAAGAAAGTCAGCGTGCGCAATCTCGCCTGGAGCGGCGACACCGTCTTCGGCCACGCCCGCTCCTACTTCGGCCCGCCCAAGGAGGGTCTGGAGCGGTTGGAAGGCCACCTCGAGCTTCTCAAGCCGACCGTGGTGCTGCTTTGCTACGGCTCGGAGATGGCCTTCGAGCGGCTTTCCGGCCTGCCCGAATTCCTCACCGGCTACCGCAACCTGTTGGAACTCATCCGCAAAAAAGCCCCCGGCGTGCGCCTCATCCTCGCCACGCCGCCGCCCCTGGAGACCCTGCCGCCGCCGCTGCCTGACCAGACCGATGCCAACAAGGCGCTCTCCAGCTTCCGCGACGCGCTGCGGAAGTTCGCCGGCTCGCAGAATGTCTTCTTCGTGGACTGGTTCGAGTTAATGGGCGGGATGCCGAAGCCCGGAGTGGTGCAAAGCCCGCTCACAGAAAACGGCGTGCACTACACTCGCCAGGGTTATGAAAAACTCAGCGCCAGACTCATCGAGGCGCTCGGTCTCGAGGTCCCGAAAATCTCCAGCGCCGAACTCGATCCGATGCGCCGGGAAGTGCTGCGCAAGGACGAGCTTTTCTTCAACCGCTGGCGTCCGCAAAACGAGACCTACCTCTTCGGCTTCCGCAAGCACGAGCAGGGCCAGAACGCCAAAGAGATCCCCATGTTCGACCCGCTCATCATCGAAGCGGACGGCAAAATCCAGGAAATCAAAACCGGCATTCTGGATGCCCGGAAGCGCCTTTAAGATTCAAGCCGACTCACAAAGATCATGATTGCCCGCTCTCGCATCCTCCTCCTCAGCCTCGCCTGCGGCCTGCCGCTTGGGGCCTCACAGCCCAAGTCCACCGCCGACCTGCCCGACCCGAATCCCGAGGTGCAAAAGGCCGGCTTTGTCGTGCCCGAGGGGCTCGAAGTCATCCTCTGGGCGCAGGAGCCGATGATCCAAAAACCCGTGCAGATGAACTGGGACGCGCAGGGCCGCCTCTGGGTCGTCAGCAGCACCACCTATCCGCAGATCAAGCCAGGTGATGGCACCAAGGACCAGGTCGTCGTGCTGGAGGACACCGATGGCGATGGCAAGGCCGACAAGTCCACCGTCTTCGCCGAAAACCTGCACATCCCCACCGCCGTCATCCCGGGCGATGGCGGCGTCTATGTGGCGAACTCCACCGAGGTGCTCTTTCTCAAGGACACCAATGGCGACCTCAAGGAGGACGAGCGCACCGTCATCCTTAGCGGCTTCGGCACCGAGGACACGCACCACCTCCTGCACACCATGCGCCACGGACCGGAGGGGCTGCTTTACTTCCTCCAGTCCATCTACATCCACAGCCACATCGAGACGCCCCACGGCGTGCGCCGGCTCATGGGCGGCGGCGTCTGGGAGTTCCGCCCGGAGACGCGCCGGCTGGAGATTTTGAGCAAGGGACTCATCAACCCCTGGGGCTTCGAGTTCGACAAATGGGGCCAGAGCTTCGCCACCGATGGCGCGGGCGGCGAGGGGCTGAACTACATCTTCCCCGGCAGCGTCTTCAAGACCTCCCCCGGAGCCGCGCGCACTCTCAGCGGCCTCAGCCCCGGCCAGCCGAAGCAATGCGGCCTCGAATATCTCGACGATCCCCACTGGCCCGAGGAATGGCGCGGCACCTGGGTGACCAACGACTTTCGCGGCAACCGCGTGAACCGCTTTAAACTCACCGCCAGCGGCAGCGGCTACATCGCCAAGCAGGAGCCCGATGTGCTCGCCTCCAACCACCGCGCCTTCCGCCCCATTGACGTGCGCACCGGCCCGGACGGCGCGCTTTACATCGCCGACTGGTACAACCCCATCATCCAGCATGGCGAGGTGGACTTCCGCGACCCCCGGCGCGATCTCGTGCATGGCCGCATCTGGCGTGTCACAGCCAAAGGCCGCCCGCTCAGCGAGATGCCGAAGATCTCAGGCGCGCCCGTGCCCGAGCTGCTGGAAATGCTCAAGAGTGATCGCGCCTGGACGCGCCACTTCGCCAAGCGCGAGCTGCGCGAGCGCGGTGTCGCCGAGGTCATGCCCCTGCTCCGCCCCTGGGCCGACGCCTTGCCAAAAGAAACCGGAGCCGACTGGCACCTCCTGCTCGAAGCCGCCTGGACGCGCGAGGCTCTGAACCGCTTTTCAGCCAAACACTGGCGCGAGCTTTTCTCCAGCCCGGACGCGCGCATCCGCGCCGCCGCTCTGCGCATCCTCACCCACCGCTGGCGCGAGCTGCCCGAGGCGATCGACGTGCTGAAAAAAGCCGTCGCCGATGAAAACGCCCAGGTCCGCCTGTGGGCTGTGGCCGTGCTCGCCGAGATGCGCCAGCCGCATGCCTTCGATGTTGCCGCGCGCGTGCTCGACATGCCCATGGACGAGAACCTCGACTTCCTCCTCGAACTCACCGCGCGCGAGCAGTCCTCCATCTGGCTGCCCGCCTATCAAAAGCAGGCCATCAAGCTCAACGACAACCCCCGCCACCTCGTCTATGCCATGCGCGCCTCCGGCCGCGGCGAGGCATTGAAGCCCCTGTTCGACGCCCTCAAAGAGGGCCGCCTCCCTGCCGAGGACGCCGCCGCCGCGCTCGCCCTCGCCGGTGATGTGGCGGATGCCGCCCAAGCCGCGCAAATGATCGCCCTCGCAAAAGACCCCGCTCTCGCCGCGCACCTCGACGGCATTCTCGACGCCCTCGTCAAAGCCGGCAACACGCGCGGCATCATCCCGAAAGACGCCGAGGCCGCCGTCACCGCCTGGCTGGCCGACACGCGCGCCGAAGTCGTCCACCGCGCCACCCTCCTCGCCGGAGCCTGGAAGGCGGAAAGCGCCCGCGCCACTCTCGAAGGCATCCTCACCGCCGATACCACCGCGCCGCCCGTGCGGGAAGGTGCCATGCAGGGCCTCGCCAGGCTGGGCGGCGTGAAAGCGCGCGACTTTTTTGACCAGGTCTTCCAAAGCCACCCCGCCCACCGCAGCCTCGCCGTGCAGGGCCTCGCCGCCACCGGGCCGCAGCTCGCCGCCAGGCGCGCAGTCGAGTTCCTCTCCTCCGCAAAGACCATGGCCGAGGCCGCGCCCATCCTCACCACCTTCCTGAACAGCAAGCAACTGCCCGCCATCCTCGCCAAGGAACTCGCCGGCAAATCCATCCCCGAACCCGTCGCGCTCGAAGCCGTGCGCATGGTCTCCACCCGCGGCATCCAGGGTCCGCTTGAGGATGCGCTGCGCGCTGCGGGCGGCGTCAAATCCATGAGCCAGACCCTCACGCCGGAGCAAATGGCCGCCATGGTCGAAAAAGTCAAAACCCACGGCGACCCCGCGCGCGGCGAGGACATCTACCGCCGCGCCAATCTCCTCTGCCAGACCTGCCACGCCATCGGTGACGCTGGCGGTGTGCTCGGGCCGAACCTCGTCAGCATCGGCGGCAGCGCCCCCGTGGACTACCTCATCGAAAGCCTCCTAAATCCCAGCGCCAAGATCAAAGAGGGTTACCACATGATCATCATCACCACCAAGGACGGCGGGGTCATCAGCGGCGGTCTTGTCCAGGATGGCAATGAGGAAGTCATCATCCGCGACCCCGCCAACCAACTCCAGCGCGTGCCCAAGGCGCAAATCGCCAGCCGCCAGATGAGCCCCGCCAGCATGATGCCCCCCGGCCTCACCGCCAGCCTGCGCGAGGATGAGTTCGTGGACCTCGTGCGTTTCATGTCCGAACTGGGGCGCGAGGGCGAATACAAGATCAAGGCCAACCGTTACATCCGCACCTGGCGTGTCATGGGTGAGATGACGCGCGACCAAATTGACCACGTCCGCCATGTCGGTCTGCATGCCCTGCATGAGAAAGACGGCGGCTACCCGTGGGAGGTGCGCTTCTCCAAAGTCAGCGGCGCCCTGCCTCTCAATGAAGTGCAGATGGCGAAGATGTATCCCTGGTTCCCCAAGATCGCTCAAATCAGCCTCAAGCTCGACAGCCCCGGCAAGGTGAAGCTCGGCCTCAGCAGCACCAAGGCCGTGGATGTCGTCGTCGGAGAGGCCGCGCTCAAAGAAATCACTCCCGAACTTCTGCTCGACCTGCCAGCCGGCACCCACCCCGTCACCTTCGTCATCGGGCGTGACGCGGGCGAACTCGCCAGCTTCAGCGTCGAGATCCTCGAAGGCGCCGCCCAGGCGGCCTACTGAGCCGCGGCCATGCCGCTCGCCTCCAGGTTTTGTGAGCCATGATTGTGTCGTAGACACAGAAATCCGCCATCCTTGCCTGCGAGGCCTTCCGGCTGTGACCTCGCTCCTGAAACTGAGAAAACACTGGAGAAAAACAGCCCTGGGCTGGTAGGATGATTGGTTCCTTCCACAAGTCATAATACTGCCATCTTTCGCACACAGCCTCATCCTTTCGATCCTCGCATCCTGCTCGACTCACCCGCCGGAAAAGCGCCGCAAGTATCCGGGCAGGATAGGAATTTGGTTCTGGATTTCACCAAGCGCTACAATCTGGAATACCGCGATGGAAATGAGACGCGCAGTCTGCCGGGCTCCGGGATCAGCTATCTGGATGAGAGCCGGAGGTGAGCCGCCGGAAGGCTGGAATGCCGGTTTTGCATCCCACCAGCTCATTCAACAGATAACCTCCCTGTTACCACATTCTCGAATCGTTCACAGAAACGAACGGCAGGAAACGCCTGCTTTATGGCGTGATCGGTCTCGCCATCAAATCTGGCGCTCTTGTTTTTCGGCGGCATCATCTGGTTCTGGAAATGGGCGGTCACTGACGTGCTGCTGCTTTCTGCTGGGAGGTCCGAAACGCATCGCGCTGGTGGAGGCCGATCTGGCGCGCATTGGACTCCTTCGCCCGCCTGCTCAGTCGGGCTGCGCTCAACGCTCCGCGTAGTCTTTCACACTGAGCCTGCTTGCTGAGTTCGGTTCTAGAAGCGCGCGGCGGTGTCTTGAAAAAGCTGTTCAGCGCGGCAAAGTTGTGCTTCTTCGACTCCGACCATGGCCACACCCTACCACATCGTTCCCACCGCCGCCCACAATGACCTCGTTCGCGCCGCGTATCTGCACCGCGGCTACACTGCCGCGGAGGCGGAGGATGCGGCGCGCTTCTGCGAGATGGCGTCGGCGCACGGCATCCGCACGCACAACGCGATCAAGGCGCTGCATTTGGATCATCTGTTCGGCAGCGCCACCGGGGGCTGCAAGCCGGGGGCGGAGATCCGGGTGGTGGAGAAGAAATTTGCGGCGAGCGAGGTGTGGGACGCGCGGTTGAAGCTGGGCCAGAGCGTGGCCTTCCGGGCGATGGAGCGCTGCATGGAGCTGGCGGACCAGTACGGGATCGGCCAGGTGAGCGTGGACAACGCGTTTCATTACCTGTGGGGCGGGGGTTATGTGATGGACGCGGCGAAGAAGGGGTACATCGCCTACACGAACTGCACCTCGACGCTGGCGGAGGTGGTGCCATTTGGCGGCAAGTTTCCGGTGCTGGGGACGAACCCGCATTCGTGGGGCCTGCCGACGCAGGATGCCTGCGGCTTTCCAGTGGTGATTGACTGGGCGACGAGCACGGTGGCGATGGGGCGGGTGCAGCAACTCAAGCGCGAGGGCAAGCCGCTGCCTTCAGGAGCGGCGGTGGACGCGGAGGGGAACCCGACGACGGACGCGAACGCGGCGGCGTGGCTGCTGCCCTTCGGCGCGCACAAGGGCTACGGCCTCTCCCTGCTCATCGAGCTGATGGGGGGGATGATCGGCGGCAGCCTGCCCACGCTGCGCGGCGGCGGCGCGCACCCCGAGGTGAAGGCGGCGGGTTTTCCCGCCGGGGAAAAGCGCACGAGCAGTTTTTATTTCCAGGTGATCCACCCGGACGCCATCAGCAGCGGCATGTTTGCCCGGGGGCGCGGCTTTGCGGAGAATCTGAAGGCGGTGCTCGATGACATCCTGGGCCACGGCAACGAGGGCTGCATGCTGCCCGGCCAGCCGGAGGCGCAAAACGCGGCGCACACGGCGAAGGCGGGCGGGTTGCTTTTTTCCGCCGCCGAGGTGGATGCGCTCAATGAGATCGCCGTCGAGTGCGGGAGCGCTGCCTTTGAAGCGGCCGCCTTGCCGGTTTACGAAGTGTGAGGCATGGAATGTCTCCCTTGAAGCTGAATCCAATGGCCGCGACCGCCCCCGCCAAAGACATCAAGATCGTCCCGCGCCATGTGGCCATCATCATGGATGGCAATGGCCGCTGGGCGAAGGAGCGCGGACTGCCGCGCACGGAGGGGCACCGGCAGGGTGCGGAGACGGTGCGGCGGGTGACGGAGGCGTGCGGGGACATCGGGGTGGAATACCTGACGCTTTACGCCTTTTCCTCGGAGAACTGGAAGCGGCCGAAGCGGGAGGTGGACGCGCTGATGCGGCTGCTGGAGCAGTTTCTGCGCAAAAAGACGCCCGAGATGAGGGAGCAAAACATCCGGCTGCAGGCCATCGGGCGGCTGCATGACCTGCCGAAGACATGCCAGGAGCAACTGCACCGCTCGATCGAGTCCACGTCACAGAACAGCGGTCTGACCTTGATCCTGGCGCTGAGCTACGGCGGGCGGGAGGAGATACTCGACGGCGTGAAAAGCCTCATCGAGAGCATCGAGCGCGGCCATCTCGACAAGGGGATGGTGGACACGGATGTGTTCAGCAAGCACCTGTACACCCGCTACTATCCGGACCCCGATCTGCTCATCCGCACCAGCGGGGAGCTGAGGCTCTCGAATTTCCTGCTCTGGCAGGTGAGCTACGCGGAGTTTTACATCACGCCCAAGCTGTGGCCTGACTTTGACAAGGAGGATTTTTTCGAGGCTGTGCGCGAATACGGGAGGCGGCAGAGGCGCTTCGGCGGCGTGTAGGTCAGACGTGCCGGCTTGTCACGAGCACAAAGGGCCACCCCGCCTGTTTTCCGCCAGGATGCTGGAGCGCGCGGTATCAAACGGATGAGTGCAACCGGGACGGCTGCCCCGGCATCTCACCTGGCCACATAGTCCACCACGCAGACCTTGTCGAGCAGGGGCTTGAGCTTGCCGACGAACTCCTCGTGCGCGGGGTGCGGGAGATACACTTCGAGTCCCGCCTTGTTTGCGAAGGTGACCAGAAAGCAATGCGTGAAGCCATCGTTGAGGCCCTCGGGGCTGACATTGGTGCCCCATTCGAAGGCCTCCACCGTTTCGATCTTCTTCGCCAGTTCGGCGAAGTCGCGCTCGATGCCGGCCACTTGCTCCGGGGTGGCGCTGTCCTTGAATTTAAAAAACACCACATGGCGGTAGGGGGTGTTGGCGAGGGCGGCGGTGGCGGTCATGAGGAGGGTGAGGAGGACGAGGAGTTTCATGGCGCTGGATGGAAGACGCGATGCGGGGTGCGGACAATGGGAAAGTGGAGATCGAAGATCGGATTTCGATTTTTCAACACTCACCCCAGGGTGCGGCACACCGGCAGTCCCTCACGGATGTCCGCCCACGGTGCCTGGTCCGAGACATCCTGGGGATCTGGCACGGCGGCGAGGTCGTCCGGCAGCTTCGCGGGCGAGAGGATGGCGAGGAAGACGAGCGGCTCGTCATGCGGGTTGTAGGTGGCGTGGACGACACCTGGAGGGATGTGAGCCATCTCGCCGGCGCGCAGGATGCGTTTTTCAGAGCCAACCCACTGCTCCGCGCGGCCATAGACCACATAGATGATCTCCTCACGGTGGGGATGGAAATGAAAGGGGTGGCAATGGCCGGGGTCCATGTTCGCGCGCACGAGGAGCAGCTTCTCCGCCTCCACCAGGTCCGGGCGGCAAAGCCATTCGTTATGTGTCCAGGGGTTGGTCTCGCGGACAGCGTTCTCGATCTGGACAAAGCGGGCGGATGTGTCGGGCATGGCGGCATTTTGGCGGGCTGATTTGAATTTGGCAAACGCCTGTTGCCAGCCTGCGCCCACCTGCGGCTATTCGTTCCACACTCGATCTTTTGCATTCGCGCGCATTCCGCGTAGTTGAGGCATGAAAATACTCGCAGCCATGTCGGGAGGAGTGGACAGCAGCGTCGCGGCGGCGCTGCTCGCGCGCGAGGGGCATGATGTCACGGGCGCCTACATGAAGAACTGGATCAACGAGGAGAACGTCGCCGGTCATTGCCCGTGGCAGCAGGACATCGAGGACGCGCGCGCGGTCGCGGAGAGGATCGGCATTGAGTTCCAGGTGGTGAACCTGATGAGGGAGTACCGGCAGCGCGTGGTGAGGTACCTGCTGGAGGGCTACCAGGAGGGCGTCACCCCGAACCCGGATGTGATGTGCAACCGTGAGATGAAGTTTGGGGTGCTCTGGGACTGGGCGCGGGAGCGGGGCTTCGATGCCATAGCCACCGGTCATTACGCGCGCAAAACGCCCGATGGTCCTGGCATCCTGCGCGGAGCGGACCCGAACAAGGACCAGTCGTATTTTCTGGCCATGATGCGCCCGGAGCAGGCGCGCATCGCCCGATTCCCCATCGGTCATCTTTTGAAGCCGGAACTGCGCGCGCGGGCGCGTGAGATGGGCCTTCAGACGGCGGAAAAAAAGGACAGCCAGGGCATCTGTTTCATCGGGGAGGTGCGGATGGAGGACTTTCTGCGCGCCTTTGTGCCCGACCAGCCCGGACCGATCGTGGATTTGCAGGGGCGGGTGCTCGGCGGGCACAAGGGGCTGCATTTATACACTCTCGGCCAGCGCAAGGGCATCGGCGTGGCCAGCCCGGTTCACAAACAGGCGTATGTGGTGGTGGCCAAGCGGCCTGCGGCGAATGAGCTGGTCATCGCGATTGAAAACGAGGACACGCCGCTGCTCTGGGCGCGCCGCTGCCGGGTGTCGGGTCTGAGCCACATCACCGAGCCATTGGAGACTCCGCGCGTTCTCCAGGCGCAGCCGCGTTACCGGTGCCCGGCGGGCGCGGCGGATTTCACCCCGCTCGGCGGCGGGCGCGCGGAGATCGTCTTCCACCAGCCGCAGCGCGCGCTGACTCCGGGACAAATCTGCGCGCTTTATGACGGGGAGCGTTTGCTGGGCGGCGCGGTGTTTGAGAGCGTGGAACACGGTGAGTGACGCGCCGGCCTCGCGGCTCACGGATTCATGCCGTCCGCCGCGCCCCAGGGTTCGAGCAGGCGGAGGCTGCGGTCGCGCAGGGCGGCGTGGCAGTCGGGCAGGTCGAAATGCGCCAGGATGTTCGGCGGGAGCATGGAGTAGGGCCATTTGTAGTCCTCGGTGCGTGCCACTTCGAGGTAGGAGGAGAGGCCGTTTTTGAGCGTCACCTGCCGGGCGCGCGGTTCCAGGACGGCGGCAAAGACGGCGGCCAGCGCGCCCCAGCCGCGGCCGGCGAGGTGGATTTCCTCATGACCCTGGTCGGCGAGCCATTCGATGACGCGCAGGGCGTCAAAGACCCGCTGGCCGAGGTAGGGGCGGTCGAGCATGAGGGAGTGGGCGCTGATGAAGTAGTCGCTGCCGTAAGGGCGGAGCATTTGATTGATGCCGCAGATGTCGGGCTGGCTGTCGCCGATGCCGCGCAGGTCGCAGGCATAGAAGGCGGCGCCTTTTTCCTCCGTGAGGAGCTGCTGGATGAGAGGTTCGCCGCGCAGTTCCTCATCGGCGGAGCGGTGGGAGAGGTAAAGCACGGCGCGCTTCTGGCCGAGGGGCGGGCGGGAGGTGAGGGTGTCATCATGCAGGCGGGTGACGAGCGCGTGGATGCCCGGCTCGGTCTCCACGGCGTAGGCGCAGTAGCCTTTGGCGGGATACTGGCGCGCCCCCGTGGCGCGCAGGATGCGGTAATCGGGCGCGCCGCCAGGTGCTTCGGGGATATTCAGCACGGAGCGGATGGCGTCCTGAAGGGCCGCGCCCTCCACGGGGCCGCGCTCCTGAGCGAGCCGGGCGGCTTTTTCCTCGGTGAAGGAGAAAAGGGTGCGCGAGGCTTTGCCCGCCTGGCCTTCGGGGAAGCACCAGAGGGTTTCATCCTTTTCGTAGATGAGTCCGGGTTCGGCCTGCGCGTCGGAGACGCCGGTGGCGAGATTGAAAAAGCGGTACATGCCCTCGCGGTTGACCTGGGAGTAGCCGTGGTAGTCGCCGCCGATGTGCAGGCGTGTGTTGTCGGGCTGGCCGAGCAGGGTGTAGAGGGTTTTGAGGCGCTGGTGGGCCTCGGTGGCGCCGCGCGCGTCGAAGTAATCTTTCTCCTGCGCCAGGATGAGGGTCGGCTTTGGCGCCTGGGCGGCGAGGAAGTCGCTGTGGTCGAGTTCGAGCGCCAGCACGCGCGGCGGGCACTGCTCGGTGTCGGCGGGCAGCTCGTTCTCGGCATTGCGGCGGAAGGTGGTCACGAAGCAGGCGGGCGCGGCCATCGTCCAGCGCGGCTCCACACCGCAGAGCCAGGTGGTCTGGGTGCCACCGCCGGAGTTGCCAGTGACGCCGACATGGGCGGGGTCCACCTCAGGCCGGGTGAGCAGGTAGTCGAGCGCGCGGATGCCGTCCCAGGCGAACCAGGAGCCGAGGAACTCGCCCACGAGGGTCTGCTGGTTGCCGGCCTGGATGTGCTCACCGGTGCCGGGATTGAAGCGGGACTTGAAGCCGTTGAGGTATTGAAAGCGCTCGCCCTGGCCGGGCGGGTCTATGATGAGGCAGACGTAACCCATGCGCGCCAGGCCCTGTGAGAACGCCTGGTAAGCCTCCGCCGCCTTGCCGTTGGTGGAGTGTCCGCACACGCCGATGACGCCCGGCATTTTGCCTGGGCGGCCTTTGGGCACATAGAGGTTCCCGGTGACGAGAAAGCCGGGGCGGCTCTCGAAGACGACCATTTCTATGTTGTAGGCGTCGCGCTCCACCACGCGGGTGACGCGCGCATTGAGCGGCGTGCGCTCCGGCTCCGGGCCGAAGCACTCGCGGATGCGCTCCCGCACGGACTGGACGTAAGCCTCGGCGTCCCCCCGGGTCTTGAGTGCCGCGCGGCGGGCATTGCCGCGCTCCTCGGCGGCGCGCACCTGGCCGACCATCCACTCCTGCACCATGCGCGGGAAGCGGTTCAGCGGCAGCAGGGGCGCAGGGTCGGATTTCGGCTTCTGAGCCAGGCTGGCGGTGGCGAGCACGAGGCAGAAGGCGGCTGTGAATATACGGGGCAGAATCATGGGTTGGAAGGGATGACTTGTCAGCATACCCCGATGAGTGCGGAGTTCTTTCCCACTCATCCGCCGCCTCGGAGAGGGGAGCATTTGCATTTCGGCAGTGAGGCGGCAGGGAAGTCTTGTTTTTGTAAATACAGAGTATGGATTGAATATAATTTATCATAATTATTTGATTTTCTAAACAAAGTGGCGAAAATGCGGCGAATATTTTTGAAAATATGAAAAATGCATCCCCTCTCCCGAATGCTGGCACCCATTTTTCTGGCTTTGCCCTGGTCAGTTTTGGTGAACTCAACGTGCCGGGCGGCCCCATGGAGTTCGGTTTTCAACTCGATTTCGTACCCGATGAAATTCAAGCGCGGCAACTGATTTTTGGACTCCTATGCCACTCGGAGAACTCGCCCGATGGCGAGCACGGGTTCGCGGTGCGGGTGGATTTGACGACCGGGGAAATTTGGGACGCCCTTAACGACAACGGCATTGTCGGCTGGGTGGAAAACCCGGACAAACTGGAGCGTTTCAGCACCGAGGAGCCGCTGCTGATGAGCTGGAGAGTCGAGCATCTCGGCGGAGCCTTGATTCCCAAGCTGCACATCGCCGGGGAAGATCATCTGTATCCCTCGCTGCGGTACGAACCGGGCATGGTCATGACCACCGTGGCCGGTACGGATGGTGGTTTGCAGAGCGCTTTAAACGGCTTCATGCACCCCGCCGTCTGGCAGGAGTTGATGTGAGTGGCGGGTGAGTCCGCAGCCCGGATGGACTGCGGTCATGCGACGATGGCCGTCATTTTCACGGCTTTGCCGCCTTCGGGCGGTTGAGCACGTCAGCACGGGTGCTTTCGGCGATGGCCAGCACTTGGTCTATGAGGGCCTTGTCCACTTTCAGGTCTTCCAGGGTGGATTTCAGATGGCCGGCGATGGCGTTGAAGTGCTCGTCGTTGAGACCGGGAAGGTCTTTGTGCGCTGCGCGCATGTCCTTGCCGGTCCAGGGTGCCGGGCCTCCAAAGGCTGCGGAGAGAAATTCCTTCTGCTTGCGGTGCTGCTTCACCATGCTCACGTCCTCGAAGAAGTGGTTCACCCGCTTGTCGGCGAGCACTTTCACATAAAAGGCGTCCACGGCGGCGTCTATCGCGGCCTTGCCGCCGAGCTTGTGATAGAGGCTGCTTTCGCGCGCTTCGATGAATTTTTTCCGGCATGCCTCGACGGCGAAGGCATAGGTCACGCCTTCGTATTCCCAGGTGATGGACGGGTCCACGGGCTTGCCGCTGATGGGACAGACGGTGTTGGCGGCTTTTCCGGGTTCGGCAGCGGTGAGCGGAAGACAAAGAGCGAGGGCGAGAAGGACGATGATTTTTTTCATGGCGGGTGGAGTGTGAATTGAGGTTGAACCCTTAATGGGTAAATAAAATACCTGTTTTGCAAGCGCGTCTTTCAGTGCGATTAAAAAAACAACCCCTCATCTCCCGCCGCCGTGCAACTGACCTACCACACCGACTACGCGCTGCGCGTGCTCATCTACCTCATGAGCAGACCGGAGCGGAAGGTGACGACGCGCGAGATGGCCGAATTCTACGGTGTGTCGCTCAACCACCTGACCAAGGTGGCCAAGGCGCTCACCCGCGCGGGTTGGCTGGTCTCCACCCGGGGCGCTGGCGGCGGCCTGATGCTGGCGCCGCACACTCCGGACACAAGGCTGGGGGAGATCGTCCGGTTCACTGAAAGCGGTGACATCGTCGAGTGCTTCACCCCGGCCACAAACACCTGCCCAATCATCAAATCCTGCGCCTTGAAGCCCGTGCTTTACCAGGCCCGCCGCGCTTTTTTTGAGGTTCTTGACGCGCATACTGTGCGGGACCTGGCCCGTCTGGAAATGTAGCTTTTGCATGCAACTAAACCCGCGCCCGGTGAATGACAACAGGTGCGTGGCGAGGAGGCTGTCCGGGTGCTTTTGTCCGCTCATGGACAACCATCCTCACTCCCGCAGCCGGTGGTTGCGCGGCATCAGCCTTGGTGCATGCGCGGCCGTGTCTCTCACCACCCTCCACCTCCAGGCCGGCGCTCCCGCGCCCGCCTCTAAAAACCCCGTCGTGCCCGTCGAGGCGGTGGATTGGAAGGCGCGCACGATCTCCCCGGTGACGAACCCCATCTTCTTTGAAGACGCCGTCATCCGCTCGGAGATACGCCCCATTTTCGCCTACCACAACATTCACGACGACTTTCTTGGCGGCGGGGACGCCCAGCTCTACGCGCTGCAAATTCGCTACGCGCTGACCGACCGCTTGGCCTTCATCGCCACACAGGACGGCTACTTTGACATCAACAACGACGCCATCGCCAATCCCGAAGGCTGGATGGACATCGCTCTTGGCTTCAAATACGCGCTCATTGATGACATCGAAAACGAGTTCATCCTCACCCCTGGTTTCACCTTCCACATTCCCACGGGAGAGCGCGATGTCTTCCAGGGCCGCGGAGGCGGCGAGTGGAATCTCTTTGTCTCCACCCAGAAAGGCTACGGCGACCTGCATCTGAGCGGCAACCTCGGCGTGCGCCTGCCCAACAACGGCAGCGAACAGAGCACCATGCTGCATTACTCCGCGATGGTGGACTATCACACCTGCCGCTGGTTCATTCCGTTCATCACCTTCAACGCCTTCACGGTCCTTGATGAGGGCGGCAACATCCCGCTCAACACTGAGGGTTACGATGTGATCAACTTCGGCTCGTCGAACACGCGCAACCGCACGCAGGGCGCGCTCGGCGCCGGGTTCCGTTCCCGCATTCTTGACAATGTGGACCTCGGCTTTGCCTATGAGAAGGCCGTCATCAAGCCCGAGGGCCTGTTCGACGACCGCTTCACCTTGGACATCTGCATCCGGTTTTAACGGCCTGAAAGGCCGTGGGCGTCAGGTGTGACGCCTGTTTGGTCGAGTGGTGACCGGGCGCATGGAGGCAGCTCCATGCGCCCTTTGCTTTTGGCGCGCGCGCCGCTATGGATGCGGACTCATGAGATGGTCCTTCAAAATCGCCACCGTCGCCGGAACCGAGGTGCGCATTCACATCACCTTTTTCATCCTGCTTGCCTTTGTGGCCCTTCACGGCATGGGGCGCGGGGAGGGGCTGCCGGGAGCGCTGGACGCGGTGCTTTTCATCAGCGCCATGTTTTTTTGCGTGCTGCTGCACGAGTTCGGCCATGTCTTCGCCGCGCGCGGTTACGGCATCCGCACGCCGGACATCACCCTGCTGCCCATCGGCGGTGTGGCCCGCCTGGAGCGCATGCCGCGCCGTCCCGCGCATGAGCTTGTCGTCGCTGTCTGCGGGCCGCTGGTCAATGTCGGCATCGCCTTGCTCATTTATCTGGCGCTGGGTTTGAGACTGGATGCCGACCCTGCCGCCTTCCGTTTTGAGCAGTCCGGGCATTTTTGGGAAAAGCTCATGCTGTGGAATCTGCTGATGGTCGTCTTCAACATGATCCCGGCTTTTCCCATGGACGGGGGCCGTGTGCTGCGGGCGCTGATGGCGATGGTTTTTGATTACGGCAAAGCCACCCGCTGGGCCGCCGCCATCGGCCAGGGGATCGCGCTGACGGTGGTGCTCTGGATGCTGCTGGCAGGCGTCTTCCAGCCCATCCTGCTGCTCATCGCCTTCTTCATCTTCATGGCCGCCGGCCAGGAGGCCGCCGCCGTCTCCGAGAGCGAGGCCACGCGCGGCCTGCGCGTGCGGGATGCCATGCTCACCGACTTCCACACCCTGCCTCCGGACGCCGTGCTGGCGGATGCGGTGGATCTGCTCATCTCCGGCTCGCAGCACGACTTTCCCCTGCTGGAGCGGGATGGCAGCCTGCTCGGCGTGCTCAGCCGCCAGCGGCTCATCGAGGGCCTTTCCAAGCACGGCACGCTGCACCTTGCGGCGGATTGCGCGGATGAATGCGCGGAGTCAGTCACACCCGTCACCAGCCTAGGCGAGGCGGTGGAGCGGCTGCGCTCCATCCGCTGCCCCATGCTGCCCGTGCTGGATCCGGTTTCGGGCCGCCTTGTTGGCCTGCTCACCGCTGAAAATGTGGCCGAGGCGCTCATGATCCGGGCCGCCCTGCGGCGTTGATGCTGGCAGGGCGGGCGCTCGCGGTTCAGACTCCGCGTCGCTGGCGCGGCGCGGTCTGGCGCTCGTGACCAGCCGCCCCGCTCTTCTTTTGAACCGTCCACTTCACGCTTCTGTCTCCCTTCCTGCCTTGCGCTTTGCGGCCCGTCCGGTATCATCGTTTTCCCCAAACCGCCCTCCATCTCAGCCTCATTCATGAAAACCGCCGATGAACTCATGCTCGTGCCCCGCAAGGAGGGCTTTCAGGCATGGCGTTCGCGCAACGGGTCCGGCACCCATCCCGAGCCTGAGAACCGCTCGCGCAAGGGCGCGGACTGGATCGCCCTGCCGGCCCGCTGTCTTGTCTCGGTGCCCATGCACTTCCAGGGTGTGGATGCCGCCCGCCGCGAGGCGGCCGCGCAGCTCGAACTGGAGGCCGCCGGTTTCGCAGGTGAGACGGCGGAGGCGCATGACTTCGAATTGTTTCCTCTCGGCAATGACTCCCGTGATCTTCCCGCGGCGGCTTTTGTGCAGGTGGCCCCGCTGCCCGAGACAGTGCTGGATGAGGGGCGGGACGCCCGCTTTGCCCCGTCGGTGGCTTTTCACAAGCTCAATCCCGGCGAGCTGCTGATCTGGCGGGAGGACGGCCAGCTTGTGCTGGCCGTGCCGCATGAGTCCGGGCAGCCCCTCCACTGCCAGGCGCTCGCCGCGCGGCATCTGGACGACGATGCCGCTGCGGAAATACGCTGCGTGCTCGCCTCGCTCGATCTCGCCGCGCTCATGCCGCCGGTGCAGAGTGTGGCTGTCGTCCTGTCCGATGGCGAGACCGACGAGTCACTGGCGGCCTTCGAGGCGGAGTTGGACCTTCCGGTTGTGGCGCGCAGAGAGACCGCTCCCGTGCTGCCTGGGCAAACCTCGCGCCTTATTCCAAGCCAGATCGTGAGGGAACGCGCGGAGCGTCAGCATCGGCGCCTCGTCGCCATGGGCGCCCTGGCATTTGTTTTTGTGCTTGTCGCCGCTCTCGGAGCCTTTGCCGTGCGCGTGGGCCTGCGCGACCGCGCGCTTGCCGCCGAGACTGCCCGTCTTGATGGATTGGAGCCGGAGCTGGCCGCCATCCGCGACGCGCGCGAGGCCTGGGAGGACATGCGCACCGCCGTCAACCCCGAGCATTATCCCGTGGAGGCGCTTTACCAGCTCGTGTCCCTGCTGCCGCCGGAGGGCATCCGCCTGACCCGCTTCGAGGTGAGGGAAGACGGCATGGTTCTCGACGGCGAGGCCTCAAGCCTGGGGCATGGCATCGAGTTTCGTGACAAACTAGTGGGAGCAGATGCCTTCAAGCACTGGCGCTGGGACTTTCCCCAGCCCACCAACCTGCCCGACGGGCGCGCCACCTTCCGCGCCGAGGCGCGCGTGCCTGATGAGAGTGAAACCGACGGAGGAGAATCGTCATGACCGCCAGCGAACAACGCCTCGCCCTCGGACTCGGCGCCGTGCTCGTCATCGGCGGCGCGTTCATCGGACTGACCCGGCTGAAAAGCTGGAAGCAGCGAGTGGACGCTCGCGCCATCGAGGTGCAGTCGCGCAAACTTGAGGCTGACGATCTGCTGTCCCAGCAGGATTTTTGGAACACAAGGCTGCAATGGCTGGAGCAAAAGCAGCCGCTTTACACGCGCCGCAGCGAGGCCGACCTCAGCCTGCTGGATTTGATCCAAAAATCCGCCGGCTCGCATGGCATCACCCTCACCCAGAACCAGCCCGTGGCCCCCAGCGAGCGTCCCGGGCTGACCTCCTCGAACATGAATGTCGAAGCGCGCGCGGGATGGGAGGCCATGAACCGCTGGCTGCATGATCTGCAGCGGCCCGAGTCCTTCATCAGCATCCCCGCTCTGACCATGACTCCAAATGAGGAGGACACCTCGGAGGTCATTGTGAACATGAACATCCAGAAATGGTTCCGCCTGCCGCCGTCATGAAGACCTCCGCCATTCTGTTTCTATTTTGGGCTGCCGCAACCGCGGTGGCGCAGGACCAGCCTGCGGCGGATGACCCGCCCGCTGTGGCGATGCCGCAGGCCGGCGTTTCAGGGACGCCTCCCGTCCCTGTCGAAACACCAGCGGAAGTGGATTCGCCGCCAGTTGAAATGTCAGCCCTCGCGCGCGAGGGGCAGCCGGCCACTCCCGGCGCTGATGATCCGCCGGAGGAGATCGCCGGTGAAAACATCCCCAAGGCCCACCCTGACTCCCGCTACCAGGCTGCGTGGTCAAAGAATCCCTTCATGCTCAAAACGGTGGCTGTGGCACAGGCCACCGTCTCCTTTGCCCAGGACTGGGCGCTGGCAGGCATGTACAAAAGCACGACGGGCAAGATCACCGTCACTCTTCAGAACAAGCAGACGCAGGAATACCAGCGCGTGACCAACGAGGACACCGAGGGAGAGTTCCGTCTGGTCGAAGCCAAGTTCAACCGCAACCGCAACGAGGCGTCTGTCATCATAGCCAAGGGCAGCCAGTCTGCGGAAATCAAATATGACGACTCCCTGATCTCCAAGCCCGTCACCATCAACAACACGCTTCGCCCGCCCGCGAACGCGGCCGGCCAGCCGGGCGCGCAGCAGCCAGGGATGCCGGGCGCTCCAGGTGTGCCTGTCAGCGCCACTGGAGGCGTGGGCGGCGTTCCCCGCCCCGGCGTCACCGTGCCAGGCACAACGCGCACTCTAGTTCCCGGAGCCGTTGGCGCGCCGGGAGCCGCGTCTGCTGTCACTCCGCCCTCCATTTCACGCCGGCGTCAATTGATCCCTCCTCCCACCGTCGCCCCGCCTCCGCAACCCTGAAAAGCAGCCCATGAAATACTTTTCCAGAACCTCCCAAATCATCAGCCTTGTCGGGATGATCTGTCTTTTTTCCAGTTACTCAGGAGGATCAACTTGTTCGGCGCTCCCCGAGGCGATTCCGTCGGCGCGCTTTCAAAATGTCTGGTGCGCGGAAAAAAATCCATTTCTCCGCCAAGCCCCGCCGCCCGGTCCGGTGCCCGCAGAATCCTGGGCGCGTGACTGGTCATTGGCAGGCATCTACAAAAGCACGGACGGAGTGGTCAGTGTCTTTTTGAAAAGCAAAACGACAGGCATGCACAGGCAAATTCAAAATAACGACGCCAATGACCGCTTCCAGATCGTCGAGGCGCGGCTTCACCGCAACCGTGACTCGGCGCAAGTGACCCTGAGCCTGGATGGTGTCACTGCGGACTTTGGATTTGAATTCACCCCCGCCATGCCCGCACCGCCGTCAGCGGTTGCACCGCCCTCCATTTCAAAGCGCCGCGCATTGATCACGCCTCCGCAGCCCTGAGCCTGAACCTCCATGAACCGCAGCCATCTTTTTCTCCTTCTTCTGTTCGGTCTTTGCCCTGCATCCGCGCTGGCCCAGATACCGCCGCAGGGGCAGCGCCCGGCCAGTCCGAACGCCCAGCGTCCGCAGTTGCCCGCCCCTGGCCGCGCCATCCCCGGCCAGCCGCCGCGCCCCGGCGTGCCCGCTTCAGCGAGCGCCGACCCCGCCGAGCGCGAGGCCATCCGGCCCGAGGACGCCATCAAACCCGGCGGCGGCGTGGAACTGCAGTTTCCGAACACACCGCTTTCGCAGATCCTGCTCGTTTACGAGGATCTCACGGGGCTGAAGATCATCCGGGATGCCAATGCCGAGCAGGCCACCGTCTCCATCGAGACCACTGGCGAGCTGCCGAAGGACAAGGCCATCATGTTCATCGAGAAGAGCCTGCTTTTGAATGGATACTCCTTTGTGCCCGCCGGCGAAGGCATGGTGAAGCTGCTCTCCGAGGCCAAAAAACCCCAGACCGAGGGCGCGCCCTTCATCGAGTCCGCCTTCGATCTTCCGGAGACCGACCAAGTGGTCAATCACGTCGTCATTCTCAAACACCTCAACACCGAGGACGCGCAGAAGGCCATTGACCAGGTCATCCCCCGCCACAGCTACGGTCTTGTGCATCCTGTGCCGAACGCCAAGGCGCTGGTCATCACCGAAAACAGCAACACCATCCGCTCCATCCTGGCGCTGCTGGAGCGCATAGACAACAAACCCGCGCCCACCATCTCCAGGACCATCCAGCTCACACGCTCGGATGCGGAGGATGTGAAAAAGGCGCTGGAGGAAATCCTCGGACTGTCCGAGAGCGGCTCCAATTCCAGTGGCGGCAGCCGCGGCTCAGGCGCCCGCCCCGCCGTTCCGAATCCTGGGGCGGCGCAAATGGGCATCGTGCCGCAGGGCGAGACTCCGCAGGCCGCGTCAGCCTCAGCGGCAGGCGGCGGCACGGCTTCGTCCACCGAGGAGACTCCGCCCAAGATCCACGCCATCGTCCGGCGCAACTGCCTGCTCGTCATGGCCAGCCCGGAGACGATGGAGACCATTCAAACGCTCGTGGACGAGCTCGACGCGGCTTCCGACCTCAGGAATTTTGTCTCGCGCACGCTCAAATATCTGGGCGTCGAAGCAGCGCTCGGCATCATCAGCGACGCCATCTCCCGCACCGAGGGCGGGGAAAACGGCGGCGCCGGAGGCGGCGGCGTGAACAGCCTGGGGCAGAGTGGCGCCGGCGCCACCAACACACAGACAAACTCCGGCGGCTTGTTCGGCAACAACAACAGCAACACCGGCGGCGGCGGCCTTTTTGGCAACAATAACAACAGCGGAGGTTTTGGCAGTGGATTGGGCGGCGGACTCGGCGGAGGCGGTTTTGGCGGTGGAGGCAGTGGCTTTGGTGGAGGCGGCGGCAATCTTCAGCCGCTGCGCCCCAACAACGGCCCGCGCTCGCTCGTCATCGGCAAAACGCTGCTCATCAGCGATCCTGTGGCGAACTCCGTCTTCGCCTCCGGGCCGCCCGAGCACCTGCGCATTCTGAATGAAATTCTCGACGAATTGGACCGCCGTCCGCAGCAGATTCTCATTTCAGCGGTCATTGGAGATGCGCAGTATGGCAAGGATGGCTCCATAGGGATTGAATACCTCATCCGCGCTCGCGAGCGCCAGGGTTCGGGCTTCACCCGGGGCCTGGCAGGTCAGCTCGGCCAGGCAGCCGTGCTCCCTTTGGACCCGCGCACTGCTGTGCCGCTTGCGGATCTAGCGCTGCGCTCCGGCCTGACTTTTTACGGAGGAGTGCGCGAAGGCCTCGACTTGATCGTCCACACGCTGCAGACAAGCTCCGATTTCAAGGTCATCTCGCGGCCCTCCGTCTTCACCATGAACAACACGGCGGCCAACATCAGCAGCGGCTCCTCGTTTCCCATCGCCACATCCACCCAGGGTCTCATCGGCGGCGGCACCACAGGCACCGGACTGCTTTCCAACGTCCAGTATCAGGATGTCGTGCTCAGCCTGAACATCGTGCCCCTCATCAACTCCGACGACGAGTTGACCCTGCAAATCTCCCAGGAGAACAGCGAGGTGGCCGGCAGCACGGTCATCGCCGAGAACACCTACCCCATTCTGACCAAGCAGCAGCTCAACACAGTCGTCATGTGCAAAAACAACTCCACCGTGCTCCTTGGCGGCTTGATCCGCGAGAATGACGAGAACGAAAAAACCAATGTGCCCATCCTTGGCAGCATTCCGTTCATCAAACATCTTATTGGCACCACTCGAAAAGAGGACAACCGGCGTGAGTTGCTCATCATGCTTCAGCCAAGCATCATCGAAGGCATGCATGACATCCCACCTGGTGTGCGCCACGCGCCTGGCAGCAGTCCGTTCGGTGAGGAGACCACGCGTTTCATCTCGCAGGAGAAAAGCCCGGTTTACGAGCAGGTGCCTGTCGAACGCCGCAACCGAGTCATGGAACTCGCGCGCAAACTTTTCAAGCGCCCCCAGAACGCTCAAACCGAGGCGGCCATCGTGCGCCGTCCGGGGGCCAGATAATAATGTGGCCAGGTGAACATTGTCCGCGGGAAGGCGCGCAGGAAAATCTCACGGCTGCGGGATTCCGCTGATTTTGCAGCCTTGCGCCTCGTGCTGAGGCTCAGGCACGGGCCTCCCTGCAAAGACAGCCTCCAGCGCGTCTCGCAAATCCCGCGTGGTGGCCGCGCGCTGGCGCTTGGTGGGGCCGAGGTATAGATCATTGACTCGGCCGCGATAGAGCACCGCCCCCTGCGGCGAGAAGACCACCGTCTCGGGTGTGACGCGCGCGCCGGCATGACGGGCCAGCTTTTGCTCCGTGTCGAGCAGCACCGTCATTCTCACGCCCGACATCTCCGCGTGCTGGAACGCCACTTCGGGCGTGACGGCGGGGTCTGAGTGGATGAGGAAAAAACGCGCCTTCTCCGCATGGTCGCCGGAGATTTGGTTGATCTCGGCCATGAAGGATTTCGTCGTCGGGCAGAAGGGTGAGACGAAAAACAGCACCACGGCCGCCTTGCCGCCGGCATCCAGCGGCGCGTGCGGTTTGGAGTCGCAGTCGGGCAGCGTCAGTTCCTGCGCGTGAGCCGGTGTGGAGGGCAGGGAGCAAAGCAGAAAGAAGATGATGGCGGGCAGTTTCATGCGGAGGCGCGCACGGGAGCGCGAGGATGCCGTTTGCGCAAACTCTTCAATCCTCGCGACGCAGCGCGGCTTCGAGGCTGAAGCGGATGAACATGGAGAATGTGTCGCCGGATTTCTCGGCCTCGCGCGCCGCATCAAGGGCGCTCTTCATCGCCTCGCGCGCGGGAATGGCGACAGCACCGGCGAGTTCAAGTGCGCGGGCCGCGTGAAGCCTTGTTTCCACGGATTCGGAGCGCAGAGCGGCGGTGAGAACCGGCAATGCCTCCCCGGTCTCGCCTTGCCGCGCCAGGGCGGACGCGGCTTCGACACGGATGATGGTGGATGAGTCCTGCAAAACCTCGCGTAACGCCTGGATGTCCGCCTTTGTCAAAGTCTCGCGGGCGAAAAGGTCGGTCACGGCCCAGTAGCGCACGGCGTCATGAGGGTCGCGCAACCACTGGCGCTGGCGCTCCTGGGCATCCTTGCGCCCGACGGCATCCGCGGCTTCGAGCAGGAGGCCGAGAGGATACCGCGAGTCATCACGCGCGATTTGCCAGGGCGTTTCATCCCCGGCAAGGCGCTGCCACATTTGCGGTTCGGTGAGGAAACCCGCGTCCCGCGTCTCCATCTGCCAGCGGCGCAGCTCGGCGCGCATCCGCGCCAGTGTCGTCTCATGCTCCGGCGCGTGGGCGAGGTTGCGGAGCTGGTGTGGATCAGCCCGCGTGTCATAGAGCTCCTCCAGAGATCGGGTCGGCGCGGCATAGAATCCCGCACCGCCCTCCAGCCTGCCCTGCGCGGCGAGGTGTTTCAGCTCCTGGCGGAAGGTGGACGCGTCGGAGTAACCCTCGGGCTGCATCCACGACAGGTGCGGCATGAAGTTGCGAATGTAGAGCCAGCGCCCGTCGCGCGCGCTGCGGGAAAGATCGAAGGCCTCATCCACGCGGTCGCGCGCGCCATGCACGAACTCGCGCGGCGGCGCGGCATCCGCGCCGAGGAAGGCGCGGCCCTGGAAATGCGCGGGCGCTTTGACTCCGCACAGGCTGAGCACCGTGGGTGCGAAGTCCACGAAGCTCACCAGACGCTCCGTCGCCGAGCCGGGCGCGCCCGGCGCCAACTGCGCCCACTTTTTCGGAAAACGGACGAGCAGCGGCACGCGCAGGCCGGAGTCGTGAAGGCAGCGCTTCCCGCGCGGCATGCCCATGCCGTGGTCGGCGAAGAAAAACACGATCGTGTCCTCCGCGAGTCCGTCGGCTTCGATCTGGTCGAGAATCTCCCCCGCCTGCGTGTCCATGCGCGTGACGCAGTCGTGGTAGCGGGCCCAGGCGCGGCGGGACTCCGCCGTGTCCGGGTAAAACGGCGGCAGCGTGACATGCGCGGCATCATGCCGCTCCCCGAGCGAGAGTTTGGAGCCGACCTCACGCTCGAACTCCTCGTGCGACCACACGCTGGTGCGGGACTGGTGCGTGGTCATGAAGTTGAAGACGGCAAAGAAAGGCTGCCCTTCGCGCCGCGAGCGCCAGTGCGCCGTGGGCGAGCTTTCCTCCCAGGCGCGGCGGATGAAGGCGGGCTCATCGCGCAAATTGTAATCGGTCTTCACGTTGTTCACGCAATGCCAGCCCGCATCGCGCAGTCGCTCGGTGAAGGGGCCGAACTCCGCGGGAATCGGAAAAGCCGAGCGCAGCCGCTGCGTGCCGAGGCTGGTGGCAAACATGCCGGTGATCAGGCAGGAGCGCGCGGGCGAGCACACCGGCGCGGTGGCGAAGGCGCGGTCGTAACGCACGGCCTCTTTGGCGAAAGCGTCGAGGCGCGGTGTGATGGCGTCCGCATCACCGTAGCAGCCGAGATTCGGGCTCATGTCCTCGGCGGTGAGCCAGAGGATGTTCGGACGCGGCGGCTCCGCGTGAGCCGGCATCGCGGCTGCCAGCAGCACGGCATGAAGTCGGGTCAAAAAACGCATCGCTTGGTAACGGCGTTACTTTTGCTTCTTCTTGCGTTTCGGTCCGGCTGAAGGCGGCGCATACGCCTGCAATTGTCCGCGGAATTTCTTGACCACCGCGCTCACGCCCGCCTGCCCGGCGAGGTTGGTGAACTGGCCGGGGTCCTGCTCCATGTCATACAGCTCCTCGGAGCCGTCCGTGTAGTGCATGTAGGCCCAGCGCTCGGAGCGCAAAGCGTGGTGGCCTTTGTCATACGAGAAGGCGGCCTCGTGGACGCGCGCCGTCGTGTCATGCAGCACCGGCACGAGGCTTTTCCCCTGCACACCCTCCGGCACGGGCGCGCCGGTCAGCTCGCAGAGCGTGGGGAAAATGTCCACCAACTGCGCGAGGGAGCGGCTCCTGCCCGGCCGCACGCCCGGCGCGGCGATGATGAGCGGCACGCGCGTGACCTGCTCGTGCAGGTTGGCCTTTTGCCAGAAGGTGTGGTCGCCCAGGTGGTAGCCGTGGTCGCTGGTGAAGACGATGGCCGTGCTCTCCGCCAGGCCGAGGCGGTCCACCTCGTCGAGGATGCGCCCGAGCTGCGCGTCCATGAAAGTCACCGCCGCATAATAGCCGGACCACATGCGGCGCTGGTTGTCCGAATATTTGGCCAGGCCGTTTTTCTCCGAGTTCGAGCTGGAGATGCCGGACGGCGGGATGTCGTCGAGATCCTTCTCCGGCACATGAGGCAGCTCGATTTTCGCGTGCGGGTAGCGGTCGAAATACGGACGCGGCGCCACCATGGGGTAATGCGGGCGCACGAAACCCGTGGCGAGCAGGAAGGGCTTCTTCTCCGCGCTGAACTTGCGCAGCAGCTCCACGGACTTCGCCGCCGCCTTTGCATCCGGCTGGTCGGAGCCGTCCCCCTCATAGCTGACGGTGACGAAGGGCCGGTGCGGATCACCCGTGGACTGGCGGCCTTCGAGTTCGGTGGTGAAGATGTTCAAGTTCAGGCAGGCGTAGTCACCCGGCGTGTGCGCCTCCATGCCTTGGGCATTGTGCCGCTCCGACCAGCACGCGGGCACATCCTCGCCATCCGTGCCGGCGATGATGTCACCCGGCACGCGCATGTGGAAGATCTTACCCACCCGCGCCGTCGTCCGCCCCTGGGCGATGAAATGCTCCCCCAGCGTGACACCCGGCCCGCCATAGTAACGCCCGCGCATGAAGGAAGCGCGCGAGGGCCCGCACACCGTGCCCTGGCAGTAGGCGCGCTCAAAGACCACGCCGCGCGCCGCCAGGCGGTCCATGGTCGGCGTCGCGCACACGGCGTCGCCGTAGCAGCCGGCCACGCTGGCGCGCAGGTCGTCGGAGACGATGAAGAGCACGTTTTCGACCGGTGTGGCGGAGCAGGGCAGGGGAAGCAGGAAAAGAAGCGCGGCGAACCTGGGGGACATGGCGACTGGAACGCTCGCGCGGCGTGCTTCTTCCAAGGCTGCGTGGAGGCCGGCTTTTTGCCGGAAAAATGGTGCGCGCTGCAGGGTTCGAACCTGCGACACCTGCCGTGTGAAGGCAGTGCTCTACCACTGAGCTAAGCGCGCCCTTGGAGAGGGGCCGAGAATACATGCCGCCCCTTGCCCTGCCAGTTGTTTTTTGCGGAAAGTGCCGGGCTTTCCTGGTTGCCGGACGCTTGCCGTCCGCGGTCGCGCAGGGTGAGAACGCGCCGTGAATATGCCCAAAAACCGCTTGCCGTCGGGGGGATCGCCTGCATTGTCCCCGCCCCTATGTCCAAAAACTCAGGTTTGTCTAAAACGAGAAAAGCTGTCTCCAAACGGTTCAAAGTAACCGCGACGGGCAAGGTGCTGCGCCGCAAACAAGGCAAGCGCCACATCCTGCAAAACAAGAGCCGCAAACGGAAACGCAATCTCGGCAAAGTCGCCCTCGTGGCGGAAGTGGACAAAGCAAACGTCCTCGCGAGCATGCCTTACTCGCGCTGACCTGCTCCACGGCCCCCGCCGGGGGCCACGATGCTCCGGTCTGGCCCCGCCCCGCGGGGTCTATGAACAGGTGAGGCCGGTCATCGAATCTCCAACAACAGCCTGCTCGCAGAAACACACACATGCCCAGAGCCACCAACGCACCCGCCAGCCGCAAGCGGCGCAAGCGCACACTCGCCAAAGCCAAGGGATTCCGCGGCTTCCGTTCCACCCACTTCCGTTACGCCAAGGACGCCGTCCGCAAGGCGATGACGTATGCCTACCGTGACCGCAAGGTCCGCAAGCGCACCTTCCGCAACCTGTGGATTCAGCGCATCAACGCCGCGGCCCGCGCCGCCGGCATCACCTACAGCCGCATGATGGAGGGCCTCAAGCACGCCGGCATCGAGATTGACCGCAAGGTTCTCGCCGACATTGCCGTGACTGACGAGTCCGCCTTCGCCGCCCTGGCCGCCCAGGCCAAGGCCGCGCTGGAGAAAAAGGCCGCCTCCTGATTCATCCCCCCTGGCTTCCTGGATCAACCGCCGCCCGCAAGGGCGGCGTTTTTTTTGCCTTCGCAACCCGTTTGTTTGACGAGCGCCCGCGCTCGAGTCACCACGACGCGGGAGCGGCGGTCTCGGCGCGCTTCGTCTTGTCAAAGCGCACATCCTCCGCTTTCTCGATGAAAATGGTGTCCTCGCAGATGTTTTTGCAGTGGTCGCCGATGCGCTCCAGAAAGCGCGCGATGAAGATGAGGTGCAGGTAACCCTCGATCGGCGAATGGCGCGCCTCCATGACCTGGATGAGCGCGCGATCCAGGTTCTTTTCCGCCGCGTCCAGCTCCTTGTCCTTCTGGCGGATGAGAGCCGCGGACTCGACATCCCCGTCAATGAACGCCTGGAGGCCGGCCTCCAGATTGCGCGCGCAGAGGTGATACACGGGCTGGATGAGACTGATCTCGGGCATTTCCGGCAGCAGGTTGATGGCGCGCGCGCGCTTGGCGATGCTGCCCGCCTGGTCCGAGATGCGCTCCAGGTTGTTGGCGATGCGGATGGTGCCCATGACCTGGCGCAGGTCTTGCGCGGTGGGCTGGAATTTCAGCAGGATCTGCATGCCCAGGCGGTCAATGCTCTTCTCCAGCTCGTTGACATCCTGGTCGGCGGCGATGGCCGCGTTGCACAGGTCGGTGTCGCGCTCCATCAGGCCGCGCATGGCGCAGGCCAGGTTTTTGCGCGCGCTGCTGGCCATGATGAGCACCTGCTCGCGCAGGCTTCCAAGGTCTTGGTCAAAACTGGACAGGATGTGGTCTTGCATGGGGGTCACATGGGTGGCGGGGCTTTGCCGTCCGCCTGGCCGGCGACGACGGCCACGTCGGCGCCGCCTTTCGGCTCGCGGCTGGTGCGCTCGCAGAACTGGTCGTAGGTGATGACTTCGAACTCGCCGCTGTCATGCTCGATGATGGCGGTGAGCGACTCCACCCAGTCGCCGGAATTCAGATAATGGGTGTCGCCGATGATCTTGTTCGCGGGGCTGTGGATGTGGCCGCAGATGATGCCTTTGCAGCCTTTGGCCCTGGCCAGCTCCTGGAGCTGCTCCTCATAGCGGCCGACGAAGCTCACCGCCGACTTCACCTTCAGCTTCACCCAGCGGCTGAGGGAAAAGCTCTCCTTGCCGCGCACCCGCCGCCACCAGTTGAACAGCCTGTTGACGCGCAGGAGGATGTTGTAGCCGATGCCGCCCAGCTTCGCGATCCAGGGGTGGTTCGTGGTCACATGGTCGAAGCCGTCGCCGTGGACCACGAGATAGTCGCCGCCGGAAGTTTTGTGGATGTGCTCGTCGGTGATGAGGAAGTTGTCGAGCGAGATGGGGATGAAGCGGTCCAGGAGGTCGTCGTGGTTGCCGCGCAGGTAGATGATCTGCGTGTTCTCCTTCTCCATCTTGCGCAGGACGGTGCGGATGAAGTGCGTGTGGCTTTTGTTCCACCCGCCGAGCCGGCGCAGGTGCCACACATCAATGATGTCGCCGTTGAGCACCAGCTTGTCGCAGCGAGTGTTGCGGATGAAATGCGAGACCTGCGCCGCTTTGCAGTCGGGCATGCCAAGATGCACGTCCGAGATGAAGACCGTGCGCGCGCGCAGCTTGGTTTTCTTCGTGTCCGGCCCGTGGCCGTTTTCGTCTTCGAGTTCTTCGGACATGATGGCGGTCAAAGGGTGGTGAAAATCATGCGCGTCAAGCACTGGCAGCCGGTCCGGCGGGGGGCGCGCTCAGCAGTTCCTGCTCAAACTGCTCAATGACACGCTGCCAGCCCAGCTCCAGCGCCGCGGCGCGCGCGGCCTCATGCATCGGCGCGGCATTCCACGCGCGGGCCGCGGCGCGGGTCTGGTTCAAAAAAGCCTCATCATCAGCGAAGGGTGCCAGCCAGCCATTCACTCCAGGCTTCACCAGTTGGCGCGGCCCCGCATAGTCAAACGCCACCGGCGGCACCCCGGAGGCCAGCGCCTCCAGCACCACATTGCCAAACGTCTCCGTCGTGCTGGGGAAGATAAACACATCCGCGCTGGCGTAGTGCCGTGCCAGGTCCTCCCCCGTGCGCGTTCCCGCATAGAGGATGCCTGGATGCGCCGACTGCATCCACTTCAGCTTCGGCCCGTCCCCCACCACCACGCATGGCGCGCCGGGTTGCTCCTCGCGGAAGGCGGCGAAGGCGCGGATGAGCAGATCCAGATTCTTTTCCGCCGCCACCCGCCCCACATGCACCGCCACCGGCGCATCCTCCCCCGCTCCCCACTCGCGGCGCAGGTCCGCGCTGCGTCGCGCGGGGTGGAAAAGCTCCGTGTCCACGCCGCGCCCCAGCACGCCCACGTTTTTCACGCCCCACTTCTCCAGCATCTCCGCCGTGTCCGCGCTTGGCGTCAGCGTGCGCGCCGTCTGGTTGTGCAGCGCGCGCAGCAGGCCCTGAGCCACGCTTTCCAGCCCCGGCAGCGCGTAGTCCTCGAGGTAGGTCTGGAAGTTCGTGTGGAAGCCTGACACCACCGGGATGCCCAGCTTCCTCGCCGCGCGGATGCTGGCGATGCCCAGCGGCGTCTCCGTGGCCACATACAGCGCGTCCGGCATGAAGCTGGCAAAAAGCGCCTGCATCTGCCATGTCGTCGCGAAGCCGATGCGCAGCCCCGGATAACCCGGCAGCGGCATGGACGCCATCACATGCCGGCCGGGAGACCCGGACGCCGCGCCAGGCTCCTCCGCCAGCGTCGTCACCACCTCCACCACATGCCCGCGCGCCGCGAGCCCGCGCGCCAGGGTGGAGAGAGTGCGCGCCACCCCGTTGATGTCTGGCGGGTAGGTGTCGGTGATGAGCAGGAGCCTCATGGCGGGCGCGGAATGAGTTACAGAGAGCAGAAACACGCCCCGACAAAGCTCCGCATTGTGACGAATGTGTCACGACACGCTTTCCCGGCGCTGGTTTCAGGGTAGCATGTGTCGGAGTCGTCACCAATTTATGTTTGTTGACAGCCCCGCCGCCAGTGTACTCGGAGCGTCCTTATGAGCAAAATCCTGGTCGTAGATGACGAACCCGACATTTCGGAGCTGATCACCCTTCACCTCATGCGCGAAGGCCATGAGTGCGTCTGCATCACCAACGGCCTTCAGGTCCTCAACGCCGTCATCGAGCACGAGCCCGACCTCGTCGTGCTCGACCTCATGCTCCCCGGCCAGGACGGCATGTCCGTCTTCAAGCGCCTCCGAGCCGACAGCCGCACCCGCGGCGTGCCCGTCATCATGCTCACCGCCCGGGCCCAGGTCACCGACAAAATCAACGGCCTCGAACTCGGCGCCGACGACTATCTCACCAAGCCCTTCTCCCCGCGCGAGCTCGCCCTGCGCATCACCGCCATCCTGCGCCGCACCAAAAAAGTCACCCACAGCTCCGAGGTCCGCACCGGCCCCTTCCTGCTCGACCGCAAGAACATGAAGTGCTTCCACAACGACCAGCCCGTGGACCTCACCACCACCGAGTTCAAGCTCCTGGCCGTGCTCATGGAAAACGACACCGCCGTCCACACCCGCGCCGAGCTTTTGCGCGAGGTCTGGGGCTACTCCGACGATGTGGCCACCCGCACGCTCGACACCCACATCAAGCGCCTGCGCGAAAAACTCGGCGACGCCGGCCGCCACATCATCACCGTCCGCGGCACCGGTTACCAGTTCCTGGCTGATCCGTCCGCACAGGAGGCGGCCAACGTCCGTGCATGAAGGTGAAAAAACGCGCCGCCGCGCGGATCATCCCGCCTTGAAAAAAGCGCCGGCGGCCAGACTTTCCACGGCCAGCACCGCCCATGCCAGAACCCGCCACCCTGCTCCTCCTCGCGCTCCTCGGTGCGGTCCTCTGGGCATGGTGGCGTGAAAAAAGCTGGAGGCGCAGCGTCATGGAAGTCACCCGCGCAGCCGGGCTGGAAACTTTTGAGGCCGGCAGGCTCGCCGCACGCTTCACCGGCCTTATCGAGGCCGAGTCCGCCCTGGCCAGAGAGGAGTACCTCCGCCGCCTCTTCGAGTCCCTGCTCAATGAAATCCGCCAGGGCGTCGCCATCGTGGACGACCACCAGCGCGTGAAATTCTGCAACCGCAGCCTCGGCCACCTCATGCACAAAAGCTCCATCCGCCGCGGCCGCACCCTGCTTGAGGAGCTGGGCGACCACCAGATCAGCGCCCTCGTCGGCGAGGCCCTGGCCGGGGAAAAACGCCGCGTCAAAGAGATCGAGCACCAGAGCATCTCCAGCGTCGGTGCCGTCAGCGTCCGCCACTACCTCGTCGAGGCCGCTCCCCTGCCCGCCAAGGCCGAGCGCGGCGCCTGGCTCATGATCTACGATATCACCGAGCAGACGATGACCGAGCAGATACGCAAGGACTTCGTCGCCAACGCCTCCCACGAGCTGCGCACCCCCCTCACCCTCATCAACGGCTACATCGAGTCCATGCAGAGCGGTGTCGTCAAGGACGAGGCCGGACGCGCCCGCTGCCTTTCCGTCATGGAAAGGCACGGCAAGCGCATTCTGCGCATCATCGAGGACATGCTCACCATCTCCCGCCTGGAAAACGGCCCCGCCGCCCTCAACATCGAGCCATTCAACGTCCGCGCCTGCGTCCAGGACGCCCTCGACCATCTCGCCCCCATGATCGAAGGCCGCGGCGGCACGCGCATCGAGCTCGACTTCCCCCCTGACGGCGGCACCCTTCATGGCGACCGCTTTTACTGGGACCAGGTCTTCACCAACCTCCTTGAAAACTCCCTCAAAGAGAATCCCAACCCCGGCCTTCACATCCGAGTCCAGGGCAAATGGAGCGACGGTCACTGCACGCTCAAAGTCACCGACAACGGCATCGGCATCCCCGCGCACGACCTGCCCTTCGTTTTCAAGCGCTTCTACCGCGGCCACAAGCATCACTCCCCGGAGATCAAGGGCACCGGCCTTGGCCTCAGCATCGTCCGCCGCACCGTAGAGGCGCATGGCGGCATCATCGAGTTGGAGAGCACTCCAGGCATCGAGACCGCCTTCACCATGAAAGTGCCGCTCCACGCCGCCGCCGCATGATTCCTCCGCCGCCTGGCCAGATTGGGAAAAAAAGGAAGTTCTGCTCAAGGCCGCCAGCCGGGGCCGCGCAGCAGGTGGCCGATGCGCCGGCGCCAGGGCAGGGGGCTGGTTTTCAGATCGCGCCAGATGTCCCGCCACTCGTGGAAGACAATATTCACAGGGCCGCGGTTTTCGAGCCTTTTGGTCAGGCCGTAGAGCGGCTTTTCCTGAGGCAGCTCCTCCTGGAATGTGCCAAAGATCTTGTCCCAGAGGATGAGGCACATGCCCATGTTTTTGTCGAGATAAGGGCCGTTGCGGGCGTGGTGGACGCGGTGGTGGCTGGGCGTCACCAGCACATGCTCCAGCCAGCCCAGTCTGCCGATCCTTTCGGTGTGGATCAGGCTTCCGTAAATCTGCGTGGCGGCATACATGAGCAGGATGTCCAGCGGCTGGAAGCCGAGAAGCGCCAGCGGCGCGAAGTAAAGCGTGCGATAGACCGGCTGGAAGACCGAGGAACGGAAGCCGGTGCTGAGATTAAACTCCTCTGAGGAGTGGTGCGTGACATGCACCGCCCAAAAAAGCCGGCAGTGGTGGTCCGCGTAGTGCAGCGCGTAATAGGCCAGGTCCTCCAGTACGAACAAAGCCAGCCAGTATATCCAGCCGCGCTGCCACTCAAAAGCGCTTTGACTGTGGCACCAAGCCAGCACGGGCAGCACGAGCACTCCGCGCAGCAGCAGGTCCAGCCCGCCGTTGAGGGATGCCAGATAGACATTGGTCAGCGTCTCGCGCCAGGTGTAGGCGCGCAGGCCGCGGAAGTGGGTGACGAAAATCTCCAGCAGAATGGCGGCGAGGATCAGCGGTGTGCTGATCAGCAGGAGAGTCTGTTCGCGGAAAAGTTCCATCTGGCAGGGGGGCGGTCGGATGAGGGCATCAGGTGTGCCACAAATGAGGGCGATGTCCAGAAAAGCACCGGTTTCCCCGTCTCACATGCCCCATGAGCGGCAGGCTCAAAGCCCGCCTTGCCTTCATTCCCCGGCGACAGCCGGAGCCGCAATTGAATGATCCCAATAGCGTTCTGGCTGACCCCGTTTGCATTCCGACTGACTCAGCGTTGCATTCCGCACTCCCCCGTTTTGACAAGCCCGCCCTCCACGCGCATGGACTGAGCGCCTCATGCCCGACCTGCTGCCCATTTTTGAAATCCGTGACGCCGTCGTCTCCGCGCTGGGGGATGCGGCCACGCCGCATCGCATCGCATCGCGGTGCGGATGCTGGCGCAGCGGGTGGCGCGGGAGCACGGCGCATGTATAGATGGCACTTTATTCTTTATTTAGCGGAGGGGATATTCATCCGCTTGGCGTCGCCGCGCTTGAGCGTCTCGACCGTTTTGGTGGGGGGCTTTGGCCATCAATTGCGTTTCTTTTTGTATTTCTTCCCGCGCTTTGGTTTCCGTTGCTTCACCTTAAGTGGACGAGGTGCCTCAGTACTGGTCATATCGGGGACGAACTGGCGCTGAACTGTCTGTCTGATCGCGCAACCAAAGTCAACAAATGCAGTAAAAGCTTCGTGGTTCACATGATTTTCAAGGGCAGTCGGGCTGTCGGCAAAGATTTCGACATCCAATGGAGTGCCATTTGCGTGGGGTATGATGACGCACCGGCAGCCGTTGATTGTGCGTTTCGCCGAGAATCGCTGCGCCCTAACGCGGCCATGAATGAGGCCGAAGTTGTATTGGAGGATGTATTTAGCGTCCCGCATCAGGCCGTCATCTTCGTGGATCTCTGGACGGGCCGACAGCCGCCGTATCTGATCCAGCAATAGGATTCGTTCGATGATGCGCCCGCCTTTCGGTGGGCGGGGCAATTTGCTGTATTCGATGATGCAGCGATCCAGAGCCTGATGATAACGAGAGGGAGTGACGGCGACGGCAGTCGTTGGAGGCGGACGCAGGTCTCCGCCCAGCGCGGTCATCGGTGTATCCGGTGTGATCATACCGGTGCCAAAACAGCGCACGCAGGTTGGGTTCGCTCGGCAACTGCAAACTCTGGTGGCCGGAACGAGATTCCGCCAGTAGTCGGGGTAAATCTCGTTGAAGGTCTGGAGCTGATGGGGGAGCCGAACGGCCTCCAGATTGGGCCAGTAGTAAGACAGGCCGTAGGCGATGGCTAACCGTCCGAAGTTCACGCCTTCCGGCAGCCGAAACTTGTCGTTGGGAACTGGCAGACGAGTGACGTGATGAATGCCGACACGCAGTGACTGAAGAGCCGTGAGGAGCGTGGCTTCATAGGGCTGATACTCCGCTCCGCCACCCCAGATGTAGGCAATGATGTTATGAGTCCAGGGGGAGCCGCCGTTACCATCGATTCGGTTGGGCTGGAAGCGGAAGGCTTCCCCCATCAGGTTCTCAATGGCTTGCCGGAGTTGGTCGAAGAGTTCTGCCGCTTTTAGGGGGGTAACCGTGACTTCGTGCGTGTGGCTGGCGTGGTGACCGGCGCTTAGATCAAGCCGCGCAAATCCCAGTGGGCGAACTTCACAAGCCCAGTAATCGAGGCCGGGGTTCCGAGCTTCAGCGTCGGCGGTGCCGACGCTGCGACGGAGAAAGGCGTTCAAGTCAACGGTGCCCGCGCCAACATCCAGGGTGATGTATTTACCGTCCCTGCTGTTGGGCGAGCGGAGTACGGTCTGGACGCCCGCCGCGACCTCTGGGTATGTGATGCAGAGCTGATCAAGCGTCTCTCTGGAGTCCGGGTCAATCTTTTCGATCTCCTGCAGAGCCAAAAGAAGGTCTTCCACGGAGGTGACGGATGCCGCCGAGGGGGATTTAGCCCGCAAGTGGGTGGCTGCGGCCAACGCGCTCTGCATCATCTTATCGATGGTGCCGCCGGAAGCACTAAGGCCGGTAGGCACCGCGAGCTGCACGACCAGGAGGTCTGTGGCCGGAGCGAAGGTGGCCCAGTCGGGGTCGTTCCGGATGAACTCGTGGATCGCGTTGAGCACGCTGAGGAAGTAGCGGGTGAGGGCCAACGAGGCGACCTGCTCCAGGGTGGTGGTGCCCAGGAGCTTATGGATGTGGTCGAGCCGGTCACCATAAAGAGAGGAGAACTCCTGCCGTCCGGAGGCAGCGTCAGCGGCGATCAGTTTGGGATAGGACAGGACCAAGTCCCCTTTGCCCGACTCCGGACCGGCGAGCGTATGCTTTGAAATGCGAACAAATGAGGGGAAGAGACCCTCGCCAGCGTCACCAAAAGTCACTGCCTTCGCGACACCCTGACGTTGTTCGCGGAGGACCACTTTGGAGTGGCTGGTGCCGAAATCGAAACCTGCGACGAAGAAGTAGCTCATGAGGGGTGATGGGTGATGATGATCCCGCAGGCGATCCACTTGGAGTCGGGCCTGACCAGCACGGAGGCGTCCAGCTTCATGCGTTCATCAGCCAGTCTTTGTTGAAGGTGGTTGATCTGGCTTTGCGTGACGCGGATGCCCTGTTTCCGCTGATCTGGCCACTGAAGCATGGAAGCGAGACGGCTGCGCGCCGCCTCGATGCGACGTTCAAAATGGCTCTCGACCTGAGCGCGCTTGGAATTGATGCGGAGTTCAAGCTCCTCGTTGAAGGACTCATGAATTTCTGTGCAATCGCGGGTCAGACTGGCCTGCACAGACTCAAGAGCCGCAGAGTAATCCGGATGAGTTCCATGGGCCACCCAGGAGTCGCCGTGATCAATGGCGTGATTTAGCAATCCTTCGGATTGGCTGATGTCAAGCACCTGCCCCGATGCGACCTCCAAGGCCCGGAAGATGAGTTCGTTTCTGGACAAGGCGGGGTGCTCCAATGAGTAGCGTTGGACCGCATAGAAGTAGATGCCCTCGGGCACGTCGTTGGTGGTGACGCGGATCGCGGAAGCCGGATGCCAAACCTTTCGACGGTGCTCATACGAGGCGATCATCCAGTTCACAAACGGATGAAGATGGTTGGTCAAGACCAGGGTCCTGTGCTGTCGCTTGAGCTGTTCATGAAGGGCGGGATCAAACGTCAGCGTTACGGACCGGGTGCCCCGGTTGAATCCCTTGGGCCACTCATGGCCTTGCCGGCGGAGGTAGTCCTCCAAGTCGGACATCGCTCGGTAGCTCAGGGTCAAGAGCAAGCAACCTTCGGCAGGCGTGTCCCAGTTCAACTGGCAGGAGTCTGCACCCGCATACGCATCCTGAAAGTATTCGACGGCGAACAACCGGAGTTCTGCGGGTTTGATGTAACGGCCCAACGAACGGCCCTGCCGCACATTGTTCTGCAAATAGGAACGGAGGCCAAGGAGGGTCTCGGACTCCTCGTCGATCTCCGCCACCACCGCGCGCTCCCTCGCAATCGCTTCGGCCACCAGCCGGATCTTCTCGACGGCCTGCTCTTGGCTGAGTTCGTTGGCGAGCAGTTCCATGGTCAACCGATTGACGTGGCTGCCAAGGATGCCTTCCAAGTCCCCGATCGTGTCGTTGAAGATACCAATGTTCTTGTAGAGGTGGTGGTAGATGCTGCCATCAATCGTGCCACGAACGTGGAAGTTGATAATAACAATCGAGTTGGCCTGCTGACCTATGCGGTCAATGCGGCCGATGCGCTGCTCCACGCGCATGGGGTTCCACGGGAGGTCGTAGTTCACCATGACGCGACAGAATTGAAGATCGACACCCTCGGCAGCGACTTCTGAGCAGAGAAGAATCTGATGCTCAGGGCTGCTAAATTCCCTGAGCCGTCGGTCACGTTCATCGCGGTCACGAACATCACCGGTGACGAGCAAGCAGGCGAAGCGGTCCTGCTCCAAGCGCCGTTTCAAGTAGGCGAGTGTGTCCTTGAAGAAGGCGAAGATGATTACCTTCTCGTCGGTGCTGCGGGCGAGCAATTCCTGCCGCAGTTTTTGATACTTGGTGTCCTCCGCCTCGAAGTCATGATCGGGAATCCAATCACGGTCACCAAGCACCGACATCTGATCTTCACCGACAAATTCGGAATCGTTGTCTTCCTCAATGTAGGCATCATCCAGATCTACAAGGTCTTCCATATCCCCCCATCGTGTCGCCCCGGAGCGAATCTTTTCGGCCATCACCGGCAGACAACTGGTCATCGACAACGCGGGGCCAATGAGATGAAAAAGCGAAAGCATGTCACCACGCTCCGCCACTCGCTGACGGATGAGTCTGAGCACGGAATTGTAGAAGACGAGTTCTGCCTCTGTCGGATCGACATCAAGAGTGACGGCATCACGGGTGGCCTTGTGTTCCGTGATTTCCACCTTGCGAGTGCGCGTCAAGAACGTGCCGAGTTCATTGAGCCGATTGGCCTTGCCCAGCAGTTCGATCTTCTCTTCTTCGACCAGTTGACCGGCATCAGAAACGGCTTGGAGGCGGGTCAGCAAATTTACCTGGGCTGCTGACTCCGGGATCTGTTGAAGCAGTTCAAGGCAGCGTCCGATATTGTTGGATGCCTTAGACAACTCACTGGCGAGGTGAACTGCGGGGCGATTGCGCCGGCAAAGTGCAGTGAAGGTGGCCTCGTCCCTGAACATATCAGGATCGACAAGCTTGAGCAGCGCATAGAGGTCACGGCTTTTGGTCGTCAACGGCGTCGCCGAAAGCGCCAGAACCGACTGGGCAGCAGTAGCGAACACGTCGCCCACTAGGTGGTTGGCGGTAGCCGTATTCTTCATCAAGTGCGCCTCATCGAAGACGGCCAATTCGATGAAGGGCTGCCCCTCCCACTCAAGCATTTCACGATATAGAGCAGGGCGGGGCTTCCATTTTTCCAGCGCCTCGGTGCCTTCATTGCTCGCGGCAGTGCCATTAGTCGTGAGCCATGGTTGCAACTGCTTTCTCTCCGCCCGCCTGGGCCGAAGGGCTTGATAGGTAGAGACCAAGGCGAAAGACTGTGTGTGCGCAGGTGTCTGCTTCTTGAACTGGTCAAACTTGGCGTGGATGATTTTGGCATCGACATACTCCGCATCAATGGCGAAACGCTCTTGTAGTTCTCGTATCCACTTGGGAACAAGGCTCGGGGGACAGATCACCAAGAGCCTACGCGCTTGAAAACGAGCGCGGCATTCTGTCCAAATGAGGCCTGCTTCAATGGTTTTACCCAAGCCAACCTCATCTGCGATGAGCAGGCGGTTGAGGGGGGAGTTGACGAATTTAATGACGGGGACAAATTGATGAGCAAAGAACTGAATCTCGGCGGTGCGCATGGAATACATGACGTTGCTTAACGCCCCGTTGAGTTTTTCAAAGGTCATCAGAGATCGAAGGGACTCGATCCGCTCATAGCGCCCCTTTCTGACAATGCTTTCGAAGCTGGAGTCTTCCGACACATCGAAAAGTTCTAACGCCTCTACCGACTCGAGCTGCCTTTGGTTTGCCCACTGCACCTCTGCCATCCACACCAGCGTCTTCATTTTTTTCCCTGTCAGAAAACCCACCCTGGCCGGCTGGTATGTGTGCCGCACCTTAATCCATTGTCTGATGTCGGATTCGCTGATCGGCATGGCGGCACTGATAGAAAATTGCTTTTATTGTAGGAATTGGTGGGATTGAAGCGAGTAGTTTGCGATCTCCGAGCGCGAGTTGCAAACATTCTTCTACACTGTGTCTTCTACACCGCGATGTATCCCTCGCCTGACTTCACTTTGCCGACTGTCCGCAACCAGCCAAACCAACCGATCATCTGCCAGGAAACTGCTTGGGGGATGACGGTGGCGCGGGGTGTGTGACGGTCTGGGGGAGAAAGAGGTGAGAAAACGATGCATTTTGAATGAATTAGGATGAATGGAGGCGACCGGAAATAATTTCCCGCTTGATTTGGGGCGGCGTTGAAGCGTCGAGGCGGGTTTCATCGCGGTTTTTGAACGTGCGTGATCAGAGTTTTCCTGCCCGCTGTGCCAATATTTTTTCGGCAGCGGCTTTGCGTTGCAAGATGTTGTTTGTTTCAACTCATCAAACCTGCTGATCAAGGCACCGACGGGGTTGGCAAGTCCACGCAGGTACCGCAGTTTGTGCTGGACTCCGGCATGCTGCGGAAGGGGCAGTGCTGCAAGCCGAGCGCAAAAGACGCAGCCTCAGACATCATGAATTTTCCGGCACGATGTTTTCCGGGCAAAGAAGAGCCGACGCTCGTGTGAAACATTCAGCGGATGCTCCATTTTGACAAGCCCGCCCTCCACGCGCATGGACTGAGCGCCTCATGCCCGACCTGCTGCCCATTTTTGAAATCCGTGACGCCGTCGTCTCCGCGCTGGGGGATGCGGCCACGCCGAACCTGCTGATCAAGGCGCCGACTGGCTCGGGCAAGTCCACCCAGGTGCCGCAGTTCGTGCTGGACTCCGGACTGCTGCGGGATGGGCGGCGCTGTGTGGTGCTGCAGCCGCGGCGCATCGCGGCGCGGATGCTGGCGCAACGTGTGGTGCGGGAGCGAGGTGCGCGGCTGGGCGGGGAGGTGGGTTACCAGGTGCGCTTTGACAATGTCACGAGCCGGGAGACGCGCCTGGTCTATGTGACCGAGGGCGTGATGCTGCGTCTGCTGATGGAGGACGCGGACCTGCGCGGGGTGGGCTGCATTGTGATTGATGAATTCCACGAGCGGCATCTGGACGGGGATTTGGTGCTGGCCTTTGCACGCGCGCTCCAGCGGACGCGGCGGCCGGATTTGAAGATCATCGTCATGTCCGCCACTCTGGTGCCGGGGCCGCTGGCGGAGTTCATGCAGCCCTGCCGTCTGCTGGAGTCGGCAGGGCGGACCTTCCCAGTCGAGGTGCGTTATCAAGCGCCAGTGAAGCTCAAAACCGGGCAGACCGAGGCGGTGTGGGACCAGGCGGCGCGCGCGTGCGAGGCACTGGCACAGACGCCGGGCTTCGAGGGGGACATGCTCGTCTTCATGCCGGGCGCCTACGAGATCCGCAAAACCATGACGGCGCTGGCCGGGCGCTCTTTTGCCAAGGGCCGGCGCATCCTGGCGCTGCACGGGGAGCTTTCCCCACAGGATCAGGACGAGGCGGTGGCCCCTGGCGGCACGCCGAAAATCCTGGTCAGCACGAATGTGGCGGAGACCTCGCTAACTATCGAGGGCATCCGCGCCGTGGTGGATGGCGGTCTGGCGCGCGTGGCCAGTTATGACGCGCGCCGGGGCATCAACACGCTGACGGTGCAGAAAATCAGCCGCGCCTCCGCCGACCAGCGCGCGGGCCGCGCCGGGCGTCTGGGGCCGGGCATCGCGGTGCGGCTGTGGCCGGAGCGGGAGCATCTTCATCGTGCGGAAAGCGAGACGCCGGAGATTCACCGGCTGGACCTGAGCGAGGCTTTGCTGGCGCTGCATGTGCTTGGCCTGGGGGAAGGTTTCGCCTGGTTCGAGCCGCCCGCAGCCGCCGCCCTGGAGCGTGCGAGCGGTTTGCTGCAGGACCTGGGAGCCATCACTGCGGAGGGCATCACGGAGACAGGGCGACAAATGAGCCGCTTCCCTTTGCACCCGCGTTTTGCCCGCATGTTGCTCGCCGCCGCCGAGAACCACTGCGTGCGCGAGGCGGCGCTGTGCGCGGCGATTGCCCAGGGGCGGGAGATTTTGATGGCGGGCAAAAACGACTCCACGCACAAAAACGATGATCTCTGGGAGCCGGGGGATGTGAGCGAGTTCCAGGCGATGCTGCGCGCCTTTACACGAGCGGAGGCGATGAACTTCGACCCGAACGCCTGCGCGCCGCTGCGCATCCATGCGATGGCGGCGCGGGAGGCGGCGCGGAGCTGCGAGCAATTTCTCCGCATCGCCAAGCGCGCGGGTTTGCCCGTGAATGACGAGGTGGCCTCCCCCGAGGCACTGGCGCGCACGCTGCTGGCGGCCTTCAGCGACCATCTCGGCATCGAGACCAGCGGTGGCAGCCGCATTTACCGCCTGGCCGGCGGCTACACCGGGCATCTGGACAAGGACGCGCACATCAAGGCCCCGCGCCTGCTGGTGGCGGCGGAGATCACCGAGGTGCAGGGCCGCGCGCTCACCGTGCGGCTGAACCACGTCACCCGCGTGGAGGAGGAGTGGCTGCGCGAGCTTTTCTCCGCCGACCTCACCACCGGGCACCGCGCCGTGTATGACAGCACGAACCGCCGCGTGATGAACCTGGAGGAGGTGCGCTTCCGCTCCCTCGTGCTCAGCAGCCGGGAAAAAGGCGAGCCCGACGAGGCCACCGCCGCCACGCTGCTGGCGGATGAGGTGGTGGCGGGGCGGCTAACTTTGGTGAACTGGAATGACAAGGTCGAGCAGTGGATCACGCGCGTGAACTGCCTCTCGAAATGGATGCCCGAGCTGGAAATTCCAGCCATTGGCGAGGATGACCGGCGCATTCTCATCGAGCAGGTGTGCCACGGCTGCATCGCCTACCGCCAACTCAAGGACCGCGACATTTTTCCCGTGCTGCATCAATGGCTCAGCCACGCGCAGCGGGACCTGCTGGAGCGTTACGCGCCCGAGCGCCTGCCGCTGAAAAACGGCCGCAGCGCGCGCATCGTGTATGATGAGAAGCAGCCACCCAGCGTCAGTGTGGTGCTCCAGCACATGTATGATGTGAATGAGAACCCGAAGGTGGCGGGCGGGCGCGTCACCGTCACCATCCACCTGCTCTCCCCCGCGCAGCGCCCGATCCAGACCACGGGAGACATCGGCCGCTTCTGGAAGGAGGGCTACCCTGCGGTGAAAACCCAGCTGCGCGGGCGCTATCCGAAGCATGAGTGGCGGTGACTTAAAGATTGCCAGCATTCAAGCGTTGTTCTTCCCACCCTCCTTCCGCCATGACACATCCATCATTCCCCGACCGCCGCCATTTCCTCACCACCCTCCTTGGAGCCGGGGCGGCCGGTTTCGCCTCGGCTCAAGGCGCGGCCTTGAACTACAAGGGCGAGAACATTCAATTCGGCCTCGTCACTTACATGTGGGGCGCAGATTGGGATCTGCCCACCCTCATCGCGAATTGCCAGCAGGTGGAGGTGTTGGGCGTGGAGCTGCGCATCGAGCACGCGCACAAGGTGGAGCCAAACCTGACCGCCGCGCAGCGCGAGGACGTGCGCCAGCGCTTTGAGGACTCGCCTGTCGAGGTGCTCGGCATGGGCACCAACTGCGAGTTTCACAGCGGCGACCCGGACGAGGTGAAAAAGCAGATCGCGCTCGCCAGGGACTACATCAAGCTCAGCCACGACATCGGCGGCAGCGGGGTCAAGGTGAAACCGAACAACCTGCCCAAGGATGTGCCTGTGGAGAAGACCCTGGAGCAGATCGGCAAGTCCCTTGCTGAACTCGGCGACCACGCACTCGGGTTCGGCCAGGAAATCCGCCTGGAAGTCCACGGCGGTGTGAGCGACCTCGGTCACATCCGCACAGTGATGCAAGCGGCGGACAGGCCGAATGTGCGCGTCTGCTGGAACTCGAACGATCAAGACCTGGCCGGCGAGGGCATTGAAGCGAACTTTGCCAAAGTCCAGGACTACCTCGGCCGCACGACCCACATCCGCGAGGTCAACGAGGGTGCCTACCCTTACGACAAGCTGGCGAAACTGCTCGTCGGCGTGGATTACGATGGCTGGGTTCTCCTGGAGGCCCGCACCAAGCCGGCGGACCGCGTGGCGGCCCTGGCCGAGCAAAAGAAGCTTTTCATGGAACTGGTGACTCAGGCGCGCAAGGCCGCGTGAGACGGGCGCTTGTGTCACGTGTCCCGGCCTTGTTTCCGAGACTGGATGCCGACCGGCGGGAAGGTTGCAGCCGCGCGCATGATGGTTATCCGCCGCGCTCAAGCCCGCCCCGGCGCCTTGATCAAGCTCGCCTCCACCGGTTTCGAAATGCGGTTGAGCGCCTTATACGAGGATATGAAGGTTGTGAATTGAGGCAGGCTGGACGACGCGGCGCGCCTTGTGCCAGGTCTGACTCAATTCGCAGTGAAGGAGAAAAAGCTGACACAAAAGAATCCCCGGCCTGAAATGGCATGCGGATCTCGTGAACCTCAATGACACTTCAAGGCCGGGGAGAACGGGCGGAGTTGGATTACTTGACGTGCGCGGAAACCAGTTTGGTCATCTCGAACATGGTCACCTGGCTCTTGCCGCCGAAGACCGCCTTCAATGCCGCGTCGGCGTTGATGTTGGTCTTTTTAGTCTTGTCCTGGAGGCCGTGTTTCTTGATGTAGTCCCACACTTTTTTGGTCAACTCCCCGCGGGTAAGGGGAGCGGAGCCGACCACCACCGCGAGAACGGCGTCCGGTTGGACGGGTTTGGCGAGGGCGGGATTGAGTTTGCGCGCTGTCTTTGGTTTGGATTTGTCTGGCATAGGACTTCCAGGCTGGCGGCTTTCTGGCCGCTGGTCAACCCTGGGGATGCCCCGGATTTTGTGGGGGCTGGATATTTTTAGGATGGACTGAAAGCGGGGTTTGCTTTCTTCCAGTCGTCAAAAAATGAAAAAATCAACATGCGCTAGAACCCGGATTTGGAGGGAAGGCGCCTCATTTTGTGACGCTAATGTCACACAAGACTTCTCGCTGGACCGTCATTCGGTTCTCAATGTGACTCCGACGACACAATTCATGCGCATCAATCCCACTATTTGTCCAAACCGTCACTTTCGACTCCCGTTTCTGCCTTTGATCACCTTGGCAAGTCTTTTCCTCATGGCTTCCGTGCGGGGGAAGGATTCCAAAGTGGATGACCTTATCTCCAGCGCTCTCAGCTCGCATTTTCTCGGAGACAGGCTGGAGAACCTGGGGCTGCTGCACCGCGATCCGGACCACGCATGGCTGCAGGAACTGTGGCTGCTGGGGCGCTATCACGGGCAGTATCACTGGTCGGAGGGCAGCGCGGGGGATGATGTCGGCTTTGAGACACGGCGACTGCGCATGGGCGGACAGGCGAGGCTTTTCAAAAAACTGACGCTGCACGCGCAAATGGTCAGCGGAAGTGACATTGACCCGTTTTACAACGGCTTCACGGAGATGTGGGTGCAGTGGGCGTTCATGCCGGAGATGGCGCTGACCCTTGGACAGCAGAAGCACCGCTTCACGCACGACCGGAATGTCTCCAGCCGCTACATCAACTACCTTGAGCGCTCAATGCTGACCAACATGTTTGGCCTTGACTACACTCCGGCGGTGACGCTGCAGGGAGTCATCGGGCCGGTGACTTATTACACGGGAGTTTTCTCCAACGCCACGGGCTGGGACATGGGCCGCGCGTTCACGGAGTTCAACTCAGGCTGGTCTTGCCTGGCGGCGGTGTATTACGATTTGGGCAAGGCTCTGCCGACGGACACGGCGCACCTGCATTTCACTTATCTGCACAGCGAGGCCGACGAGCAGGCGACGAATCTGGATCACTTCATGGACGGCTTTTCCACGGCATTGATCCTGACTCAGAACAGCGGGTCTCTGGTGGTGGAAAGCACCGTTGGCACGGGCAATGACCAGGGGGATGCCTTTGCTCTGAACATCCAGCCAGGGTGGTACCTGACGGACAATCTGCAACTTGTGCTGCGTTACCAGGTGGCGGCTTCCAATCGCGCGCAGGGTCTCATACCGCAAAAACGCTATGAGCAGTCCGCCGGCATGCAGGATGGGCGGGTCTATCAGTCGGGCTATTTCGGTCTGAATTTCTACCTGGCCAAGCACCGCCTGAAGCTTATGACCGGCATCGAATACGCGAACATGGGCGGCAAGGATGTGTGGACGGCCAGCACGATGCTGCGCTTCTTCTTTGGTCCGCACTCAGGCGGCCCCTTCCCGATGAACCAGATGCTGCACGGCTTTTTGGATCACGACTGAGCCTCCCCAAGCGCGGGCGCCGGGCATTGCTCAGGCGTTTCATGCTGCTGCCGGCAGGAATCATGCCCAGCCGGGGATCGCAGAACATGGGCCCTCTCTTGCGCAGGCTGGCTGCCGCTCAAAACATCCCCGAACATGAGCCGGTGCGGCTGTCACCTCACGCCTGATTTTCATAAGCCAGCGCCACATTCTCCTTGGTGAACGCGGTGGCGAGCGGACCGAAAGCGATTTGGCGGCGCTTGATGAGCAGCACGTCGTCGAAGATGCCGGCCACGGTTTGCAGATCGTGATGGCTGGCAATGAGCAGGCGGCCCTCGGCGGTCAGCTCCCGGAAGAGGCGGGAGAGGTTTTCCTGCGCGGGCTTGTCGAGGCCGGTGAAAGGCTCGTCGAGCAGGAGCACATGCGCCTCCTGGGCCAGGGCGCGGGCGATGAAGGCGCGCTGCTGCTGGCCGCCGGAGAGGGCGCTGATCTGGCGGTCCTGGAGGTCGAGCAGCTCCATCGCCGTCAGGGCGCGCTGGACGATGTCGGCGTCATGCCTGGAATACTGCCGCCACCAGCCGAGGTTCGGGTAGCGGCCCATCTCCACGAGGCCGCGCACGGTGATGGGGAAGCTCCAGTCCACCTCGCCGCGCTGCGGCAGGTAGGCGATCTCATGGCTGCTGCGCGTGAGCGGCTGGCCGCGCCAGAGAATGCTGCCGCCGTCCGCGGGCATGAGGCCGGCCAGGGTTTTGAGCAGGGTGCTTTTCCCCGCTCCGTTCGGGCCGATGAGCGCGATGCTGCGCCCGCACTCGGTGGCGAAGCTGATGCCCTCCAACGCCAGCACCCGGTGATAACTGACGCCCAGCTCCGACACCTCCAGCTGGTGGTGATGCGGATGCGCCTGGCCGGCGCCCCAGCAGACGTGGTCTTTGCATTCGTGGGCGGGCTTCACCATTGGAAGAGGAGGAGTTCGCTGAGGGTGGAGCCGGTGGACCAGCGTGTCTGCTCGCGGGTCTCGCGCCCGTCGGGTTCGATCTCGATGGTGAGCGCCGTGTCAGGCGTGCCTTCGGGCCATTCGGCGTCGAGCTGGAGTTCATCACCGTCCGGGGAGATGCGGATGCCGGCCTCGGTCTCGGCGGGGGATGCGGACAAATCCACACCGGCCAGCAAATCGCGCCCACTCTGCATGAGGCGCACGCTTTGAGGCGGGTGGGCGAAACGCACCCTTACATAAGCGGGTGTCTCAGCCGCGGCCGCGCTCTCCAGATTGGCGCTCATCACCACCTCTCCGCCGCCGGTGAGCCGGGCCAATGGAAAAGCCAGCACGCCGAAGGCGAGCGCGATGAGGAAGATCTGAATGGGTGGAAAGCCGCGCATGGCCGCTTGCTGGGATGGTGGATCCTCAATGCCCGCGAAGCCGGGGACAATCAAGAGCCGTGATTGCGGCTTACTTTTTCACTCCGAGGGCCTCGACAATGGCGCGCACATTGTGCGCGAGCATGGTCTCGAAGGTGTGCGCGTAGGTTGCGGTGCCGTCGGCCACGAGAGGTTTGCCGGTCTTCGCGCCGGTGCTGCGGACGATCTCGGCGAGCACTTTGGGGTTGGCCTGGTCCTCCGGGAAGACGGCGCGGATTTTGTTGTCGCGGATCAACTGGATGGCCTGGGCGATGTACTGGGAGGAAACGTCATCGCTGCGGCCGATGCCGAGCACGGGGATGCTTTTGAAGCCGAACTCCTTGCAGAAGTAGCCGAAGGCGGCGTGGGCGGTGACGAGCTTGCGGTCGCCGCGCGGGATGGTGGCGATCTGCTGCTGCGCCCATTTTTTCAGCTCCATGAAGCGGTTGCCCGCGGCTTTGGCGCCCGCTTCGTAGGCTTTTTCATTCGCCGGGTCCGCCTCGGCGAGTTCATCGGCGATGACACGCGCCGCGCGGCGCATGTTTTCGGCGCTGTGCCACCAGTGCGGGTCAATGGCGCTGTGGGCGTGGTGCGGGCAGCAGACGAAGACATCCTGCCCCGGCTCCATTTTCAAAGAGGGGATGGGGCGGCCGACCTCGACGACCTTCACAGAGGGGCCGACGCTGTCGCGCAGCTTGCCGAGGTAGCTTTCCAGGTTCTTGCCGCTGGCGAAGATGATTCCGGCCCCGCGCATGGCGGCGATGTCCCGCGCTCCGGGCTCGAAGTGATGCACGTCGGCGCCGGCTTTCAAGACCTCGACGACCTCCACTTTGTCACCGCCGACGGTGCGCACCACATCGGCGATGAGCGGGTGCAGGGTGGCCACTTTCAGCGCGGCCTGGGCGCTGAGGCTGGAGGCGGCGAGCAGGGCGAGGGCGAGGAGTTTTTTCATTGGGTCGGAGGGTTCAGGGATTCAAACGAAGCGCGCGGCGTGATCTTCATGCGCGGTCAGCGCACCTCGGGGCCGCCCCAGGCGATGCTGCACTGCGCCCAGATGGCGTGGTCTGTGCCGCGCATGTTGGAGTGGTCGTAGTTGTATTGCAGGCGCAGCCGCAGGGTGCGGGCGGCATTGGCATACCAGGTGACGCCCGGACTGGCGCGGAAGCGGGCGTCCTGCTCGGTCTCGTGGTTGCCGGCCACATATTCGGTGCGCAGGCCGAGTTCGAGATTGTTCGGCATTCCGTAGAGGAAGCTCAAATAAGCGCCGAAGTCCTTCTGCGGCGCGGGATTGTCCCGGATGCCGAACTCGTCCTCGACGCGGAAGCGGTTGAACATGGCCTCGGAGCGCACGCGGAAATAACGTCCCCCCGGCTCGAAGCCGTTCTGCCGCCACTGGTATTCAAAATGCGCGCCATAGACGCTGGTGCGGAAGCCGGAGTGGTTGTCACCCCATGCGCCGGAGAAGCCGCCGCGGAACTGGTGGAAGTCGTTGTAGTTCCAGATGTTCGTCCAGTTGGCGACGACGAGTGTCTGGTCCTCGCCGAAGTGGGATTCGTCCGGATTGTAGCGTCCGGCGAAGCCGCCGTGGTCGTGCTCCTCATGCTCCGGGGCCACACCGATGGCGACATCAAACTGCGAGGTCCAGGGCAGGGGGGCGATCCATGTGATCTCCGCGCCGATGGTGGTCAGCGAGTCATCGCCGAGCATGCGCGTGTTGACAAGGTACTGGTCCACCCAGTCGAACCCATGCGGGTGGTAAGTGTTCTGGATGCCGAAGCGGTTGTAAACGCGACCGCCGCGCAGCTCGAAGCCGCCGGGCAGGTTTTTGAGCTTCCAGAACCACTCCTCCCAGATGCCGTCGTATTTGTCCCCCTCGCCGAAGGGGCCGGCATAGGTGACGAAAAACTCGTTGTAGTCGTTGAGCCGGCCGGAGAGGGAGAACTCCAGGTTTTGAATGGTGAACTTGTCGCGGCGGATGGGATCGTGATGCCCGGCGGCGAGTTCCTCCTGGTCCATGGAGGCTGTGCCATACGCGGTGTCCATGTGGAAGTGCGGGAAGATCATGTCGGCCAGGCTGACATCCAGCCCGGTGACCCAGTCGGCGCTTTTGCCGTCCATGGGCAGCACGACGGGCGAGGACATGGCGGTGAAGGGAGTGTAGGCGTAGCGGCCCTGCTGCTGGGCGCGGAACTGGTCAGGGCTTTGGGCATGGACTCCGAGGGCCAGCGCCGTGAGCAGGAGGGTTGGGAATATGCGGATCATGGGAGTTGGTAATGACAACTCAATTGCACTTTCTGCAAGCAGCTTTTGGCAAGTGATTTGCAGGTGAAGGGGTGTCCCGCCGCTTGCACTTTTCGCAGCGCGTCACGCCTGCCACTCCGCCAGCACGCCCGGCAGCAGCTTGTGCTCGGCCTCCTTGATGCGGGCATGGAGCGTCTCCGCGGTGTCTCCCGGCAGCACCGGCACGCGCGCTTGCGCCAGGGTGCGGCCGCTGTCCACCTCGGCGTTGACGAGATGCACGGTGCAGCCGCTTTCGGCATCCCCCGCGTCGAGCGCCTGTTGCGGGGCGTCGGCGCCTTTGTGGCGCGGCAGCAGGGAGGGGTGGACATTGATGACGCGGTCCGAGAAGGCGTCGAGCACCGGGGCGCGGAGGATTTTCATGAAGCCCGCCAGCACGACGAGGTCCACGCCCGCGCGCTGCAAGTGCTCGGCGATCTCCTTCTGCGCCGCGTCGCTGAGGCGGCGAGGATTCGCGCCGGGATTCACGAACTGCGCATGGATGCCGGCGGCGCGCGCGGTCTCCAGAAAAGGCGAGTCCGCCTGGTCGGAGATGGCGATGGCGACCTCGGCGTCGAGTGTGCCGTTTTGGATGGCTTTGAGGATGGCTTGGAAATTCGAGCCGACACCGGAGCCGAGCACGCCGAGGCACAGGCGCGCGCTTTTTTCCGGCGTTGCGGCGCGTTTCAAAGTGGCTGTGGTGGAGCGTCCGGGCACGAGAGGCAGGATGTGGATGGAGGCTCCGGCGGCATCCAAGGCGGCGCGCTCCTCCGCGTTGAGCGAGTCCACGGTGTAGTCGCCGCCCTTGGCATAAATGTGCGGGCGGATTGCACTGATGAGGCGCGTGGCGCGCTCGTCATCGAAGACGACCACCGCATCCACGGCGCGCAGCGCGGCGAGGACCTCGGCGCGGTCGTTTTCGTTGTTCACCGGGCGCGCGGGGCCTTTGAGCGCGCGCACGGAGGCGTCCGAGTTCACGGCCACCACCATCGCATCTCCCAGAGCGCGGGCTTGATTGAGATAACGCACATGGCCCGCGTGCAGCAGATCGAAGCAGCCGTTGGTGAACACCAGCTTCCTGCCCGCCGCATCCAGCCTGTCGCGCAGGCGGCGGACATCTTCGGCGGTCATGGGCAGGAACTCGGGGCTGGACATGCGGTTTTATGAAGCCTTTTCACCTTCCCGGCAAGCATGGCCCCGCGCCCGCCGCGGCCTGGTCTCGTGCCCACCTGCGCGGAGGGCGGCGTGTTGGGCGTGCTGACCGGCCTGGTCGGCACACTCCAGGCCCTGGAGGTCATCAAGCTTGTCACCGGCATCGGCGCACCGCTCATCGGGAAGCTGCTGCACATGGACACCCCCGGCGTGCGCTTCCGCACCTTCAACCTGCGGCGCGACCCCGCCTGCCCCGTCTGCGGCGAAAATCCCTCCATCACCGAACCCATAGACTATACCGGCTTCTGCGGCATGACACCTCCACCCGACGTCCCCACCCTCACCGTCCACGATCTTCACAGCCTCCGCCAGCAGGGGGAGCCCCACTTCCTGCTCGACGTGCGCGAGCCCGACGAGCACGCCACCGCCCGCATCGCCGGTTCCACCCTCATCCCTCTCGGCGAGGTCACAGCCCGCGCCGGGGAAATCCCGCGCGATGTGCAAGTGCTCGTTCATTGCAAGCTCGGCGGCCGCAGCGCCCGCGCCGTCGCCGCCCTGCGCAACCTGGGGTGCGACAACGTCTGGGACATCGCCGGCGGCATCACCGCCTGGTCCAGGAAGATAGACACCACCGTGCCGCAGTATTGAGCCGGTAAAAATCCCCGCTGGGCAAAGGGTGGCGGCGTTTTGCAAAAACGCAGCGCTGTGCGTGGCAAAGTGGCAACCCTGCATTCAGGGACACTGGCGTGCGATAAGGGGAGGCTTTGCATTTTGTTGTTTGACTAATGGGATAATGTCGCAAGAATGGCGCTCCTGAGATTCAGTCGCACTTAAACTAGGCGCGGCCAATCTATGCATGCGCATGAAACTTCCCTCATTTTCCTCCCTGTGCTTTGGGTTCACTGGCTTTGCTTTGGCTGCTGCGATGCAGGCGGAGACAGTTCGTTTTGAGAATGCCGGCGACATTGCCAGCTACTCGGTACTGGCCTCGGACGGCACGGTCACGCTGACTCACGCGGCGGACCTGGGCGCGGGCAGCCCGGCAACAGGAGGGCTGGTGCATCACTCCACCACCGCTTCGGATAAAAGCACGGTGCTGCTGAAAAAAGTCACCGCCACCGCGCCGCTCGCCAGCCTGTGGGAGCAGTCGGTGCTCATCTCGCCGCGCGAGGTGGACGACGCGCTGAGCGGAACGGAGAAGAAGATCGAGACGCGCTTGGGATTCACCGCGACGACAACATCGGGCGGCAATTTGAAGGAGTTTTTGCACAAGACGAACCCCTCCTTCGGCGTGCTTGTGAAAGCCGAGCACAAGCCTTCGGACGCGAACAAACTTCGCAAGCTGGAAGTCTTTGGTTTCCACAACGCGGCGGGATCGGAGACCAAGTTCGGCACGCTGGCCTTCAATGAATCGGACTTCGTGGACCACTGGCTGCGCGCCACCATCACGGCGCGGCGCGTGGCCGGGGATGTTTTCGATTTGAGCTTCAAGGTGGAGTCCCTGGGCGTGGACGGCACCTCGGCGCCGGTGCCTGTTCACAGCGGCTCAGCCGCTGGCGTGGCAAACGCGGCCTTGCTCGCCGCCTCCAATCTTTACGCGGCGGTCGTCACCAACACGGACAAGAGCACGGACAGCCGTTCCTATCTCGACGACCACACGGTCCGCCTGGTGATGCCTTTTGAGCAGGCGGGCGACTTTGCCTCCTACACCACAGCCACGACAGACGGTACGGTGACGCTGGTGGAGGAAGCCGGGGCTGGCGCGGGAAATCCCGCCACGACGGGGCTGACGTTCACTTCCACAACCACTTCCGACCGCACCGCCGTCGTGCGTAAAACAGTGACGGGCAGCGGCGGAGCGGTCACGCTTTGGCGGCAGTCCATGCTTTTTAATGTGCGCGAAGTGGATGACTCCGGCGTGGGTGAACCGAAGGTGGAGACACGCATGGGCTTCAGCGTGCCAATGACGCTGACGGGCAACTACAAGGAACTGCTGCACAAGGTGGCGGCGAACAAGAACATCCACGTCAAGCTCAAGGCCGAGCACAAGGCCGGCGACGTGAACAAGCACCGCAACATTGAGGTGGAGCTGACCAACTACATCACGTCGGAGTCCAAGTCCGGCAAGGTCACGCTGAACAACACAGGCTACTTCGACGACTGGCTGCGCCTCACCTTGACGCTGGTGCGAGCCTCGGCCACCACCTTCGATGTGACTTACACCCTGGAGGCGCTCGGTCTTGACGGCACGGCGGAGCCTTTTCTGCTGGCCCAGCACACGCAGAACGGTGTCACGAATGCCGACTTCGGCGGCGCCGCCAGCGCCGAGGCGGTCTTTCTCGTCAACAGCGACAAAGCCGCCAACGCCGCCTGGGTGGACGACCACAGTCTCATTCTCGACGCCGTGCCGCCCGCCGCGCCGGTGGCGCTGGAGGCCGTGAATGTCACCACCAACGCGCTCACCGCGAACTGGCAGGCGGCGGCCGGAGCGGGGGGTTATGTGCTGGAACTGACCACGCAGGCTGCAAACTTCGGGGCGGGCACCTTTTTGGCCGCGGACGGCACGCCGGGCCAGGCGCAGGGCATCAGCATCGCAGGCGGCGGCACTCTCAGCCAGGCTGTTACCGGACTCTCGCCAAGCACTCCGTATGTCTATCGGGTCAAGGCGGTGAACGGCGCGGGTGAAAGCGCGCCATCGAACGTCATCCTGGCCGCGACTTTGAGCGATGGAGCGAATGTGCCGCCGACGCTGGACCCCATCGCGGACTATCCGTTGCTCACGCCGGGCGCGCCGGAGCAAAGCATCGCGCTCACGGGCATCAGCGCGGGTTTTGGTGAAAGCCAGCCGCTGGTCGTCACGGTCACCTCCTCGCATCCGGCCATCATCCCGCATCCCGTGCTGCTTTACACCAGCCCGCAGAGCACAGGCACGCTGCTTTTCAAACCGGCGGGCGCCGAGGGCACGTCCACTATCACGGTGACGGTGGACGACGGCCAGCCGGAGGACAATCTCATCACGCGCACCTTTGACATCAGCGTGCGCCAGCCGCCGCTGCTCGTGGACTTCAACGAGGCGGAGGACATGGACGAATACGCCATCACCAACCTGCGCGGCAGCCTGGTCCAGGCGGCGGGAGCGGGCGCGGGTGATCCAGCCACTGGCGGCGCGGTGTTTCAGGGACAAGGCACCGGCTCCGACCACGGCACGCTGGCCCTGCGCTCGCAGCCTTATCCCGGCCCGGCTCCCACGCTGATGCGCCAGACCGTCTGGGTGAATTTCCGCGAGATCAACGACAGCCTGGACATCAAAAACAAGGGCGAGATCCGCTTCGGCTTCGCCAGCCATGACGTGGTGCCCGGCGAGCTGAAAAAATACTTCGAGGAAGGCTCCGGCAAATACGCGGTGCATTGCAAAGTGACGGCGGAGAACGATCCAGGCGACACGAGCAAGGACCACGTCATCAAGGCGCGCGTGACGAACTGGAACGGCAGCACAAAGACCGAGGGACCCGAGCTGGTGGTCAGCGACGAGAGCATCTTCGACCACTGGTTCAAATGCACCTTCGAGGCGCTGGCCGTGGGCACCGTGCAGTTCCAGCTCCGCTTCAAAGTGGAGGACTACGGGCCGGACGGCACGCAACTGCTGGGCACGGTGCTGGAGTCCGAGCCGGTGAACTTTCTCAACAGCGGCCTGATTGACGCGCCGTGGATTTACGCCGGGCTATACGCGGACTCGGAGAAGAGCACAACGTCGCGCGTGTTCATTGACGACCATCTCGTGGAGGTCATGAACGTGCCGCCGGAAACGCCGGTGGCGATTGAGGCGTATCAAATCACCGCGCACTCCTTCACCGCGCGCTGGGAAGTGCCGGCCGGGCCGTATCCGAACCGCTTCGTCGTCGAGACCGTGCCGCTGGCTGCGGACTTCACGGCGGGCAATTTCATCAACGCCCTCGGCCAGGGCGGGCAGGCGGCGGGCGTGACGGTGAACTTCGCCGAGCAGCGCGCGCTGCGGTTCTTCAACCTGCCCTCCAGCACCTCGTACAAATACCGCGTGCGCTCTCTGAATGTGGCCGGAGCCAGCGGCAATTCCAACGCAGTCTCCGTCACCACCCTGCTCGAAGGCTCGAACGCCGCGCCCACGCTCGATGTCATCGCCGACTTGGGGGACATCGCCGCGGACAGCGGCGAGATCACCGTGCCGCTCACGGGCGTCAGCGACGGCGGCGAGTTCAACCAGTTCGTGGACATCACCGCCAGTTCCGACAATCCCGCGCTGCTGCCGCTGCTGGAGGTGGACTATTTTGACCCCGAAGACTCCGGCCTGCTGCGCTTCACTCCCGCGCCCGGCCAGACCGGCACGGCCATCATCACCGTCACCGCCGACGACGGCCAGGCCGTCAACGCCATCAACACGCGCAGCTTCGTCGTGCGTGTGGTGACACCCGTCTCGGCCACCGCTTTTGACTCCGCCGGCGACGCGGAGGATTACCTCATTTTCGCCGAGCAGGCGTCCCTGGTCTTCGCGGGTGGCGAGGGCGCGGGGACGCCGCCCGGCGGAGCCATGAAATTCGAGCGCAGCGCGCTGCCCGCCGAGCATGTGGCCCTGGCGCTGCGCAGGCTGCGCTTCGACGCCACTGTCGTCCCGCACGCGAGCACGAGCCTCATGTTCAACTTGCGCAACGTGCCGGAGATCGCCACGGGCAAGGATAAGGCGGAGATCAGCCTCGGCTTCATCAGCGAGCCCGCGCCGGGCGCCAAGATGAAGGACACCTTCAACAAAACGCACCCGTCCTTGTTTGTGAAGTTCAAGCTGGAGCATGACACGGCGGACCTCTCCAAGGACCGCAAGCTCGAGGTCGAGACGGCCAGCTTCGACGGCTTCAACGAGATCAAAAACTCCAAGAACACCCTCAACGCCTTTTTGCAGGCCGCAAACTGGCTGCGCCTCAGTTTCAAATTCATCCGCACCGGCTTCGACACCTACCTCTGCTCCTACGAGGTGCATGACTGCGGCCCGGACGGCACTTCGGAGCCTGCGCTGCTCATGTCCGGCGCACCGGCATCGTTCACGAACATGCCGTTTTTCAATGACAGCAGCATTTACGCCGGCTTCGTCGTCAACGGTGAGAAGCAGGGCAACACGCCCTTCTGGCTCGACAACCATGTCATTGACGTGAACACCACCGCCGCCGACGCGCCCGTGAATCAGGCCGCCAACGACTTCGTCCGCACCGGCTTCACGTTAAACTGGGTCGGAGGCATCCTGGGGCGCGAGCCGACCGGCTACCGTGTGGAGTTGTGCAAAGCGGAGGACGGCTTCGCCCCCGGCACCCTCATTCATGCCTCCGGCGCGGGCGGGCATGACCAGGGTTTTGCAATCGCCGACCCCTGGGCCACCGATTTCCTCATTCGTGGACTCCAGCCCGGCCAGTCCTACCGCTACCGCGTGCGCGCCATGCGCGGCGCCGAAGCCAGCGAGGTGCAGGACTCCATCCTCGCCACCCTGCCGTCTGAACCCGCCGCGCCCACCTTCGAGGAATGGCGCGAGCTGCACTTCGCGGGTGATTTGGAAAATCCGCTGACGCTTGCCCACGCCGACTTCGGCGGTCACGGATTCCCAAACCTGCTGCTTTACGCGCTCGGTCTTGATCCGCGCACGCCGCCGCCTTCCGCGCTGCTGCCGCGCGTGCTGCCGCAGGACGGCTACCTCACGCTCACTTATCAACGCCGGGCCAACCTGCCGGAAATCCAGGTCATTCCGGTCGGCTGCGGCGACCCCTCATCCTGGTCCAGCGCCGGTTTGACCACCCTTTCCGTCTCCGAGCCGGATGAAAACGGCCTGGAAACTGTCGTCGTCCGCGATGCCTTCCCCATCGCCTCCAAAAACCGCCGCTTCATGCGCCTGCACCTCGCCGAGTGATCATGTTTGCCGACGCCCATCCCGCCATCCATGCCTGGCTGACACAGCGCGATCAAAGCGCCGCCGCCTGGCTTGTGGACACCCACCGTCCGCACATCCTGCGCGCCGCCCGCGCCTGGGGCGCGCCCGCCGAGATGGAGGAGGATGCCGTGCAGGAGGTCCTGCTCCGCGTCTTCCGCGCGCTGCCGCGCTACGAACCTCGCGAGCCCTTTGCGCATTGGCTTGGCGTCATCACCCGCAACACCTGCGCCAAGCTTCGCCGCCGCTGGTGCCACCGCCACAAGCTCAGCGCCTGCTTTGAAAACGCGGCCGCCGATGTCGCGGACATCGAGCTGCCGCACACCCGCGCGCCGGACCGGCAGATGATGCTCGCCGAACGCCTTGATCAACTCGGGGCCGCTCTCGGACAACTCTCCCCGCGCGAGCGCGAAATCCTCGAACGCCAGACGCTGGACCATGAACCCGCCGAGACCACCGCCGCCTCCCTGGGCATGAAAGCCGGCGCCGTGCGCACCAGCCTCTGCCGCCTGCGCAAGCAACTGCGCGCCGCGCTGGAGGAGTGATTTCAGCTTTGAAAAAGCATCAGCCTTTGAAACGAAAATGACAATATATGCTCATGAGAATCGTTTGCAGAAATGTTGAGAATCGTTATAAACAAGCCGCGTCAAGCCATCTGCCCCTCCCCTTTTCATCATGAACCCGCCCCAAAAACCCGCCTCCAAATCCCCCGCTCCCCAGCCCACTTGGTGGTCGCCCAAGGCCGCGCTTGGCCTTGCTTTCGGCTTCGCCGCTGTCGCAGGCTTTCCCTACCTCGCCTCCACCACTCGCCTGCTTGCCGAGGGCAAACCCGTCACCATCGCCGCCGTGAAGGATGAGACCAAAAAGGACATGATGAAAAAAGAGAAGGAGCATCATGAGCATGACGCCAAGAAGCAGCGCGAGATCAAAAGCATGACTGTTGCCGCCGATGGCACGCTCTACGCGGGCGGCCACGCCGGAGTGCTGCGCTGGAAGGATGGCGCCTGGGAAAAGCTGCCCGGCTTTGAGGATGAAGAAGCCAAATCCATCGTCTCCGCGCCGGACGGCTCGCTGCTCGTCGCAGGCAAGCACGCCGCCTGGAAACACAAGGATGGAGCCTGGAGCAAAGTCTATGACGGCGACACCCACAGCATCTCCCAGGCCGCCGATGGCACGCTTTTTGTCGCCGGCCCCAAAGTCGGCCTGAAGAAAAAGGCCCCCGGCGGCGAATGGGAAATGGTGAGCGAAGGCTTTGAGGGGAAGTAAGCCATGGCCAGCAACTGGAAACTCACCAACCGCGTCTGGCACGCCAACCTGGGCATGCTCTCGGCCATCACGCTGGGGCTGGTCGCCCTTTCGTGCCCGGTCATCGCGCACAAGTGGGAGGCCGGGAAGTTTCTGGAAGACATCCATTACGGCAAGTTCTTGCCGCCGCAGACGCGCTGGATCTGGATTGACGGGCAGGGTTTTCTGCTCGCCTTCCTCATCGTCTCCGGGCTGCTCATGCACCGCAAATCGGTGAAAAAAGCCGCCAGCACCGCCGCGGATGATCCGGCTGTGGCGGGCTCGTCCGTCACGGTTTTCGGCCTTGGCGCCGACGCGCCGGTCATCGCGCTCACCGAGGCGGCGGAAAAGGCCGGCCTGCGCGCTTTTCGCGCCGCGCCGGACGCGCTCGCCAGCCTGGATCTCTCGCAGGAGCGCTGGCTCATTCTGCCTCACGCGGGCGAAGCCGACGCAGTCCGCCTGAGCGCCCTCACGGAATGTGTGGCCGGGATGAAAAAAGGTTCGCTCAAGCGCCTGGAGTTCGCCCTGGAGCCCGGCCTCGCGGAAAAGGCCGCAGGTCTCGTCAAGGCGCTCGCCGCTGCCGGTGCCAAGGCCATCCGCCTGCCGGACCCGGACGCGCCTTGGGCGCAGGCTCTCGTCACGCATCTCGTCGCGCAAAGCCCCACCCTGCGTGCCCGTCAGGCAAAGCCCGCGCCTCGCCCTGCCTCCGCCCCGGCTGTGACTGCCGCGCCCGCCTTCACCGTGTTGGAGGTGCTCATTTCCGTCGTCGTGCTGACATTCATCGTCAGCATCACCGCCAGCGGTTTTCAATCCCTCAAACGCCAGGATGGCGTGCATGAGGCGGCCATGGACTTCGCTCAAGTCCTGCGTGACGCGCGCCAGATGGCCCGCCGTCAAAACACCCACATCCGCGTGGCCCTCGTCAGTCCCGCCTTGAAGGACAAGCTGGCCGAATACGGTCTTGAGGAAACCGATCTCAAAGCCGGCTGCGGTGTCTATGCCTTTCGCGTGCCCGCGAACCAGCTCGAGCCGGTGGCCTTCACCCGCCCGACCGCCGCCCACGAGAGCGCCGCCCATTTGCGCGAGACCGCGCCGCTCATCCGCGTGCCTTTGCCGCGCAGTCTCATCGGAGGCTGGACCCTTGCCGCAGGCCAGCGTTCCTGGCAGAGATGGCGGGAGCACGTCTGGCTCGGAGGCCCGGTGCTGGACCGCTATTTGGAGTCTGACTTCGAAGCTTTTGCCAAAGACCTGCTGCACCAGCCGGACAGCGTCTGGAGCGAGGAGCGCGATCCCGATGAGACCCGCGCAAGTCCTTTCTCCATCTATCCGCCGCAGATGGACCGCACTCCTTACCGCGCGCTGCCGCGCCCAGTCACCGCCGCACTGCCGGAAAGCGAGCGCGTCCGCCTTGATGATGGCACGCAAATCCCCGCCCGTGAAATCTGGGGCGATTCCCCTGTGCTGCGATGGCCGCAAATTGACACTCTTGCGCTGCCGCTGCCAGCGCTGGATTTCACACCCGAGGGCTGTCTGGCCTGCGTGTCGCAGGAGCAGTTGGAGTTTCATTTCAGCCCCGGTCCCGGCCGCCAGCCGGTGTACCGGGTCATCATCCGCAGCCGTGACGGGGAGGTGCATATCGAATGAAAAACCTCGCGTCCAGAAAAACCGCGCGCGGCTTCAGCATCACTGAGATCCTCATGGCGCTCGCCCTGGTGGCGGGTTCGGCGCTGCCGGTGCTGGGACTGTTGAGTGTGGGCATCCTGGACGCCAAAGAGGCGGGTGACCACCGCCTCACCGCCAATCTCCGCAACACCGTGCAGCAGTTGCTTTCCGATCCCGCCTGGCCCGAGGAGGCAAAGCCTGCGGGTGAGTGGACTGCCGAGCGTGGCTTTGATCATGAGGGCAGGCTGCTGGAACCCGAGGAGAAAAACCAGGCCGTGCTGCTTCTGCGCCTGCGCTCCCTGCCCGCCATCGGTTTTGAAAGCGATCACCTGGAGACCGTCCAGGTCAGCTTTCACGCCCCTGACAGGCCGGATATGCTCAGCCGCTCGGTGGTGCAGCGCGTCAAGACGGCACCATGAAACGGGAGAGTCGAAATTCGAAGTTCGGAGTTCGAAGTTCGAAGTTCGAAGTTTGCCGGGCACTGCGGGCTGTCCCCGGCCCGCCGCGCGCGGAGACACCGGGTGCGAATGACGCTGAACATCCGCGCGGACTTGCCGCCCTCCACATTCGAATTTCGAGCTTCGAATTTCGAGCTTCCCCGTCCCATGCCGCCTTCACCCTCCCCGAGCTCCTCGTCTCCGTCACCCTCACCATCCTCGTCTGCGTGCTCGTCGCCGAGATGTCCACCTCCATGCTCACCTCGGTGAGCACCGCCAGCGGGCGCATGACCTCCACGCAAAAGCTCGACCGCATCCGCCACCTGCTCGGCGACGACCTCGCCCGCCTGCCTCGCCTCGATGACGGAGAAAAGCGCCTGCTGGCCGCAGGCGACGAGGAAGGCTGGCGCGTCACCCTGCACCTGCCCGCGCGCGGCGATGCGTTGCGCCGCGAGGGCCGCGCCTGGCAGGTCTGCCGCTATCATTGGATCAAAAGCAAGGCGCTGCTCATGCGCGAGTGGCTGGAGGATGGCGAGGTCAGCCAGTCCGAGGCCGTGCTCACTGGCGTCATCGCTTTGCATCCCGAATGGCTCACGCAGGGGCCGCTCCAGGAGCAGGCCGAACCAGCCTGGGACAGCACCGCCCTCCCCGGCCTGCTGCGCCTGCGCGTCACCCTTACCGATGTCTGGGAGGAAGGCCGCGCCGAGGACCAGACCGCGCAGCCGCATCGCGCGCGCGAGTTCCGCATGATCCTGCCCGTGGCAGGGGGAGGAGGTGGGGCATGAGGAAATCCGATCTCAAATTTCAAATTTCAAATCTCAAATTCAACGCCTCCGGCGCCGCCCTCGTCTGGGTGCTTCTGCTCACCGGTTTCATGGCCGTGGTCGCCATCGCCTTTCTCGGCAGCAGCAGCATTCAAAACACCAACGCCCGCCTGGATCAGGCCGAGACGCTCACCGACGAGCTGCTGCTCTCCGCCCGGCAGGAAGTGCTGGCAAAGCTGCGCGAGGCCTTCACCGTCGAGAAAACCGGCGCTTTCACCGGCCATGTCGCCGCCACGCCTGGTCTGCTGGAAGTCCGCCGCTATGACGTGCCGTGGAACCGCGGCGGTCATACTGGCGCCGCCGCCTTCACTGGCACAAAGGAGAATCCCGCGCCCTTTTCCCAGCCCTTCAGCGCCACCTATCAGGGTGAGCCCGCCAACCCGCGCCACATCCCGCTTTTCTCCTGGAAAGCCTTCGCCCCGCGCCTGAAGCACCTCACCGTCCAGGGCGGCACGCCTTCCCGCCCGAATCCGGATTACAACCCCGCCCTCTCCTTCAATCTCAACACCCCGCGCAATCCCTTCACTCCCGGCACCTGCCTGCTTTCCGGCGTGCCCGAGGACGCCGAGGCCCTCGTGCGCGAGCGCACAGGCACCCGCTGGAGTGACGACAGCTTCCGCATCGGCACCGGCCAGACCAGCGCCGAGCGCCCCGTCTGGGTGCAGTGGATTCCGGTCCACAAAAACCCCGCCGAACCGCCCGGCCCGGACAATCCCATCATCGGCCGCTACGCCTACTGGGTGGATGTGGAAAACACCAAGCTGCATGTGGACCAGCCTTTGCGCGACCTGCGCGAGCTGCCCCACTACGCACGCCTTATCGGCGAGCCTGACCGCGTCGAAGGCGGCGGCTCCTGGCATGAGCAGGGCGATGGCAGTTCCATGCGCCAGCTCCGTCTCGCCCTCGAGTCCAGCCTGCCCGCTTTGGAAAAAGGCCCCGACGGCCCGCGCAACCGTGGCGGCCAGGACGGCATCGGCTTCGCCTCCGGCGCGGCCGCGGAGGCGCGCCATGCCTGGCTCGGCTGGGTGGACGGCCAGCTCCCGCTCGCCGCCAATGCCGCCGTGGTGGACTGGTCTTTTTTCCAGGCACCCTGGCCGCGCGGTTTCGAGGATCTCGCCATCGGCCCCGATTTGCGCGAGAGCTTCCGCCAATGGCGCAACAGCCCGCTTGAAAAACCCGTCCACCCTTGGTTCCTGCGCCGCGCCCTGCCGCAAGATGCCACCGCCGAGGATCGCGCCCGCGCTGAGCAGCTCACTCAGGCAGCCGCCTCCGGCCTCACACTCTTCGGCCATGAAGAGGACCTCGACCCGCTGGGCAGGCCAAAGCTCAGCCTCACCGAATTCCAGCTCGCCGCCACCAGCGGACGCTCCGCGCCAGTCTCCGTCGCCACCATACAAAGCAGCCCGCTCTGGTCCCGCCTCACCGACTCCGCTTACTGCGCCGCCTATTTCCCCGGCCTCATTCCCACGCGTGGAGCCCCGCGCTCATTGGCCGACTCCTTCAACCGCTTCGCCGGCACCGGCAATGCAGGAGGCACCCAAAACGGTCGCGCCGCCCTCCTCCAGATGCTCGTCAATGTCGCCGAGTCCGCGCAGCCCGACATCGTCCCGCCCGTCATAGACCGCAGTCGCGGCATCGTCGGCGCGCGCTCCATGCCCTACGTCGCCGAGGTCACCACCCGCGCCCGCAGCGCCCTTTGGTTGCTGCCGGAGGATGTGCGCAATGACACTGCCCGCTTGCTGGAGACCGACAGCTCCGGGCGCTACGCTTTCAAGCATCCCTACCAGGGCGTGGACCGCCACCTGCGCTTCTACGCCACCAGCGTCGTCCTTGATCTCTGCATCGGCTTCTTGAATCCGAACCCCTTCGAGACCGGGGACTTCCAGGGCGAAATTGAAGTCGAAGTGGACTGGGGATCGCTCTCCAGCGGCGCCTTCGTTCAGCGCGGCTGGCTCAAAGCCCCCATCTCCGGCCGCTACACTCCCACGCCCGAGCCGGGCAAGGACCCCAAAAAAATGCACGCCCTCGGCCAGTGCGCCCGCATTGAGCTGGGCGTCGTGCCTGCCTCCTTCCTCAACGACGACAATCGCGCCAGCGTCCTTCGAATCAAAGGCTGGCGCATCCTGCGCGGCGGCCAGGTCTGGCATGAGGTCCCCGTGCCCGCGCCCGGCCAGAGCACCGCCCGCCCCTGGTGGGAGATGACCCGCAGCGGCAACAATCTCGGCAGCCCAGAGGACGGGCTTTCCCTCGAGGCCTACCGCGCCGGCGGCTACCGCGCCGCCGGCTGGTTTACCAAAGCCACCGTGGAAAGCCTCATTCCCGACACACTTTTTGTATCCCCCAGTTGGACCTCCGACACCGCCCCCGTCAGCGAGGAAGTGCGGAGCAGCGTCGAGTTCTGGGAGCGCCACACGCGCAAAGCCGCCGTCCTTGAGCGCCTCGCCAGCCTCGACCCCGTGCTCGGCCACCGCACCGGCTCAAACTCCCCCGCCGGTATCTTCGGGCGCGGCCACTTCTACGGCGCGCTCGGCCACACCTGGCGGCACCGGCCTTTCGGGGAGAATACCCCCGCCGTTCCGCCAGAGATGCCGGAAGGCCGGGAACCCGTGTTGGAGACCAAAAGCGTCACCGCCCGCCCCTGGCAGGCCGCTTTTGCAGGCGCCGGCAGCCAGAGTGTGCGCGTGCGCCAGCCCGTGGGCGGGAAGCTCGTCACCCGCAGCCAGAACGTGCCCGTTCCCCAATGGAGCACCAGCGCCACCGGCCCGCTCCTCGGCGGCGAATACCTCACTCAAAAATACCTCGAGCCCGACCCGAATGGCGGCGACGGCACCGAAGAGCCTCCTCCCGAGGACGAGCCCGACGAGCGGCATGATCCCGGCCTGCCCGGCTCCCTCACCGGCATCTACCTCTGCCCCGCCGTGGACACCCACGCCCCCCAGGGAATGACCGCTTTTATGGATTACACCAAAGTCAAATTCACCGTCACCAGTGGCACTCTGGCAGCCACCTTCAAGGACATGGACGTGGAGACCTCCGGAGCAGGCCAGATCCCCCTTGTGGACGAGCAGTTCACCAAGCGCACCGACGGCAAAAAAGGCCCTCGCTCCCTCCTGTGCAGCGCTCCCTCCAAGCGCCCCTGCGCCTCCGTTGGCGAGCTTGGCTTTATCCACTCCGGCTTCCCCCAGACACCCATCCTCACCGGCCCGGACGAGGGCCGCACCGAATTCCAGCTCAACAGCCCGCGCAACGGCCCGCCCATGCGCATGATGCTCGACATCCTAGCCCCGCCCCGCTACACCGACGCGCGCGGCGCCCCCGTCAGCGAGGGCGAGTGGCTCTCCGGCAGTGTCTCAGCCACCACCGTTCCGCGCCATGCCTGGGGCGTGAACACCCTCATCGCTCACGACGACTACATGGCCCTGCGCCAGGGCGGCGACACCCTTCGCGAGCTGAAAAAAGAGCAAAACCCCGCCGCCCAAGCCTTGCACGCCGTGTGGAGTCCGAACGCCCAGGGTTTCGCCCGCCGCGAGACCGGCGCCGATGGCTACCTCGGCAAGGACGCCGAAGACCTCGTCAAAAAAGACCCCGGCCACATCCAGGACCGCCATCTCCGCCCCTGCGTCACCCTCGCCCGCCCCTGGAGCATGTGGCTCGGCGTGCTCGCGGGTGACTTCTCACCCGCCCGCTCCGGCGACAGCCTCTCCTGGGGCACGGGCAACCCCGCCGGCCTCTTTTACGGCCCCGCCCTCATGACCTGGCGTCCCGGCAACGGCTCCGGTGCCAATGAGGAAGCCTGGGTGGACTTCCTGAGCCATCTGCCCGGCCACGGACGCCTGCTCGCCCTCGGTGAGGACGGGCGCAAGGACGACAAAGACGAAAACGCCGGCTGGCTCAAAGGCCGCCACGCCGCTGACCAAAATCTCGCCGCCCTTGATCCCGGCCTGCCCTTTTACGTCCCCGCCCACTTCGCCACCCGCATGAGCCTCGTGCCCATGCGCCACTTCGTCAGTGACCTCGCCGTGGACTTCCACCAGAACAATCACGAAAGCAGTTGGCTCCGCTTCAAAACCGCCCTCAACCCCGCCATCGGCGGCGCCACCCCGCCCGGCCCCGACGGCGACCAGTCCGCCGCCAAAAAGCTCTCCGGCGCCGGCTTCCCCGGCGGCTGGCATCAGACCGGCGTCTATTACCACGCCCCCATGGCCCTGCTCACCAACCAGGCCGGCGTCAGCGCCAACGCCTTCACCGCCTGCTTCGTCGTCCAGGCCGTGCGCGACAACGGCAAGCCCCGCGAAGGCATCGCAAACTCCGGTCCCGGCCACTGCGATCCCGATGACGAAATCCTCGCCGAGCGCTGGAGCCGCGCCATCCTCCAGAAACAGTCGGCCACTTCCGGCGCGCCCGCCTTCCACATCCTCTTCCAGGACACCGCCGGCCGCTGAGCCGCCGCACGCCGAGGCGCAGGCGCGCGCTTTTTTCCGGTGCGGCGGCTCGCTTCAGGGTGGCGGTGGTGGAGCGTCCGGGCACCAGGGGCAGGATTTGGATGGCGGCTCCGGCGGCATCCAAGGCGGCACGCTCCTACGCGTTGAGCGAGTCCACGGTGTAGTCGCCGCCTTTGGCGTAAATGTGCGGTCGGATGGCCTCGATGAGACGCGTGGCTCGTTCATCGTCGAAGATGACCACCGCATCCACGACACGCAGCGCGGCGAGCACTTCGGCGCGGTCGTTTTCGTTGTTCACCGGGCGCGCGGGGCCTTTGAGCGCGCGCACGGAGGCGTCCGAGTTCACGGCCACCACCATCGCATCTCCCAGAGCGCGGGCTTGATTGAGATAACGCACATGGCCCGCGTGCAGCAGATCGAAGCAGCCGTTGGTGAACACCAGCTTCCTGCCCGCCGCATCCAGCCTGTCGCGCAGGCGGCGGACATCTTCGGCGGTCATGGGCAGGAACTCGGGGCTGGACATGCGGTTTTATGAAGCCTTTTCACCTTCCCGGCAAGCATGGCCGCGCGCGGGCAGCAGCCACGACAGCGCAAGCGAGCCGCCAATGAGCACGGCGATGATGCCCAGGGACCAGGCGATGGGAAACTGGCCTCCGAACTTCTGATTCAGCCACACCATTTTCAGGCCGACAAAAACCAGCACACCCGCCAGTCCGAACTTGAGATAGTGCATTTGCGGCATGATCTTCGCCACAAGCAGGAACAGCGCGCGCAGGCCGAGAATGGCGAAGATGTTCGAAGTGAAGACGATGAACGGCTCGCGCGTCAGCGCGAAGATGGCGGGCACCGAGTCCACTGCGAAGACGATGTCGGACACCTCGATGAAGCACAGCGCCACCAGGAGCGGCGTGGCGTGCAGCACACCGGACTGGCGCACAAAAAAGCGCTGTCCCTCCAGTCGCGGCCACACAGGCAGCACGCGGCGCAGCAGGCGGAAGACACGGTTCTGCTCCAGATCACGAGGCTCCTCGCGGGAGAAGACGAGTTTCACGCCTGTGAAAATGAGAAACACCCCGAACAGGATCACCACCGAGTGGAACTGCATCAGCGCAGCGCCGAGGGCGATGAAGATGGAGCGGAAGACGAGCGCGCCAATGATGCCCCAGAACAGGACCCGGTACTGGTAAACCGGCGGGATGGCGAAGTAGTTGAAGATGACGATGAAGACAAAAAGGTTGTCCACGGCCAGCGACTTCTCGACGAGAAAACCGGTGGCAAACTCCAGCGTCACCTGCCTGGCGGCGCTCTGTGGAGTCAGGTGCGGAAACGCGGCCAGCGCGCCTTCGCGCGCGAACCAGTCGAGACTGAAAAAGTACAGCCCAGCGCCAAAGACGACGGCCAGGCTGATCCAGAAGGCACTCCAAAACGCGGCCTCCCTGACGCCGACCTCGCGGGCGTGACGATGAAAAATGCCGAGGTCGAGGGCCAGCATGCCCAGGACAAAGGCGACAAACAGGGCGTAAACCCACCAAACTTCAGCGAAGGGAAACAACATGGCGGATGCGGTTGTGGAGATTCAGGAAGGGCTCCGGGCGGCGGAGTTCACCGCCCGGAGCCGCGTGCTCAGTGGGTGTCCTGGTTGAGGCTCTGCTTCCGGACTTCATCGGGATCGCGGCCCTGGCCGGTAAAGGCGCGGATCAGCAGCCAAAGAATCCAAAGCAGCCATAGGCCCAGGCCGATGCGCAGGGCGTTCATCAAAAGGTCGTTCATAAAATGTGTGTGTGTTTTGCAAAGCGGGGTTGCCCGCAGGGGCGGCGTTTCAGACGCGGCTGCCTGCGGGAGGTGGCGCGGCTGTGTCAGCCGGCCGGATGAGGATTTCCGCCATGGGCGGAGTGACGCCGTTCGTGCGGCGCCGTGATTTTTTCGCGCTCTTGAGCGGGCGCGCCTGGAGTTCAGGATTTCACACCGCCATGCCGGGAGGTCCCCGGTTCAGCACACGGCAGGGAAGGCATGAGCCTCGACGGGCGGGCAGGCTGGGGGCGTGAAAAAACTCAGCCGCCACCGCGCCCCTTGCCAGGTCCGGCAAGGCCTCGTCCAGGCAGTCCTTCGCTCCCTGCGGCAGCGTCAGATTGCCGGGATGATTTTCATCCGCGCGCTGCTCCAGCACCTTTTCGGCGAGGTCATTCGCCGCAGTGCCATCCTGGATGTCCGGCAGCGCCGACCACACGCGCAGACCCGCGAAACAAACCAGCAGCCACAGCGCGAAAACGGGGCGCTGAACAAGGGGAAACTGGCGAATGCGTGGCACTGCGGCGTGTGTCGCCGAAAAGCCGCAGTTGTCAAACGCGCGCCACGAGATTCTTCGCGATGTGAGAGCGGGTTTGAATTCAAGGATTGGAGTTCTAGGATTGGAGTTCAAGCTTTAGCTTGTTCTGGGAAAGCTCTCGCAGCGGAGTCCACTCCCGTGTCGCCTGAAGGCTTCACTCCAACGAATTCACTCCAACTCCCCGCACAGCTTCAGCAGCGCCTCGATATCGCCGTATTTGACGGCGCCGGGGACGAAGTGGATGTGCCAGGGGTTGTCGAGGGCGGCGAAGCGGAAGCCTTGGAGATCGGCCTTCACGTTCTTCAATCCCATGACCGCTCCTGCGGCGAGGGCGATGGGGCCCGCGCCTTCCAGGCCGCGCACTTCGAGGCTCTTGAGCGGGTATTTCTCCTGATTGCGCATGAGCGTGACCAGGGTCATGACATCATGCGCGCGGCGCGCGAGCAGGCTGGGATTGTAGCCAAAGGTGTAGCCGCTGAACTCGCGGAAGTCGTCCGGCTTGGCGCGCAGGTTGTCGCCGGACTTGGGCTGCTCGGTGGCGCCTTGCAGGTGGAGCGCGGGGCAGGCGATGGCTTTGCCCTCGTCGAGCAAGGCGCGCGCGGCGGGAGCGGGGCCGTTTTCGCCGAGGATGGAGGCGGGGCCTTCGAGGCTGAGCCAGAGCACGGCATGGCCGCTCCAGTTCTTCGGGTAAAGGAAGGTGGCGGGCACCTCCTCGCCGTGCGTGGCGAGGCGGGCCATGCCCTCCATGACGAGGTGGTCGCCACGGTCGGTTTTGGTGAGCAGTTCGTACTCCACCTCACCGGCGGCGGGTGGCTCGCGTCCGATGATGACCTTCCACGCGCCGCCGACGATCTCCCGCAGCTTCGCCTCATCCGCGCCCTTCACGAGAGGCTGGATCTGCTTTTCATCCTGGGCGGTCATCCAGGCGCAGACGCTCTTTTCATGGGCGGCTCCGGTTTGCTCTCCGGAAGGGGCGGGGTGCGCGCCGGTCCAGACGGTGAGCGCGGCTTTGTCCTCGACCTGGAACTCGCGCTCGCGGACGGGCTCCTGGATGCCTAACTGGAAGTGCTGGTTGTAGAAACGATACATCGCCAGCCGGGAGGGCAGGTTGTAATTGTGCGGGAAATGGGTGGCAATGTGGGCGGTGACATTGTCAGGCACGCCAAGGGTGGTGTAGAGCGCCTTGAGTTCGGGCAGGCCCTTGGTCTCCAGCTCCTTGGTCCAGTCATTGGCGGCGGTGAGGCCCAGGGGGCGCGGCGCGGTGAGGGCGGCGATGTCAATGTTGCCCTGGTTGACGCGCAGGTAATGGCTGTTCTCGCAGGTGCAGCCGCCCTGCATGGCGGTGGAGACCATCACGCACGGAAAGGCGGCTGCGACGCGCTGGTCGAGCCCGGCGATCATCATCGTCTGGGTGCCGCCGCCGCTGGCTCCGGTGCAGCCGATGCGCGCGGGGTCCACGCCTTCCAGTGTGAGCAGGAAGTCGAGCGCGCGGATGCCGTTCCAGGTTTGCAGGCCGAAGTAGGTTTGCAGTCGCAGGTCCGCCTGCGGGCTGAGGAAACCCTCCCCGCGCGCGCCGTGGCGGTGCTCGGTGAACTGGACGGAGTCCGCGTAGCCGAGCATGTCATAGAGGAAGGCCGCGCAGCCCATGCGCGCGAGCTGCACGCAGCGCGCCTGAAGCGGCGAGCGCGCGCCGCATTCCAGCTCCTCCGCGCCGGTCTCGATCTCCTTCTTCGTGGCCACCGTGCCCGCGCCCCGGTCCATGAAGCGCCCGTCCGGCCAGTGCCCGTGCGGGCAGAGGATGGCGGGCATTTTGGCCGGGCGCTGCTTCGGGAGATAAAGGCTGCCGGTGACGTAGTGGCCGGGCAGGCTCTCGAAGAAGACGCGGTCAATGGTGTAGTCGTCCCGCTCCACGCGGCCATGAACCACGGCATTCAGCGGCGTCTTTTCCGGCATGGGCCACAGACCTGAGGCCAGGGCCACGCGCTGCTCGATCTCCGCCCGCCGCGCCTGCCAGGCCTCCTTGGACGCGGGTGGCGTCATGGGGAAGTAGCCGTTGAGGTCGCGCGGCTCGCGCGCGGAGGACTGGGCGTGCAGATGACCGGCGAGGAGGGAAAGGAGGAGCAGCTTTTTCATGATGGCGATCATGAGGCAGTACGCGCTGGTGATGGAAGAACAATCTTGCCGCGCCCATCTCTTTGCCGGTAGCGGGCGCTCGGCCGGCGCGGCAGGGTTTGCATTGAACCCGCGCGCGCGCCGTTTTAGAGTCGCCCGATGAAACTCACCCACGCCGCCTGTTCCGCCGCCGCACTGCTGCTGGCCGCCTGCGCAAGCACCGCCCCCACGCCGCAGGAGCTTGACGCGCTGGAGCGCAAAGTGCGCGCCGAGCACCAGGCCGAGTTCGCCGCGCTTGAGGAGCGCAGGCGCGGCGGGCAGATCAGCGACTGGGAGCACGAGCATGAGCTGGGGCAGCTTGAAAAACGGGTGCGCAACAAGGTGGACACCCAGCTCTGGAGCCGCCACGCCCTGGCGCAGAGCGAGCTGAAGGCCAACGACATTCCCACCCCTGACCGACCCGTGTCCAATGTGCCGCCGATGGCGGGCGGCATCCAGAACAGCCTCTACAACAGCGCCCGGCAGACTGGCATGGGAAACCAGGTCATGGGCAACTTCATGGGCGACTTCGGCGGCAGCAACTTCAACTCACCCAACCGCGCAGGCACTCTTTACGACCCATGAGCCTGGGAGACGCGCATATCTCACGCCTCCTGCGCGTGGCCGAGGGAGTCATTGAGCGCGCCGCGCGCCGTCTGCCGGCCGAAATACGGGAGGCCGCGCGGGCCTGCGTCACCGAGGCCGAGATCATGGCCGACTGCATGGAGGCGGGCGAGGATGACCTCGATGAGGACTTGCTCGGCCTCTTTGAAGGCTGCTCCCTGGCCGATCCGGAGCCGGACATGCCCGGCCATCTGCCGCGCATCCGGCTTTTTGTGGACAATCTCTGGGACCATGCCGGACGCGACATGAGTGTCTTCCGTGAGGAGGTGCGCATCACCTGGCTGCACGAGCTTGGGCACTACCTCGGCCTCGACGAGGACCAGGTGGCCGAGCTCGGCCTGGCGTGAGCGGGCCTGTCAGATCAAATGCCGCGCCAGCGCCACCTCGAGGTTTGTCTCCACGATCGCGCCCATGCTGTCGCAGTTGTCAAAGCGGCTCGTGTGATGGTGCTCGCCCAGTTCCTTGGCGAGCTGGATAACCTTGTCCTGGGGCTCGCGCGGATTTTTTTTCATGCACTCAATGAGCGCCGACAGTCGCTGGTGCTCCGAAAGGTAACGGCGTGCGATCAGGCTGCGCTCCTCGTCCTGGTACTGCTGCATCGTCGGCAGGTTCAGCAGCTTCCCGCACAGCCACACCACCGCGTTGTTCTCCTTGAAAAACTGCGGCAGGTAAATGTTCCGCCGCCCCTCGTAGCTCTGCTGGTCGAAATCAATCGCCCGCACCCGGTATTGCACGTCCTCGAAGTCAGGCGTGATGTCTATCACATAGTTGTAGCTGCGCATGTCCCCCAGCAGGCGGATGAAGCACCGCTCGCTGAATTTGACGAACTCCTTCGCGATGCGCACCCGGTTCACCTCCGGGCGGTCGAGATGATCGCGGATGAAGGCGTCCCCCGGCACGCCGGCGATGTGCTCCTCCACCAGCGTGCCGCCGTGCGCCAGGTAATTGATCCGGTTCGGCGACAGCAGATGCTCCAGCTCCAGGCCGTACACGCGCGACGCGTCGGACACCTTGAGATAAAAGTGGTCGTAGTTGTCATTGTACTGGTTTACCACTCGCACCCGGAAGGGGCGCGAGTTCCCGAATTCGCAAAAATCCACCCGCTCCACAAACAAATGCGGCACCGCCTGCATGTCCCCCGTGCGCAGCAGCGAGTAGATGCTCGTCAGGCGCGGATAAAGATGCTCCCGGACTTCCTGCGGGTACAGCACGCTGGCCCAGTGCGTGGCATTCCCGTGCTTGTCATCCAGCGGGTAGCTCTCCGTGAAGCCGCGCAGGTCCGCGTAAGTCGCCGGCAGCGAGTAAAGCCGGTCGTATTGATCCAGGTAACTCTCCAGATCCTCCGTGACCGGGAGGAATGCCTTGCGTTTCGAAATCTTCACATCATCAGCCATGCCCGTCCATCATCAGCGCATGACGCGTGCCGTCCAGCGCCGGTTTCTTCGGGGCAGGGGAGTTGTGACGCGGACATCCTTTCCCACGCTGGTCCCGGGGCAGCCAGTCCAGTTCTCACTGACAGGAGTGTCTGTGTCACAGTTTTTGCGCCCGCGTCATTCCGGCGTAGCGTGGCACCCGCATCTCCGCATGAAAACCGCCCTGCTTCTGCTGCTCAGCCTCCTTTTCTCCTGCGCCGCCGCGCCGTGGCCGCCGGCCTCCGCGCCCGCAGTCGTCCGCCTCACGCCCGCCCAGTTGGAGAAAGCCGGCCGGCGCGTCTGGCAGAATGAATGCGGCGGCACCGTGGCCGGACTCACGAGCTGGAACAGCGGCGAGCAGTTCGCCTCCCTGGGCATCGGCCACTTCATCTGGTATCCCGCTGGGCGGCGCGGCCCCTTTGAGGAGAGTTTCCCGCCTCTCGCCGCCTTTCTCGAAGCGCGCGGCGCGGCCATGCCCGCCTGGACGCGCGGACCCTGCCCCTGGCCGGACAAGGCCGCCTTTGACGCCGCGCGCGAGGACCCGCGCCTGCGCGAGCTGCGCCGCATCCTTTCCTCCACCATCGCCCTCCAGACTGACTTCATACTCGCCCGCCTCTCTCGCGCGCTGCCGAAGATGCAGGCCCAGGCGCGCGCGCCCGCGCAAGTCGCCGCCATTTTTCACGGCCTGGCAGCCACGCCAGAGGGCGCCTTTTGCCTCATGGACTATGTGAACTTCAAAGGCGAGGGCACAGCCCCCGCCGAGCGCTACCAAGGCCGCGGCTGGGGCCTGCTGCAGGTGCTCGAAGGCATGACCGCGCCCACCCCGGCAGCCTTCGCCGCCTCCGCCAGACGCGTCCTCTCCGAGCGCGTCCGCAACTCGCCGCCCGCGCGCAACGAGCAGCGCTGGCTCGCAGGCTGGCACAACCGTTGCGATGGCTACCTGCGCCCTTTGTGATCACGCCAGCCGCCGCGCGCCCACGTCATGACCGAGTTCATCGAGCGCTTCATCCAGCACCTCGCCGTCGAGCGCGGCCTCTCCCTGAATTACCAGCTCCTGGTGCGCCGCGTGCTCGAGTCCATGGCATCCTGGTTCCAGCAGGAAAAAAACCTCGCCGATCCCGTCGGTGTCACCACCGCCCATCTCGCCGACCTCCTCGCCCGGCGCAAAAAGGACGGCCTCGCCGCCTCAAGCGCCCGCGTCGAACTCGTCGCCGTCAAAATCTTCTTCCGCTGGCTCGCCCAGCGCGGCCACCTCGCCCGCGACCCCGCCGAATCCATCCTGCCGCCGCGCCTGGAGAAGCACCTGCCAGGCACGCTCAATGAGGAGCACGCCCGCCGCCTCGTCGAGTCCATCACCGGCGCGGGCCCGCTCGACCGGCGCGACCGCGCCATGCTCGAGCTTTTCTACGCCAGCGGTCTGCGCCTCAGCGAGCTGCTCGAATCCCGCCTGGAAAATCTCAGCCTCGATGAAGGCTGGATCCGCGTCACCGGCAAAGGCGGCAAAACCCGCCTCGCACCCGTTGGACAAGCCGCGCGCGAGGCCCTGGCCGGCTGGCTCCAGCACGGTAGGCCCGCCCTGGTCGGACCGAAAACGGGCAGCCATGTCTTTTTAAACCGGCGCGGCGGCACGCTCACGCGCGCCCGCGTCTGGCAGATCGTCAAACAGCGCGCCGCTCATGCCGGGCTGGAGCAGCGCGTGCATCCGCACCTGCTGCGCCACAGTTTCGCCACCCACCTGCTCAACAACGGCGCCGACCTCCGCGTCATCCAGGAAATGCTCGGCCACGCCGACATCAGCACCACCCAGATTTACACGCATGTGGACCAGAAGCGACTCAAGCAGGTCCACCGCAAATTCCACCCGCGCGGTTGACGCGCCCCGCCCTTCCCGCGCGGCAAGGCCCGTCATAGGTTCGCTGCGGGTGACGGCGCGCGCGCCTACGCCGTGGTCTTGCGGTCCACGTTGAGTCCCATTTTGCGGTAGAGCGTGGCGATGCTGACTCCAAGCATCGAGGCCGTCTTCTCGCGGGAGCCGTTGTTGTACTTGAGCGTCTCCTGGATGAACAGGCGCTCCTGCCCGCGGATGAAGTCATCCAGTGTGGAGCCGATGGGGAGCTGGGTGACGCCGTTGCTGGCGTTGGTGGTCGGCACCTCGATCTGCTGGGTGACCTTCGCGGGCAGGTCGGCGGGCTTGACGCGGTAGTTTTCCGCGAAAGCGCAGGCGCGCTCGACGGCGTTGCGCAGTTCGGAGATGTTGCCGGGCCAGGAATACTTCTCCAGGAACTCAAAGGCGTAGCTGTCCATGGAGAATGGTCGCCCGTCCATGCGGTCGGAGAGCTCCTTGAGGAAGTGGTCCACCAGCGGTTTGATGTCCTCGCGGCGCTCGCGCAGCGGCGGGATCTTCAAAGGCACGACCGAGAGCTTGTAAAAAAGATCCTCGCGGAAGCGGCCCTCCTTGGCCTCCTCCTCCAGCGAGACGGTGGTGGAGCTGACAAGGCGGAAATGGCTGCCGCCGTTGTTCCAGGCGCTGCGGCGGGCTTGTGTCTCGTCCAGGAAAGTGTTCAACTGCGCCTGGATGCGCGCGGGCAGCACATGCACCTCGGCCAGATGCACGGTGCCACCGGTGGCGCGGCCGAAGATGCCCTGCGCGCCGTTGGCGTGGCCGAAGAGCTCGGCCTCCAGCGCGTCCTCCGGCATGGCGCTGCATTGCAGCTCCTTGAAGGGCGCCGACGCGCGCCGGCTCGAGTCATGCAGCGTGCGCGCCACCATGTGCTTGCCCACGCCAAACTCGCCCTCCAGCAGCACCGGGCTGTCATTGTCCGCCACCCGGCGCAGAATCTCGAAAATGCGCTGCACCGCTCCGCTGTGGCCGATCAGCTTCGAGGCGCCGGGGCTGCGCACACTGGTCGTGACCGGCATGGCCGCGGCCTGGGTGCCGGGATTGTTGCGGTTCAGCGCCTGGTTGACCGTCTTGATCAGATCCCCCAGATCGAAGGGCTTCGTCAGGTAGTCAAACGCGCCCAGCCGCATCGCTTCCACCGCCGTCTCCACGCTGCCGTGGCCTGTCACCATGATGACCGCCGTGTCGGGGAACTGTTCGTGGCACATGCTCACCAGATCGAGGCCGTTCACATCGCCAATGCGCAGATCCACAATGACAAGCTCGGGCTTCTGGGTGCGGATCGCATTGATGCCATCCAGACCCGTCGTGCAGCCAAACACGGTGTGGCCGGCTGCCCGGCAGAGCTTGCTCATGAGCTCCAGGATGGCGGTCTCGTCATCAATGATTACTAGTTTGGCCATAAGAAATTAGAATTTTTGGAATCAAAGCTGATTATCAAGAATGATAAATTAATTCTCACGCTCGTCAATCATGTTTCTTTTTTTCATTCATTCCTGCTGTCTGCCTTTTAGGTTTGCGTGTCCGCGCTCATGCCGCGTCTTATCTTCCGCAGGACTCTTCAGCGGAACATGAATGAGACTTTCATGCCGCTACGAGGATGCTCCGATGATTCCGCGCAAAATCTCCCACGCGCGCTGGTAGTCCTCAAGTTGCATGTGCATGGCCGCCATTTCACGCTGGAGAAAGTCGGGCGGATTCGGAAGCGTGGCGATTTTTTCCAGGTTCCGCAGCGCCGCCTTGTAATCACCAGACGCCCGTTGCGCGTAATAAAGCTCCACCGCCGGCCTGGCATCCTCCGGATTCAGCAGCACCACCCGCTCCAGGCGCGGGATGTCCGCCACCCCCAGGCTCGTGCTGCGCGCGGACGCGGGCAGATGCGCGGCGGCCAGGTCGCACGCCTCGCGGAAGCGCCCCTCGCGCGCCTCGGCGGCGGCCAGATGCCGCCAGCCGTACGTCTGCCATTCGGGGTGCTGGCGCAGGCCCGCCTCGAGCTTGGTGCTGTCGCCCTTCAGCGCCCAGGCGTCGAAGATCATCCTCAGCCCCGCCTTGTCCGTCATGCGCAGGCGCGGATTGGCCGCCAGCACCTTGTCCAGCCTGGCCTGCCACATCTCCCCGCCCGGAGCCGAGCGCAGGTAAAGAATCTGCAGCTCCACCTGGCTGGCGAGCTGCCACAGCGGCTCCGCCAGCTCGGGATGCTGGCCCATCGAGTTCAGCATCCGCTGGTAAAAGCCGTGAATGCCCTGCGCCGCCTCCGGATCACGGCGCAGGCACTCGCGCCATGGGATGATGGCAAAGAGCGGCCTGAAACCCAGCCAGTAAAGCCCTTCGTCAAAGCACATCCCCGCGTGGCCCGGCTCCAGAGCGCGCGCCCGGCTGAAATCCATCAGCGCCTGTTCCGCGGGCTGGCGCAGCTTTAGTTGGAGCTGCGCGCGCAGGAAGTACATGCGGAAATTCAAAGGCGCCAGCGCCACCGCCTTCTCCATGTCGGCCAGCGCCGCGCTGTGCCGCCCCGCTGCAGACTCCGCCACCGCCCTGTCATGCAAAACCCCCGCCGTCGTCCCCGAGGGCGGCAACCACACACCCAGATGCAGCCCCAGATACACCGCCCCCAGCGCCAGCACCGCCGTCCCTGCCGAGCGGAAAAAACACCGCCCCGCGCGCCCTGTCGCCGCCGTCAAGCGCTCCGGTTTCAGAGCCAGCGCCGCCGTCACCGCCGCCACCATGAAATAAGCCGGGCGGTGCAGCGGCACATCGAACAGCGCGTGCAGCAGCGCCAGCCCCGTCACGATCCCCGCCGCGCGCCGCAGGCGCAGGTCGGCCCGCGCCCCGCGCCGCCCTCCCTCGCCCTGGCGCGTCCACGGCCCCGACTCGAAAGCCCACCAGCCCGCCAGGATCACCACCGCCAGCAGCATCAGCACCCCGCATTCAAACACCAGCCACACCACGTCACTCTCCGGGTGCAGCACATGGTACACCGGATGGTGCAGCCGCGTCACCATCGCATACACCGCGCCGAAGTTCCCCGCGCCGAACCCCGTCAGCGGCGCCGCTCCCGCCGCCCGCAGGCTCTCCTCCGCCAGCGCCAGCCTCAGGCCCGGGGCCGAGCCCCCCTCCAGCGCCATCCCGCGCAGCCGCTCCCCCACGCCGCCCCGCGCCGCCAGCACCAGCGCGAACGCCAGGATCACCACCGCCGCGGAAACCGCCAGCTTTCGGAACAGCCCGTGCCTCATCGCCGCCGTCGCCAGCCACGCCGTCAGCCCGATGAAAATCAGCAGAAGCCCCCCGCGTGACGTGTTCATGAAAATCCCCGCCAGCGGCACGAAGAACCCCGCCGCGAACACCGGCCACACCCGCCACCCCGTCCGGTGGCCGTCATACGCCACCGCCGCGCACAGCACGCAGCCCAGCGCGAACAGGCTCGACGTGTGGTTCCGGTTCGTGAACGGCCCGAAACCCTCCCCCCACCGCTTCGCGTCCCGCGGCCACCACGGCACCTGCC